>Ga0073934_10012237_pt1 | contig 10161 bp, 9 predicted proteins | sample LarsenN4metaG_FD_76834 | JGI IMG/M metagenome (GOLD analysis project Ga0073934, IMG submission 76834) | Hot spring sediment bacterial and archeal communities from British Columbia, Canada, to study Microbial Dark Matter (Phase II) - Larsen... ... | reverse complement strand
TGACCATCGCGCCAGTTGAGTCTACTGGCGACGAAGCCGCAATCGAGGGAAATATAGTTCTCCAAACGAACGATCCATCCCAGCAAACCGTATCGCTACCTGTGTCGATAGGATTTGAATAAACCCCCAGAACAGGCTTGGAGGCGCCAGTTCCGTCCGAGCGGTGTCCGAGAGGGTTGAGGCAATCGTTTGGCGCGATCCGGGTTCACGGAATGGTTGTGAAGAGCAATTCCCGCCCCGTGTCCCTCTAGCTCGCGTTGCTCTTTTTTTGAGGGAATCTGCCGCCAACGCATCGAACGTCGCTTGCCTGTCCATGGATTTTGCGCGATAGTGGCGGGACATTCCGGCGATGTGCTCCGCTGCGCCACCCTCCAACGCGCGGCGGTTTGGCATTGCGCTGAAGTCCCGTCCCTGGTTCAACTCGGAATCTGAAGAGGTAGCCCATGAGCCGGTTGCAGTGGTTCCAGGCGTGTCTGGTTGCGGGAAGTCTGGGAGTGTGGGGCTGCGGCGGCGGAGCCGGTACGGCACCCGCTCCGGCACAACAAAACGCGGCGGCGCCTGCGGCCGCGGCGCCTGGGGCGGCCGTGCCGGGTGCTCCGGGCGGCGGACATGGCGGCATGCCGGGCGGCGGCGCCCACGGGGGCATGAGTCCGGCGACAACCGTGGCGGCCATGCCGGCAGCGGAAGGTGCGCACGATTCGTCTTACGCCGATCCGGCAGCGGCCATGTTAGCCACGACCGGTAGCGGCGGTGGTCACGGCGGAGGGGCCGTTCCAGGGGCAAACGCAACGGTCGCCGCGAGCGGACATGGCGGAGGTGCCGTGCCTGGGGCAAATGCCGCGGCATCGCGCGGCGGACACGGAGGCGGTGGCGTACCTGGTGCGGCCAGTGGACCGGCCGGCGGACATGGCGGAGCCGGCCAGGCCGTTCCGGGCGCCAATCCCGGTGGGTTGTTGAGCGGCGAGGGAGCACCATCGGCATTGGCTGGTGCGCACGCGGGTTCATCGGCTCCGGCAGCACCCGGCGCGGTTCCTGGGGCACCGGCTCACGCGGGTGAAGGTGCGGTGGCGGGTGCCGGCGCGGTGGCCGGTGTGCCTCCGATTCCCGGCGATCCTGCCGGCGCAGTGGGAATACCCGGCGCGCCTCCGGGTGAAGGGGGCATCCCTGGCGGTCCCGGCCAAGGTCAGGGACAAGGCCAGCAGCTCGCGCCGAAAGGCACCTGGGAATATGCCATCCAGCGGCTGATGCAGATGGCGGAAACCGGCGACTACTCCGGTGCCGACGAAGTCATCAGCAAAACCGCCAAGGGTCTCGCCGGCAGCATCCGTAGCGGCGACCTCAACAGCTCTCAGGTCGAGGCCTACAAAACCACGTTCAAGAACCTCAACATGACCAACCGCAAAGCCGCCGGCGGCAATGCCCTGCAGGTCACCCTGCAGAACGGCCAAAAGCAGTTCCTGCAGTTCACGGTGTCCAAGGAAGAGGGAGGCACGTTCCGGATCAAGGATCTGGTCATCCGGGACGGAAAGAAGTAACGCTCGCCGACATGCCTTCCCTGTTCACACCAGACGCCGACTGGCCCGCGTGGCCGTCGGCGTCTGTCGTTGACCGCACCGCCATTCACGTCGTCCGCCTGTGGATGCCCGACGGCTTCCCGCGATACCACGCGCTGCTCGCGTTGCTGTCCCCCGATGAGAAAGCGCGGGCCGAGCGATTTCTCATCGACATTGTGCGGCAGCGCTTCGTCGTCTGCCGCGCCACGCTGCGGTTACTGCTCGCCGGACTGTGCGACTGTGCTCCCACCGACATCGCGTTCGACTACGGTCCCCACGGCAAACCACTCCTCTCTTCACTCCCCACTCTCCACTCCCCACTCTCTTTCAACGTCTCCCACGCCGACGACGTGGCGCTGTTCGCCATCGGCTGGAGCTGCGAACTGGGCGTCGACGTCGAACGGTCGCGCGATCACGACTGGCGCAATATGGCGCGGCGATTCTTCGCAACCGCCGAATGGGAGCAACTGCAGCGACTGCCCACCGAACTGCAGCACGCCGCGTTCTGCCGCGTGTGGACCTGCAAGGAAGCCTACATGAAAGCGACGGGGCAGGGGATGTCGCTGCCGCTGGGAAGTTTCGCCGTGTGCGCCGATCCGCGTTTACCGCCGCGGTTGTTGTCGGTGCAGGACCAGCCGTCTGAGGTGGAACGCTGGCAGATGTCCTGCGTCGACCCCGCACCGGACTTCGCCGGCGCGGTGATGTGGGACGGGGCGATGAAGAACGTGCAGCGCTGGACATGGCATTTGTCCGGTCCCCTCGCCCCCGTCCGCGGGGGAGAGGGATAGGGAGAGGGGGCCGGCGCAAGACACAGCTCCACTTTCGCGCTTCCCTTCCGCGCTCCGGCAGCTATCGTATGGCCCATATTCCGATCACTACCGTTGCAGCCGATGCGGGTCCGCATGACGTTGACACTTCAAGCCGCCATCTCGCAATACGGCAGCGAGGCGAAGGCCAAGCTGCACAACCCCGCCGTCTCCGGCGAACCGGAAGACCAACTCCGCGCGCCGTTCGAGTCGCTCCTCGACAGACTGGCCGCGCTGTGCCGTTTTCCCGCGAACACCGTGGCCGCGGTCGGTGAGTCGTCACTCGCCGACCTCAATACCCGTCCCGATTACGCGGTCACGCTCCGCCACCTGCTCGTCGGCTTTGTCGAACTCCGCTTAAAAAGGGGTCAGGCTTATTTTATTGGCTGAAATGAAGCCTGACCCCTTTTTCTCTCCCAACGCGATCAGCGTGCCGGTGGTTGACCGATTTCCGTCGCGTGACCGTTCACGCGGACGCTGGTGTCTTCGCCGTTCACTTTCCACAGCAGCTTGCGCGGCACGCGGCAGTGGAGGATCACGCGGGAGTCGTTGTAGTGTCGGTCGGTGACTTCGGCGTGCTCGGCGAGGAACGCAAACAGGCGGCCGTTGCCGACGCTGGTTTCCACTTCGGCCTCGACGAAGCCGTCGCCCAGGCGTTCGGCGACCACTTCCGCCAGGCGGTCGAGCCCCGCGCCCGTGCGAGCGCTGATGGTGACGGAGTCGGCATACTTGGCGCGCAGCACGTCGATGGGGCCGCGATCGGTGACGGCGTCGATCTTGTTGAGCACCAGGATGAAATCGCGGATGGGGACGCCGATTTCTTCGAGCGTTTTCTCCACCGTATCCACCTGCTGCTCGGCCTCGGGATGGCTGGCGTCGACCACGTGCAGCAGCAGATCGGCCTGGCGGGCCTCCTCCAGCGTCGATTTGAACGACGCCACCAGCGCGTGCGGCAGATTGCGGACAAAACCGACCGTGTCGCTCAAGAGCACGTCGCCCCACCTCGGCACGGCCCATTTGCGGGTGCGGGTGTCGAGCGTGGCGAAGAGCTGGTCGGCGATGTACACGTCGGCTCCGGTGAGGGACCGCATCAGCGTGCTTTTGCCGGCGTTGGTGTAGCCCACCAGCGAGACGAGGGCGTGCTGCTCGCGTTGCCGAACCATGCGTTCGCGGCGGGTTTCGACTTCCTTCAATCGCACCTTGAGTTCATCGATACGGGCATCGATCAGCCGGCGGTCGGTTTCGATCTGTTTTTCACCGGGACCGCGGGCGATGCCGGCGCCGTCGACGCGCTCCAGGTGGGTCCACATCCGCTTCAACCGCGTGCGGGTGTACTGCAACTGGGCGAGTTCCACCTGCAGCCGGGCCTCGTGCGTGCGGGCGTGGGTGGCAAAGATGTCGAGGATCAGCTCGCTGCGGTCGACGATGATCCGCTTGGTCTCCTTTTCGAGATTGCGACCCTGCGCCGGGCTGAGATTGTTGTCGAAGATGACCAGCTCGGCCCCGGTGGCGTCGACGAGGCTCTTCAGCTCCTCGATTTTGCCTTTGCCGAGAAGCGTGGCAGGATGCGGGCGGTGCCGGAGCTGCACGATCTCGCCGACGACTTTCACGCCGGCAGTTTTGACGAGGCCCTTCAGCTCATCGAGAACGTGCTCCCTGGAGAGGTCGAGCTCGACATCGGGCACCGACACCAGCACCGCGGTGCGATGCTGGACCTTGAGTTCGTCGCGAATGGGTTCGGGCAATGTGTTAACTCAACAATTGGAACTAATAGAGGACCAAGTTCATTGATCTGGAAGGCCGAGCTGTCGGCGAATAGTCCGACAAAGTGTTCTTGATCTCGCGATGCCTTGGAACTGGTGCCGTTTTGCCGTCGACAAGATTGATGAAGATGTCATGTCGGGCGCCATGACGCAGTAACTCGCATCCGGCATTTTTCAGTTCGCGAATGAACTGTTCGCGCTTCATGGCGCCATCACGAGTGTTTTCGACTTTCTGTCGCCGGGGCGCTCGTCGGCTTCGGCCTCCAACATCAATTGATACGCATCGTGGATGTTCTCCTCAAGCTCTTCCAATGTCTCGCCTTGGCTGCAAATGGCCGGCCATTCCCGCAGTTGGCCGACCAACCAACCGTCATTTTCCCAATACTCAAGGGTGAATTGAACAGTCCTGAGGAGATCCGTCCGAGAAGCGTCAGAGACCAACTCACGCTCACGCGCCATTATAGACAACAAATAATTGAGAGTGGTTTGCGAGTTGGTTGAACGGACGCAAAGTCAGGCGTTTCGGTTCGCCCCCTAAAAGGCAAGCGGCCGGGATGCTGCGGGTAGCATCCCGGCCTGTGGGGGCATGAGTGGTGAGGTGTGGTGTTGGGCGGGTCGTGGCCCGTCTCCCTCGGGCCGGCGGGAAATTCCTTGGAGATCGTCTCGCCCCGGCTGATGGCCGCGGCGGTTCTCGTCATGGAAGGCTTTCGCCGGGTGACGGTCCATGCACTCGCCGTGCCGCCGCGGCCAATACGCCCGGCCGAGCGGGACGGCGCCACGATGCAACATCCGTTGGTAAGACGTGTTATGGAATCTCCAGTTTTTCACACGGAAACCGTTCGCCGGCAAAACCGGTACGCCTGTTGTAACAGTTACAACCCGGATTTGTAGTAAATTTTACAACGGCTGCAGGTGTTTGACCGCACCCTCACCTGAACTCTGCGTGCGACACGCGAAAGCTGACCATTCGGCAGCCGTGGGGTCCTGCGTTGTCCATTTGCAGCCGGGGATGGCATCGGCGGCCGCAATTGTGAACTAAGGTTTGACGGACCTGTTTCGTTTTGTCACCGCGTTGTCGAACCCGTCGTCCGAGGCGAAGCCCACCCGCCTTCCGTGAGAGCCCGAGCTATGTCGGCCGTTGCCGAGAGAGTGGCCCCCATCCCTGCCGGTTCGACCGCCCTGCCGACGGTCCACGACCGGCACAGCCGCCAGGAACCGCCCGACCTGTGCACGGAGGCGCATGTACTGGTGGTGGGTTGGAGCGAGGACTACTTGGAGACCCTGCAGGCGGAGCTGGAAAATGCCGGCGTGCTGCATGTGACCGTCTGCCGGGCCGAAACTCGTGCGGTGGAGCAGATTCGGGGCCACTTGCCCGACATCCTGCTGTTGGAAGCGGGTCTGGCGGAATCGCGGCATGCGGGGCTGCTGCAGGCGCTGATGTTGGAGACGCGGCTGCAGAACTGCCCGGTGATTGTGGTGGCGCAGCGCCGCGACCTGGAGCAGAAGCGGCGTTGCCTGGAGATTGGCTGTTTCGACTTCCTGGTGCGGCCGTTCGAGCAAATCGAGTTGGTGCTGCGGCTGCAGCACACGCTGGACTCGTGCTGGTATCGCGACACGCTGCGAATGCGCGATGCGCAGTTTGAAGAAGCCGTCCGCCGCCGCACGGAAGATCTGGCCCAGTCGCGGATGGAGATCGTGCAGTGCCTGGCCCGCGCGGCGGAATTCCGCGACGACGTGACCGGCAACCACGTGGTCCGCGTCGGGAAGTACGTGCGGATCATCTCCCGGGAACTTGGCCTCAGCGAAGCCCACGCCGAGCTGCTCGACCAGGCGGCTCAGTTGCACGACGTCGGCAAGATCGCGATCCCCGACTCCATCCTGAAAAAACCGGGTCCGCTCGAGCCGGACCAGTTCGACCTGATGCGCAAGCACACGGCGTTCGGCAAGCAGGTGCTGTGCCCGTTTTCGGCGCACGAGCAGGAGCAGATCCGCTCGCACACGCGGCTGGGCAACCAGGTGCTCAGCGTGCGCAGCTCGCCGCTGATGATGCTGGCGGCACGGATCGCGCAGACGCACCACGAGCGGTGGGACGGCACAGGCTATCCGCTGGGGTTAGCCGGCGAGGACATTCCGCTGGAAGGCCGCATGACGGCCGTGGCCGACGTGTTCGACGCCCTGAGCACCGAGCGGCCGTACAAGCCGGCGATTCCGCGTCAACGCTGCTTCGAGATCATGGAGCAGGGGCGGGCCACGCAGTTCGATCCGCGGGTGCTGGACGCCTTCTTCCGGCGCAGCGAAGACATCACCCGGATTCAGATGCAGTACATGGACGACGTGCCGTTCTTCGGCCAGCAGGAAGCCCAGGGATAGCCATCCCTGGGTCTCTTTCTGGCGAAGAGAAGAACCCAGGGATAGCTATCCCTGGGATTCCGGTTGCGGCGCGGTGACGGCGTTGTGGAACACGTGCTCGTAGCCCGCGTCCAGGAGTGCCTGCTGCTCCCTGCGGCTCACGTACACCAGCAGCCCCGCAACGGCGGCGAACACGGTGGTGATCGCGCCCAGCATGAACAGAATGCTGGTCATATAGGCCCGCGGCTGCGGGTCGTCCGTCTCAAGCGCCATCTTGCACATCGGGCAGGCCATCGCCGACGAGGTGTGCATCAGCAGGCACGTTGCGCCGACCATCACGGATCTCAACCAATACTGTCGCAACATTGCAAGCCCCGAAAGCCCAGGGATAGCCATCCCTGGGTCTCTTCATTTACTGAGTTGCCGGCCAGTGATACAGCAACAGGTAGATTACCACCCCCGTCACCGACACGTAAACCCAGAGCGGAAACGTGAGCTTCGCGACGCGGCAGTGCCGGTCCCACTGCCGACGCCAGGCCCGAAACAACGTCACCAGCGCGAGCACGGCGACGGGGACGGCCAGCGCGATGTGGCTGATCAGAATCGCGAAGTACACCGGCCGAATGAATCCGGTCCCACCGAACGGTTTCCCCGACGATCCGGTGTAATGGTGCAGTCCCCAGTGATAGGTGAGATAGCACCCCAGGAACGCCACGGAGACCGCGAACGCCAGCCCCATCAGCCAGCCGTGCAGTGCGTAACGTCGCCGACGGATCGCCGCGTAGCCCGACAACAGCAGCACGGTCGCCAGCGCGTTCAAACCGGCGTTGACGGACGGCAGCACCAGCACCCAGTCGGGTGTCGAGCCAGACATCGAGGTTCAGTCTCCCAAGTTCGCGCAATCCGAACTCGGGGATTGTAGCCGCCGCGGCGAACAAGAACGGCTTTGCCATGACCCGCTGAGGAGCGCCCCCTGCGATGTCGACATCGACGCGGAGCGCTCTCCTGCGGGGAGCGGCTAAACAGATCACTTGGGGCCCTGCTTGATCTGCTTGAAGTGCTCGATGAACACGTCTTGGGCCATCGGCAGCGTGACGGCGACGTTCGCGTTCTCGAACAGCGGGCGGGCACCGCGGCTGCTCGTCCATTCCTCGTTCGAGATTTGCCCGTCCTTGTCCTTGTCGACAGAGCTGAAATAGAACCTGGCCTGCCGCAGAACGGGATCTTCCTGCTCTGCAGGGGGCGCAGCGGGTTGTGGTGTCGGCGACCCAGGCTTCGCGTTGACCACTGCGGCGGCGTTCCCTTGAGGGGGAGCGCCGGGCAGCGACGAGGACGCGGCGGGTTTTGCGGCGGTGTTGGGAGTTCCCGATGAGGCAGCGGTCGGGGTGATGGACGGGTTGACCAGCTCGCGCGGGGCGAGGAAGCCGTCGCCGTTGCGATCCAATTGACGGAATTCGACGAGCTTGGCGCGGTCCCACTCCGAGAGGGCAACCTGGCCGTCGCCGTTCTTGTCCATCGCTGCATATTGTGTGGGCAGATCGAGCGTCACTCGCTTGCGGGCAGACCCGCGGCCGCCTGCGATCAGTGAGCCACGGCCGGGAGGGCTGCTGCTGGAGGTCACGCCCCGTTCCCGGTCGCGTTCTGCCTGTTCTTTGCGGCGGAGCTCTTCGACCCCTTCGATGCCGGAGATGAACTCCTCCTTCTTGATGTTGCGGCTGCCAGAGACGCCCAGCTTTTGCAGCCGTTCGCGGGTACCGTCGGACAGTCGGCGAAATTCCTCAGGATCGATTTCCCCGTCATTATTGCGATCGGTGAACTTGAACAACCCTTCGGCGCGTTCGCGATCTTGGGCACAAGCGAGTTTATCCGCCGCAATCGCCCCAATGGCGCCAAGAAGCAAGATCGGCAGGCAGGTTCGTCGCAGCATGGGTCGGATCCAGCCGAAGTAGTGAGGGAACCTCGGAAAGTTGGGATGGGTTTGACGCCATGGCCTGCCTCTCGCCGTGCGAGGGGACGGGCAACAGCGGGCGTTCGCGACACGCGCGGGCGACAGCGCCTGGACGGTCCCTCATTATCAACACCGACACGTCGTCTGGGAAGCGGTGGAATCTGCTCTCCTCGGGCGGAGATAGGAATTTTCCGAATCTTGGCAGAACGACCATTTCCCCCGACCCTGCGCCCCTGGATTGGGGTTGGGTGAAGAGCTAGCATAATTGCGGATTGGGCGGACGCGCAGAAGGTCTCGACTGACAACCACTCGGGCAACGGGACGCTAACAAATGATCACTCTCCAGCGCGGACTTCAAAGTCTTGTGGTCTTGGCCCTGCTTCTGGGGACAGGCGACGTTTGGGGTCAGCCCGGACGCGGTCGCGGAGGTCCCGGCGGCGGTTTCCCCGGCTTTGGCGGCTTCGGCGGCGGCTTCCGCGGCTTCGGCGAACCCGATAGCCTGCTCAGCAACTTGCGCCGCGACGGTCTCGCCAGCGAGTTAGGACTCACCGAGTCTCAGCAAGAGCAGTTGAACTCGATCGCCGACGAGCTGCGAAACGCCCGCGGCGAATTCATGCGCGAACGTTTCAACCAGCCGCGCGACCCCAACCAAACTGACGAGCAGCGCCGCGAGCAGTTCCGCAAGGATATGGCCGAGTTCAGCAAGCCCTACGAGCAGCGCGCGATCAAGCTCCTCAACGATCAACAGAAGGCCACCTGGGAGGTCAAGAAGGCGGAGTTCGTGAAGGAGGCCGCCGAACGCGAAGCCGAACGCCAGGCCAGCGGGAACAACGGTCCGCCCAGCCGCGGTCCGACCCCCGGCGGTTCTCCGCAGCCGCCGCAACGCCCGCGCACGATCGTGCTGGACCCCCCTCCCGAAGGCGCGGTTGCCGAAGCTTCGTTTGGCGTCATGGCCCCCGGAGAAGGCGGGGCGCGGGGGGTCGGCCCCGATGCGCTCATTTCCTTTAACTTCCGCCACGCTCCATGGACCGAAGTGCTGAAGCTGTTCGCCGAAACCGCCGGTCTCACGCTCGACCTCACCGCCGTCCCCCCCGACACGTTCAACTACTACGACGATCATCGCTACACCGTCACCGAGGCGCTCGACGTTCTCAATGGCTACCTGCTGCCCAAGGGCTATCTGCTCATCCGCCGCGACCGGTTCCTGGCATGCATCAACGTCGATGACGGCATTTTGCCCAGCATGGTGCCCGACATCACCGCCAGCGAGCTGCCGCACCGCGGGAAGTACGAAATGGTGCGCCTGGTGATTCCCGTGCAGGGCAGCGACGCCGACCGCATCGACGGCGAGATTCAGGTGCTGCTGGGCCCGCAAGGCACCGTGACGGCGATGCGGAACACGAACTCGCTGGTGGTGACCGACATCGCCTCCAACGTGCGGCGGGTGTACGAACTGCTGCAGGGAGGCATCGAGAAAGACAGCGATCACGATTACAAGGCCATACCGCTGAAATATATCTCGGCGGCCGATGCCGAACGGCAGGTGCGGCGGCACTTCGGCCTCAATCCCGCGATGTCGCTGTCGTCCACGCAGCCGACGTTCGGCGGATTTTATCCGGGCGGCTTCGGTCCGGGGGGCTTCGGCGGACCAGGCTTTGATCCGCGGTTCGGCGGCGGTCCCGGCTTCGGCGGCCCTGGCGGCGATCCGCGATACTCCTCATCGGGCAGCAGCGACCGCGATC
>Ga0073934_10012236_pt1 | contig 10162 bp, 9 predicted proteins | sample LarsenN4metaG_FD_76834 | JGI IMG/M metagenome (GOLD analysis project Ga0073934, IMG submission 76834) | Hot spring sediment bacterial and archeal communities from British Columbia, Canada, to study Microbial Dark Matter (Phase II) - Larsen... ... | reverse complement strand
GACGGCGTGGTGCGGCGCTATCGCGTCCTCGCCCCGTGCACGGTGACCCTCGTGACCGAGCGGCGGCGGCGCGCGCCGTCGGGTGCGACCGGGGGGGAGCCGGGGCTCGCCGGACTCAACCTGCGCAACGGCGAACCGATTCCCGCCAAGTGCCGGCTGGAGCTTGCCGAGGGCGACGTGATCAGCCTGCTCACCCCAGGCGGTGGCGGGTGGGGGCCGAAACGCCCGTGAGCGCACGACACCTCGCGGGGGCCTTGCTGCTGGCGGCGGCCCCCTGGCTTCCCCCTCGCCCGCTCGAGGGACAGGAGTCGCCGCGCTATCCCGGGCGCGGCGCCCCGTCGGTTCCGGTGCCGCGCGTGACCTCCCCGATCACCCTCGATGCCGTCCTCGACGAGCCGGCGTGGGAAGGCGCGGCGCGGCTGACGGGCTTTTCGCAGTACCAGCCCGTCGACCAGCGCCCGGCCGAGGAGGAGACCGAGGTGCGCGTCGTGTACACGGCGCAGGCGATCTACTTCGGCATCGTCGCGACCAGCGCCGCTCCAGGGAGCGTGCGCGCCACGCGGGCGCGGCGCGACCAGATCGGCAACGACGACCGCGTCACCGTCTACCTCGACACCTTCAACGATCGCCGGCGCGCCTTCTTCTTCGGCGCCAACGCGCTCGGCGTGCAGGTGGACGGGGTGCGCACCGAGGGGGCGGTGAGTGCGGCCAGCATGTTCGGCGGGAGCGTGGACCTCAACCCCGACTTCCGGTACGAGACCAGCGGGCGCCTCACCGAGACCGGCTACGTCATCGAGATGCGCGTCCCGTTCAAGTCGCTGCGCTTTCCCGACGGGCCGCAGGTGTGGGGGATCCAGGTGGTGCGACACATCCCGTCGCGCTCGGCGGAGGATACGTGGACCGATGCGCAGCGCGGCGCCTCGTCGTTCCTCGCCCAGTCCGGCCGCCTCACCGGCATCGACCAGGTGGAGCGCGGCGTGGTGACCGACCTGCAGCCCTTCGTCACCGAGGTGCTGTCGGGCGAGCGGCGCGACGACGGGCGTTTCGTGCGGGGCGGCGGCACCTTCGATGCCGGGGTCAACGCCCGATTCGGCTTTCCGTCGTTGGCCATCGACGCCACGCTCAATCCCGACTTCTCGCAGGTGGAGGCGGACGCCGGCCTGGTGACGGTCAACGAGCGCTTCACCCTCTTCCTCCCCGAGCGGCGCCCGTTCTTCCTCGAGGGGATCGAGCTCTTCGCCACGCCGGGGCAGCTCGTGTACTCGCGCCGCATCGCCAACCCGATCGCCGGCGGGAAGCTCACGGGCAAGCTGGGGCGCGCGGGGGTGGCCCTGCTGTCGGCCATCGACGACCCCCCGGGGCGGAACGCCCTGTTCCACGTGGTGCGGCTTCGCGTCGACTACGGCGGCAACTCGGTGGGAGGGATCACCGTCACCGACCGCCGCCAGGGGAACGCCGCGAACACGGTGGTCGCCCTCGACAACCGCCTCGTGTTCCGCAATCTCTACTACCTCGAGACGCAGCTGGGGCAGTCGTTCACCACGTCGGGCGGCGGCGTGCGGAGTTCGCCGGTGTGGAAGGCGGAGCTGGACCGCACCGGGCGGCGCTACGGCTTCAACTACTCCCTGCAGGGCTTCGGGCCGCGCTTCCAGGCCGACGCCGGCTTCGTCCCTCGCGTCGGCTACCAGTACGCCCACGCCTTCAACCGCGTGGCCCTCCTGGGGGGACCCGGCGCCGCGGTGCAGAACTTCACCGTCTTCGCGGGACCCACGCGCCTCTGGCGCTACGGCGGGCTCTCCCGCCAGGCGCAACTGGAGGGTGAGGACCAGGTGGGGACGTTCATCACCCTTCGCGGCGGATGGCAGCTCACCCCCGGCGTGAACCGCCGCTTCTTCGTCGTCGACCGGAGCGTGGCCGCCGGGCTGCAGGCGCCGACGGTCGAGGGCGGCCTGCAGCCGTGGGATCCCTCCACGCGCCTCGACAACCTGTGGCGGGCGTCGGTCGGCGTGACGACCCCCGTCTTCGGCCGGTTCAATGCCTCGGCCTCGGTCTCCCGCGGGGCGGTCCCGATCTTCGTGGAGGGGATCGAGGGGCGCGAGGTGCGGGCCACGGCATCGCTCCTCCTGCGTCCCTCGCACGGCACGCGGCTCGAGGCGACGCTCTCCGAGACGCGCATCCGTCGCGCCGCCGACCGCTCCCTCTTTGCCCGCGTGACGATCCCGCGCCTCAAGGCGGAGTACCAGCCGACGCGCGCGCTCTTCTTCCGGGTCGTCTCGCTCTATCGCGCCGACCGCCTGGCTGCGCTGCGGCTGCGGGGCACCACGCTTCCGCTCTTCGATGCCGCGGGGCGGCCGGTCGCGGCCAGCGACGCCCGCGCGCTGCGCACCGACTGGCTGGTGCAGTACGAGCCGTCGGCCGGGACCATCGCCTTCGTGGGGTATGGCGACGGATGGCGGTCGCCCGGGGCGCCCGCCGACACCGACCTGCGGCGCCAGGAGGACGGCTTCTTCCTGAAGGTGGCCTGGCTCTTCCGCCGGTAGCGCGCTCCGGCGTCAGAGCGCCAGCGACATCCCCTCGGCAGCTGCAATCACGCGCACCGCGCCGCCGCGTTCCGCCACCATCGTGTGGCAGAGCGCCAGCATCTCGTCCAGCGCGGCGTCGCTTCGGTCGGGCTCGTGATGGAAGAGCACCAGCGTCTCCACGTCGGCGGCGATCGCGAAGTCGACCGCGTCGCGATACGACGAGTGTCCCCAGCCCCGATGCTCCATGTACTCGGTCCCCGTGTACATGGCGTCGTGGATCAGGATCGAGGCGCCGCGCGCGAAGTCCACCAGCGCCTCGCGCGAGGAGGCGGCGTCGGCGTGGTCGCCGAACGGGTCGAGTTCGTTGTCGGGAATGAAGATCACCGAGCGGCGCGGGTCGCCCGACGCCGACAGGCGGAAGCCCAGCGCGCTTCCCGGGTGGCGCACGTTGATCGTGCGCAGGTCGTAGCCCGGCCCGCTGCGATGCTGCTGGTCCAGCGTGCGCACCTCCATCCGGGCCCCCAGCTGGTCGAACGCCACCGGGAAGACCACGGGGCTCATCTGCTGCCGCAGCACCACCTCGAGCGACCGCTCCAGCGAGGGGGACCCCCAGAGCGTGAAGTCGTTGCCCGTCTGGAAGGCCGGCGTGAAGAAGGGGAGCCCCTGGATGTGGTCCCAGTGCGCGTGCGAGAAATACACCTCGCCGCGGATCGGCCGGCCGTTCGCATCCTGCACCAGCGAGCGCCCCAACTCTCGAATGCCAGTCCCGGCGTCGAGGATCACCAGGTGGTCGTCGTCGGTGCGGACCTCGACGCAGGTGGTGTTGCCCCCGTATCGCACCGTCGCCGGTCCCGGCGACGGGCACGACCCACGGGTCCCCCAGAACCGGACGCGCACGCCTACACGCGCGCCTGCGCCAGTTGCTTGAGGGCGGGACGATTGGCCACCGAGATGCGGCGACGCTCCACCCGGATGAGCCCCTGGATCTGGAAGTCCCGGATCGTCCGCGAGACGGTCTCCCGGCTCGCGCCGATCATGTGGGCGATGGTCTGGTGCGTGAGCGGCTTCTCGATGGTGTCGCGCCCCGACTCCTCCGCGAAGTCGAGCAGGAGGCGCGCGATCCGCCCCGGCACGTCGAGCAGCGCGAGCCCGTGGATCTTGGCGTCGGCGCGGCGCAGGCGGCGGGCCAGCTCCACCAGGAGCGACCACGCGACCGCGGGATTGGCCTCCACGCGACGTCGGAAGTCGTCCCGGCGGAGGACCAGGAGGTTCGTGTCCTCCATCGCGATCACGTGCGCGGAACGCGGCTGGTCGTCGATGAGCGACAGCTCGCCGAAGTGCTCGCCCACCCCGAGGACGCCGAGGATCACCTCGCGGCCGTCCTCGCCGATGAGCACCACCTTCACGCGGCCCTCACGCACGATGAAGAGCGAGTCACCCGGGTCGTCCTCGAAGACGATGACGCTCCCCTTGGGGTAGTTCTTCTCGCGCGTCAGTTCGGCGAAGCGCTGGAGTTCGGCGTCGTCGAGCTTCGAGAAAATCGGAATGGAGCGAAGAAAGGTGCTGATATCCATCCGGGTGGCCTGTCGAGCTGGAGTCGGGTCTATCGCGAGCGGGAGAGCCATGGGTCGGTGCGCGACTGAGGGACGGGGGCGGGCACTCCAGAAGGACGCCCGCCCGCAGGTCCCGTCACAGGGGATATGTGCGCCACGATGGGTCGCGTTCGCCAGCGCGCGCCTTCACGGCGCTCCCGGCCTGGCGACCGCGGCGATACGGTTGCCGGAAGCGCACGTCCCGTCTGTGGCCGGCGTCACACCCCGCCCACGTCGCCTCGGCGGCTGGCTTGAATCGGTTCGAGGGCACGGGCTATATTCCGTAGCTCTTTTCCAGCGACTTCAGAGGTTTCCGTGAAAGCCGACATTCATCCGGAGTACGCCACCGCGACCGTGAAGTGCGCCTGCGGCAACAGCTGGCAGACGCGCTCCACGATGGGCGAGCTCCACCTCGATATCTGCTCCAACTGCCACCCGTTCTACACCGGGAAGCAGAAGCTCGTCGACACCGCGGGGCGCGTCGAGCGCTTCCGTCAGAAGTACGCCGGGAAGTCGGCCTGAGCCTCCGGGACCGTCTCGCGGACGCCGTCCAGCGCGCCGCCGAAGTCGAACGCGAGCTCTCCGATCCGGCCACTGCCAAGGACTCCCGCAAGCTGGCAGCGCTGGGACGGGAGCACCAGCGGTTGGCCCAGGTCGTAGCGCTCGACGCCCGCATCCGGAAGACTGAGGACGAGCTCGCGCAGGCGCGCGAGCTCGTTTCCATTGACGACCCCGAGATGGCCGCCGAGGCCGCCGCCGAGGTCGACCGGCTGTCGGCTGCCCTGGAGCAGATGGACGTCGAGCTCAAGCCGCTCCTCGTCCCGCACGACCCGCTGGACGACCGCCCCGCCATCGTCGAGATCCGCGCCGGGACCGGGGGCGACGAGGCCGCCCTCTTCGCGGCCGATCTCTATCGCATGTACACCCGCTACATCGAGCGACACGGCGGGTGGCGCATCGAGGTCATGTCGCACTCCGACGGGACGCTGGGCGGGATCAAGGAGGTCGTCTTCAAGGTCCTGGGCGATGGTGCCTTCGGCGAGATGCGCTGGGAGTCCGGCGTGCACCGCGTCCAGCGCGTCCCCGCGACCGAGGCGGCCGGGAGAATCCACACCTCGGCCGCGACGGTCGCGGTGCTCCCGGAGGCCGAAGAGGTCGACGTGAGCATCGACGACAAGGACCTCCGCATCGACGTATATCGCGCGTCGGGGCCGGGAGGGCAGGGGGTCAACACCACCGACTCGGCGGTTCGCATCACCCACCTCCCCACCGGGATCGTCGTCTCGCAGCAGGACCAGCGCTCGCAGATCCAGAACAAGGCCAAGGCGATGGAAGTGCTGCGCGCCCGGCTCCTGGACCAGCGTCTCTCGGAGATCCAGTCCGAGCGCGCGCGCATGCGCAAGACGCAGGTGGGAACGGGCGACCGGTCGGCCAAGATCCGCACCTACAACTTCCCGCAGAGCCGGGTGACCGACCACCGGATCAACCTCACGCTCTACGACATCTCGCGCGTGATGGACGGCGACATCGGCAAACTGATCGAGGCGCTCAAGCTGGCCGACACGGAGGAGAAGCTGTCGTCGGACGGGCAGGGGTGAGCCGATGCACGCCGACCGCGGCGTGGGGGGCGAGGCGCTGACCGTCGGCGCGGCGACCGAGCGGGTCGCGGCGCAACTGCAGCGCACCCTGGGTGCCGCGGCGCAGGCGGAGGCGCGCGAGCTGGTGGCGGCCGTCTTCGGGCAGCCGCGCTTCTGGCCCTCCCTCGCGGCCGACCGCCCGCTGTCTGCCGACGAACGGCAGGCGCTCGACGCCGCCGCCCGGCGGCGCGCCGCGGGGGCCCCGCTGGCGTATGCGGCACGCTCCGCGGCATTTCGTCATCTCGTGCTGGCCGTGGACGAGCGCGTCCTGATTCCGCGGCCGGAAACGGAGCGCCTGGTCGACCTGGTGCTGGAGAGCCCGCAGGGGCGCACGGGGGCGGTCGCCGTCGATGTCGGGACCGGCTCCGGGGCGATCGCCCTTGCGCTCGCTGCCGAGGGAGGCTTTTGCCGCATCGTGGCCACCGACATCTCGGCCGACGCGCTCGCGGTGGCGCGGGAGAACGCGGGGCGCTGCAACGTGCCGGCGCAGGTGGCCCTGGAGTTTCGCTCCGGCGACGCCCTGGCGCCGCTTGCGGACCTGGCGGGCGACGTGGACGTGCTGGTCTCCAATCCTCCGTATATTGCCTTCGCCGAGACGCCGGAGTTGCCGGCGCTCGTGCGGGACTGGGAGCCTCCCCAGGCGCTCGCCTGTCCCGAGGACGGTCTCGCCGTCACCCGTGCGATCGTGGCCGGTGCGGGACGCCTCCTGCGACCGGGGGGGCTGCTCTCGCTGGAAGTCGACGCGCGGCGGGCTCGCCGCGTGGAGGCGATCCTGCGCTCCGCGGAGGGATGGGAGGACGTGCGGGTGCTGCAGGACCTGACCGGGCGCGAGCGGTTCGTGTTCGCCACCTGGAGGGGATCGGACGTCTCGACGACACGCGAGCGCGCGACGCGGGTGGACCACGCGGCGCATCGGCCCACGACCTGAGGACGCGTCTCGCGCGTGCCTCGCCCAACTCTGGAACTCACGACATGATCGACGCAAAGGCGAAGGACCTGGGCCGGCTCATCGGCCAGAGCGACCAGTACAAGGCCCTCAAGCGCGCCAACGACGCGCTGGGCGGCGATCGGGACGCCGTGACGATGCTGCGCCGCATGGAGGAGCTGCGGGGCAACGCCCAGCGCATGATCGAGGGGGGGCAGGAGCCGACGGAGGAGATGGAGGGCGAGATGGACGAACTCCTCGGGCGCGTGCAGGGAAACTCCGTCTATCAGCAGGCGGTGGCGGCCCAGGAGAACTTCGACAAGCTGATGATGCAGGTGAACAGCTGGATCGCCGAGGGGATCAAGGCGGGCGCGGCCTCTCCGATCATCACCCTGGCCTGAGCGGGACCGCTCCGGTGCCGCGCGGCGGGCTCATCGTGCTCGAAGGGGCGGAGGGGGTGGGCAAGACGACCCAGCTCCGCCGGCTGGGGGAGCGGCTCGGGCGCGCCGGCATCGCGCACCGCACGCTGCGCGAGCCGGGCGGCACCGCGATGGGAGACGAGATCCGGCGCGTCCTGCTCGATCCGTCGATGACGATCGCGCCGCGCGCCGAGGCGCTGCTCTTCATGGCGTCACGGGCGCAGCTGGTGGACGGGGTGGTGCGTCCCGCGCTCGCCGCCGGCGAGTTCGTAGTGCTCGACCGGTTCTTCCTCTCGACCTACGCCTACCAGGTGCACGGTCGCGGGTTGTCCGAGCATGAGGTGTCGTCGGTGAACGCCTTCGCCACCGCCGGCGTGAGGCCGGACCTCACCCTGCTCCTCGACCTGCCCGAGGGGGTCGGGCTGGCGCGTGCGGCGGAGCGCGGGGGGCACGACCGGATCGAGCAGTCCGGCGATGACTTCTACGCGCGTGTGACGAGCGCCTTTCGCCGCTTCGCCACGGCCGAATGGCAGCACCGGCACCCCGAGGCGGGCGAAGTCGCCCTGATCGACGCCCAAGGGAGCGAAGACGAGGTCGCCGCACGCATCTGGACGCGACTTTCCAGTCGCTGGCCTGAAACGTTTCGGGGCAAATCGGAGTCTCAATAGGAGCCGATGCCGCTGCGTTCACGCCTGCTCGTCGTGATGGCCGTCCTGGGGAGCTCCCTCCTGTTCGGAGGGTGGCTGCTGGGCCGCGGCATGCGCGGCGGATCCGCCTCGCCGCCGGATGGTGAGCGCCTCTTCGAGCAGGTGGTGTCGTATGTGCAGCGCTATTACGTCGACTCGGTCTCGACCCCCGAGCTGTTCGACAAGGCGATGCAGGGGATGCTCGAGGAGCTGGGCGATCCGCACTCGCTGTACCTCGGCGCCGATCGCCTCAAGCGGCTGAACGAGACGACCTCCGGCAACTACACCGGGCTCGGCGTCCAGGTCGACATTCGCGACGGGCTGCCCACCGTGCTGGCGACGCTCCCGGGAGGGCCGGCGGAGCGCGCGGGGCTGCAGACGGGGGACCGGATGCTGGAGCTGGACGGTCGCGCCATGCGCGGCCTCACGGTCGAGGAAATCCGTGGGATGCTCCGCGGCCGCGTGGGATCGACGCTCGCCGTCACGATCGAACGCCCGGGAGCCCCCACCCCCTTCACCGTGCAGCTGACGCGGGGCGAGATCCACCGCCGCGCCGTCCGGCGCAGCGCCCTCCTGGCCGACGGCGTGGGCTACATCGACGTCAAGGTCTTCTCCGACTCGACGCAGCAGGAGGTCTCGAGCACGATCGACTCGCTCGTATCGCAGGGGATGACGTCGCTCATCCTCGACCTGCGCGGCAACCTGGGCGGGCTCCTGTCGCAGGGGGTGGGGGTGGCCGACCTCTTCCTCGACGCGGGCAAGACGATCGTGCGCATTCGCGGGCGCATTCCCGAGGCCAACGCCACCTTCGCCGACACGACGCCGCAGCGCTGGCCCAGGCTCCCGTTGGTGGTCCTGGTGGACGACGGGAGCGCGAGCGCCAGCGAGATCGTGGCCGGCGCGCTCCAGGACCACGACCGGGCGCTGCTCGTGGGGCGCACCACGTTCGGGAAGGGGAGTGCCCAGTCGCTCTATCCCACGGCGTCCGGTGGCGCGCTCAAGCTCACCACCGCGCGGTGGTTCACCCCGTCGGGTCGGTCCATCGACCGGCAGCAGGTGCTGCAGGGGGCACCGGCGGACGACGCGCGCGAGGCCAAGCGGTTCCGCACCGAGGGCGGTCGCCTTGTCGCCGGCGGCGGCGGGATCGCCCCCGACGTGGTGGTGGGCGATACGGTGCAATCGCCGGAGGAATTGGCGCTGGCGGGGGCACTCGGCAACCGCGTCCCCGAGTTCCGCGACGCCCTCACCGCGTACGCACTCGCCGTGAAGGCGTCCACTCCGCCGGCGTCACCCGCCTTCACGGTCGACCAGGCGATGCGTGACGGCCTGTGGGCGGTGATGCAGCAGCGGGGCCTCACCTTCGCGCGCTCCATCTACGACGCGGCGGCGCCGATCGTCGACCGCCTCATCGCGCGCGAGGTCACGCGCTTCACCTTCGGCGCCACCGCCGAGGCGCGTCGTTCGATCGCCGACGACGAGGCGATCCAGACGGCCGAGCGGCTGGTCGCGGGGGCCAGGTCGCAGCGCGAGGTGCTGGACCGCGGGGCGAAGCTTCAGGGGGCGCAGCCGTCGGTGGCTGCCGCGCGCGCCGATAGCAGCACCCGCGAATAGCACCCGCGAATAGCACCCGCGAATAGCACCCGCGAATAGCGCGCGGGGCGCGCCGCCCGGCGCCCCCCCAGTGCAGCGCTACTGCAGGTCGCTCTGGTCCACCACCCGCACCCCCTTGGGGGTCTTGAAGCGGAATGCCGTGGGTGACACCGGCGCGTTCGGGGTGAAGGCGGTGATCGTCACCTGGCGCACCACGCCGCTCGCCTCCTCCGCCTCGAACTGCCGCAGCGTCCCGTCGGCCACGTCGATCCACACCTTCGCGCGCAGGATGCTCCCCCCCTTGGTCTTCGGGCTCAGCATCACCGCGCGCGTGGCGCGACCGCCGACCGTGGCGCTGCCGGCGTCGGTCATGGTGTAGCGGGCGCGCGGGTTGGTGAAGAAGGTCCCGATCAGGTCGATCGAGCCTTCGACATCGGCCGTGAGTGGCGCGCGAATCACCTGTCCCGGCGTGGAACTCGGGAGGTACAGCCAGACGAACGTCCCGTCCGAGAGGATCACGTCGCCCTTGGGATCGGCAAAGCGAAAGGCGAAGCGGTCGGGACGCGCCTGCTCGAACTCGCCGCGCGATTGCAGCCGCGAGCCGGTGAGCGGGTTGGTGACGACCTGCTCGAACGACGCGCGCGCGGTTCGCACCTTGGCGTACGCCTCCACCGCGCGATCGATCGCCGCGCCGGCGGGGTCCTGCGCCACGACAGTCGGCGTCACGACAGTCGGCGCCACGACGGTCGGCGCCACGACGGTCGGCGCCACGACGGTCGGCGCCACGACGG
>Ga0073934_10012235_pt1 | contig 10164 bp, 6 predicted proteins | sample LarsenN4metaG_FD_76834 | JGI IMG/M metagenome (GOLD analysis project Ga0073934, IMG submission 76834) | Hot spring sediment bacterial and archeal communities from British Columbia, Canada, to study Microbial Dark Matter (Phase II) - Larsen... ... | reverse complement strand
TTCCTGTTTTAGATCTACAGGTGAAACATAAATGCTCCCAGGTGTAAGTTTGATTGTTTCGATAAAATATAGTCTATCGCCTTTGTTTTGAAGTTCTGCTGCGGAGATAATTTTAATATTACCTCCATCCGAATCGACTCGTACTATTTCTTTGCCTTTTTCGTCTATGTATCGAAGTTGCATATAATGGGGTTTGCGTTCCATCATGGCAGCAAATAAGATTTGTAACTGCCCAACCCAAGCATTGTAGGATAAATTAGTTTGTCCATCTGTGCCGTTATTTTCTTTGGCTCGAATAATACCTTGAATAGGTGGAGTTTTGCTCAACAATAAAACATCATCACTCACACCATTGAGAAAAGCATTTATTTTATTAGCTTCTTGTGTTGACTCCGCCTCCATTTTTTCTTTGGCAACTTCTGATAGTATATTGGAGGAAGAATAAATACCATACAAGCCGACAATAAAGACAGGAATAATTGTACTAAAAATGAGTAAAATGATAAATTGATCTTGTAGCTTAAACTGACTAGGTAAGATTTTGAAAAGTTTCTTCAACATGGCTGATTAGTGATAATCAATAGGGAGTTTTGGTGGGTACAGATAGATTTGTTAATGGGTAATGTAATTGGTAGTTTGATTTCCTCTTACTCATTACCAGTTGAGAGTGAATTCATAAGTTTTATATCAAGATATATTAATCACTTAATAATCAAAACCTCACCCCAGCCCCTCTTTGAACTTGCAAAGAGGAGTACCGAAGGCGGGGTAAGGTTGAACGGGAATTATAAGTAATCATGTGAACTTGATATTACATACCGGGTAAATATATTGAACAAATGTCAGCAGTATTCATTTATTGTCCCTTATCTGTATAAATGCGAGCACAAAGTTTTACTAGGTTGCTACGTAAACCAAAAAGCACCCTGGAAAATTTTTAGCCACCTTGATTATTGATGCAAAATTTAGAGGCAAGAGCACGCATTTAAATTTTTCTGTCTTGGACGACACAATCCACAGAGGCAGATGCGGAAGTAACTCTCAATACCTGTGGCAGTTTGGTACATTCCGCAGATTATACCTCAATCTGAAGAAAAGTTAGCATTCGTGCAACAGTATTAATTTTATGAGTTACGAAATTTAGAATTGATCAGCCTCTATCAAATCTCGTGGAATGCGATCGCTCATGTACAAACAATATAAAATTGCTACACTAGATTCTTCAGTTTTTGAACAGTTTCGTTGAGGTTGATAGTAGCATTTTTGACCAAAGAAATTCCAGTAGCGGTTTCTTTTGCACCCAGATTGATGGCGTTCATCGCTGATACGATCTGTTGTACAGCAATAGCTTGCTGTCTAGCGTTGAGGACAATCTGTTGATTGTTCAGAAATACTTGATTGACAGCATCTGCGATACTTGCGAATGCATCCCCCGTTTCTTGAGCCAGTTTGATCCCTTCACTTGCTTTTTTAGTACCTTCATCAGTCACCATTACCGCAGAGTTAATAGCCACTTGTACTTGATTAACTAAGACACTGATCTGATCAGCTGATTTCCGACTTTGGTCAGCGAGTTTGCGAATCTCATTAGCTACCACTGCAAAGCCTTTACCCTGCTCACCTGCACGCGCTGCTTCGACTTCAGCATTCAAAGCCAACATATTGGTTTGGTTTGCCAATTCTGCTACTAAATCAGAAATTGTAGAGATTTGAGTAGTCTGTTCACTTAAGTGTGTGGTCTGATTAGCGATCGCCATTACCTGATCTCTCAACTGTGAGATACCTGCAATTGCAAGACTAACTATTGTAGTTCCTTCTTCTGCGAGAGTTAATGCTTGCTTTGCTCCACTAGCAGAGGTTTCGGCTTGTTCGGCTGACTGGAGTGCAGAAGTCCCGATCTCATCAACTGTAGTGGTTGTTTGATTCACGGAAGCAGATTGTTGCAAAATGATACGTTCCTGCTCAAACACACTGGTAGCAATATCCCCGGAAGAGGTCGCCACTGCGTAGGCGGCTTCGTTAATTGGCAGCATGATACGGCGGATAACATAAAATGAGATATAAATTCCAGCCCCAACACTAACAAGCCATCCACCCCAGTGAACTATAGTTGATAATTGCTGAAACTGATTTGATGCTGCTTCTGTTTGCTGTAAAAGCCTCTGTTCTTGTTGTTCCATTTCAGCTAGTGTAGCTCTGATGTCATTCATAATTTGCTCTCCTTTGTTGGAAGCTAGCACAGCAAGAATTTCTTGATCTTTTCCTGCTTTTTTCAGAGCAATTGCTTGTTCTAATTCGGAGAATTTTGTTTGAGCTAATTGTATAATTTGGTCAGTTTTTTCGCTCTGAAAAGACGAGTCATTCACTAGCTTTTTCAAATCCTGACTACGCGCTTGAAAATTGCTTTGTAAAGTTGCAAAGCGTTGCAGATAGTTTTCTTTGCCAGTGAGCAAAAATCCACGCTGTCTTGTCTCAGCATCTACTATATCTTTCTCCAACTGCTTTAGCAGTAGCTTAACTTCATATGTATACTCCTCAATTTTGTGTATTTGTTTTAACTTAGCTTTAGAAATTTCAGAAATTGTCGTTACAATACCTGTCAATATGAGGACAATACCAAAACCTATGGGTACAATTTGATTAACTTTCAAAGGGCGTTGCACTTGCTTTTGCATGATTTTTCTTCCTTTCAATTTATGCAAATATGGTTTTTTAGAAAATGAACACCCTGGTTAAACTTTGGTATTTTCTATTAACTGTCTTGAAAATAACAATCTGGAACTAACTTAATCACGTGTGTATATCTGTGTCCATCTGTGTTCTTTAAAAAGAATATTCAATAAAGGTTATTGGCAGATGCAAAACATTTTCTAAGATTTATCAGTTTTAATAATTATCAATAACCAATTTTTTGGGACAATTAACATACTTTCATTGTGGTGATGCGATCGCTCTTTACCTAAATTTCTACAGTTGTGTTGCCAAAAAGCCTATGCTCTGATAAATGTACTTAAGTATCTACCGATAGTTTTTTACAATAATACAGAAATCTCCTGGGTGCAATACCGTTAGTACGAACATCTACCTTGGGAGAAAAAATGAATAATCACAATCAAGAGGTTATAGTATGCAACCATTGTGGCTATAATACCAATCCTGTTACAGCTACAAACTGTTTAAAATGCGGTCAACCGCTAGACGTTTTTCCAGCAAAAAAAGTTAATAAATCTACCAAACCAGATTCCAAATTTTTGGGAGAATTGCTGCTCACACCTTGGGCAATTTGGCTTGGTTTTGGTCTGCTGTTTCTGCTGCTTAGTTGGTTAATCTTCTCGATTTTTGGCAATTTTAGCAGTCTGAATAATCCCAATGATACTAGAGTTGTCAATTCCCGCGGTAGCAATCAGAATATCCCCCCTGGTGTTAAACTTTACGATTCGATCAAAGATGTACCGAATGTACCTTCCGGCACATTTAACTATGGTGGTGGTAATACTTTTGCAGCTTTGACTGCTCAAGGCTTTCACGAAGCTATCACTAGATCTCACCCAAATTTTCGCCTCCGCTTCACCGAACCTAGAGACGGTAAATCTGGTGGCAAAAAGGGTGTGGCTATGGTGCTTGATAGCCAACTAAGCTTTACTCTGTACGGAGCATCCCTTGAGGATGAACACTATAACAAAGCTCTACAAAGAGGCTTTCAGATCAAGCAAGTGCCAGTGGCTTTAGATATGTTTGTCTTCTTTACCCATAAAGATATCTCTATTCCTGGGCTTTCAATTGATCAACTGCAAGACATATACAAAGGTAAAATAACCAACTGGAAAGAAGTAGGAGGACCGGATTTAGCGATCGCACCTTTCGCAAGAGACCCAAAATCTACTAATTTATTAAACGAGCTTCTCGGAAAAGACGTAGATCAACTCAGTTCTAAAGTACAGTTAGCCCGTGATTACACTGAGATAATTCGTAAGGTTGCTGCAACCCCTGGGGGAATTTCCTTTGGAGGGAGTGGACCAATTCTTGGTCAAAAAACAATCCGCCCTCTTGCAATCGCTCAAGCTAATACCAAAAATTATGTGCAACCCTTTATAGATGATAACAAGCAGGTTAATACTACCGCACTGCGCGATGCCTCTTACCCTATGACCCGACGCATGTTTATTGTGTATCGCCTTGATGACACGATCGATCAACTAGCTGGAGAAGCCTACGTCAATATGTTACTAACCAAAGAAGGTCAGCAGATTGTTGAAAAGGCTGGGTTAGTTCCCTTGCGCTGAGACACCTTTGGAGTGCTTTGTCAACTATAAATTTGCAAAGACAAACGACTCGCAAACCACCATTTAATAATCATAGTGTGTTGCTTGGCTTCAAAAGAAATTCCCCAGAAATAAACAGATTTAGCTAGATTTAGGTGTAAATTAGGTGATATCTAGAGTTTGGTCAAATTTTTTGCTGTTTAGCCCTGCTGTTGTGGTGGCAAGCTTTGCTGTTTTACCCTCAACAGTTTTAGCTGAAGTATCTACAAATGAACAAGTTCAGCCAGAATTTACGGTCATAGCTGAACTTTCTCCAAATAATCAACCACAACTCAGTTCTGTTTCTCAGTTATCTGATGTACAGCCTACAGATTGGGCGTTCCAAGCGCTACAATCCCTGGTAGAACGATATGGTTGTATTGCTGGCTACCCAAATGGTACGTACCGGGGCAATCGATCCATGACGCGATACGAATTTGCTGCTGGTTTGAATGCTTGTTTAGAGCGAGTGAATGAACTTATTGCTAGCGCTACGAGTGATTTAGTGACGAAAGAGGATTTAGCCACACTGCAAAGACTGCAAGAGGAGTTCTCAGCAGAATTAGCGACACTGCGCGATCGCGTCGATGCGTTAGAAGCGCGCACAGCTGAACTAGAGTCAAATCAATTTTCTACCACTACAAAACTTAATGGTGAAGCGATATTTGCCGTAGCTGGTGTTTTTGGTGACAATGCAGCCGATCAAGATAACGATTCTGATAACAACCCAGATTTGCAAGATAATATTATCTTCGCAGACCGTGTGCGTCTGAACTTTGATACCAGCTTTATGGGTAAAGACCGTCTGCGAGTCCGGTTGCAAGCCAGAAATATCACCGAATTTCAGGGTAACGTCACAGGTACTAGAATGACCCGTTTAGGTTTTGATGGCAATGAAGATAACGATGTTGAGTTAGATGACTTGTACTATTACTTTCCCCTAGGGGACAAGGTAAGAGTCGCAATTTCTGCTGCGAATACAGAATTGAATCATCTTGTGGAAACCCTAAGTCCCTTTGAAAGTTCTGGTAATGGTAGTATTTCGCGTTTTGGAAGATTTAACCCTATCTACCGAACGGCTGGTAGTACTGGGTTAGTGGTCAATTATCAATTTAGCGATCGCGCCAGTCTCGACTTCGCCTATATGGTTCGCGATCCTGAAGATTCTAGTGGAGAAAACGGACTGTTCAACGGTAACTACGGCGCTGTGGCACAATTCATCTTTGAGCCAATCAATAATTTAAATCTAGGCTTGACTTATGTCCGCTCCTATAATGCAGGAGGTAGTAATAGTGGTGTCAACCTCACAGGTAGTACGGGTAGTACCAATGCAGTCAGACCTTTTGGTAATGTTTCTACCTCAGCAGATTCCTTTGGTCTAGAAACTAGCTGGCGCATCAGTCCTCAATTTACTCTTTCTGGTTGGTTAGCTTATTCATTGGCACGATCAGAAGTCAGCGATGATAGCGCAGATATCCTGAACTACGCTGTAACTTTGGCATTTCCAGACTTAGGAGGAAAAGGTAATTTAGCCGGGATCGTCTTCGGTATGCCACCAAAAGTTATAGAAAGTAGTCTGGTAGAAGATCAAGATACTTCTTTGCACATAGAAGGTTTTTATCGGTTGCAGGTTACAGATAATATTGCCATTACTCCTGGCTTATTTGTGATTACTAATCCAGAACATAATGACAATAACGACACTATATTTGTAGGAACAATTCGGACTACCTTCAAGTTTTAAGTCAGTTTGAGGATTGATCATATCTGTGAATGACTGTAGGTAATAGGTAATAGGAAAAACTAATTATCTATTACCCGAGCAATTAATGCATACTTTCAGCAATCATGAATGCTCCCGTACCACCCAATACCCAAGCAATTAATTTGCGAAGATTGGAAGATTCAATCTTTTTAAGAGTTTTTGCTCCAATATAACTACCTAATAACGTTGTTGGTACAAGTGACAAAAGAAGTGGCCAATGCACTCCCAAAGTCAGCATACTAGCTGTTCCACCAGTAGCTAGAGTCAGAAAATTAATAGCTAAGTTCGTTCCCACTGCTTCCTTTGGCTCCATACCCAAAACTCTAATCATCGCAGGTAATCTGATACTAGCCAATCCTAGACCTACGATACCCGCTAGTAACCCCAAGCCAACTCCAATTCCTATTTCAATTAAGAAACGTTGGTGAGTTGAAAGTTTATCTTCACCTTGATTAGGTTTTTTAGGATTAGCTATCTGAAAGCTTGAGTAAATAAGTACAATTCCGATAACAACTTTTATCCAATCTGCTTGTATCCGAGCAAAGGCAAGTACACTAATAATCGCACCGATTGCTGAGGGAATACCTATTGCACAGACTACCCGATAATTAACACGACCCTCCTTAATGTGATAATAGGTACCAGCACATGCGCCCATAGCAGCAGTAGCTAGATTTGTACCTGTGGCAATACCTACTCCATTAGCAGTTGATTGTAAGGCATATACAATTAAAGGAAGCCGAATCTGACCTAACATCAAGCCTACAGAAGCACCAAAAAAGCTTAAAACAAAGGAAACAATTCCAAGAATAATGATGATTGAATAATTATTGGCACTAAACATTGATACACCCGATTTATATTGAATATTCCTAATAGGCTTAATGAAGATTAAAATTTGTGCAAATTCATGAATCACAGGTAATAATAGTGCTTGAGTATTCAAGCACTATTACTAATCAATTTTTAATTGCTTTCACTACTTAACGGCTTAGATTTTGGTATAAAACCAAGCTGAAAATAATGAGAATATTCGGAAACTCCGTTAAAGTGTAATCTATTTAGTTTGCGAAATTCATTTTCTGGGAAAGATGTTCTTCCGTGTAGAACACTCGCATTATCAAGTATAATAATTTGATGAGGTTGAAGTTGAAAAATTAATTGATTATTAGTATCGTTGACATAGTTTTTAATCAGATTGTAAGCCCTTTCTACTTGTGGTGGAATCGCAACTGAGATGATTGCATCTGCCCTAAAACACATGAACATTCTGTCTTCGTACTCTGTAAATATTGCTCGTTTACCTGTTTGATCTCCTCTGGTTATAGTCAATGGATAATTGAACAAATTCTGTAATTCTTCAGGATAGTTATTTCTTAAATATTCATAGACAGTTTCAGCATAAATGATTTGAGATAGTCCTCCTGTTTTAGAGGGAACTTCACACTGCATAGCAACAATTTTAGGAGGTTCCATTTCAAAAGAGCCGTCTGTATGCATGAAATGGGTTATATTACTTGTAGCTACGTAAGTTTTAGCAAGGGAAGAGTCGCGTAAGTTTTCAATTGTACTAATACCGTTAGGAGCAGAAAGCCTATGTTTCTTGATGGAGCCAAAATACTTTTGTAAAGCTAACAAGTTTTCTTGCAGATTCGGGATTGGTTCACATTCCAAAATGACAAATTTAAACTCATTAAATATTTCAAACAACCTTTGTAAATCTGAATTGGAAATTTCTGCAACTTTGCTAATTTTTATTGTTAACTGGTTAAGATCGAGTTTAGTAGCATCAAGAATTTCTTCGTTGTGTAAATTTACGTCCAATTTGTACTGGTCTGCGTTGATATTATTTGTGAGCATTCTTAGATCTCCTTGTTTAGATGCACTTGTTTAGATTTCAGAATGAAATTACCTTCACAACACAAATGGATAAATCTTAGCAGTATGCTTGCAAATTAGAATTCTGGTTAAAAGTCAGGACTTAAGATTGTTGATTCTCTGCATAAATAGTCATTTTATTGTTGCTTTTATTGGAACTAAAATCCGTAGCAGTGAAAATAAATAAGCGAATTCATAAGCTTGGATTTTGCACCAAATTGATTATCCATCAGGAAATAAATTCTCACCCCTCAAGCGTATAAGTCCTATAATTCAATAAATAAATTTCTTGGTAATATTTGGTCACTCAGTATTAATTTAAAAGTCCTTGATTTAGCGATCAAAACCCATAAAAATAATGTGGCTTTATCGCACATATCCTTGCTGAGTACAGTTTTATACTTAAATCGGTGCAAGCTTTAACCTTAGAGAAAGTTTACAGGTATATATTTTCGGAGTTAGCCGACTCCCAGGTATAAAAATTCAAGCTTTACTTTTTCGGAATCAATAGCTTTTAATTCTTCTTTTCATGAAGTCTTGCTATCCACAACGTAAACTTCTACAGACTTAGGAAGTTATTCTCGAATATGAAAGTCTTGTGGATAATATATGGGAGCAAATGCTAATATGGTTAAACACTATTTAGGTCAGAAATAACCAATAGTTCAGGTAACCAATATTATAGTTGCAAAAAAAGTAGTATGTGCGCACCAAATCTTTTTCTGTTCCAGAACTAGCATTCACTAGTCGTGCAAGCACACTTTTAATAACAGTCGTGGGCATCATCACATCCTCCCGCTGTTTTGCATCCCCTGAATTAAGTTTAGAAACTTTTCTTCGTTCTACCCACAACCTAGTTCAATAAATTGTGCATTTTCAAAACCTTACACTTTGGCTTGGGCATGAGTGGTAGAAAAGAGTATTATTTTTCTTCCTCTAAAACTATAGACTGATCAAGCAAATAAAGCAATACATTAATCTCTAAAAGAGTTATTTAGATAAATTACATAATACTGACATTTTTAAATATTTATTTTATCTATCACCTGTTGAGTAAAATGAGAATTCACGACCGCTTACACATCACTCTCAAATTTACTACCACCAAAAGGGAGATTAATTGAGGCGAAATGCCAACACAGAAGTCAAAACAACTATCTCAACAAACCGAAATCGGCTGGTCTTTGGATCAGCGAGATCCAGAATTTATCAAATTTTTGATGCCTTTTTGGGAGTGGCTGTATAAATACTATTTTCGAGTCCAGACTAGTGGCTGGGAAAATATACCCAGCAACGAAAAAGTTTTATTCGTAGGTTCCCATAATGGCGGACTCGCTGCTCCCGACACCCATATGATGGTCTACGACTGGTTTAAACGCTTCGGTGTGGAAAAACCAATCTACGGTTTGATGCATCCCACGGTTTGGAAAGAGTTCCCCACTGTAGCACAAGCTGCTGCTAAAGTTGGAGCCATCATTGCTCATCCGAAAATGGCGATCGCAGCTTTGCGTTCCGGAGCCAGCGTACTCGTCTATCCTGGTGGCGCAGAAGATCTGTTTCGACCTTATTCTTTGCGTAATCAAATCTACTTTGCTGAACGCCAAGGCTTTATCAAACTAGCACTACGAGAAAAAGTGCCCATAGTACCACTCATTTCTACTGGCGCTCATGAGACACTGATTGTTCTGGCTGAGCGTTACGACTTAGCCCAGCAATTACATCAATGGGGAATCCCTTGGCTATTTGGGATCGACCCGGTTGTCTTTCCCATTTATTTAGGTTTACCCTGGGGATTGTCGTTAGGACCTTTACCTAATATTCCTTTACCAGTACCCATCCGCACACGAGTTTGTCCACCAATAGTTTTTGAACACTATGGTAGAGAAGCAGCGTGCGATCGCGATTATGTCAACGCTTGCTACGAACTTGTCCGTGGTCAAATGCAGCAAGAGTTGGATAATTTGGTTAAGCAGTAATTAAGTGATAGTAGACTTCTTGAACATTGAAAGCGATCGCCTGTAGTTGCATTCATTGTCGGGCGATCACAAAATTTATCTTGAGTTTGGCTATCCAGTAATTCGGGGATTTTATCTGGGCTGTTGGACTGGCTGTTGGACTGGTTGAGAAGTTTGTAAAGGGTTGAATAAAGAGTTAACCGCATTCTGGGGTAACTTAATTAATGGATCAGCTAAAAAACCAAGGCTAGAGCTAAAAGAAGAT
>Ga0073934_10012234_pt1 | contig 10164 bp, 7 predicted proteins | sample LarsenN4metaG_FD_76834 | JGI IMG/M metagenome (GOLD analysis project Ga0073934, IMG submission 76834) | Hot spring sediment bacterial and archeal communities from British Columbia, Canada, to study Microbial Dark Matter (Phase II) - Larsen... ... | reverse complement strand
TCTCGGACGTGCCGATGATCCGCGACTTCGGCTCGATGCTCGCCGTCGGCGCCGTCATCGTCTTTCTCACGGCCGTCGCGCAGATCAGCGGCATCATCTACCTGCGCGAGCGCAAGCGCCTGGGCCCGCGCGAGCAGCCGCGCGCGCGCATCGAGGTCGAGCGGTTCGTCGGTGGCATCACCGGCCGGACCGTCGGCCGCCTCGCGCCGATCGCTCTCGTCGCCATCGCTGTTGCGCTCGCCGGCCTGTACGTCAGCCGCAAAATCGAGACGGAGACGGACCCGGAGAAGTTTGTGCCGTCCGACAGCAGCGTCCTCAAGGACCTGCACCACGTGCGCGACACCGTGGGCAGCACCAGCGAGCTGAACCTGCTCGTCGAGCTGCCGCCCGGCCGCAAGGTGACGGACCAGGACATCCTCGACTGGATGATCGCCTTCGAGGAGCGCCAGCGGCAGCGCCATCCCGAGCTCGGCGTCTCCAACAGCGTCGCCTCGTTCACGAAGTCCGTCACCGGCGAAGCGCCGACGACCGCGGACGCCGAGCGTGTGCTCGCGATGGCGCCCGACGCGCTCGTCAAGAGCGTCACGAACGCCGACCGCACGATGGCCTCGATGACGTTCTCCCTCGATGACAACGTCAACCTCTCGCAGCAGCGCGCGATCACCGATGCCGTGCGCGACGACGCCCACCCGCCCGACGGCGTGCGCGTCGCACCGGCCGGCATCGCCGTCATCGGCATCGCCTCGGTCGATGCCATCAGCTCGAACCGCGACCTGATGTCGTTCGTGGCGATCGTGGCGATCGTGCTGCTGCTCGCGGCGCTGTTCCGCAACCCCGTGAAGGCGGTCGCGCCGGTGCTTCCGGTCGTTTTCGCGTTGGGCGCCTCGGCGATGCTGATTCACTTCGGCGGCGCCTCCTACAGCCCGCTGACGTCGATCTCCGGCCCGCTGATCATCGCCATGGGCACCGAGTTCAACCTGCTGCTCATGGCCCGCTACTTCGAGGAGCGCGCGGAGGGCGCGGCGCCGCGCGAGGCGATGTCGAAGGCCTCGCTGCGCATCGGCCGCGCGATCGCGGCGTCCGGGCTGACGGTGATGGGCGGCTTCGCCGTGCTGGCGTTCAGCAACTTCCCCTTGCTCGATAACTTCGGCAAAGTGACGGCGTTGAACATCGGCCTCAGCCTCGTCAGCACGCTGATCCTGCTGCCGCCGCTCCTCATCTGGGCCGACGAGGAACACAACTTCGTGCCCATCGGCCTGCCCGACCTCGGCGAGGCGGCGACCAAGTGAGCGAGACGATGCGCGCCGTCCGCTGCGTGCGACTCGACGGCCCGGACGGGCTCGAGCTGGGCGAGGCCCCGGTGCCGGACGACGCGCGTGACGTGATCATCGAGGTGCGCGCGGCCGGCGTTGGCTTCCCGGACCTCCTGATGACGCGCGGCGGCTATCAGATCCGTCCGGAGCCGCCGTTCACGCCCGGTGTCGAGGTGGCAGGTATCGTCCGCAGCGCGCCGGAGGGCTCGCCCTTCAAGCCGGGCGACCGTGTGACCGCATCGTCCAAGCTCGGCGCCTGGTCGGAGGTCGCTGCGGCCGCGCCGGCGATGACCTGGCGCATCCCGGGCGGCATGAGCTTCGAGCAGGCGACGTCGATGGTGAACTACCAGACGGCGTACTTCGCCTTCATGCGCCGTACGACGCTGCGTCCCGGTGAGACCGTACTGGTCCACGGCGCCGCCGGCGGCACCGGTACGGCGGCGATCGAGGTGGCCAAAGGGCTCGGCGCGAAGGTGATCGCCGTCGCGCAGGGCGAGGCGAAGCGCAAGATCGCCGCCGACCTCGGTGCCGATGACGTGCTCGAGGCCGACTCCCCCTGGCTCGAGGACGTCAAGCGGATCACGGACGGCCGCGGCGTCGACATCGTCTACGATCCCGTTGGCGGCGAGCGCTTCCTCGACAGCGTGCGCGCGCTCGGGCGGGACGGACGGCTGCTGATCATCGGGTTCGCCGGCGGCGTCATCCCGGAGATCAAGGTGAACCGCCTGCTGCTGCGCAATACGAGCCTGGTCGGCGCGGCGTGGGGCGAGTACGTCCGCCACGACCCGACGATGGCGCAGGAGATCGCCGTCGAGCTCGACAAGCTCTGGCAGGTGGGCGCGATCAAGCCGCTCGTCGGCTCGCGCTATCCGCTCGATCGCGCGGCCGACGCCTTGCGGGAGATCGAGGGCCGGCGCGCCACCGGCAAGGTCGTCTTGGTCGTCGGCCAATAGGCGCTATTCCAGCGACCCGCCGAGGGCGCCGCACGTCCGCAGGTCGTGGATGCGCGCGTCGTCGTAGCCTATTTCGCGTAGCACCTCATCAGTGTGCTGGCCGAGCGTCGGCGAAGGGCCCCGCGCCGAGAGCGGCGTTTCGCTCATCTGCACCATCGGGCCGGCCATGCGCACGGGGCCCATCAGCGGGTGGTCGACCGACGTGATGTAGCCGTTCTCGATCACCTGCGGGTCGTCGAGCAGCTCCTCCGTGAACCGCACCGGCCCCGCGGGCACGCCGTGCTGATCCATCACGCGCAGCCACTCCTCGGTGCGCTTCGTGAGAAAGAGCTGCTCCGCCTGCGCGACGAGGGCCTTGCAGTAGGCGATCATCGCCGGGTCCGTGACGTCGATCTCCTCCGGCCGCTTGCCGACGCGATCGTCGTGCAGGCCTGTCGCAGCGAGCAGCTTCTTGCGGAGCGGCGTACTGAGGCAGCCGACGGCAAGGAAGCCGTCGGCCGTTTGGAAGACGCGGTAGTAGATATTGCCGATGACCGGCCGCACGCCTGCCATCGTCTCGAGCTGCTGCTTGTAGGGCGCGCCCTGCTGGCGCAGCTCGTTCACCTTCGCCAGCGCCTCCTCGCGCCGTTCGGTGTCGGTCGCTTCGATCGACATCAGCCGCGTGTTCTGGATGGCCAACGCGCTCGCCATCAGGCTGGTCGCGATCATCTGGCCGCGGCCGGTGCGCTCGCGCGCATACAGCGCGGCGCAGACGGACCAGGCGATCGCGAGGCCGGTCGAGAGGTCGGCCGACGGGATGGCGTTGAGCAGCGGCACGCCGCTCTCCTCGCGCCGTCCCTCCGCCGCCATCAGCCCTGTTAGCGCCTGGGCGATGATGTCGTACCCGGGCCGGTGCGCGTACGGCCCCTTGCGGCCGAAGGCAGTGTTGTCGCAGTAGATCAGGCGCGGGTTCTCGCGCGATAGCGTCTCGTAGTCGATGCCAAGCTTCTTCGCGACGTCCGGCCGGTAGTTGATGATGATCACGTCGGCGCGGCGCGCCAGCTCATGCGCGACCGCGCGTGCCTCCGGCGTGTTGAGGTCGAGCGTGATGCCACGTTTGCCGCGGTTGAGGGAGATGTAGCCGCGTCCCTCTCGCAGGCCGAGCGGCTGGAAGCCGCGCCACGGCTCGCCGGTCGGCGGCTCGACCTTGATCACGTCCGCGCCCATATCAGCGAGCAACATGCCGCCGAACGGCCCGGCGATAATCTCGGAGAACTCGACGATGCGGACGCCCGCGAGCGGGCCGGTATGGCCGTTCCTGTCGCTCATGGTGAAGGGAAGTATAGGCGGTCGGAGGTTGGCCGTTAGTCGTCGGTGATTAGCGAAGGCGGGCGCCATGAGCGCGGGCATTCAGCCGGCGCGGTCGTGCGGCGGCGAGCATGACGCGGGCGTTACGGGTTCGAGGTCAGCGGTGGCGCGTCCGGCTCGACGACGTCTGTCGTGGCCGGGGCTACGTCGCTCGCCGCCGGCGCGACCGGCGGCATGCGCCGCTGGGGCATCGGGATCGGCCGCTCACCCGCACCGGCCGCCGATGTCGGGCGCGGCGCGCGTGGTGCCGCGCTTGTGTCGGCGGGCTTCGCGCGGTCGGCGGCGCAGTACGGGCAGATCACCCATGACGCGTGTAGTGGGCGCGCGCAGCTCGCGCATGGCGTCCGTAGCGACGAGCGGCAGTACGGGCAGACGGCGAAGTCGTTCTCGATGCGGCGGCGACAGGTCGGGCAGGTCGCCTGTTCCTGCAGCTCGTGGAGGAGCGCCTCCGCCTCAAGCTGACGGTCGTACTGGTCAGCGAGCGTGTCCTTCGGCCGCAGGATGAGGTACACGAGCAGGCCCGGCAGGTTGAAGACGAGCACGAGCAGCAGGGCGACCGTCTGCAGGGCCGGGTCGCGCGTGCGCGCGGCGGCGTCGCGGTACGTCCAGGCGAGCGCGGCGACCCAGAGGACGGCGAGGTAGGCCACGCAGATGACCGCGGCGAGGATGCCGAGCGTCTGCCAGTCGTCCCAGATCGCAAGCACCATGGCCGCGCTCCTCTTCCCGCCCGGCGGAACGCGGCGATTATATCACCGGGGGTTGCGGCGATATCTGCATCGGCGGGCATCGCATCCTCGACATGTCAACGGCGAGCCGTGCGGCGCGCGGCGGTGCAGCGCGAGCACTGCCGACAGAGGTACGCTGACATCAGCCCGGTTTCACAGGAGAAGCTGGAGGTCCCGCGTCATGACGCAGCAGTACCAGAACTACATCGGCGGGCGCTGGGTCGACGCGCGGAGCGGCGCGCGCTTCGAGCGCGAGAACCCCGCCACCGGCGCGATCACCGGCTCGTATCCACGGTCCCAGTCCGAAGACGCGCGCGACGCCGCCTGCGCCGCGGCGGAGGCGCAGCGCGCGTGGGCGCGCCTGCCGGCCCCTCGCCGCGGCGAGATCCTCTTTCGCGCCGGCGAGATCCTCGTCCGCAAGAAAGAGCAGTTCGCGCGCGAGCTTACGGAAGAGATGGGCAAGGTGATCAAGGAGGCGCGCGGCGACATCCAGGAAGCGATCGACATGACGTACTTCATGGCGGGCGAAGGCCGCCGGCTGTACGGACAGACGACGCCGTCCGAGCTGCCGGACAAGTTCGCGATGTCGGTGCGCGCGCCGGTCGGCGTCGTCGGCGCGATCACGCCGTGGAACTTCCCGATGGCGATCCCGTCGTGGAAGATCATGCCCGCGCTCATCGCCGGCAACGCGGTCGTCTTCAAGCCGTCGCAGTTCGCGCCGAAGAGCGCGTGGAACCTCGTCAAGACGCTCGAGGAGGCGGGGCTGCCACCGGGCGTGCTGAACCTCGTCTTCGGCGAGGGCGCCGAGGCCGGCGCGGCGATCATCGAGCACCCGGCCGTCTCGCTGATCTCATTTACTGGCTCGAACGCTGTCGGCACGCAGATCGCGGTGCGGTGCGCGCAGCTCGGCAAACCGGTGTCACTCGAGATGGGCGGCAAGAACGCGATCATCGTGCTCGACGACGCGGACCTCAAGCTCGCGCTCGATGGCGCCATCTGGAGCGCCTTCGGCACGACGGGCCAGCGCTGCACGGCCGCCAGCCGCATCATCGTGCAGGACGGCGTGTACGAGGCCTTCGCCGAGCAGCTCGTGGCGCGCGCGAAGTCTCTGCGCCTCGGCGATGGCCTCGACGATGCGACGGACGTCGGGCCGGTGGTGAACCAGCAGCAGCTCGAGAAGATCGCCTCGTACATGCCGGTCGGCCGCGATGAGGGCGCGACGCTGGCCTGCGGCGGCGGGCGGGCGGACGGCGACGAGCTCGGGCGCGGCTACTTCTTCCAGCCGACGGTGTTCGTCGATGCGAAGCCGTGGATGCGCATCGCCCAGGAGGAGATCTTCGGGCCGGTGACGGCGCTGATCCGCGTAGGTGACCTCGACGAGGCCATCGAGGTGAACAACCGAGTCCCCTACGGGCTCAGCTCGTCGATATACACTCGCGACGTGAACAAGGCGTTCCGGGCGGTCGAGCGCATCGATACCGGGCTCGTGTACGTGAACGCCGGCACGATCGGCGCCGAGGTGCACCTGCCGTTCGGCGGCACGCGCGGTACGGGCAATGGCCACCGAGAGGCCGGTATCGCGGCGCTGGAGACGTTCACGGAGTGGAAGACCGTGTACGTGGACTACAGCGGTAAGCTCCAGCGCGCGCAGATCGACGTGGCCGGGGAGGGGATGGCGCCATGACGGCGGAACAAGCGCATGCGTTGGGGACAACGCGAGGATGGATGATGGACGATGGAGGATGGACGAGCGGCAGCAGGTTCCATCGTCCATCGTCCATCCTCGATCGTCGCTCCGGCTTCCCCACGATGATCCCGGTGGCGGCATGACGGCCATCTTCCGCGAGCCCAGCACCCCCGCCGTGCCGCACGGTGCCGAAGGCGCGATCCGCCACGGCTTCGTGTCGTTCTACGGCGCGCCGATCGTCGAGGATATGGCCACGTGGCGGTCGGATGTGGGCTTCGTGGGCGTGCCGTTCGACGGCGGCACGAACGACCGGCCGGGCGCGCGCTTCGGGCCGGCGGCGGTGCGCGACGCTTCGGCCCGCTACCACCCCGCGAGCGAGTGGCAGGGCTGGATCGACGCCGAGCGCGGCGTCCGCATCCTCGAGGGCGTCTCGATGGCCGACGTCGGCGATGTCGACGTGCGCACCGTCGACCTGCTCGAGAACTTCGCCATCATCACCGAGGCTGCGCGCCTCGTGCGCGAGCGCTGCCGCGTACCGGTATTCGTTGGCGGCGACCATGCGATCACGTACCCGATCGTGCGCGCGTTCGACGACGCGCCGCTGACGATCGTGCAGTTCGATGCGCACCAGGACTACACCGACGAGAAGTACGGCGTCCGGTACTCGCACGATAACCACATGCGCCGCTCGAGTGAGCTGCCGCACGTCGCGGGCATCGTCCAGATCGGCATCCGGGGCGTGCTCGAGCGGTTCGAGCCGTGGGAGGCGGCGCAGCGGGACGGCGTCGTCATCGTGCCGGCGGAGCGCATCGTGCGGGAGGGTGTCCCACGCGCGCTGTCGGCGCTCCCATCACCGCAGCGCGGGCTTTCAGCCCGCGCGGCCGTCTCCGAAGACACACGCGGCGGGCGTTCAGCCCGCCAGGGCCGCCCGCGCGCTTACGTCACGATCGACATCGACGTGCTCGACCCCGCGGGCGCGCCCGGCACCGGCTACCCCGAGCCCGGCGGCATCAACTACTACCAGCTCAAGGAAGCGCTGCTGCTCGTCGCCGAGCGCTACGACATCGCCGGCTTCGATGTGACGGAGATCGACCCCGTATACGACGCCGCAGGCGTCACGGCGCGCATCGGCGCCAAGCTGATCCTCGACCTGCTCGGCGCGATCTTCGCCCGCTAGCCGTACAGCGCCACGGTGCGCGCGATCATCCGCTCCGCCGTAAACTTCGCCTCCCACCGCGCGCGGCCCGCTGCCCCCAGCCGCTCCCGCAGTCCCGCATCCGTTGCCAACCGCCGCATCGCCGCCGCCAGCGCCGGCACGTCGTCGAGCGGCACCAGCAGGCCGTTCTCGCCGTCGCGCGCCAGCTCAGGGATGCCGCCCGGCACGTCCGTCGCAACGATCGCGCGGGCCGCCTCCATCGCCTCGACGAGCACGAGCCCGAAGCCCTCGAAGCGCGGCGGGTGGACCACGAAGTCGACCTCGCGCATCAGCGCGCGCGCGTCGTCGCGCTGGCCGGCGAAGATGACGGCGTCGCCGAGCGCGAGGTCCTTCGCGCGGGACTCCAGCGCGGCGCGCTCGTAGCCGTCGCCGGCGACGAGCAGGCGCAGCGGCGTGCCGTCGGCACGCGCCGACGCGAGCGCATCGATCAGCGCTCGCAGTCCCTTCTCCGCCGCGAGGCGCCCGAAGTAGCCCGCCCACACGTCGCCGGGCCTGCGGGGCAGGGCCTCGCGTGCGGTCGCGCTAGAAGGCAGCGGCTCGATGCCGTTGTGGATGACCTCGATGTGCCGCCGCGCGAGGCCGGCGTTCGCGGCGAGGGTACCGGCGACGCCGTGGGAGACGGCCACCGTGTGGGACGACAGGAGCTGGCCCGCGCGGTTCACGGCGCGGCTGCGGGCGCCGAGCGCGTGCGGCTGCACCTGGTGGTACGTGACGATCACGCGCGGCACGCGTGCCAGCCGCGCCCCGAGCACCAGCTTTGCCACACCGGCGGTCGATGGGGTGTGGATATGTACGGCAGCGGGCCGCTCTCGCGCGCACACGACCCGGAACGCGTGCAGCGAACGCGAGCCACCGAGCGGCACCGTGCCAACGCCGGCGCGTTCGGCGAGCGTTGCCGTTTGCGCGCCGTCGTCGGGGCGCGTGCCGAGCAGCGGCTCGAAGCGGCCCCGGTCGAGTCCCCCGATCAGCAGCCGCAGGTGCTCCATGATGCCGTTCCACGGTTCGGGGTAGAACAGCACCGGCACATAGAGGATGCGCTTCGCTTCGGGCACGGGCACCTCGCAGGGCTCGCTCGGCGGCGGCCAGCCGCAATCTGCGGCATAATCGCAGCCGGTGCGATACGCGCGACCCGGCCTCCGTGCGCCGGGCAGCGACCGCGACGCGTGGAGGCGTCGATGCCGCTCAAGGAACAGATCTCCGAGGACCTCAAAGCCGCGATGCGCGCGGGTGACACCATCCGGCGTGACACGCTGCGTTCACTGCTCACGGCGCTCAACAACGCCGAGATCGCCCGCGTCGACATCAAGGACGAGACCGCCTCGCGCCATGACCTGTCCGATGCCGAGGCGCTCGACGTACTGCAGAAGCAGGCCAAGCAGCGCCGCGAGAGCATCGAGGAGTACCGCAAGGCGGGCCGGCAGGACCTCGTCGACCGCGAGGAGGCGGAGCTCGCCGTGATTAGCACCTACCTGCCCGCGCAGCTCAGCCGCGACGAGATCGTGGCAGAGGTGCGGGCGATCATCGAGGAAACCGGCGCTTCCGGGCCCGCCGGCAAGGCCAAGGTGATGCCCGTGGCGATGCAGCGCCTGCGCGGCCGCGCAGACGGCCGTCTCGTGAACGAGGTCGTGACAGAACTGCTCGCCGCGTCCTAGCCCGCGACGCGCCCGGCCGCCGCCGCCGTCAGGCGTGCGAAGTCGCGGTCGGCTTCCTCGACGACGCGCGCGATGCCACCGGCGGCGAAGCGCAGGACGTACGCCGCCGTCACGCCGTAGCCGACGGCCGCGGCGACCATCACTGCCGGCAGCCCGGCGAACGAGGCCGCACCGGAGGCGACGAGGGCCGCCAGCGGCATCGTGCCGTTGAAGGTGATGCCGTGCAGCGACATGACGCGGCCACGGAACTCGCCCGGCGTCGTCTCCTGGATCATGGTCTGGATGAGCCCCAGCTGCGACGAGAACGCGAATGACACGAACGGCATCGTCGCGATGGCGACGGCCGGCTCGCGGGTGACCGCAAGCACGAGGAGGCCGACGGGCCCGCACGCCGCGGCGAGCCAGATGCGTGCCGCGCGCGCCTCCCGGCTCCACCAGACGAGTGCGAGCGCCCCCGCCAAGGACCCGAGACCGGAGCCCGCCCACATCAGGCCGAGGACTCCCGCGCCCTCGTGGAGCACGTTCGTCACGTAGAACGGCGTGAGCACGGCGATGATCGGGAAGATGAATGTCGTGTTGAGCGCCGTGAGCAGCAGCATCACGCGCAGGCCCGCCCTCCCGCGCGCGTGACGGAAGCCCTCCTTCAGCCCATCGAGCGCCGAGAGCGGCGGCCCGTCGTGCGTCCGGGCGATGCCCCGGCTGCGGACGATGAGCAGGCTGAGGATCACGGCGAGGAAGCTCGCCGCGTTCAGGAAGTAGGCCGTGGCGAGGCCGAACGCGCCGATGACAACGCCGGCGACTGCCGGGCCGACCATGCGCGTGCCATGAAACGTCGAGGAGTTCAGGGCGACGACCTGGCTGATCTTCTCCGGCGGCACCAACTCCGGCAGGAACGCCTGGTAGGCCGGCATGTCGTAGCCGATGGCGATGCCGAGGCAGACCGTCGCCACGATGAGCATCCAGAACTGCACGAGGTCGGTCACGATGAGGATGGCCACCGCGAGCGCGAGCAGCGCCATGACGAACTGCGTGACGAGCAGGATGCGGCGCTTGTCCGCGCGGTCGGCGAGCACGCCGCCGAAGAGCATGACCACGAGGCTCGGGAGTGCGTTTGCGAAGTTCAGCGAGCCGAGCGCGAAGGGGGAGTCCCAGAGCTTCAGCACGAGCAGGCCCTGCGCGATCACCTGCATCCAGGTGCCGGTCATCGAGATCGCCTGCCCGGTCCAGACGACGCGGAAGTTGCGCTCCGCAAGGGCCGAGATCGCCTCGGG
>Ga0073934_10012233_pt1 | contig 10164 bp, 11 predicted proteins | sample LarsenN4metaG_FD_76834 | JGI IMG/M metagenome (GOLD analysis project Ga0073934, IMG submission 76834) | Hot spring sediment bacterial and archeal communities from British Columbia, Canada, to study Microbial Dark Matter (Phase II) - Larsen... ... | reverse complement strand
ATAGATACATCTATCTATCTGACCGGCGAGCGGTTTCGCAAACGGATCGATCAGTGGCAACTGGATTTCGACCTGGGGGAATGCTCGCGGATCGAGGCAGGCACAGTGTTCTTCGGGCTGTCGTCCCGTCCGGCCCTACGCCTGGTCGGGGCACGCAGCCCGAACCCGGTGATCATCGGTTTCGACAGCTTGCAGGGGCGAGAGAACTTCGTTCGTCTTGCCTGCCTGTCCTTCCCCACTGAGATCCCAGTGAATTAGTAACCCAGCTCCTCGCCGATGCGGTCGAACTGCTCGCTGCGGTCGGCGTTGTACTCCTGGCGGGCCTGCTCGTGCTCAGCCGCTCCTTCGTGATCGTTCACGAAGTAATCGCCTGTCCCTGCCACTTTGTGGTAGACGGCAGCGCCGATATCGTAGGTCGCATCGCCCGCCGCATCGACGATCTCGGTCGCCGAGTCGTACGCTTCACTCAGTCCATCGACGCCCACATTGTCGTAGATGCGGTCGAACTGCTCGCTGCAATCGGCAACGTACTCCTGGCGGGCCTGCTCATGCTCAGCCGCTCCTTCGTGGTCGTTCACGAAGTAATCGACCGTCCCGGCGGTGTGGTGGTAGGTGGCAGCACCAATGTCGTAGGCCGCTTCGCCCGCCGCGTCCAGTGCGTCCGCCGCCGCATCGTAGGCTTCGCTCAGTCCACCAAGAATCGTTCCATCGTTGTCGGACATGACCCTGCTCCTTGTTTCTGTTGGAGTTTGCACATTCCAATAGGAATCCATCCGCTCGAAAGTAAAGCAGAGCAAACATTCGCAACATCTGCGAACAACCTGGGGAATCAGCCCCGTCTTTTCCCTTAGACACCGACGATCAGGTTCCAGAGAACGGCGGCGAGGGCGAGGGTGGCGAGGTGCTGAGGGAGCTGCCGCACAAAAGTCTGGCGGGCGATCTTCTGGGTGAGCCAGACACTCGCAAGCACTCCGGCAACCAGGGCCGTTCCCTGCAAAAAGGCGATCACCGCCGGATGGGCGACCAGCACCGGCAGGCTTTCTGTCCCTGTGGCTCCGAACGTCTGCCAGGCGACCGGCAGCAGGCGTCCGGCCTCAAAAAGCCCCAGATCCAGGTAGTGGGCGAGGGTGCCCCCGAGCACCAGGGGCAGATAGCCGTAGACGAGCGCAAGAAAGCCCGGGGCTCCCGGCTCGGGCTGCACGGAGCGCTGCAGGGTATGGGCGGCAAGGGGCACCAGAGCCGGCACTCCCAGCGCCACCAGCGAAAGGAGCAGGTGCAGGGCAAAATCGTCGGGGGCAAGGGTGATCCCCAGGCGCGGCGCTGTCTCCTCCAATCGATGCAGGCAGACCCCGCCCAGCAACAGCAGTAGGAGCGCCACCTCGTAGGCGCGGGGGGTGTGGGTGGTCCATAGTTCGATGGCGGGCGGGCGCAGATAAAATCCCACCGAGCGGTGCGGGCAGGCCTTGAGACAGGTCATACACAGTACGCAGTCGCGGTTGTCCTGCAACTGGGCCGGGTGGGAGTAGAGAGGGCAGCCGGTCGTGTCCTGCCCCTCGCCCTTCGCCGGACCGCCCTTGTAGCACTGGTAGGTGGTGCACTCCGCCGAGCAGGTGCCCTGCTGCGCCCTCAGTTCGGTGACGGCGAGTTTGGCGTAGAGGCCGTTCATGCCGCCAATTGGACAGAGATAGCGGCACCAGAAGCGCCGCTCGAAGATCTGCGAGCAGATCACCGCCCCGGCGGTGATGAGCAATAGCAGACACCCCGAGAGCCAGGCGGTGTTCTCCAGGTGCCAGAGTTCTTCCCAGAGAAAGATCAAAGCGAACAGAGCGAACAAAAACCAGCCGCCCCAGCGCTCGGCCTCCTCCCGCGGCCAGCGCCTGAGCGTGCGGGGAAAGAATCTGAGCGAGAGGGTTTGCAGCAGTTCGCCCCAGATCATGAACGGGCAGACCGCGCACCAGAGTCTTCCGACAAAAGGGAACGCGACGAGCACCAGCGGCCACCACCAGCACCAGAAGAGGTTGAGGGCGAAGTTGTGGGCGCGGTCCTGGGGGCCGAAGAACAAGATCCCCACGATCAGGGCAAAGGCGGTGAGGGTGAAGCCGTAGTTGAGCCGGTCGGGCCACCAGCGACTGCGCAGGAAACGCCGCAACCCCGGATAGGCGTCGAGCAGGTTGAGCCGGAAGCGCCGCAGCTTTGCCTGGGCGGGCCAGAAGACCTCCTCCTGCAGCACCGATGCACCGTCCGATTGCTCGATCGCCCGCTCCAGGAGGGCAGCCAGTTCCGAGAGGTTTCCCGGAAAGTCGTAGCCCTGCAGCCGTCTGAGCGCCTGGGGAGCAAGGCTGGGGCGCGGCAGGCCGCGGGCGCGGGCGTACTGGTCGATGTAGTAGCGGGCCTGGGCCTCCAGGTCGGCCCGCCGCACCCGCAGAGGCGGCACTTTGATGACGTGTCCCGCGAGCCGTTCGAGGGCCGGGACGGTCTTCTCGGCGGTCATCAGGATGCGGGCGGCGGAGCGCCGGGGGCTGTCCTCGCCCCCCACGGGAGTGTACGTCCCCTCGGAGAGCAGGCGCTCGACCCGGGCAAACAGGGCGGGCGGCAGCTTGTGCACGTCGTTGAGGATGAGTGTGCCGCCGCCCAGGCGCTCCAGCAGTCCGGGAGCGCCACCGGCACGGCCAAAGATCTCGGCGGTGCGGGTTTGCAGGGTGCCTTCGTCGAGCTGGATGCACGGTTCGCGGCGGTCGGGCGAGTTGAAGTGGACGAGGGCGGCGGCGTTGTCCTTTTCGAGGCCCGGTTCGCCGAAGATCAGCACCGGCTGCCGATCCCGGGATGCCTGCTGGATCTGCTGGCGCAGGCGCACGGCGTAGCGGCTGGTGCCGATGATCCCGCGGCGGGCGCGGGGCACCAGAAAGGGCCGGAGGGCAATCTGGCGCTCCTGCTCGTCGTCGAGCCGGGCACGCATTGCCGCGAGGTCCTGGGCAAGCTTGCGCGAGTACTGTCGAATGAGTTCGGGGTAGCGCCCGGAAAGGGCACGGAACTCCTCCGACCCAACCGTGTAGATCAAGCTCTCTTCGAGGGCAGTGACCGTCTGCGGTGCGTTCTGTTCGAGCAGCAGTTCGCCCAGGTGCACCACCGCCCCTGGCAGCAGGCTACGCGGCGAGGCCCCACCGGAGCATTCCAGGCGACCCGCCCTGAGAATGATCAGTTCTTGCGGTGGGGAATCCTCGACGACAAGGCGGGTGCCTGCGGCCACCTGCCGTTCGCGCACCAGGCTCGCCAACTCGGTAAGCATCGCCACCGGCAGTGCTACGAGCTCTGTCCGCTCGGTGATCCAGGCAAGAATTCTCTGCGCGTGCATCGTCTGATTTAACTGTTTGTGAGCTGTTTTCGGCAAGCAGCCCCCGTCATAGCCGCAGGCGTGACGGCAAGCCTGCCGTTCAGCTTGGCGCTGGGGAGAATTGTCGTTTCCCCTCCAGCCAAGTACGGTATCGGAAAAGCTTATAGAAGAATAGTCACAGTATTTTTTGCAACGGAACCCTTTGGGGGCTGGAGCCTATGCGTGGGCTTGCAGTGCATTGCGTTGCTTGGTAGTACCTGCTTGGTGTTAACCTCCTGGTAGAGGTGGTTTTTATGTCTGAAATCCAGGGTCCTATCGAAGGCACACTCAGCCCCAAGCACCAGATCACCATTCCGGCTGCCATACGCGAAGTGCTCGGTCTGAGGCCCGGTGACAAGATTGAGTTCAGGCTTCAGACGGGCAACGTGCTCGAACTGCGGGTGAAACGCCCCAAACCCTCCGAAACCGTTGCTGCCATCCTTGCCCGGTTCGATGTCAGCGCTTTGGCGAACGAAACGAATAACGACGCGACGGTCACCATACGCGAATCTCGTTGGGACGAAGACTCCCTGTCCAATCAGGGATGCGAGGCATGATCTCGCTCGATACGAATCTGATTTTGAGCGCTCTTAACCCCAACGATATCAATTACACACGCGCCTTGAGATCGCTAGATACTTACGGCCAACAGGTGTTGTGCATCTGCCCGGTAGTCTATGCCGAACTGCGAGCCTCCGGGGTGTGGCCTGCAATTGCTGCCTGGCTGGATTTGCAGGGTGTGCAGGTGCTCTGGGAAATGCCTATTGCGGTCTGGGAATCGGCGGGTGTCGCGTTCGGGCACTATTCGCAATTACGTCGGGCGGGAAAGGTGCCACGGCGGATCGTGGCTGATTTTTTGATCGCAGCCCACGCTCGTCATTCCCGATGCGAAATGCTGACATTCGACGATACCGTGTTCAAAGCCGTGTTCCCTGACATCACACTTCTAGCGTGCTGAAAAGATCCGTGCAGACAATCGCTTCTGGTGAGTTGGTCGGTATTGCCCAGAAGCCGTGTGTGCCAGAGGGCAGAGCATTGCGCAGGACACCCAGGGCAATGCCTGATCGTTAACCCTGCCGCTGCCTGGCTGGCAGTGGATCTGTCAGTTTCTCGAAGCCGCCAATGTCGACAATGTAGCGCATACCATCGGCCGCAACGAGCAAATCCCCTGCTGCGAGGCTGCGGGGACGGCGGGTGCGCAGATGTACCCGCCGATCCTGCCAGCGGTCGATGCGGGCCAGTTCGCTCGCTTCCTTGAGTGAACTGGCATCGATGTCTGCGACATACAGCAGGTTGGCTGGAGCAAAGAGGGCACCCGTGGCTACCGGGTGCAGGTCGAGAAAGAAAGAGCGACCTGCCTGCTGCTCGCTCCAGTTGCTCATTGCCCGCCGACCCGCCGGTCCTACCTTCTCCATCTCCACCGCCAGGGCTTGCTCACCGTTGCCGAGGGTGATGAACGGGAAGACCGGTAGACCAAGGCGCTGGCACTCGAAGACATTCCACTGGCGGTTCAGGTAGACACCGATGCGCCCACCACCGGCAGCACAGCCAGCAAGCAACCCCAGGACACCTGCAATCGCCTGCCGTCGTCCCAGTTGCCAGCCTCTGAGCACCTGTGCATCTGTCATCGCGAAATTCTGATACAGCTCTGTACGCTACTCTATCCCTTAGTTTGGATGAACTACTCCCCACTGCAAGTTGGGGCTGCACACAGAACCGTAGGTGCATCGCAGAGCTTTTCGATCGCTACTCCGGTTGAGTGGAATGGAAATGTAGAGAGAAAATGGGAGTTGAGCACTCTCTTCGTCTACATCTACCTGAAGAAACGGCTCTGTGTTTCAATCAGTGACTCTGGCGACAGTGAGAACTTAACTCAACATTGGTTGGCACTTCACCACCAGTCAGTGCAATTTTTCGAGCAGCCGGAGGGCAAGGCCGTCGTCGAGGGCGCGGGTGGCCTGGGGGATCGCCTCGGCAATCGAGGGGGTCGCCCCGGCCTCGGCGAGCACGAATGCAGCGTTGAAGATCGCTGCCCGCCTGAGGGGGGTGTCTTTGCCCTCTAAAGTGGCCCGGGTCCAGGTGATCTGCCGCTCCAGGTCGTTGCCGTCACCCACCAGCGGACAGTCATCGGCCCCCAGGCCAAAGTCACTGGCCACCAGCCGGAATTCTTCGGGGGCGGTCCAGCCCCGCATCCAGCGCTGGCCGAGGTTGGGGTGGAAGAGGGTGCAGTTGACCGAACCCTGGACGCCGCGCACCATCGTGAACGCCTCCCGGTCGCCGCGCACCGCAGCGGTCGCCACCGCCAGATTCACCGTCTCACGATGGGTGTAGCCAAGAATCGGCAAGCCCGCGCCCACCGGGTTCCAGAGCAGTTCGGCGGTGGCCAGGGGCGGACGCTTGCCCAGTTCGTCGCGCAGCGGCTGCAGGGCATAGGCTTCCGGGAAATGGGCGCTCAACACCACCCAGCCGAGGCCAAGGGCGCGGTACTGCTCGCTGAGGGTGGCAGCGTCGCGGCCAATGTCGATCCCGAGGCCCATCAGGATGTCGAAGCTGGTGTGGCCGTGCTTGGGGGGCATGGCGCTGCTGCCGTGCAGGATCACCCCCTGGCCGAGGGCCGAGACGATGAGAGCGGTGAGCGGCGTCACCACCGCCAGCCGATCCTGACCGTCGTAGGGGCTGGAGAGCACCACCGGCGACGGCGCTCCCGGCAACAACACCAGCGGTCGGGCGAGGGCGTCGAAGGCGTCGAGGATCCCCGCCAGCTCCTCGGGGGTGGGCCGCTTGATGCGGTGGGCGATGAGAAACGCACCCATCTGTGCAGGCGTGGCGTCCTGACAGAGCAGCATCTGCATGGCCCGACACGACTCCTCCCGGCTGAGATCTCGCCCAGTGAGCCGCCCGGAGCCGATTTTCATCACGTACTGGCGAAAGGCACTGCTCATCCGTTAACGATTTTGAGCGAGGGAGGCTCGGTGCGACCCATCATCTCGGCAAAGACGACCGGCAGGCGGCGGGCAAGCAGATCGGCGAAGCAGGCGACCACCGGCACCTGATAGTTGTCGCGGCGGCAGACCAGTTCCACTCGCCGCCGAATGCCAGGCGTCAGGTCCACCCGCGCCAGGTCGGGGCCGAGGTTCTGCAGAGCCGATTCGGGGAGGATGGCGATCCCAACCCCCTGGCGCACCGTCTCCTTGAACGATTCGAGGGTGTTGAGTTCGACGGCGATCTCGTAGCCCGATTCGCTTTCAGCAAAGAAGCGATCGACCGCCGTGCGCATGGCGTACCCTTCGCGGAAGACTACGTGCGGATAGCGCTCAAGCTGGGCAAGCGTCGCCCGATGCTGGCGGGCGAGGGGGTGCGCCGCCGGGACGAGTATAGCTAGATCCTCTTCGTAGAGAAGCGTGCTCACCAACTCAGGGGTGGTCACTGGCCCCATCACCACCGCGAGGTCGACCAGCCGGTCGAGCAAGACCTTGACGATCCGCTCGGACCCCAGCGAAGTGAGCCGCAACTGCGTCTGCGGGAAACGCTCCCGGAAAGTGGCGAGCAAACTCGGCAGCAGGTAGGTGTTCACCGAATGCAGACCGGCGATCGTGATCTCGCCCCGGTCAGGACGGAGCAACTCGGCAATCTCGCTTTTCGCCTGCTCCAGTTCTTTGAGCACGCGCCGGGCGTGGGGCAGCAGCCGCTCGCCCACCGGCGTGAGCGTCGCCCGCCGACCGCCCCGATCAAAAAGCGGTGCGCCGATCGTCTCTTCGAGGGCCATGATCTGCCGACTGAGGCCCGGCTGCGAGATGCCGCACTCGCGGGCGGCAACCCGAAAGCTGCCGCAGTTGGCAAGGGCCAGAAAGTACTTGAGCTGCTTGAGGTCCACCGGAGCCCACAAAGATGAACGAAGTATTAAGACGCTAGGCGGCTCCTCAAAAGCCTTCTGTAGTGAACTTTACGATTTGTTGCCCCCAGCCACCATTCCGGGGCTGTGATGCCGGAGCAGCATCGATCCCATGCACATCCGTGATTACCGGGGGTGAGCGGTAACAGCGATCACATCTTGGGTTTGGGATTGCCGGTCTGCTGGGTGTGAGCGATGCCGGAAAGGGGCAATGAACAATCCAATCGAGAAGATCAAGGCGGAGAAGCCGGGACTCATGGTGAAGGCGGAACTGGCCGACCTCGCGGCGCTGGGTTGGGAGGGGATTTCCCGGGGCGACATCGAGCGGCTCAAGTGGATCGGCTGGTTCTTTCGGCGGCGGACGCCGGGGCGCTGGATGGTGCGTCTCCGGGTGCCGGGGGGGATCCTCGACTCTGCGCAACTGCGGGCGGTGGGCGCCCTGCTCGCCGACTTCTCGGATGTGCGCCAGCTCGACATCACCACCCGCCAGAACCTGGAGTTGCGGGGGCTCTGCATCGAGGACGCAGTGGAGATCATGGCGCGGTTGGAAGCAGTCGGGCTCTCGACGGTGCAGTCGGGGATGGACAACGTGCGCAACGTCGTCGGCTCGCCGGTGGCCGGGCTCGACCCCAACGAGGTGATCGACGTCAGGCCGATCGTCAAAGCGATCAACGATGCGATCACCGACGGCGGCCGGGGCAACTTCGACCTTGCCGACCTGCCGCGCAAGTTCAACATCTCGATCACCGGCGACCGCGAGAATTCCGCCCACGCCGAGATCAACGACATCGGCTTCGTCCCTGCCCGCCGCGACGGCCGCATCGGCTTCAACGTCCTGGTCGGGGGGGTGCTCAACTCCCAGCGGGCCACCCCGGCAGTGCCCCTCGACTGCTTCGTCGGCCCTGATGAGGTGCCGGGGCTGTGCATCGCCATTCTTGAGGTCTTCCGCGACCACGGCTCCCGGGAGTCGCGCCAGCAGGCCCGCCTCGTCCACCTCATCGAAGACTGGGGGATCGACCGCTTCCGCGCCACAGTGGAGGCTCGCTTTGGCCACCCGCTCACCCCGGCTGCACCCGAGGAGTTCATCGATTACGACAAGCGCGATCATCTTGGCGTCCATCCCCAGAAGCAGCGCAATACCTACTTCGTCGGCCTGCACGTGCCGATCGGCAGGCTCTACGCCGAGGATCTTGCCGAGATCGCCCGCCTCGCCGACACCTACGGCAGCGGCGAGATCCGCTTCACCGTCGAGCAGAACCTGATCCTCCCCGGCGTACACCGCAACCGCCTGGGCACGCTCTTCCGCGAGCGCGTTCTGGAGCGCTTCTCGCCGGATCCGCATCCGCTGGTGCGCGGGCTCGTCTCCTGCACCGGCGCCCAGTTCTGCAACCTGGCGATCATCGAGACCAAGGAGCGGGCCCTCAAGCTCAGCCACGTGCTCGCCGAAGAACTCGACCTGCCCCTGCCCGTGCGCATCCACTGGTCGGGCTGTCCCAACTCCTGCGGCCAGCCGCAGATCGGCGACATCGGCCTCATCGGTGGCAAGACGAAGGTGGGTGGCCAGACCGTCGACGCCGTCGATATCCTGCTGGGTGGTCGGGTGGGCCGCGACGCCCACCTCGCCGAACCGGTCTACCGGGGAGTGCCCTGCGAGGAGTTGCCCCAGGTGCTCAAGGCCCTGCTCATCGAACACTTCGGCGCCGTCGAGCGGAGCGAGTGGAGTGAGCGCACCGCCTGACGTCGCTGCGCCTGATGTCCCTGCGCCTGAGGTCGCTGCCCTCGTGCTCGCCGGTGGCCTCAGCCGCCGCATGGGCACCGACAAGGCCCTCGTGGCCGTGGAAGGCACACCGATGCTCGCCCGGGTCTGCCAGGTCGCCCGCACTGCCCTCGGTCGTGCCGCAGTCGTGCGGGTGATCACCCCCTGGCCCGAGCGCTACGCGGCTCTCGACCTCGCCGGGGCCGAGTTTCCTGACCGCGAACCGGCAGCTGGCCTGGGTCCGCTGCACGGCTTTCTCCACGGACTCGCCGGGCTTGCCACCGACTGGGTGCTGCTGCTCGCCTGCGACCTGCCGTTTCTCGACGCGGCGGTACTGCGTCGGTGGCGCGCCCTTCTTTCGACGGTTCCTCCCGAGACCCTCGCCTGCCTGCCCCGCAGCGGCGACGGACGCTGGGAACCTCTCTGCGGCTACTATCGACTGACCTGCCGCCCGGCCCTCGCAACCCACCTCGCCGGGGGGGGCCGTTCGTTCCAGGGGTGGCTCGGCACTGCCCCGGTCGTTGCCCTCGCAGATTACCCCTCTTCCATGCTCCGCAACTGCAACCAGCCGACGGATCTGCCCTCGACCTGTGCACTTCCTGCTTCGATGCGAGCCTGATTCTGCCGACCCTCGACCGCCGCAATCCATGCACGATCCATGCACTATCCATAAACGATCCATGAATTCCCTGTTTCGATTCGAGAACGATTTCGCCGCGGAATTGCGTTGCATTCCGATGGCAGTGCGCCTGAAGCTGGACACCTGCGGGATCAAGTTAAAACTGGCCGAGTGGCAGCACTTCAGCGCCGAAGAGCGCCGGAGGTTACTGGAGGAGCCCTGCAGCACACCTTCAGAAATCACAGCCTATCGGTGTCACCTGGAGAGACTGGTGACGCAGCACACCGGTGCACCGCCCAGCCGCCTCGTGAGCGATCCCGAGCCCTTCTGGCTCGACGCCGACCAGATTCCGAGTGCGCTTGCAGAGCATCTGTATCAGGCACACCACCTGACGCTTACCCTCGGCCAGTGGCGTCGGCTGCTGCCCCTGGAACGCTTCGCCCTGGTCAAACTCGCCCGCTCGCACCACGAACATCGCAACCTCACGGCTGCCCTGCGCGAATTCTCCCTGAGCTGACCTGTCGGTT
>Ga0073934_10012231_pt1 | contig 10167 bp, 8 predicted proteins | sample LarsenN4metaG_FD_76834 | JGI IMG/M metagenome (GOLD analysis project Ga0073934, IMG submission 76834) | Hot spring sediment bacterial and archeal communities from British Columbia, Canada, to study Microbial Dark Matter (Phase II) - Larsen... ... | reverse complement strand
TCCTGAATGGGGAACTCCCGAAGTGGAACGCCGCCCGCGTGGTGTCCCTGAGAAGTGCTCGTTCTGTTATCAAACCATCGACCGTGGTTTGGCACTTGGCAAGACACCCGGCGTGGATGGCGAAGCCACTCCCGCTTGTGTGAATGCCTGCCCCACTGGCGCCCGCATGTTCGGTGATTTGAACGATCCCGAATCGAATGTCAGCAAAGCAATGCGTGATAACCCAACCTATCGCCTGCGCGAAAACCTGGGAACAGGACCACGCGTCTACTACATCCCCGCTCAAGCCCCGAAGGAGGCGTAGTCATGTTGCAGAATTTACGCTCAAAACTGGTCGTTACTCCGTGGTTGATCTGGCTCGGCGTGATGGGACTCATCCTGCTGAGCGGTGCCATTGCCGGCATCCTTGTCTTCTGGAAAGGTTTGGGCATCACCAATCTGACCGATCGCGTACCGTGGGGACTGTGGATCACCATCGATCTTTCATCCATTGCGCTGGGGGCGGGTGCATTCAGCCTGTGTGCTGGTGTCTACCTTTTTGGACTGAAGCGTTACCAGCCCATCGCCCGCACTGCGACTTTCGTGGGCTTGATCGGCTATACCATGGCAACCCTGGCACTCATCCTCGATATTGGCAAGCCCGAACGCTTCTGGCACTCGATGATCTACTGGAATACTCACTCGCTGCTCTGGGAAGTAACGATGTGCGTGATCCTGTACCTGACAGTGCTTGTGCTTGAAAGCATGCCGATCATCGCTAATTTGGAATGGCTGCGCAAACGCTTGCCGAAGATCGCTGCGATGATGGAACGAGTTCATCACTATGCACCGATTCTTGCGATCGTGGGCCTGGGTTTATCCAGTTTGCATCAATCTTCGCTCGGCGCAACCTATGGCGTGATCAAAGCGCGACCGTTCTGGTTCAAGCCTGAAATGTCGGTGCTGTTCATGTTCTCGGCCATCGTCGGCGGCATTTCACTGACGCTTTTCGCTTCGATGCTGGCATCTCGTCTGACCAACAAAGCCAGGACCAACGATATTTTGATCGAACGCGTGGCTCAGTTTGTCGGCTATCTCCTGATCGGATACTTCTACTTCCGTGCCTGGGATGCACTCTCGGTGACGTATGCCTATGATCCGGGTCGCAGCGAAGGCCTGAAATTTATCACCAAAGGCCCACTTGCGTTCAACTTCTGGGTTGTCGAAATGTTGCTGGGAATGATCGTACCGATGATCCTGTTGCTTTACAAACCAACTCGTACGAATCGCTTCTGGCGCATGGTTGCCTTGCTGCTCGTCGCAGCGGGTGTGGTTGCTTACCGCTGGGATACCAATATCACGGGCTTCCTGGTCATCATGCCTTATATCTCTGGTCAGGCGATTGCTTACACAAGCTACAAGCCTTCCCTGATCGAGATCATGACCGGCGCTGCGATCATCGCTTATGGACTCACAGCCTTCTCACTCGGTGTCAAATATTTACGTGTCGTTGACCATACGCTCATCGAAGAAGAACACGCAAAAGTAAAAGTAGAAGCAGTTGAGCGTGCGACAGCATAAAGAATTGAAAACAAAGAACAAACAAAATGGGCGCTGTGTGCGCCCATTTTGTTTTAATCCAAGGTGCCATGCGACCCGGGCGTACTAAGGTTTTAGAAAACTGCCTTCGCGTTCCGCGTGCGCTTCACGGTTCGCTGACTGAGAATTGGCGATCACGGCCTGTCCTAATGCCAGGCCGCCGTCATTTGTTGGGACCTGTTTGTGGAAGTAGACCACGAATTCTTCTTGTTCTAGTCTTTCGCGCACCAGGCTGAGCAGAATCTGGTTTTGCCACACGCCTCCCGATAACGCGACTTCATTCAACCCGGTATTTGTCCGCACCCGTCTGCAAATCTCAACGGCAATATCAGCGATGGTTTTGTGGAAGCGTGCACCGATCATTCCAATCGATCCGTTTGCGCGCACATCCTGAACCATGGAGGAGAATAATTCCTTCAAACGCACCACTGTTCCATTTTCGGTTTCATCCAACGCAAAGGAATATGGCTTTGCCGTAGCAATATATGGCTTTGATATCACTTCCATTTCGATCGCGGCCTGCGCTTCATAAGTCGCTTCATTGCGAATGCCAATCAGACTAGCTACCGCATCGAAGAGACGACCCATCGAAGACGTCAGGGATAACTCTGATTGCTTGCATACCTGGTCTCGGACAGCTCGCAGCGCCTGCTTGTCTATATTCTGTAAGAAAGGCAGATCATTGATATCGATCCCCAGAGCGTGTGCATATGCCACAGCCATGCGCCAGGGGCAGCGGAGAGCAGGGTCACCGGCGGGAAGTGGCAAATATTCAAGGTGTGCGAACCTTTCAAAGTCTGTGTAGGAGGCAAGCAAGACTTCTCCACCCCAGGCCGCTCCATCCGTTCCGCATCCACTTCCATCAAAGGAAAGTCCAATCACGCGCCGATCACTTAATCCATTATCTGCCATGCAGGAGGCGATATGCGCGTGATGGTGCTGTACACTTATACAGTGTACATTCGTCATCAAATGCTGCGCATATTGTGTAGTGAAATAATCTGGATTCAGATCATGGGCTACGACTTCTGGTTCGACATGAAAAACATGTGAAAGATGTTGAATGCCCTGCTCGAATGACTCATGGGTTTCGATGTTTTCCATGTCACCGATATGATGACTCAGGAAAGCATAACGGTCGCGAGTTAAGCAGAAGGTGTTTTTAAGTTCTCCGCCGAGGGCCAGCATTGGTTTGACCTCGAAGGGAAGCCGAACAGGATAAGGAGCATAACCACGTGAGCGACGCACATAGACAACATGATTGTGATCCACATTCACAACTGAATCATCACAGCGAACATGAATATCGCGATTGTGTAACAGGAAAGCATCGGCGAGAGGCGAAAGCTTTTCAAGCGCCTCCTTGTTATTAATTGCAATCGGCTCTTCGCTGAAATTACTGCTCGTCATCACCAGAATCGGCGGGACGGCTTCGCGCGCCAGAACCGGGTCGGTTTGATTCAAAAGCAGGTGGTGCAATGGCGTGTAGGGCAGCATCACGCCAAGCGTATCCAGATTCGGCGCAACCAGTTCGGAGACTTGATGGGTCAGGAAGCCAGTCTGTTTCTTTCTGGTAAGAAGAACAATCGGTTTCTCCCGGCTTGTCAACAGAAGATGTTCTTCTTTTTGGACATTGCAAACAGATGTAATCGTACTGATGTCAGCAGCCATGACTGCAAAAGGCTTGTCAATACGTCCTTTGCGTTGGCGCAGCTCTGCCAGTGTGTAAGGATTTGAGGCATCACAGGCGAGATGAAAACCGCCCAGCCCTTTGATCGCAATGATATACCCCTGCCGTAATAGACGCCGGGCCTTTAGAATGGCGGATGTACGTATCTCGATGCTCGATATGCGCGGATCGGAGGTTGGGAATTGCGAATGTGTTTCCCGTAACTCAACGAATGGACCACAATTGGGACAAGCGATGGGCTGTGCATGGAAGCGCCGGTTGAGCGGATCTGTGTATTCTGAATAACAGTCATCACACATCGGGAAATCGGCCATGGTCGTATTCGAACGATCATACGGAATCTCTTTGATGATCGTGAAACGAGGCCCACAATGAGTGCAGTTAATGAAGGGATAGAGATAGCGCTTATCTTTCGGGTTGAACAACTCACGTTCACAATCCGGACAAATTGCTATATCTGCGGAAACAGGTTGATAGTCGCCCTGGGTAGATTGAGACTCACGGATCTCGAAATTCAACGACAAGTCTTGAGGAACCTCTTCGACCTGCATCGAATCGATCTGTGCTAATACAGGCTTTTCTAACTGCAGAAGCTGGATAAATCTTTCAACACCCCCATGCTGCCCATCGACGAGGATTTCCACCCCGCTGGATGTGTTACGCACCCATCCGTGCAAATCGAGTCGGGTCGCCAGTCCAAAGACGAATGGACGAAATCCGACTCCTTGTACCACACCCGTGACAGAAATATGCTTTGCCATCTGTTCGCGTCCCGAGCAGAGTCCGGACGTTTTCGAGAGACGGAGTCGAAAAGTAGTTTTGGTCAGTTCTTTATCACAACTATCTTCGCCTCTCGATTCACTCTGCTCGATACCAGTCATTCATTCCACATCGATGCTTTCGAGCTTTACCTCATCTTTGCCCAGCAACTGCGAGTCATTGCTTTGGCAATACATACATATGGATCCATCGTCTTCAAAACGAAAGGTGCCTCCACATTCGATGCACTTCATGTCCACAATCACATGCTGAAAGTGCAATTGGGCCCCTTCTCCGGGTGTACCTTTCGCCAGATCTCTCCAATAGAACTGGATCGATTCTTCACGATCCTCTGAAAAGGGACCAATCAGCAGATTCACATTTCGGATGCGTTTTGAGTTGGCCTTCTTCAGCGCCGTATCAAGGATATTTTGAGTAAGGGAAAATTCGTGCATAGTTAACCTAGATTAATCCCTTAACAGGTTATATCCAAGATGGAGAAAGTCACCGGTCTGAATGACTTTCTTCATTATAGAACTATGATTATTCACAGCAGGTCAATGACAATTTTCGTTGCTTTTGGCATCGCTTCTGCCACGAGGGGCGAGAGCTCCTCGCTAAAGTCATAAATATGGGTAGTTGCGATTCCCACGATGATCACTTCATCGGGCAGGTTGGCCCCCATTGTTTTGCCCAGCTTGAGCGCGTTTTGCAGGGAGGTATCGTGCGTGCTCGTAGTGTGCAGCGCGGAAAAATCCGGCAATTCACTCAATCTCGACACAATCACCGACCCATTGGGCTGATCTGACGCAAGAGCGTCGATGATGATCGCGCGTTCGTAGCCGATAAGGTGCTCCATGAGGCTGATGCCACCGAGGGAGAGGAATTCCACATCGACAAGACTCCCCTCTCCCTGTGAGAGAGGGTCCGGGGGTGAGGGCGAGTTCAGTTGCTTCTTCACCTCCTCAGCAACTTTCCACCCGACGCCATCATCGCCAAGGATGGGATTCCCAAGACCAATAACAATCGTTTTCATAAGAAGAGAGGCGCGCCGAAACGATTCCGAACGTTCCGACGCGCCAACCCATTGAAAGGAGGATTTAATCAACAAACTGTTTGATCAAATCCACCAATTCACCCGCGGAATTACGAATGGTGATTTCTAAAGGCATCTGCCCGGGCAGGGAATGCGTCGCGCACCCAAAGCATGGATCATACGCACGGAATGCCATCTCGACCATGTTGAGCAGTCCCTCCGTCACCTTCCCTTCTTTTATAAGGTTCGAGGCCGCTTTGTGCGTGGACATTTGAATCGGTGCGTAGTTGTTGGTGGTGCCGACGATAAGATTGGCTTTGGTCACCACGCCGCGCTCATCGGTCCAATAGTGATGCGTGAGTGTTCCGCGCGGCGCTTCAACGATGCCAATGCCTTCGGTTGGAGTCTCAGTCGGCTTCGCGTGAACGTTTGGCGAGGTGATTTCTGGGTCGGTCACCAATTCCACCCAGCGCTCGGCTGCGTAGAGCAACTCGATCAGACGAGCCCAATGTGTGGCCAGACGCTGATGGACAGGCTTGCCGCCAAGTGTCGCATAGAATCTTTCATACTGTTCCTGGGCGAGCGGTGTTGCCATCCCATCCGAAGCATTGAGGCGTGACAGCGGAGTTGCCATATAGATGCCTGAGTCTTGACCATCCACAAAACCCTTCCAGCCTACGTTCTTTAGATAGGGAAATTTGAGATATGTCCAGGGCTCGACATGTTCGGCAATATGCTGGGTGTAATCCTTCGGCTCGTACTTCACGAACTCTTTCCCGTTCGGGTCAACCACCCTTACCTTGCCGTTATAGAAATTGACCTTGTTGTTTTCATCCACCAGGCCCATGTAATAAGTGTGATGAGTGTAAACATCGCCCAGGATCAGATCGACATATTGCGGGTTGCCAAGCACGATGTCACTGAAGAGCTTAAGACTGAACTGCGCGAATTCGACTGCCCAGCGTCCCATCTCCTCGATCTCTTTGCGCTGTTCTTCGGTGATGCCCTTTGTCATTCCTCCCGGGATCGAAGCGCAGGGATGCACTTTTCGTCCGCCAATCATCTCGACGACATTGTGTCCATATTTGCGCATCTGGATGACTTTGCCGCCGATCTCCAATCCCACTTTGTGGATGACGCCCAGGATATTTCTCTCTGCAACCGGTGCATCGGGTCCCATGACAAAATCGGGGCCGCCCAACGCGTAGAAGTGAGTGGTATGGTCGGTGCAGTAGAATGCGGAATAGAGCAGCTCGCGCAGCATCTTCGCCGTGCGCGGCGGGTCTACCTTATAGACCGCGTCTGCGGCTTTGGAGGCGGCCATGTTATGCGCCTCGGGGCAGACTCCGCAAATGCGATTCGTCAAAAGCGGCATTTCCTCGATCGGACGCCCAACCACGAATCGTTCAAAGCCGCGCAGTTCAGGGATCTGGAAATAGGTATTTGCTACATTCCCGTTGTCATCCAGGAAGATTTCGATCTTGCCGTGGCCTTCCAGACGGGTAATGGGATCAATGCTAATTCTTTGTGTCATAAATATCTCCCGTAGGGCAGAGTGGCACTCCGCCTTACTTTTCCCACGCGGGCTTGGCGGCTTTCAACAGTGAGCCTGCCAGATTAAACCGATACACCTGTCCGGTTGGATCGGGAATGCCATCCAGAATCTTGTCGATCTCGTCAGGCGTGTTCGCGTCGATCACGGAGGCGAAAGCCGTCATGAGCCGCGCACCGTAATCCAGCGTTCCTTCAGCGGGACCATAACAGCCAATGCACTGCGCCCCCACTTGCGGACAGCGCGCGTTGCACCCGCTGCGCGTGGCGGGGCCGTTGCACGGAACGCCCTGTTCGAGGATGCAGAGAGTTGGGTCAACAGGTGCGATATCCTGAATCCGCTTGAAGGCTTTGATCAGCTTCACATTGCGCGCCCGCGGACATTCGTCGCAAACCGTTGAGTTGCCAACACCGATCACCGCGCCCTTTGGCGGGAGCTCCGCTTCGCCGCGAATCACTTTGATCACAAGGTCAATGACCGCCGCGATCTGATGTGATTCGGGCGGGCAGCCCGGCATATAGTAATCGACATCGACCACCTGATCGAGCGGACGCAATAGCCTGGAAAGGGTCGGGATGTGCAATTCGCCTTCGGGCACATCGTATGTGGTGCGCGGATAAACCTCGTTCGGGTTGTCCGTTGTGATGGTGTTGAACGCGGTGTGGACGATCTCACCTACCGGACTCAAATTTGCCAGGCCGGGGATACATCCTTCACAGGCGCAGGAACCGAACGCGACCATGATCTTCGATTTTTTGCGCAGAAGCCTGGCAAGACGCTCATTCTCATCGTTGCGCATGCCGCCATTGAAGAGTGTCAGCAGAATCGAGCCATCTTCCATCGCTTCGACATCTTTGTATTTCGCATCCATCGCGACCGGCCAGAAAACTACATCGAAGTTAGCATCTACATCGAGAATCTTCTCATGCGTGTTGAGGACCGCGATCTCACATCCACCGCAGGAGGCCGCCCAGTACATGGCGAATTTTGGTTTGCTACCGTTGACGGTCATGCTGGCACCTCCTCGGCTTTGGAGATTTCTTCCTGCAAGGTTTCTATCTCTACTGGCTTGCCCCAGTTCAATGGACCGAGCTTACGAATTTCTTCCACAAACAGCGTGGTTTCGCTGGCGAAGCGTGCCCCTTCCGCGGCGCTCGCCCATACCAGCTTGACACGCTCGGGCTCGATGCCCATCCCTTTGAGCACGCGCTTGAGCAGGAGATAGCGACGCAGCGCTTTGTAGTTCTGTTCCATGTAATGACAATCACCCGGATGGCAGCCCGTAATCAGCACGCCATCCGCGCCGCCCGAAAACGCGCGCAGGACAAAGGTTGGGTCGAGACGTCCCGAGCACATCATGCGGATCAGGCGAACGTTCGGCGCATATTTCATGCGCGCCGTCCCGGCAAGGTCTGCTGCACGGTAACTACACCAGTTGCAGGTAAAGCCAATAATGGTTGGTTCAAATTGATCGGTCATAAAAGATACTCCTCATGCTCCAACCTGCTCAAGATTGCGAAGCAAAAGACCATCGATCTGAGCAATGATCTGCTCATCGCTGAAGCCGGTTCCATGGATCGCCCCCGCCGGGCAAGCCGCCACACAGGTGCCACAGCCCTGGCATAAGGCGGGATTGATCTCGGTGACCATGCGGTCCTCAACAAAGCTGATCGCGTTGAACGGACACATTCCATTGCAAATGCGGCAGCCAGAACAGCGCTCCTCATCCACGCTGGCTTTGATCGGTTCGAGCGCAACTTCCTTCTGCAGAATCTTATCGAGCACACGCGCCGATGCCGCCGCGCCCTGTGCCACGCTGGACGGAATATCCTTCGGTCCCTGCGCACAGCCGACGATGAACACACCCTCCGTCATCGTGGCAACGGGATCGAGCTTCGGATGCTTCTCGGTAAACCAGCCGTCGCTGGAGCAGGAGATGCCGAACATCTTCCCCACTTCTTTCGCATCATGACGTGGCTGCAAGCCGCTGGAGAGGATGACCATGTCCACGGGGATACGTCGCTGCTTGCCGGCCAGTGTATCCTCTACCTGAATGATGAGCTTACCTTTTTCATTCGAATACCGCGCCGCGTCGGTGACCTCGGCCACTTTGCCACGGACAAAGAGAGTCCCTTCTTCAAGCACACGCTGGTAGAACTCGTCATACGCTTTGTACGCCGTACGCATGTCGATATAGAAGTTGTAGACCGTCGCGCCGGTGTGTTCCTGTACGAGGTGGGCGAACTTCAGGCCCTGCATACAACAGATGACCGAACAGTAGTTGTTGAAATTCTTATCGCGCGAACCCACGCAATGGATGATCCCTACCGATTTCGGCATGGTTTTCCCATCGCGCAAAACGACATGGCCGCCTGTGGGACCAGCCGCGTTGCTCAGGCGTTCGAACTCCAGGCTGGTGAATACGTTCGGCAGCCGCCCATAACCATAGTTGCTGACGCGGCGCGCATCGAACAGGTCGTACCCTGTGGCAAGGATGATGTTGCCCACATCGACATTCAACAATTGGTCCTGCTGATTGAAGTCAATCGCTTCTGTCGGGCAGAATTTCTCACACGCTTTGCAGGTCCCCTTGATGAAGTATGTGCAGTTCTCCTTGTCCATCACGGGGTAATTCGGGACGGCTTGCGCAAACGGTGTGTAGATGGCCTTGCGATAACCAAGTCCCGCTTCGAAGACATCGTCGATCACCTTCTTCGGGCACTTTTCTTGGCAGATGCCGCAGCCGGTACAAAGGTCTTCCTTGAGGAAGCGCGCCTTCTTTTTGATCGTCACGTTGAAATTGCCAACGTAGCCAGCGACATTGACAACCTCACTCCACGTCAGCAATGTGATGTTCGGATGTGTTCCCGCTTCGACCATACGCGGCGTGAGAATACAGGCCGAACAATCCAGCGTCGGGAAGGTCTTATCGAACTGGGCCATGTGCCCGCCAATCGACGGCTCGCGCTCCACGAGATAAACGTGGAAGCCGGCGTTGGCGATCTCGAGCGCAGCCTGGATTCCCGCAATGCCGCCGCCCACTACTAATGTGTTCGGATTGATGGGAACTTTGATCTCGTCTAGCGGAACGTTCTCGATCACGCGGGATACTGCGCCGGATACCACTGCCTTGGCTTTTTCGGTGGCGACAGGTTTGTTCGTATGCACCCACGAGACCTGCTCGCGGATCGAAGCCAGCTCGCACAGATATGGATTCATTCCCGCGTTCGCCGCGGCGGTGCGGAAGGTCTTTTCATGTAAATGCGGCGAACAAGCCGCCACGACCACACGCGTGAGACCGAGCTCTTTGATATCCTTCTCAATCAGTTCCTGCCCGAGGCTGGAGCACATGAACTTGTATTCGCGAGAGACAACTACCCCCTGATGCTTGAGGTTTTCCTCGGCCCATTTGGCCACATCCACCACATCGACTGTGCCCGCAATATTCGAGCCGCAATGACAAACGTAGACGCCTACGCGTTCCTGTTTCTTCTCGCTCATTTTGCAGACTCCTTCTCCGCTTCACGCTTCGACCAGCGGCGCGGCATGGGC
>Ga0073934_10012230_pt1 | contig 10167 bp, 3 predicted proteins | sample LarsenN4metaG_FD_76834 | JGI IMG/M metagenome (GOLD analysis project Ga0073934, IMG submission 76834) | Hot spring sediment bacterial and archeal communities from British Columbia, Canada, to study Microbial Dark Matter (Phase II) - Larsen... ... | reverse complement strand
GTTGGATGGTGAGGGAGAGCATAGGTGGTCGTTGTGTTGTATATGACGTATACAATCTATAGCCGAAAAGTCCACTGAAAATGCGATTCTCGGAAATTCCCCAATTAATTAGTCATGCACCCCGAAGTTTCGGATGGCGAAACTTGCGGTGGGAGCCTTTCCCTCCGCTTGCCGGCCGAAAGCCGGCTTTTTCCAGATCGCTAATCAATTCTCGTATCTTCCGAGGCATCGCGCAACGGCGCAGATTATTGTGAGGTCACAGACAAGGGTCAATCCTTCGTGGCGCTTCGCGGCGGCACGGGAGCGGGAACGGGAACGGGATCAACCCAGAGTTTGGGTCGCGTTTCACGCTCGTCCGGCGGGCCGCCGGCGGTTTGAAGCGTGGATGGAACAGCGGATGTGGGAGGAGGCCAATCCCGAGGAGGGAGGGAGGCGGGAGAGCGGGATCAACAGCATTGACGGTAACAGGATCTTCTCAGGACGCCCGCCACAATTGGCTGGCTTGCGAACCGGAAAAGAGCGATAAACAGGCCAGGTTTGCGTCTCTTTCTTGAATGAAACGCTTCTTGAATTTCCCATTGTCATGGCGGGACTCGCGGGGCGGCGCGCGCGTTCTCTTGTTGCTCTCGTTACATGCGTGCTCCGCCATCGCGGCCGGGATCAACCCGCCGATCGGCCCGTACGTGAATCCCACGGCTGATGAACTGGCGCGGGCCAAGAGCTTCAGCACGAATGACCCGGTCGTCCTGACCTCCTATTTTTACTGGTATGACATCTACAGCAATGCGCACATTGTCGACAGCGACGGGACGGACGCGCTGACGGACCATCCGCCGACATTAACGGGGTTCTCATACACTTCCAGCCAGTGGCACCAGACCCAATTGCAGGACATGATCGCCGCCGGCATCGACGTGCTGCTGCCGGTGTATTGGGGAGAGCCTTCGCAGCGCATCGCCGGCAAAGCGATCCTGCAGCAGCCCTGGAGCTTCTCCGGTCTGCCGCCCCTGGTGCAAGCCCGGCAGGCGCTGCTCGACGCCGGGGAAAGGCCGCCCGCCATCGGCCTGTTCTACGACACCTCCACGTTGGAATACAACGCCGCGGGCCGGAAGATCGACCTGACCACCGACGAAGGGCGGCGCTGGTTTTACGAAACCATCCGCGATTTCTTCTCGCTCATCCCGGCGCGGCACTGGGCCACCATCGAAGGAAGGCCGATCATCTTTCTCTACGCCTCCGGCTTTGCCGCCAACCACGACCAAAGCTGCATCGATTATGTGCGCCAGGAGTTCCCAAAAGACTTCAGCGGCCGCCACCCCTACATCGTGCGCGAAATCTCCTGGAACGTGAGAGCGGACAACACCTACGCCTGGGGAGGCGCGGTGTCGTTCAAGAATCCGGGCGTGGGCGCGCTCGGGCCGGGCTATGACCACTCCGCCGTGCCGGGGAGGACTCCGCTCATCGTTCCGAGGGAGGACGGCGCGTTCTTCGAGCGGAACTGGATCCGGTTCCTCCGCGCGCCGTCGAAGCTCGTGCACATCGAAACCTGGAATGAATATCATGAAGGCACGGACATCGCCGCTTCGAAGGAATACGGCCGCAAGTACATCGAGCTGAACCGCAAGTACGCGGACATGTTCCGGGCGGGCATCAGGCCGCCGCGACCGCGCGGGCCATTTTCCGATTTCAAGTCCGTCAGCGTGGTCCTGCAAGCCACAAACGATTCGCGGGGGTTGATCCAATTCGACATCGGTGACGGCGTTACCGCGCCGGCGGAAATTGGAGGCAAGACGGGCCGGGTGACCGTGCCCACTCAGCATGGCGGCAAGTATGTCTATTTTCAGATCCACGATTCCTACAAGTGGGCGGACAAAATGCTCGTGGACGTTGAAGTGGAGTATTTCGATCAGGGCTCAGGCGGGTTCTTAATCGAGTATGACGGCCCGGACCCGAACGCGCCCTTCAATGGGGCCTACACCGCCAGCAAAAGCAGCGTTGCGCTCTCCAACTCCGGCCAGTGGAAGACCGCGAAATTCCGGCTGCTGGAATCGCGGTTTCTGAACTCACAAAATGGCGGGGCGGATTTCCGGATCGCGGTCCAGGCGCCGGCTCTCTATCTGCGCAAGGTGACCGTCACCCGGCTCGGCATGCCGAGCGAATCCGGCGCCTGGCTGCGCGGCTGGCAGCAGGACTTCTTAGACCCGCTCGGGACGAACTGGTTCGTCATCGGGCGGAGCAACACGTTTCGACAAGCCAACGGCGTCTTGAGCGCAGGCCCCGAACAGGAGGGACCCTCGATGCTCTTGGCGGCGCCCCCGTATAGCGGCACGAATTCCCTGGAATTGCTGGCCCGCGTCCGGCCGGTTTCATCCGGCGCCACGCCAAACTGGGTGGGCGGAATTGCCGCCGTAACCGAGCCGGGCACGCGCGGCGGCTATGCCGCTCTATTTCGGCGCGATTTCAACGGTGACACTTCGTTCGGGTTGATTTCGTCGGGCGACAACTACGGTCCTTTTCTGCCGGTGACCTGGCAATCGAACCGATGGTATTGGCTGCGGCTGAGGCACGAGCCGAACGCCCTCACTGGCTATCCCGACTTGTGGGCGCGGCTCTGGCCGGCTGACGGGGAGACGCCCGAGCCGGCTGCATGGACAACCTGGCGCGACTATTACCCGGCGGGAAACGCGATCGCGGGGCCTCCCGGAATCGTAAGCGGCCAGGGATTGCTCGAAATAGACTGGCTGTTGCTCAAAGCCGATGCCCTGTCCGAGATCACCGCCCGTCCGCCGGCGCTAAAGCCGGCGCACGTTACCCTCGTCCCGATGGCGCAGGGCACGGACGGGACCCTGCGGCTGAGCCTTTTGGGAGACCCTGGCGCAAGCTACCTCCTGGAAAGCACCACAAACTTCCAGACCTGGACCGGCTCTCCGCTGGTCACTGATTCGTCGGGCGCCGCAGTGTTTGAGGAGGAAGCCACACTCCCGCGGAACTTCTTCCGGGCACGCCTTGTCCCGTAGGGACTGGATCGGACGCAAGGGCCGTTGTCACCAGGGTGACCCGGGCCCGCCGGAATCCAAGCTGTCCGGAGTAGTCGCCGGGCTCACTCCTGTTTCATCATGGCGGCGCAGGCAAGGCGCAGATACTCCTCATACTGCCAATCCCCGCTGCTGCCGGTTTGGCGAACGACGACGAGATCCAGGCTGGGGACGAACGCCAAAAGCTGCCCGCCAGAGCCGGGTTTCGACCGCGCGTCCGCCGGGATTCCCTCGCCGGAACGCCCGCTCTGGGGCCAATGGCGGGAGGGCAGTTCCCAGCCGTGGGAAAAGACTTCCGGATTGAGTTTCCAGCGCAGTTCGGGAGTGCGGACATTGTGCGTCGGCGCGGCTGTCTGGTCCACGAACCACCTCGGCACGACCTGGTCCTGTCTCCACCGGCCGCCCCGCAGCAGGCAATACCCAATGCGCGCCAGGTCACGCGCCGGCATGCCCAGCCCGTGCGAAGGATGGCGGCCGTACTTTTCCCCGCCGTCGTAAAACTGAAACCACCAATGCTCGATTCCCAGGGGCTTGAACAGCGCCTGAATCGCGAATTGGTCGTATGGCATGCCCGTCACGGTCTCGCAGACGAGCGCCGCATGGGCCAGGGCGTGCGTGGAATAGCCGCACCCGGAGCCCGGATCGAACGCCAGTTTGGCGGTTCTCTCATCCCCGGTGTGACCCATGATGTATTCCCAGTTGCCATCGTTAGGCGCGCCGGTGGCTTCCGGGCAGATGCCGGAAGTGTGGTTGAGCAACTGCTTGACGGTAATGCGCGCTTTCTGTGGGTCGCTCAGCGGCTTTGCCCAGGGAATGAAATCAAACGCCGGATCCTCGAAGCTCATCTTCCGCGGAGTGAGACCGCGCTGGCTCTGCTCGGCGGCGATGGCGAGGACGGTTGCGCAGACCGCCTTCGAGACCGAAGCCACCCGCCGCGAATCCGTTTTCGCGCTGTTCCCTCGTTCGACTTCGAGAACGACATAGCCCCTGCGGACCACCACCGCCGCAAAGTCGCGGCTATCGCTCCGCAGCAGCCATTCCTTCAGCGCGGCGAGCTTCGCCGGATCAACTCCGGCCAGGCGGCGAATCTCATCCTCTTTCTGGAGCGACCGCCACCCCCCGGCCGACTCGGGAGGCGGAAAATAGGCCGAATCCTTCTCAGACGGCGCGCCGTTGGCGGGGGCCGCAGCAGACGACAACGCCAGTGCAACGGCGAGCAGAACAGGCGAGTGGCGCATCGGCTGAGCGTTTCACGCCGGCCGCTCGAAGGCAACGGAATTGATTGCATCGAGAACTACTGACAGGACACATGGTCACATTCGGCAGATGCGCTCCAGGGCCGTATGCATTAGAATGCGTGACCTTTTGCAATAGAACTGATGCACACTGACACGACCACCCCTGCCCGAAGGTCAGGCACGGCGGACGGCGGGCAACCTCTTGGCACGCCGTTGCCGAAATCCCCGCACGCGGTTTCGGTTTCGCTCCCCCGCTGGGCGGACGTGGTGGCTTACGAGGAGAAGAATCCCGAAACGATGGCCCGGCTGCAGGTCGGTTACCCGCGGTTCCTGGTGCATCACCGGGTGCTGGAGCTGGCCCGCCACCTGGCGCCCCACGCCGAGGTCTGCCTGCCGTTCCCTTCGCCCACGGTGGCCCAGCGCTGCGCCGATTATGTTTTTGCCCGTTCCGGTGTTCGCACGACGGTGACCGCAGGCAATGGTGCGTGGGCAGTCTCCGGGGGTGAGCCGGCCAGAAACGCGCTGAAGGAATTCTGGCAGCACACGGGCCTGGTCGTTTCGAGCCGGCAAGCCGATGCGCTGCTTGCCGGGCGCAAGGGAAAGTGGGACCGGGATCCCGCGGCGGCCCTGCGCGCGCGATTGGCGGAATTGTACGATTGCCGGCCGCAAGACGTATTCCTGGCTCCCAGCGGGATGGCCGCCCAATTTGCAGCTCTGCGGGCGGCGAACGCGCGGCGTCCCGGCCAACGCACTGTGCAACTGGGCTTTCCCTACGTGGATACGCTCAAGTTGCAGCAGAGGTTCGGCGCCGGAGGGGTGTTGCTGCACGACCTGTCGCGCATGGAGCAGGACCTGCGGCAGGCGCTCGACCGGGAGTCGTTCGCGGCCTGCTTCGCGGAAATACCCGGCAACCCGTTGTTGGGCTCGGCCGACCTGGGCCGCATTTCACCCATCCTGCGGGACAAACGCGTGCCGCTGGTGGCGGATGACGTGGTGGCAACCCCGGCCAACATCGACCTGGCGCGTCATGCGGACCTCGTGGCCACCAGCCTGACGAAGTTCATCTCCGGAAGCGGCGACGTCATGGCGGGAGCGGTCATCTGCAACGCGCATTCCCCTTTGCACGACGAACTCCGGCCAATCCTGGAAGCCAATCATGAGGAACTTCTCTGGCCGGAAGACGCCGCCCGCGTGGAGGAACTCGCCCGCGATTTCCCCGAACGCATGCGCCGGCACAATGAAAGCGGCTTAATCATTGCCGAGCGGTTGCGCGCGCATCCCGCCATCGAGCGGGTGTGGTACCCGAAGTGGGAGTTCAGCGACTCCTACGAGACCGTGCGGCGCCGGAAGGGAGGCTGGGGCGCGCTGATCACTTTTCTTCCCCGGAATGCGCCGCACACCGCGCCGGCCATCTACGATCGGCTTCCTGTCTGCAAAGGGCCCAGCCTCGGCACCGTGTTCACCCTGGCCTGCCCCTTTACTTTGCTCGCGCACTACACCGAACTCGATTGGGCGGAGGCGTGCGGCGTCCCCCGCCACCTGATCCGGCTCTCGGTCGGCCTGGAGGAGGTGGAGGAGCTGTGGGGGAAAATCGAGAGCAGCCTGGCAAGCGCGCCGTGAAGCGCAGGGTCAACGGTGAAGACCGTGTGGCAGCTTCCGCTCCGCTTCGGAGGCCCGCTCCGCTCGTCTGCGAATAACTTTGGATAGGGTATCAGGGCAAGCGAGGACCGAGCGCCGCCCCGGGTCATGCCCCTAAAGACCCCCCCTGAGCGCTGAAAGCGCGATTCATTTGAACCCAGTTTGGCAAGCGGCGAGCCGTCGGGCTGGAAGCCTTGCCCCACATTCTCCAAGATACGCTCCAACACCGCGAACCCTGTCCTGTTTGCTTGGGACGCTACGTCCGGGTTCCAGCCTTGCGCAGTTTCGTGCGCCAGCGCCTGTTGACAAACCGATTCCAGAAAGCCCGGCCCAAACCTGGAGTGCACTTTCATCCCGCAGCTTCTATTTGGGCATCCTGTCCATCCTGTGCATCCTGTCAATTCTGTCGCCACGCTCGTGGAGTGGAGCAAGTGGAGCAACGCCCCGAGGGCCAGCGCGGTCGTCGGTCACGGTCTGACGCAGGGATGGACAGGATGAACAGGATGGACAGGATGAACAGGATGGACAGGATGGAGTCCAGCGCGTGGCTAAGAGCGTGTTTTGAGAATGTTTGGCAGGTACACACGCCCATGCGCCGTCCCTGCCCCTGCCTTCCAGCCCAAGTCCTCTGCCACGCCAACGGCGTCACTCATACCAGACAAGGGCAAGCGAGGAACGAGCGCCGTCCTGGGTTCATGCCCTAAAGAAACCCCCTGAGCGCTGAAAGCGCGATTCATTTGATCCCGGTTTGGCAAGCGGCGAACTCTCGGGCTGGAAGCCTTGCTCACCGCTCACATTTCCGTTCCGCTTTTCCCATTTCCCATTGTAATCCAAACTACGGACTCCTCAGTAATCCATCTTGTACGGCGTGCAGCCTGCCGAATTCCTGAGGCAACTCTCCCGATTCGCGGCTACTGGAAGACGTTCATGGCATCGACCAGCTTGTCGATGGCGTCCTGCGGGGGCGGCTCCACTTTCTGGGTCTTGTACAATTGAAGCAACTGGTTCAGGCGCGCGCGGTACTGGCTGACAGGGGCGCCACGCCCCAGCCGCTTGTGCGGGACTCCATTGATCGTCTGCGGTTCGGCCGTCCCAAACCACACCTGCAGCCTTAGGAACTCCGTGTTCAACACGCGCGCGGGATCATTGCGTTCCGCCTCCTGCCGGAGTTCGTCGAACTTGGGCTTCCGAATGGCCGCCACTTCCGGAGACTTGAACCGCGCCGCCAACCCCGGCCAATCCGGTTTGTTCTTCAATGCCAGCAATTCGTTGAGCAACCCGCGCTCCTTTTCTCCGCTCTCCAGGAGCTGTTTGAAAGGCTCCTTGGTGGCGTACGGTCGCGATTTCACCTCGTCAGTGAAGGCATAATCGCCGCGATCGAAGCTGGCGGTTGCGGCCGACAGCGCGCCTTGCTCCGCGGTGGCCTCCTGGGCGAGTTTGGAGAATTGGGCCTCGGCCGGATAAGCGGCGCAGAGCTTCTGGACCTCGGCGTAGGCGCCGTTCGAAAAGTAATTCTGCGCCTGGGCGAACGCCGCGTTCATCCGGCGCTGTCTCTCCTCGGCCGCTGCTTTCTGCACCGCCGCGTTAATGAGTCTCTCGATTTCGCGAGCGCCAGGGTTCTGTCCGTCGATTTTCAGCGCCAGCGCAATGGAATTGCTTGCCTTTGTCAGATCTCCCGCCGCCAGGGCGATGCCGGCCTGGTTCGTGTGGCCCTGGAATCGCTCGAACTGCTCTCGCGCCAGATCGCGCTGGCGTTTCCCGTCCTCCGCCTGTTTCCTCAGTCCGCCGAGCATCGGGTCGCCCGGCTTGCTCTTTTCCTCGGACGCGATGCTGCTCAGCGCCTCCTCGTAGGCGCCTTTGCTGATTAGCCCGGCGATCCGGTTCGTCTCCGCCTGGAAACGGGCTCGTTCTTTCTGGGCCTCCTCAAACGCGGTTTTCTCCCGGGCGGCCCGGGTCTTGGCCGTGAGCAGAAACTGATCCTGGGACCGCGTTTTCAGGCCGAAGTCGGCATTGCTGATGGCCGCGTCGAACTGGTCTGCGGTCAGGAGCTGGCCGATCAAATTGGTGAGCGAGCGGTAGTTTCGTTCGGCGGCCTGCTGCGTCTCCCACTGTTTCCTGTCGGCGGCCGCCTTGGTCCGCATGGCGAGCAGCACCCGGTCATCGCGGCGGGATCTTAGCCCAAAGTCGATATTGCTGTCAGCGGCATCGTATTGGCTCTGCGCAAGCTGCCGTCCGATCAGATTAGTCAGCGATTGGTAATTGCGCTCCTCGGCCTGTTGCGTCTCCCAGGTCTTCCTCTCCGCCGCAGACTTGCTCCTCAGAGCCAGCACGGGCTTGTCACCCTGGCGCTGCTGAAGAGCAAAACCAATGTTGCTGTCGGCGGAGTCATACTCGTGCCGCGCAATCTGTTGTCCGATCAGATTAGTCAGCGACTGGTAATTGCGCTCCTCGGCCTGTTGCGTCTCCCAGGTTTTCCTCTCCGCCGCAGACTTGCTCCTCAGGGCCAGCACCGGCTTGTCACCCTGGCGCTGTTGAAGGGCAAAACCAATGTTGCTGTCGGCGGAATCGTACTCATGACGGGCGATCTGTTGCCCGATCAGATTGGTCAGCGACTGGTAATTTCGCTCCGCTGCCTGCTGCGTCTCCCATTTCCTTTTTTCCTCCACAGCCCGGGTCCGCATGGCCAGCAGAGCTTTGTCCTGCTGGCGTGTCCGCAGGCCGGCGTCGAGGTTGCTGATCGCCGCGTCATACTCCTTTCGCAGGAGAAGCTGGGCGACCAGGTTGGTTAGGACTTCATAGTTCCTCGCCTCCTCCTGTTGCGCATCCCACTTCCTTTTTTCCTCCACAGCCCGGGTCCGCATCGCCAGCAGAGCTTTGTCCTGTTGTCGTGTCCGCAGACCGGCGTCGAGGTTGCTGATCGCCGCGTCAAATTCGTTTCGCGCCAGTTGCTGGCCAACGAGGTTGGTCAGTGAACGGTAATTCCGTTCCTCGGCTTGCTGGTTTTCCCAGTCGCGTTTGTCGGCCTCAGCTTTGCGCTTCAACGAGAGGAGCACTGGATCCTGGGATCGCGTTCTTAATCCGAAATCGATGTTGCTGATGGCATTGTCGTAAGCGTTGCTCGACAACTGCTGGCCGATCAAATTCGTCAGCGACCGATATGCCCTGAGTTCCGCGTTCTGCGCCTCCCACTGCTGCTTCTCTGCGATGGCCCGCGTTCGAAGCGCAAGCAGCCCCTGGTCCTGCGCTCGAGTGCTCAGCCCGAACTCGATGTTGCTGATCGCCCGGTTGTGTTCGTTGCGCCCGAGCAACTGAATGACCAGGTTGGTCAGCGACCGGTAATTCCTCTCCTCGGTCTGGCGCGCTTCCAGGCTTTGCTTATCGGCCTGGGCTTTGTTCCGCAGGGCCAGCAGGACAGGGTCCTGCGGCCGGATTTTTAAGGCGGCGTCAGCGTTGCTAATCGCTGAATCGAACTGGCTCCGGATCAGCGCCTGACCGACCAGGTTGGTCCAGGACCGGTAGATCTCCTCCTGCCGGGCCAACTCCACAGCTTTGTTGGTGGCATCGGCCCAAGACTGGATACGCAGCATTTCAGGGTGCCCGGAGCGAATCTTCAGGGCCTCCGTGGCATTGCTCCAGGCTTCGACATATCGCTGGCCGTTGAAAGCCGCGGAGGCCGCGTTGGTCAGGCCGGCAAACCGGGCCTCCCGACGCGCGCCCGCTTTCTTGCCCGCGACCACGCCGACCGCCACCACAGCGCACACAACCCCCACGCCCGCCAACAGCAACGGAAGCCTGGCCGCCACCGGGCTGGGCCGCAACTCGCTTTCCAGCGTGTCCAGGTTGGTGGTCTCAATCGAGAGCTGCGGGTCGAGCAGCCGGTTGCAGAGTTCGCGCCATTTCTCGCCGTGCTTGCCCAGCTTCTGCCATGACTCGGAGTTCTCGATCGGGTAGTTGTAATCGTAGGCCGTGCGCACCAGGCGGCCTTCCACCAACTGCAACAGCAGCTCGCCCATCGCGCGCAGGTCCTGGGCCTCCATGACTTGCTGAAGCAGGTCGCCCGTGGCCCGCTGCTCGTCGACATCAAGTTGCGCCAACTGCAAGGGCGCCGCCGGATAGGGGTCGCTCAGCGCGAATGGCGTCCGGCGCAGGGGGCGGGACTTTCCCACCAGGAAGATGTTGGCCGGTTTGATGTTCCCATGGGAGCAGCCACGCCCCTGTTTCAACGCCCGGCACGCGCTGACCACGCTGTAAAGAAT
>Ga0073934_10012229_pt1 | contig 10167 bp, 8 predicted proteins | sample LarsenN4metaG_FD_76834 | JGI IMG/M metagenome (GOLD analysis project Ga0073934, IMG submission 76834) | Hot spring sediment bacterial and archeal communities from British Columbia, Canada, to study Microbial Dark Matter (Phase II) - Larsen... ... | reverse complement strand
TGATATCAAACTAGCCAAATACCTGGGCATCATACGAAATTCAGCGCAATGCTTGTGTCTCCTTGTAGTTATTATCACTGCTTAATCTGAGATGATGGCAAGCTTCTTTTTTGACTTTACATAATCAACATTTATTGGTCTATCAACAGACAGGTTATGCTTTCCACAAGATGCTAAACTGTATACTTGTATATTAAATTACTATATTTTGCATATATACCCTACAGGGACGTACTGCTATTAATCACCCATTTTTTACTTTGGCAAAATATAGAAAAAATAGGTCATAGTAAATATACATTAACTTACTTAAAACTTTTTTAAGCACAACTGCTTAGTGATAATCAGGCAGGAAGTGGAGGCAAGACAGTGGGCGAGGAGAGTTATTCGGAACTGGGGACAGAACAGTCAGTGAAGGTTGAAGATGCTGACTGGGAAGGGAAAAAACTGAAGAGGCGAAGTCCTTGGCTGCTACCGTTGTTACTTGGTACTGGCTTGGGAGTGGCGATCGCTTTTTTGGGGATGGGTGTTGTAAGTAACCGTCAGACTCCTAGCAAGAATGCTGTTACAAAATCTACGCAGCAAGTTGCCCCAACCATGACAGTTACCGTAGTCTCAGCAGAAGCTAACACAATAGCCCGCACTCTCAGCACCACTGGCACAGTGGCAGCACGAGATTTAATCCCAGTTTTACCACAGACAAACGGTCTACAAATCAAACAGGTACTAGTTAATGAAGGAGATACAGTCAAAGCCGGTCAATTACTGGCAGTTTTGGATGATTCCCTACTGCAAGCCCAAATTAGCCAAGCAACAGCAGATATAGAATCCAGACAAGCAGATGTGGCTTCTAATCAGGCAAATCTGGAAGCTAAAAAAGCGGATGTTGCTTCCTTTCAAGCAGTAGTGCAACAAAAACGAGCAGATTTAGCGCAAGCCAAGGCGAAGTTAGAAGAAGCACAAAGAAATTATCAGCGCTATCAACAACTTGCTAACGATGGTGCGATCAGCAAGCAAGAATTGGAAACACGGGAGACTACCTTGAAAACTGCCAAAGAAGCAGTCAGGGTAGCCGAAGAAAATGTTCGCAGTGCCCAAGCAGATGTCAGCAGTGCCCAAGCAAATATTAACAGCGCCCAAGCAGGCATTAACAGCGCCCAAGCCAATGTTAAAAGTAATGCTGCCAAACTCCAACAGTTGAAAACTCAACTTGCACAAACTCTGGTGCGTGCGCCTGTATCGGGAACAATTGCCGAGAAACTGGCTAGAGTCGGGGATGTAACTGGTGTACCACCCCAAACTCAAGTTGGAAATGTGGTGGGTGGGACACAAAAATTGTTTTCTATTATTCGGGAAGGCAAGTTGGAACTCCAAGCAGAAGTTCCAGCTGTGCAACTACCACAGGTAAAAGTTGGTGCAGCAGTAGAAATTACCTCGGATGCTGATAAACGTGTACGTTTACAAGGACAGGTACGAGAAATTGAACCGATAGTTAACGACCAAAGCCGGAAAGCAACAGTAAAAATTGACCTACCACCCACAAACTTGTTAAAACCAGGAATGTTTGCCCGGGCAGCAGTCACAACGAATACAACCACAGGTGTGGTAGTGCCACAAAAAGCAGTCCTACCCCAACCAGATGGAAGTGCGATCGCATTCACCTTATTGGGTGAAGACACGGTTCGCGCTCAAAAAGTAGAACTAGGAGAAATCCTCAACGGTGGCAAAGTGGAAATCAAAACTGGTTTGCAAACAGGCGATCGCGTCGTAGTTGACGGTGCTGGATATCTCAAAGATGGTGACAAAGTCCGAGTGGTTGGTGGTTAGTAGTTGGTTGTTGTTTGGAACAACTAACAACCAACAACCAACAACCAACAACTAACAACTAACTAAAATCTATGTCCTTCAATATTTCTGCTTGGTCAATTAAAAAACCTGTCCCCACAATAGTTTTATTTTTAATTTTGACTCTGGTTGGTTGGTTCTCATTTAATTCTTTGGGAATTGATATCAACCCCAATATTGATGTACCCACAGTGCGGGTTACAGTTACGCAACCAGGGGCGGGGCCTGCGGAACTAGAGTTCCAAGTCACCAAAAAAATTGAGGATGCGATCGCCAGTTTAGGCAACATTGATGAACTGCGATCCACTGTCACCGATGGTAATTCCACAACCACAATTACCTTTGTCTTGGGTACAAATACAGACCGCGCTACGAATGATGTTCGCAATGCTGTATCACAAATTCGGCAAAATCTACCCCAAGACATCAACGACCCCATAGTTGAACGTGTAGATTTTTCCGGTGGGCCAATCATGTCCTACGCGGTGAAATCTGACCAACGTTCCGTAGAAGAACTGAGTTACTTAGTTGACCAAACCATTAGCCGCGCTTTGTTAGCCGTCAGAGGAGTAGCCCAAGTTAAGCGTGTGGGGGGAGTTGACCGCGAAGTCCGAGTTAATCTCGACCCAGACCGTTTACAATCTTTGGGGATTACCGCTACTCAGGTCAACGATCAAATTCGCGCCCTGAATATCAACCTACCAGGTGGACGCGCCGAAGTTGGTGGTAGCGAACAAAGTATCCGTACCTTGGGTAGTGCTAAGAGTGTGGATGTCTTGAAAACCTATGAAATTCTCCTACCTGGTGGTGGTTCTGTTCCCTTATCTAGTTTGGGAACGGTAGAAGATAGCTATGCTGAAGTTCGACAAACCGCACGCTTAGATAATAAACCTGTGGTAGCGTTCCAGGTGTTGCGTAGTACCGGCAGCGTCATGGTGACTGTAGAGGAAGGAGTCAAAGCAGCCATCAAGGAACTAGAGAAAACACTACCCTCTGACGTCAAGCTGGAATTAATTTTTACTAGAGCAGATTTTGTTCGGGAATCCTACAAAAGTACAATTGAAGAGCTAATTCAAGCTTCTGTACTTGCTGTCATAGTCATACTTTTATTTTTACGTGATTGGCGAGCAACATTAATTACAGCAGTTGCTTTACCCCTGTCTATGATTCCTACCTTTGCTGTGCAGTATGCCTTGGGTTATACCCTCAATAGCATGACCTTATTGGCATTAGCATTAGCAGTGGGCAACTTAGTCGATGATGCCGTCGTGGAAATTGAAAACATGGAACGGCACATGGCAATGGGCAAATCCTCTTGGCAAGCTGCTTTTGACTCATCCGATGAAGTAGGTTTAGCAGTAATTGCGAGTGCAGCAACCATCATTGCTGTATTTCTGCCCGTCGCCTTCATGGGTGGTATTCCGGGTCAGTTTTTCCAACCTTTTGGTGTTACCGTTGCTGTTTCCACCATTTTCTCTACCTTGGTAGCGCGGATGGTGACACCAATGATGGGGGCGTATTTGTTGAAGGATAAGCAAGGAAAACAACTTCATGGTGGGGAGGTGGGGAGATTGGGAGGTGGGGAGAATTTAATTTTAAGTTCTCCCCATCACCCCATCACCCCATTGCCCCCCAACCCCACAAAGTGGGGACCCCTAGCCCCCCATCCCTCCATCCCTATCTCGTCCCGTCGCCGCTTCCAACCCTACAAATCCCTACTGCAATGGTCGTTACGCCATAAATTGACGACTTTGGGGATTGCCTTGGCTTTCTTCATTGCTAGTGTGATGTTAGTTCCCTTTATTCCCAAGGGATTAGTGGATGGGGGTGATATTGGGATTTCTACTCTGAATGTAGAATTACCTCCTGGTTCTACCTTGGCTGATACCAATAAGGTAGTCAGCCAACTTACCAATATCATCAACAAAGATCCACTTGTAGAATCAGTGTTTGCCTCAGAACAGGTGAACTCGGCAACCCTTTCTGTTAAGCTCAAGTCTAAAGAAGAAGGTCGAAAGATTTCTCAATTAGAGTTTGAACAACAGATACGTCCCCAGTTTCAGCAAGTCCCGGGAGCTAAAATCAGTTTTGAAAGTGCAGGGGCGGTTGGTGGTCGTAAGGATTTAACTATACTGCTGCAAAGTGAAAATCCTGAAGCACTGAATCAGGCTGCTGATGCAGTAGAAAAGCAAATGCGGACTATTCCCGGATTGGTGGAGGTATCTTCATCTGCAAGTTTGGTAAAACCAGAAATTGTCGTCGTTCCCGATCCGCAACGCGCCGCAGATTTGGGTGTGACTGTACAAGCAATTGCCCGTACTGCTTCTCTGGGAACAATTGGAGATAATGATGCCAATTTAGCTAAGTTTAATTTGAGCGATCGCCAAATTCCGATTCGTGTCCAAATTGACCCCAAAGCGCGAGAAGATATCAACACGATCAAAAATCTCCAAGTCCCGACTCAAAATGGTAGTTTGGTTCCTCTAGTTTCTGTAGCAGATATCAGCTTTGGTAGTGGTCCTGCAACCATCAATCGCTATGATCGTTCCCGCCAAGTTTCTCTAGAAGCTAACTTGCAAGGTATTTCCTTGGGGGATGCGCTACAAGCTGTGACTGCACTACCTGCTTTAAAAAACTTGCCACCGGGAGTCAAACTGCAAAACTCTGGTGATGCCAAAATCATGGCAGAAATTTTTGGTCGCTTTGGTGGTGCATTGGCACTGGCGTTAATGTTTATTTATGCAATTCTGGTGCTGCTATATAACAACTTCTTGCATCCTGTCACGATCATGGCAGCATTACCCTTCTGTTTAGGAGGTACACTCATTGGCTTGCTGGTTGCCCAAAAAGCCTTGGGATTATATGCTCTGATTGGTATTGTGTTGCTGTTGGGAATTGTGACCAAAAACTCAATTCTCTTGGTAGATTACACGATTATTAACCTACAAGAAGGGAAAACTCAGCGTCAGGCGTTGATAGAAGCTGGTGTCTCGCGTCTGCGTCCAATTATGATGACTTCTCTCGCAACTATTGCTGGTACGCTTCCCCTGGCTTTGGGTGTGGGTGCGGGTGCAGAATATCGTCAACCGATGGGGATTGCGATTTTGGGAGGCTTCACAACTTCTACTTTGCTGACACTCCTGGTTGTTCCGGTGCTGTTCAGCTACATTGATAATTTCCAGACCTGGATTATCAATACAGTTAAGTATGGTTTTGGGAAAAAATCTCCGCGTTCAGTAGTGGTTGAGGATGAAGTGATAATTATGCCATCTTCCAGCGAAGATCCACCACATCAGTACTCAATCAGAAAATAGTAGTATAATGGCATTTAGCTTGATTTATGCTAAATGCTAGGCGCGGGTGTAATTCAGTGGTAGAATGTCACCTTCCCAAGGTGAACGTCGTGGGTTCGAGTCCCATCACCCGCTTTTGTTATTGAACCGCCAAGACGCCAAGAACGCCAAGGGTTCGTAGACTGCGCGTAAGTCCTATGTTTGATCGGAAGCGATCGCGCCGCATCAGATGAAAGCAATCTGGATTCTCAATGGTTGGAAGCTTTGGTGATGATTGTGGCGGATAAACCTGCGGAATCGTGGACAGATGATGATGCGTTCGCGTAGCGTCTCCAAAGGAGAATCGCCTTTGAAATGAAGTTAGCGGATTTGGTGCGACGGTTTAAGAATTTGGAAGCTTTACAAAAGGAAGTCGCCGCCAAAGGAGAAGGTTTTGAAGCGCGACGCATTACCATGACTCGTCCCGATGGTCAGGAAATCCATCAAATGGTATGGGTAGATCATGGGAGAGAATCAAAGGTTGAGCAGATTGTTGACGAAATTCTAGCGAAATTACCTGATGATCAGCAGTTACGACAGGCGATTTTGGCAAAGTTGAGTGAACGGATTTTAGATCCTGATTTGGTAGATGGCGTTACGCGGATTGAGGCAAAGCAAACTGATGAAATAACAGGGAAAAAACTCGGCTAAAAGAAGCATTATGATCGGGAAATAGAACAAATAAAATAAGATAACCGACTTCTTTGAGAAGTTGGGTATCTGACTCTCGCGATTTTGGAGCAGTGACAATGTTAGGTTTACTAGCAAAGTTGAGTCAATGGGAAGAATTAACAAGTCACTCAGCATTACAAGACGTTGATTCTGACCAAATTTTACTCATGAATGGGATTAGCTGGGATATATATGAGACATTATTAAAAAGTTGCCAAAATACTTCTCATTATCGCTTTAAATATTTAGAAGGTACTTTAGAAATAATGTCACCTAGCCGTCGCCATGAAGTAGATAAAAAGATTATTGCTTTATTGCTGGAAACATATTTTTTAGAAAAAGATATTGATTTTTATCCTTTAGGCTCAACTACTTTTAGAAGAGAAGCAGTTGCTAGAGGTATAGAACCAGATGAATGTTATTGTTTTAATTTTGAAAAACCTGTTCCTGATCTGGCGATTGAAATAGTTATAACCAGTGGGGGAATTGATGATTTATTAATCTATCAAGGTTTAGGTGTACCAGAAGTTTGGTTTTGGCAAAATAATCAATTTTCATTATATTATCTACGTGGTAGCAAGTATGAGCAAATAACAAAAAGCGAACTTTTACCAGATTTAGATTTAGAACTGTTAGCAAGTTTGGTTATGTCTGGTGAAAAACCAAAAGATTTAATCTCAAAGTTTCGTAAAAGCTTTAGTGATATTAAGTAGGGTGTGTTAAGCGTTGCTTTAACACACCCCACAATTTAAGTTTGACTCCTGATGATGACTTATCCCTGTTGTTGATTTAACCAAGTTTCTAAATCAGCAACATTAGAAAAATCTAGTAATGCTTCTCCTAGATTCTCTAATTGTTCAATTGATAATCCTTTAATTCGTTCGATTAATGATTCATTAATTTCCCCAATACGGCGATTGAGTAAACGTAGAACTAAACGTTGTTCTCCTGACTGTATAGCTTGTTCCCTATCTCTTTGATACAGTGGCTCTAATCGCATAATCAACTCCCTATCGTCTGCTTCTAATTCTTGATTGACTCTTAAGTTTTCGCGCAAGTTATAAACTAATTCGAGTGTAGCTTTCTGGTATGGATGATTTAATGGTAACGCTTGCAACTCAATGATTGCTTGTGATTGTACGTTTCCTCTACCTAAAACATCTTCTTAAATCCTGAGTTAGTGCGATCGCTTACGGAAGCACCTGACTTTTTACCGGATCTGGAAAGCAAGGAGAGGGTGAGTTTTTTATTGTAAGTGATTAACCGAACTCAACATAAAACCTAATAAAATATCGAACGTTTGCCAATCTTTTACTTGCATATTCTTAAGTTTTTTCTACGATTTAGTTATCATAAGTGATAACTCAATTGCAAAAATAAGTTATCATAAGAGTTAACAAAATTCTGCTCCTTGTCCTGTAATAATGGAAATCATAGGAAAAGCAGGATAAGCACTCAAACAGGTTTTAGAGTCTTACAACATCAGCCAAAGCTAACTGGCGACAGGTTTAGGTGTTGAGCGTCCGATTGTCTTCCGTTGGTATCACGAAAAAATTGATCCTACAGATGAAACATTTGCAGACATTGTTAAAGCATTAAATAAGATTAATAAATCAGCCGCCAATGATTTTATTCAAGTATATTTAGGAGATTTAATCTTATTTAAAAATTCAATTATGAATCAGGAATTACCACTGTCAGATCAAGTTAATGTTACAGTTTTATCCCAAACATTTAATAATATTACTAACTCTTATAAATATCTTTACTTTCTAGCAATATTAGATATTATCAAAAGAAGAAACTTTGATAATTTATCGCCTATTAGCTTTCGAGAAATTATTGTTGAAATGTTAGCTAATGCTTGGTATCCTCATAATTATTTCAAACTATCTTTTGGGAAGCAAGACCAAATAGCTAATAAATTAGACTCTCTTGAACTAGAAATTACAGAACCGATTTTAAAGTTTAGAGATACAGATAAAAAACTTTTGCGTACAGCTATTAATAACCAAAATATCGATGATATCATTATTTCAATGAATCGCTATGTTTCTTATCGCTTCATTCGTCCTTTCTTTGCTCAAGAGACTAGAAAATTGAAAGATTATGATGTTAATCCAACTATAATTAATTTAGCCAACAACCAGTTTGATAGTAAAAAACCTTTGTATTGCTTTAACGCTGAAGACCAGAGAAATTGTACTGCCATTATTTTACATCCCGATTGGATACAATATTTAGAGGAAAATTACACAATAGTTAGGGGTTGGGCTTCTTGGGAATGGTTGAATTATATGCAGCAGAGAAACCCCAGCACCCCTAATGTGGTTAATAAATTATTTATGCCACAAGAAAGAGATTCTTTAAATAATCAGACTAAATACTGGAAAACTATTTTAGAACATCGAGAGATTGAATGTATTTATTCTAAAATAAAATTAGATAAAAAAGAGATTTCATTAGATCATTATCTGCCTTGGTCATTTGTAGCTCATGACCAATTATGGAATTTAATTCCCACTACAAAATCTGTTAATTCTTCTAAATCTAATAATTTACCATCTGAAAAATATTTTCGAGACTTTGTAAAATTACAACATTTAGGCTTAACTATTTATAAGCAAAACGTTTCCCAAAAAATATGGTTAAAGGATATTGAATCTTTTGTTGCAGATTTGAAAGTTAATCAAGCAGACGATTTATTAAATCTAGAAATTCTTATTAATGCTTATATAACAACTCTCCAACCATTAATTTCTTTAGCAACTATGCAAGGTTTTAGTCCTAATTGGGTTTATGTCGGATAAACAATGAACCCACTTTAGTAATTTGGTTAGCCTATAGCGAAGAACTTTGCGAACAAGCTGTTACAGAATTTCAACAAGCCTGGGACAGTTTAGGCGATCGCACCATCTCAACTACTAATGGCATGGGCAAGATATGAAGATGAACTGGATGGTAAACGCAAAGAAAATGCTATAGATACTCGCATTGATTGGGGGAGAGTTGCCAGAAGATTTTTAGAGAATGAGTTATGATTAATACTCACGCAGAGACGCAGCAGCACAAGCAGTTAAACAAGCCAGTCAACAAATAGTCCACTTAATCAACGCTTCTCCCAAAGAAATTATCTTTACATCTGGTGCGACGGAAAGTATTAATTTAGTAATTCAAGGACATATTTCTCAACAGAATAGCCGCGCCAAAATCATTGTTTCCCCAGTTGAACACAAAGCAGTTTTGGATACCTGCAAAGCATTAGCTAAAAAAGAACTTGTGGAAATTATTTGGTTAAAAGTCAATCAACAAGCTCAGATTGATTTAGAATATCTAGAAAAAGTCTGCTCTAGTGGTGCTTCCTTACTTTGTATCATGGCTGCTAATAACGAAGTAGGGACAATTTACCCAATCCAAAAAATTGGCGCGATCGCATCATCCCACAATATCCCTTTCTTATGTGATGCTTCCCAAGCAGTCGGTAAAATTCCCCTCAACTTTCAAGACTGGGGTATTACCTATCTGGCTATTTCAGGACATAAACTTTATGCACCCAAAGGCGTTGGTGCATTAGTAGTGAGACAAAGTTATCATCTTCAACCGATTATTTATGGTGGTGGACATCAACAGGGACTTAGATCCGGTACACTCAATGTCCCCGGAATTGTTGGCTTAGGGGAAGCTTGTGAATTGAGACAATTGGAAATGTCAGCAGATGAAAGTGCGATCGCAATTTTGCGAGATCAACTGCAAAACTTGCTGCAAAGCCAAATTCCTGATTTAGTGGTAAATGGAGACTTAAATCACCGTTTATCAGGTAACTTACATATCTCTATCCCTGACATTCCCAATAGTGCCATAATTGCAAGAGTTCGTCACAAATTAGCTATTTCTGGTGGTGCTGCTTGTTCATCAGGAGCGATCGCCCCATCTCACGTTTTACAAGCTATGAATCTTTCGCAAAATATCATTGAAGGAGCATTAAGAATTGGGATTGGCAAATTTACAACCACAGAAGAAATAGAAAAAGCATCTTCTGTGATCATCAGTGCAGTAAATAAAATTCACCAACTTTTCTAAGACATAGAAAAAACAGAATGTGACTGCAATAGAGTAAAATTACAAGTGCGATCGCAGGCGTGGAACTGATATTTTAAGAAAGCATCCACTTTTGGAAAAAATATCTAGCAATGTTCGTAATCGCAGCTACAAAAACTACTGGCTATATTTATCAATTTATTCTGATTGATTTGCTTGTAACCAATTCAATAAATCTGCAATTGTAGTAAAATCTAACAAAGCTTCGCCAAGCGCTTCT
>Ga0073934_10012228_pt1 | contig 10168 bp, 14 predicted proteins | sample LarsenN4metaG_FD_76834 | JGI IMG/M metagenome (GOLD analysis project Ga0073934, IMG submission 76834) | Hot spring sediment bacterial and archeal communities from British Columbia, Canada, to study Microbial Dark Matter (Phase II) - Larsen... ... | reverse complement strand
TCCAGAACAAAAATAGAAATGTAGATATTTACAAAAGAGACAAACAGCGCCACCACAAAAACTGCCCTCGGAGGCAGGACAATACCGCCTGCCAGAATAGGCAGCGTCCAGAAGATCAACCCACGACCCAAGAGTTCATTTGGCGTGTCGGAAATGGATGTAATTGCAATCAAGGCAACGATGGATAACCATCCCGCCAGTGAACCCGCCGGTTCCCAACGGTTGAGTACAAACAAGAACGTGAACATCACAACAACCGCTGTACTACTCAGAAGGGCCAATAATCCATCAGGATCTTGGATGATCTCCACAAGCGTATCCCCATAACTAAAGGTCGCGATAATAGAGAACAGTCCGGCTATGATGAAAAACCAAAGAATGATATTCAGGATTTGCCTTCGACGACGGTCATCGGGATCAAATGTATCCGGGATCTGCAAGAGCTTTGGAAGTTTCATCGTGTTTGTTCAAAAATGCGGATCATCCCCAGATCGAACTGTTTCTCGCCGCCGTTTTGGAATTTCAAATCCATCGAAGATGCGATTTCCCACCAGCGTCGTGGTCGATGTACCACAAGAGCATTGTCACTCCAGACATGAACTTCGACCGGTCCGAATGCAGGCATGCGTATCTGGCATTGTTCCATATCATCGACCATCATGATGCCCAGCCATTCCGTTTGGCTGATCCATTGCAAACGGATTTCATAAGCGTGCAAGGCTCCAGCGTTGACATCAAGCGCTTGCACTTCTACAGGTATCCAGTTGAGCGCAAGGTAACAGAGTGGACCATTTACACCCGTGACTGAAGATTCTTTGCCAGCCACGGAGAAGCCGAACATATCAAATGGTTTTACAAACATGCCGTCTTTTTGGAGAGTGCCTACTTGTTGAAAGATGACACCTGCCGTGCCGTAGAAGTTTTCACTCACCTTCGAAGAAAATTGCAGGACAACATCAATGGATGGAGTCGGACGGAACCCGCTCCCGCCGATCAGCGTAACGTTGTTGTATTGCCCGGCAGCCGGTGCATTTGGAAGCCTTACAGTTTCGTGTTCGAAATCTGGATCAGGAAAGTGCTGGATGGAAAGCCCCTGCTCGGTTTGTATTCCAGCGGCATGCCAGTTGTTTTCATTCGAGACTTTTCCAGCACCATTGATCGTAGAGAATTTCCAAAAATCCGTTGATAGCTTTCCATCAAAGTTATCTTCTAGATGCGCTGGATTTTGGTGTTCAACTGGTGTCTTCGCCGCAAGATTTGCGAGCCGTTTCATTTCACTGCGGATTGCCCAGGCTGAATACAGTTGGCGATAATTCAATCCCAAGAAAACTATGATGGGTACAAGCAGCAAACATATGATCTTCATCGTATTTTTCAATTTATCCTTTTGAGGTTGTTCGTGTCGTAGCAGGGTGCATGATACGAAGACCTATCAAGAGGTATTAGGTCCGTGTCGTTTCTAATCTTTATTTTTCGATGAAATACCTGTCTGCTCAAGAAATAATGATTGGTTGTCCCCTTAATACGTGTAACTAAGAAAAACCCATATTTACGTATTTGACATTAAAGGTAAATATGGATAAACTGTATTTACACTTCAAGAACACGAGCGATTTATGGAACCAAGGGATTTTCGAAGTTCTAATACTGGAACAGTGATCAGAGCCAAAACGGGCTACTGGGCATTCATCCCTGCAAAACTGCCACCTAAAGTGACCTGGTCTGGGCAGCTTGTCAACGCGCTATCGGATGCAGAACGTGAGTTGAGCAGGCTCGCAACCTTATCCAGCAATTACCCCTTTCCCCGAATCCTGAGCCAGCCCTTCATACGGCGCGAAGCCGTTTTATCCTCGCGCATTGAAGGAACCCGCGCCTCACTTGTGGATCTCTACAATTACGAGTCATCCCAACTCTCCTTCCTTGAAGATAATGACGTCAGTGAGGTGTTCAATTATGTCCGCGCTTTGGATTACGGTTTGGACCGGCTAAGGGACTTGCCCATAAGTCTGCGCCTCATTCGGGAAATCCATGACAGGCTTATGGAGGGTGTGCGAGGGGGCAATCTCACACCTGGCAAGTTTCGCCACACACAAAACTGGATCGGGCCGGCTGGCATCACGCTGGAAACAGCTACCTACGTTCCACCGCCAGTAGATGAAATGCAGGACGCGTTAAGTGCTCTTGAGAAATTCATTCATGCCGATACTGAGATTCCACCACTTGCGCGAGCCGGCATGATTCATTATCAGTTCGAAGCGATTCATCCATTTCTCGATGGTAATGGACGAATTGGACGATTGCTCATCATCCTTCTCTTGTATCAATGGGGATTGCTGCCATATCCCTTGCTTAATTTGAGCGCCTACTTCGAGCATTTCCGTCAGGAATACTATGACCGCCTTCTGGCAGTCTCACAGCGCGGCAACTGGGAGGAATGGCTGCTGTTCTTCTTGAGAGGTATCAGCACACAGGCAAGGGATAGTGTCATTCGTATGGAGCGTCTGCAGAGGATCCGTGAAAAGTATGAAACCATTGTGCGGGCCGACCGAAATGTACCGCGCATGGCAACCATAGTCGATTTTCTTTTTGCCAGACCGATTTTCACAAATCGTCAGCTTGCAACCGAAGTAAACATTCCGTTCAAGACGGCTGGTCAGTATATTGAGAAACTTATCCAAGTGGGCATTCTCAGAGAGACAACCGGTTATGCTCGCAATCGCATTTTCCGGGCGGATGAAATCCTCCGTGCAGTAGAGGGTTTGGAGTAACACTTCCACGTATGGCTTACTAACCAGTCCCACACCTAGGTAATAGGGGCGTAAAAACGCGACGTATAAACACAATAATGTGCTTGTGCCGCCTACGTGCTTTGACAATCCCCGATCATGTCCCTATAATCCGCATCGTTCTTACTTCCCACAATTCATCTCCTCTCTTAAGAAGCCTGGCAAACCGCTGGGCTTCAACTGTTGTGGTTAAGAACCATCACTCTCATTCACGAAAGGAACAAAAGATTATCGACTAAATATCCCACTACTGATTATTTTCAAGTCCAGATCGATCTGTATTGAGCATGTTGTGGTCATTTGCCTGCTTCGCAAGAATAAACAACAGCAGCTCGCAAACAGAAATTTGAATGTAAGTGCAATCGGTCTGAAGCACATGCTCCATGCAAATGCCGATACGGCCCCATCATTCGGGCTGTATCGGTGCATTTCATGTCACCATAATGCTATAGGTCCCGATAAAGGAGGCTTAATAGACTCACACCAAAACTAAATAATCCCCAAATCAAAAACGGGCGTTGTCCTGGGAATTTCCCAGGACAACGCCCGTTTTCTTTTTCCAGCGAGGACTCATCGGGGTGAGAGGCCCGATAAAAAATGAGACCGATCAGGTGCAACTGATCGATCTCAAAGGTCGAACAAATGTTCAACGCGAATGATACCACAACTAGCAAAACCGTCAAGATTTCCGCACCGTTTCGTCTGGATGCAGCCCAGCGGAAAATCATGGCAGATGGAAATCTGCTCAACGTTGCTGCACCCGCTGGACGACAGCAAGGGGACTACCTGTACTCTGCAACAGTTACACTGCTGCGCGAGGATTCTGCCGTGTACACCACTGCTCCATCCTGGGCTAGCGTGGAGATCCGATGAAGAGATTTCCACACGCCGGTCCGCGCGGATGCGTGATCATGCATTTCCCTGGAGAACATTTCACTCATTCCAACAAGGAGCATGGTCATGAGAACCCTCGCACTGCTTCTCATCCTGGTTGCCATCGCGGCCAGCCAGCCTCATCACTGGCTATCTCTGGTGTTGCAATCCATCGTGCACTGCCTCGCAAGCTAAGGCAGTCTTCACTCGGTTTTGATATTCCTGTACGGAAAGGAACTCGAAGAAAATCTCATGGACGATATCCTATCCGCCGCAGAAGAAATTCTCGGTCCGGCGGTTCGAGTGGAACGCCATCGCGCTTGGGCAATCTTCTGGTGTCCTTTCCACGGTGATGAAGATCGCGCGGGAAAAGGCGGTCAACCCAATTTTGGTGTCCATCTCGTCGAAGGCTACTGGAAGTGCCTGCGCTGCGGCGCGAGCGGCGGCTCACTCAATGCCCTCCGCCTGAAGCTCGGGCAGGACTGGAAGCCACCTGTATCGGGTGCCCCGCCGACACGCGCGCCCAAGCCACCGTCACAGGTGCAGATGCTGGATGAAGCCATGTCGGAAGCGCGGTCCATCGTCCAACGTTCGCCGGCTTGGCCATATCTCAAACAGCGCGGTGTCCTTCCCTACACGGCACTTGTGTATGGGCTGGGATACGGGATTCCAGTTCCAAAGGTGCATCACGAGACCATCGAAGCCGCACGGCAGTCTATGTTAGTCCGTCGTGACGGAACCTGGCTGTGGTCTGGTGGCGTAGTCTATGCCGATCCACCGACACACCCCAGTGTAGCGAATGTCCGATACATTCCTGAAGAGCAACTTCCCAAAGGAACGCGGACATTCAAGCCCGAAAAGAACCACAAGACCTGGGGCAACCGTATCCAGCCGTTGGGAAGCTGGCGCATAACACCCTCCACGCGCACGATCATCGTCGTCGAAGGACTATTCGATATGCTGATCACCGCCCAGAAGATCCACGAGCTCGGTCGCCATCCCGATACAGTTGCCGTCTACACCAATGGTTCCAGCCCCGCTGCCAAGGTCCTGTACTGGTTCACCGAACACAACCAGTATGAGTACATACTCGTTCGGGATCCCGACCAGGCCGGTCGCGAATGGGCAAAAACTGTATCGGCAGCTATCCGACACGGCGGCGCAAAAGTTCGAAAATTACGCACATCTGATAATCTAGATCCCGATGAAGCCATCCTCAAGGGATGGTGGCCTTCGGGAATCTAATCCATCCAATCACTTGATCAGAGAGCGGCACAAAACTGTGCCGCTCTCTGATTTTATTTCTCAGGAGAAATTCCATGTCTACATTCACTATCTTAGCTGCTTTGATCGCCCTCCTCGTTTTGGGTTGGGCAGTCTGGTTCGTTGTTGGTCTCGTTCGCTACGTTCGCTCCGGGGATTATGACGTTGACAAGCGCCTGCAAAACATCAGCCGATAGTTTACTCACAAGGACACAAACATGATCATCATCCAACAAGAAACCCTGAATGCCGCTTTGAGCGCGGTGACCCGTGCCAGCTTGAAAAGCTCGCTGGCTGCTTTCTCCCTGGTTCGTATTGATGCCTACTCAAATGGCGTTCTGCACCTCTCCTGTTTCAATGGCGAGACGGCTGCGCGCGCCATCGTCGAAGCCTCTTGTCAGGAGCAGGTGTCTGTCTGTGTGGATGCTCTGACCCTAAAAGCTGTGGTCGAGACTCTTGCCAGCGAGATTGAGCTCTTCACACAGGAAAATAACCTGGTCATCCAAAGCAGCACAAACCGAACTACCCTACGTATTGTGAACGAAGATCTGCCTGTCATTGGCAATGAGAACCTTCAGATCATCGCTCTGGTCCCTGGGACAATCCTTCGCAGTATCTCTCGTGTCATCCCGTTTGCCTCCACCGATAACTCCCGCCATACACTGCAAGTCCTTCACCTTACATTCACCCGCAACCTAATTTCTGCCCAGACCGCGGATGGATACTCGGCTGGCTGTGTGCAGGAAACCATTGAAGGACCTGCCGATGAAGTTCCTGTTTCTCTGCCATTGAATTTTGCCAAGCTCCTATACAGTCTTGTCGAGGAGCGGGACATCGTACGTGTCGGCACATCTGGCGAGAATCGCTATATCTTCCAGATCACCAACTCAGATACCTCCAAGGATCTAACTCTGGCAACCCTCACCGGCAGTGAGAACTTCCCTGCGACACAGATAAATACGTTGCTCAACGACGCGCGCAAAGCAACGAATGCTCACCTGAGCATTCAGCAAACCAGCCTAGCTCAGTCCATCCGTATGGTGAATGCCATGGGCACACAGAGCACGTTCATCAAAGCTGTGGATGGCATTGCGAAAATTGCATCAGCGGAAACAGAGACTGGCCAAGGACGCAATATCCTGGAAGGAACTGCCAGCGGCGGAAACGCCAGTGTATGGTTGTCTGCTGCCTTCCTCAAGCGCGCGGTGGATGCCTGTAAAGGAGAACTCATCATGAGGATTTCCAGCGGGCAGAAGCCAGTGCTGATCGAGGCAGGCAGCTTTACGGCGGTCATCATGCCGATGATGGTCGAAGGGCAAAAAGATCCTTTCCTGGCAGAAGAGCAGGGGATTGCGATCAACCTACCGAATATGGCAATGGTGTAAAACCTTCCCATACATCCAATGATGGACGGCGTGGCGCCCAGGCGCTGCGCCGTCTTCTCTTTCCCAAGGAGAACCATGACTACTTCCGATCCGCTTCTTCTCCAGGTCGAATCCATCTATGACCAACCCAAACTCAAAACCTTACCACTGCGAGAACAGCCCGCCTACCGCGTAAGCCAGAACGCAGCTGCCTGCAATGTCAGTGAACTGCTGGCGGCTGTCATTGGTGGACCCAAGCAAATTGAACTCTCCCAGGCTGTCCTGACCCATTTCAATCATGACATCCACAGGTTGTATCAGGCACATCCCGCGGAACTAGCAAAGGTAAAGGGCATCAATCAGGCAACTGCTGTTCGGATCAAGGCCGCTCTCAATCTTGGTCTGCGGCTGCACATTCCCGCCGAAGAACGCCCGGCGATAAATTCTCCTGCAGATGCCGCCGCGCTCGTGCAGTACGAGATGGGACTCCTGGAGAAAGAGCATCTGCGCGTGTTCCTGTTGGATCGTCGCAATCGCGTAATGGATATTGTCGAGATCTATCAGGGGTCGGTCAATTCCTCACAGGTCCGGGTCGGCGAAATCTTCCGTCCTGCCATACAACGTCTCGCCTCCGCGATCATTGTTTGCCACAATCATCCATCTTCAGATCCCACGCCTTCACCGGACGATGTAGCTGTTACACGCGCGATCGTGCAGGCAGGAAAATTGCTTGATGTTGAATGCCTCGACCATCTTGTCATCGGGCGGGGTCGATGGGTAAGTCTCAAGGAACGCGGCCTCGGCTTCAGCTAGGAGTGTCGCGCCTACCATAACTTAAGAAAACAGTTCATCCCATATCTAGATCGCGCTTCGGTCTCAGGGCCGAGGCGCTTTTATTTCGCCAATTTATATCAATCGCAGGAATCAAAGGAGACCACAATATGAACATCAAATCGGAACGAGGGCAGGCCGAAATAGCTATCGTACTTCTGCTGGCGATCATTACCATAGCATGGTTACTGATCAGCATGGCGGCTAACCAGCGTGGTATGCAAACTGGCGCAGAAGCAATTGGCGAGGCGGCAGGCGATGCCATTGACAGCCTCTCGGCAGAACAGACAGCGATGACCTGGTGGGTAAATAACCAGCGCAACCTTGTACCAAACAAGCATGCAGTTGAAAGCCACGGCGCTGACGCATGGGCAACTGTCAACTGCTACAACCACAATGGCACATTTCAAATTCGCCGCGTTGGCAATACAGAGTTTCACCTGCTTTGTAAGGATGATGACGATTCCATCCGCGATCTAATCCTGGGTCGCAGATCGAACACCTCCAGAGAATTCGACATACGAAATGCTTTCACGCCCGATCCTAACGATTGGAACTCGATTGATTGGTGGTTCAAAGGGAAAGGCGCGGAAGTCGCCAAAGCGCCCAAGGATATGATTATCTACGTTGATGGGCTTATCCCATAATTTACACAGCCGTCGCGGCCAGCCCGCGATTCTTTTCATGTATAATTTTCTAACCACAAGGAGAGCAAATGGTGACAACCCTCAGCCCAAACCAAACTAACATCCTTGGCGCGGCACTCATCGAGTTACTCAACGGCGAGCTGTCGGACGAAACAATCGCGGCCGTCGATAGCATCAAGCGGGAAGACGTGCCAGAGCCACTAAATAATCTGGTCGGGTGGATGCATGGGATGACCACACAGCCAGAACTGCGAGAGAGCTGCATCACAAGCCTGATCGATGAGATCCGCATCGCCAGCATCGAAGCCCTGGAAAAACGCAGGGAGCATCCTAATGCCATAGGCGTCGATTGGATCGGCATGTACACCTTCCTGCAACACATCCTTGAAGGAGGTGAGCCTGAAACAAGTCTACGAGCCAATGTAGATGCAGGCATACTGCCCGAGCTCGAGAAAGCACCAGCTTGGGCGAGACCACTGATCCAACATGCACAATCCAGTTCTGGCGATGACCGAGAGCTGACCCTGGGCCTGCTCGATGTGCTCGAGCACATCATCAAGAAACGCAAAGAGCAGCTGTCATAGCCATACTGAAACACAACGCCCCGCCCGGGGCGTTTTCACTTCTGAGGGAGATTACAGAAAAGTAATAAAACTTTCACATGACTAAAGCGCCCCGGTATCGGAACGGGGCGCTTCTGCTTAATCAAGCTATTTCAACTCAAAGGAGATTCACCATGAATATCTTTGAAATTGCACTCTCTATCGGGCCTGTACTGTTCACTCCTTACACGCTCAATCCGCTTTACATTGTGTTCAAAGCGATGCGCTGGCGAAACCAGGATAAATTGATTGCTCGTGCACTGAAGTGACAAGATGTCTAGCCCCTCTAACACTCCTGATATCGATGTTGAAATCGTATCCGCGCCGTCTGTGAAAAATATGACCGGGAGGACATATGCTGGTGCAATTGATTCTGGACCTCACCGCCGAGCCTGCCTTGCAAAGAAAGTCAGTCGTTGAGAATGCAACCTGGCTCGATGTGAGTGACCTTGCGCGCGGCGTGGGCTTTACAGGCACAGTACATATTAGCGTCACTTTGCATGATGAGTTTGAACCTCTGCAAAACGAAATAGATGGTGACTACGATCAGCGTCTCTATGATGCCATCTGGCTGGCACACCACTACTGGCGCCTTGACCAGTGTCCGTCCTATTCCTTCACGTTTGATTTCACACGGGAAGATCCGGCGGCAGGAAATATCACTGAAAGCAGCCTGCGTTTGCACGTGGAGATATGCGAGGGAACGGCTCTCTTGGGCTTACCAGGAGACTTCTGATACTCGTGCTGCTCTCCGAAGTTTGACAAAACCCTCCTATTTCGCTATGCTTAAGCAGACGAAAGGCATGATATGAAACGCGACGATGTCATCCGCATCCTGCAACAAGAAATTAAGGGACTAGTGAATCGTTATAGCATTTCCGCTCTGTCCGTTTTTGGTTCCGTGGCGCGGGATGAAGCGCGAGAAGATAGTGATATCGATATTCTGGTTGAATTCAGCCAGCCCGTCGGATTGTTTGAATTCATCGACCTTCAGCAGAATCTGGAAGCCCTTCTAGATCACAAAGTAGACCTGGGAACGCTTCGCTCTCTCAAACCACGAATCAAGGAACAGGTTCTTGAGGAGGCGATCCGTGTCGCCTAGGTCCTGGCAGGATCGTGTTGAAGACATTCTCAGCTGTGCGCGAAATATAAGGGACTATACAGAGGGGATGTCGTTTGATGCTTTCCTAGACGATTCCAAAACCATCCGCGCGGTTGCCTTCGAATTCACCACGATGGGTGAAGCAGCTCGCGCAATCCCAATGGATATCCAGAAGCAGTTTCCTGAGGTGCCATGGGGAAAGATGCAGGGCATTCGTAATGTCCTCGTGCACGAGTATTTCCGCCTGGACGAGGAAATCCTTTGGGAAGCCAGTCAGAAGGATATTCCACCCTTGATCGCCGCCCTAGAAAAATTAAGTAAAACTAATCGCTAGTCTAACTCTAGTTGTTCAATCAGCCCCCAAGAGCACTCCTCTTGGGGGCTTTTGCATACCTACTGCACCAACAAAAGGATAACAACATGTCATACCAGTCTGAACACAAACGCATGAAACCTGTGCTTGATCTGGCACATACACTCGACATCGCAACCAATCCTCATCCCAGTGCGATCTTCGAAGCTGGAAATGGGGGCTTCACAGTCTGGTGCACGCCGCGAGATCATCCACAGGGCTGGAAGGGAATTTCTATGGTCCCGGGAGCCTTCGTCAAGCCCTGTGAGTATGTGGGCAATGTCCTCTGGAAATGGGATGAAGATAGAATCGTCGGCTTGCATCTGGAAACATCTGCACATGCTCTTT
>Ga0073934_10012227_pt1 | contig 10168 bp, 9 predicted proteins | sample LarsenN4metaG_FD_76834 | JGI IMG/M metagenome (GOLD analysis project Ga0073934, IMG submission 76834) | Hot spring sediment bacterial and archeal communities from British Columbia, Canada, to study Microbial Dark Matter (Phase II) - Larsen... ... | reverse complement strand
AGGCCGTCTTGTCGGAAGGCTCACGAGATTGGGCACGGCGTTGGAGGAAAATCCCCCAGCCGACACTGACGAGCAGCAGCACCACCACCTGATAGCGTTGGAATACTTCGAGATCAGTGTCACGGTTGAAAAATTCCAGGTTGTCGCCCATATTGCGGACAACCAGCCTGATCCCGGTATCGAGCGCCGCCCCCAGGCCGTCATCGCGCAGGGCCGCCGAGGTCTTGGTTTGCAGTTCGTAGATAAAATTGGCGTTATAGGGCGAATATAACCAGCCGTTGGTCAGGGCGATCACCACGACCAGCAAAACCAGGGTCGCCGCCGCTGACAGCAAGACTGCCCGCCAGGTGATGCGGGGAAAGCTGAACAGCAGCAGCGGCAGCGCCAGAAAAACCCAGGTCAGCCGGATCAGAGAGACAAATACAATAAAACCCAGGCACAGCCCTCTTTGCCACCATGTCATTCGCCGCCGGATCACCGTATAAAACACGATCACCAGCAGGATAGCGATGGCCTGATGCAAACTCTCCTGCATTCCCGATAGGATATAAAACGGCATCGGCCAGAACGTGCCGAGCACCAGCCCGGCAAGAATCAGTTGTTTTGGGTTTAATCTAAGTGTGACAACCCATAGACTCAGTGCCAGCATGAGCACCACGCCATTGAAGATCGGCGCATCGTAGGGTTCCCATCCCACGATCTTCGCCGGAAGCCCATACAGCATAGGGAAGAGCGGACCGTGTGCGCCAAAATGCGTAAACGAGGCCGGGGCAGGCTGCTCGTTGACGACATAGTAACCGCCATCGAACCCGGCGGCGCTGAAGGTCTTAATCTGCCGCCAGTAATATAGATCGTCGAGCGGATCATAGTAGGGGATGAAGTCTTTCAGGCTCGTTTGGTGATAGCCATAGACCACGAACAGGGGAATAACAGCCGGGGTGAGGATCACTCCCAGCGCCAGCAGTGTGCGGATCACTTTGTTCATAGAATTGCCTTATCAGGAGTTGTCAGGTCAGGCGGCTGAGTTCCAACTGCACCAGCCGCGCCGAGTCTACCTCAAGACACACGTTTACCAGCGGGCGGTTTTGCCAGGGGGTGGGACTTTCCTGGTTTCCACTGCCCGTCGCAGGCCATGTCTTTCCCCGACTGATGCCCTGCGTTTCAACCCGGATCGGCCAGCGGGCGGTTTTGAACAGGGTGGGATCGATCAGATAGGCGATGGCCGACGAATCGTGAACGTAGATGCCCTGCAAATTTTTGATATAAGTCTCAAAGTAGTTCCGGTAAAACGGCACAATCCGGGCGATGTGCTGTGCCAGGGGATTATCAGCCTGCGCATAGCGAGCCAGATGATCGGGAGTCATGTTCACCCTGTGCGTGACATCCAGCCCAACCATCGTGACAGGCCACTCTGCGCCAAACACCACATCCGCTGCTTCAGGATCGTTCAGAATATTCGCTTCGCCCGCAGGTGAGGCGTTGCCGGGGCACAGCGCATTGCCACCCATCAACACCACCTCTTTGACGTTTTTGACGATACGTGGTTCGAGCCGCAGTGCCAGGGCGATATTGGTCAGTGGGCCGATAGGCACGAGCGTGATCTGGCCGGGCGTGGACATGACCTGCTCGATGATGAATTGGGCTGCGGTTTCAGGCACAGGGTTGGTGGTGGGCGGCGGCAGGAAAACATTGCCCTGCCCATCCTCGCCATGTACATAGGGCACAGGCCCTTTAAACGGCCCGGCAATGGGGTTAACTGCTCCTTTTGCGACAGGGATATCAGTTCGCCCTGCGATTTCCAGGAGCCGCAGGGCGTTGATGGTTGCCAGATCGGTATGGACGTTGCCGAAAATAGTCGTCAGCCCGATCACATCCAGTTCGGGCGAACACAGCGCGAAAAAGATCGCCATCGAATCGTCCACGCCGGGATCGGTGTCAATAATGATTTTTTGTGGCATAAGAATCCTCTATAGTTGGTAGGCAGTTACAGATTCTCTGATGACTTCAGACTCTCATACACTGACTGCGCCCAGGCTCGCACATTATCCACATAATTTTCTGCGCCCCCTGCGACCACACTGGCGGCGGTCATCGTCCATGACACGGGGTGAGCGTAGCTGCCATGCGAATCAGGCCTGCTGGTGATGGTCCAGGCGCGTTGACTGGAGTTGACTCTATCCCGAATGCGCTGGCGCACCTCGGCAGGGGTTGTGCCATGTTCCAGGAACTTAACCAGCAGCCATTTGGCTTCGCGGAGTCCCTCTGGTGAATACAGGCTCGGATGTTGCAGGTGATAGCAGAGCACCATCAGGTGATGAACCACGCCGTAATCGGGGAACTCGGCTTCCCAGAATAACAATTGATGAAACTGATCCAGACAGGTATTTCCGTTCTGCCAGGACACACCACATTCAGGACAAATCTGGAGAGATTCCATCGGATATCGTTTCTCCGGCAGTGGAGAGAATGGTCGGATCTGGGAAGCACTTTATACTAAAAACCAATCACCAATTACTGACTCAGCGCCAGAGCGATCTGCGCGCCGATGTGCGCATTATTCACCAACGCGGCGATATTCGCGGTTTGTGAGCGGCCTCCGGTCAGTTCGAGCACCTTTGCCAGCACAAACGGCGTCACATCTTTGCCACTGATTCCGGCAGCGTCGGCCTGCCGGGTGGCTTCCGCGATGGCGGTCTCGGCCTCGTCGACGGGCAGGGCATCGGCTTCGGGCACAGGCGCAGCAACCAGAATGCCATGCCCCAGACCAAGCGCATCTCGTGCGGCGATAATGGCGGCGGCTTCCTGCGCCGTATTCACTCGCTGGTCAATTGGCAGCCCGCTCGAACGGCTGTAGAACGACGGTAAGGTGTCGGTCCCAAAGCCCAGGATCGGCACCCCCTGCGTTTCGAGCACTTCCAGCGTCAGCGGTAGATCGAGAATCGACTTGGCTCCCGCGCAAACCACCGTGATCGGCGTGCGGCCCAGTTCGATCAGGTCTGCCGAGATATCCTGGGGATGCCCACGATGCACACCGCCGATCCCGCCGGTTGCAAAGACACGAATCCCTGCCTGGTGCGCGATGATCATCGTGCCTGCGACGGTAGTCGCTCCGTGCTGCCGCAGCCCGACCACAATGGAAATATCCCGCCGTGAGCATTTCCGCACACCGCGCTGACCCAGCCCGGCCAGCAGCTCGATCTCCTGTAGGCTGAGACCGACCTTGATCTGCCCGTTGAGGACGGCAATCGTCGCCGGGACCGCGCCCTCGGCCCGGATAGCCGCTTCCATCGCCAGGGCTGTTTCAACATTGGCCGGATAGGGGAATCCATGTGTGATCAGCGTGGACTCCAGCGCCACAACGGGTGATCCGGTCAGCAGCGCTGCGCTGACTTCATCGGATAAAAAGAGGGAATTATTCATCCTGCCATGACCTTTACCTGCACCTGCCGCTCACGCGGCCCGTCAAATTCGTAGAATAAAATACTTTGTGATCCGCCTAACAGCAAAGTGCCGTTGTCAACGATCAGCAGGAGGCTGTGGCCGATCAGAGAAGCCTTGATATGTCCGGCGGCATCGGCAGGGGTGTCATATTGGTGTCTAAAATCCACGCGGGTAGGGATGATCCGCCGTAGTTCATCCACGATATCCTGGGGAGTGGTTGGGTCTAGCGATGAATTCAGCGTAATCGCGGCGGTGGTATGAGGCACGACGACAGCGCATAACCCCGACGATATCTTCGTGCGTTGTACAGCATCCACTACCAGGGTCGTGATATTGATCAGTGCTTCGCCCGGCGGTGTGGATATCTGAATCGTCGTGAGCACTAAAAATTCAGCCTTTCTCCGGCACGGTGCAGTATTGCCATCACTTCGTCGTAGGTTGGCGCGTTTTTGCCTGCGCCGACCTTCTGAACTGCTGCTGCGCCCATCGCGTTTGCCAGCCGCGCCGAGTCAATCAGATTCAAGCCGTGGAGCTGCCCGGCGACAAAGGCCCCGGCGAAACAATCGCCCGCGCCGACGGTATCCACGACCCGAACAGGATAGCCGGGAACGTGCCTGGATTCACGCTTCGTAATCACCCGGCAGCCTGCCTTTCCCTGCTTAACCACGATGGTTGCCGGGCCATGCGCCAGCAAGTAATGAGAAGCTTCATCGCCTGTTCGCCCTTCGCTGACCGATGGCACTTCGTCTTCGGTGGTCAGCAGCAGCGATGTCCGTGCCAGCACCCAGCGGATCTCATCGGGGGGGACCATTCCCAGAAACGGCCCGACATCCATATAGACCGGAACACGCGCTGCCAACGCCTGTTCGATGGCCCGGTGAGCCATAGGAGCCACACGCTGTTCTGCCAGGGTATAGCCCATCACGAACAGCAGATCGGCCTCTGCGATTCGCTGCTCCAGCCCCATAGGGTAGGGGACTTCCGGCCCTTCGCCGTAATGCCCGATAAACACATGTTCGCCGGATGCCTGATCGGTCAAGACGATCACCAGCGTAGAAGTCGCACCGGGCACAGTGACAACATGTGTCGTATCAATGTGTTCCTGTTTTAACAGATCGAGGATATAACTGCCGAACGGGTCCGCGCCGACCGTACCTGCCGCCGACACCCGGACTCCAGGTGCGCGGCGGCGGTCATCAAATTGCCTGCGCCGCCCGGTTCCAGACGGCGGAAAGATGGCTCCTGGTGCTGCCCGGCCTGGACAGGCAGTGTGACCGGCAGAATCACATCCAGCACCAGATCGCCGACAGAAACCATGTGTTTAGCCATACAAAACTCTCAATCCCCCTTATGCTTTTTCCTTCATAGAATGAAGGGAGAAACACTCACGGCTTCTCCACCACTGCATGCAATCCATCTGCAATTTCATGGATATTGTATTCCGGGTTGACTGCATCCAGTTTAGTGAGAATAGCCGGGTCGAATGCGCCGATACCCGCCCACGCCCCGGCAATCGCGCAGGCAATCGCACCGACAGTATCTGCATCACCGGAAAGATTGGCGGCATAAATTGCTGTCTGCTTTGGATCGCCGCCTGCCATCGCCAGCACGCCAAACGCTGCCCCCACTGTTTCGGGCACAGAAAGCGACGTGCCGATCACAGAATAAAGTTCGCGCAGCCGCGCCAATTCATCGCCCGGCCCACGCGCGATCTCAACAGCCATCTGGATACGCCGTGACACCGAGGGGCCGATCCAGGTACGCCCTTTCTGGCGACCCAGGTCCGCGCCCAACATGCCGGCAGCAATCACCGCGTCCAACGTCGTGTTATCGATCATGGCGACGGCAATGGCGGCGGCGACGGCACATGCGCCGGAGATCGCCACATTGGTGTTATGCGTGGGAATGCAGGTGATGGCCGCGTCCTCCACCGCCCCTATTGGATCGCCAGGATGCAGCAGGCCCACCGGCGATACTCGCATCGGCGCGCCGTTGGTATCGCCCCACAGCCCGGTTTTGTGTGGGTCCTCCCCTCGTTTGAGTGCTTGCACACCGCGCCGGGTGCTTGGCCCCACATACGGCGAAGCATCCCCACCCACACGCTCATACCATTCGATGATCGCCTCAACGGTGGCTGCCAGACTGACCTCGCCGTGTTGGATAAAGGCGCGGGCCAGAGAAAATGCCTGCTCCGAATCATCCGTGATCCGTCCGGCAGGCAGGCCGAAGTGGACTACATGATCGGCGGGGCCGGGCAGAAAGTCCGTGATCCAGCCATAGGTTTTCCAGGTTTGTTCGATATCAAAATAGGCGGGCATTCCCCAGGCATCACCGAGCGCCTGTCCGTACAGCCCACCGAGGATTTTGTTGTGCAGTGTCAAGGATAGCTCCCTATCAACGTTGATCTCACCCCTTGCCCCCTTTCCACGTAGCGGGGAGGGGACTCAGGGGTGGGACTAACCTTGTCAAGTATGCCAGATGCTTAAACCTTACCTGCCCCCAGAGTTTGGGGGCGATGATTGATATCAGGCCGTTGCCGGAAGCAGTGTGCGTCGGCTCTGTGCCAGATACCAGCCGCCAAGCAGCATCCAGAGTCCAGCGCCTGCCACCAACCCAACCCCGAATCCCAGGATCGCCGCCGTGTTATCCGGCGAGGTAGTCAGGAAGAACAGCATAAACAGCAGGCCCAGGTACAACCACAGCGAAAGAATCGCTGCTGTTGCGCTAAGAAATGCCCGATGCCCGATCAATTCGACTCGCAGCATGAACGGCAGGTTGATTCCGATCAGAATCAGAGAAACAGTGGCAATGACCGAAGCGCGCTCTACAACGTCGGAAACGCTCAGGGCTTCGTTGGCTCCCCGAAACCCATCCGGCGCAGAAAACATGCTGATGGCGACGATGATCCCGATCACGGCCAGCATTGCCAGGAACATATGCAGCACGCTTAACCGCTGGATCGCTTTCCAGAAACGCGCATCGAACCCTTCCCCTTCGGCGGCGCGCAGAGTCCTCACCCGCGCCGTAAGCTGCGATTGCAGGGCATAGATCACCAGCGCCATGACGGTCGCGACATAGGGAACCATCTGCGGCAGTTGCGACGGGATTTCCAGCGACCCAATGCGAGTCGAGATCGCGTCGAAGAAGCCAAAGATCAGCGAGGCCAGCGCCGTGCCGACGGGGTTGCCGCCGCCGAGGTACGGGGTTGCCAGGGCGATAAACCCGCGCCCGGAGGTCATGTCGCGCTGGAAAAAGGTCAGGTAGCCCATGCTCATATGGATGCCGCCCAATCCGGCCAGCACCCCACTCATCAGCAGCGCCAGATAACGCACACGGGTCACGCGGATGCCTACCGAGGCTGCCGCGTCTGGATTTTCTCCCACTGCGCGCAGGTGCATTCCCACAGGGGTGCGGTACATCATGTACCAGACCACCGCGACGGCGATAAACGCGATCCAGGTCATGACACTCTGGTTATCAAAAATGCGGAACAGGAACGAGATGATCGGAATTTTGTCCAGGAAGTCAGGAAGCTGGATAAACGGCATCTTCAGGCTGTCGAGATTGCCTTTGGTGTTGCCCCGATCCCCGGTGAGTTCAAACATGATCGCCACCGTTGCCGCCGAGCCGAGCACGTTCAGCGCGATCCCGGCCAGGATCAGGTTCGCTTTCAGTTTCAGATGGAAAAAGGCCAGCAGCAGCGCCATCAGCAGCCCGATGATCACGCCCATCAGCAGCCCTAGCCAGGGACCGATGATTTCTCCGGTAGATTCGCTCCACCATCGCTGCGCATAGGCGCTGAATACGACACCGGTAAAAGCGGAGGCCAGCATGGTTCCTTCCAGGCCGATGTTGATTACGCCTGCCCGGTCCGAGATCAGCGCGCCCAACGACGGCAGCAGGATCGGTGTGGTCACGCGCAGGATCGAAGCCAGGAACGCCGCGCTGAAAATGCCTTGAAGCACGTTTTCAAACAGGTTGTTATCAGGCATGGGAGCCTCCGGCAGTAGGCGAGACGGGTTCGATCAAAGGTGGGGTAGCATCCAGTTCGACGGTTCCCCGGCGGCGGATGCGCTGTCGCCGGAAGAAGGTGATCAGCGCCTCGGCGGTGATCAGCAGGATGATCACGGCCTGGATGATGCGCACGACCTCAGAACTGATATTCGCGTCACTCTCCATAAAGCGCGCCCCTGTCCGCAGATAGGCGTACAGCAGCCCGGTAAACGGAACAACCAGGGGATTGTTGCGGGCCAGCAGCGCCACCACAACGCCTTCAAACGCCAGACCAATTGAGATATTCAAAATTAGCTTGCGGTGGATGCCCATCGCCAGATGCGCGCCCGCTAATCCTGCAATTGCGCCGCTGATCGCCATTGTCAGCATGATAGTGCGCCGGGTATTCACACCGCCATAATTGGCGAACTTGATGTTCGCGCCGATCATGCGGATTTCATAACCGAGTGGGGTGCGCTGGATCAACAGCCAGGTCAGGAAGACCAGCCCGATCAGGATAAAGACCGCAATGCTGATCTGGTCGCCCTTCACGTCCACAATCATTGGCAGCAGACCTGCGCCCGGTATCCAGTCGGAAGCTGTGTATCCGGCGTCGGGCGGCTGAAGTTGGAAGGTCAACACCAGTTCGTAAAAGCGGGTGGCTATCGTGTTCAACATCAGCGTAGACACCAGTTCATTGGCTCCCAGATAGGCTTTGAGCGCGCCCGGCAGCAGCCCCCACAAAAATCCTGCCGTTGCCGCCGAGAGCAGGGCAATCGGCACAAGCAGGGCGCGGGGAACGTCTCTGCCCAGGGTCAGCCCGAGCACACCTGACACCAACGCGCCAAAGTAAAGTTGTCCTTCGGCTCCCAGGCTGAACTGGTTGGCACGGAAAACCAATGAGATCGCCAGCCCCAACATGATGAGGGTGATCGCATCGCGTATCCAGGCGATCCAGCGATTCACCCGGTTGAGCGAGCCAAACAGAAACGCATCATAGGCGACGTTGGTTTTAGACAACGCCTCGTCCAGTTGAGTCTCGCGGCGGACTTTCTCTGGCTGGATATGCACTGTGTAGATGCCATTGGCGGGCAGGATGAAGTTTTCAATCGCTGCATCACGTGCGCTTTGCAGATCGCCTTTGTGCGCCGCAAGCTGTTCGGGGGTGACATCCTGGCTGCTTGCCAACGTGTTGCCGCTGGCGTCCAACAGCGACATTTCCACGTCTACGTCGATATTGGCCCGCGCCGGGAAACCCAAAATGGTGACGACATCCCCTGCCTGTCCGGGGAAACGAAAAGAGGCTTCGGTTAGCGGGTCTTTGACGTTAGGGACGTTAAATTCGCCACCTTTTTGATCGCCGTACACGAAATCAATCGGCGATTCGGCTTCTGTCACCAGTTCGACGCTAAACTCACCCTGAATATCTGCGCTAGCTGCTTCGGGCTGGACCTGAATGGTGTAGACTCCATCGGCAGGCAGCACGAAGTTTTCGATCACGGCGTCTTTTTCCGTTTCGAGATCTCTGCTGAACGTGTCAAGTTGTTCGGGGGTGGCGCTGGTGCTCTCCGCCAGGATCGTCCCATCGGCGCTGAGCAGAGCCACTTGCAGATCAAGGCCCGATTCGGGGTCTTCGGCATAAGCCAGGATCGACACGGTATCGCCGCCGCGCCCGGCAAAGCGGTAGGCGGCTTCGGTCAGTGGGGGGGCGGCTTCGGGATTATTGAACTCGTCCGATACGTCGTCATCGTATTCCAGATCAACGGGCGGTTCTGCATCCGATTCCAGGCTGACTCTGAATTCGCCCTGAGTGAATCGTTTGGCGGTATCCCAGCTAAAAGCAAGGGTAACGAGATAGCCGAAGATCAGCGCTACGATCACTGTCAGCACCACACGCAGTGCGTCCCAGCGCAGCGACACAATAAACAGGGTGATGCTGGCCCCGATCAGCACGTTGATCAGCAGCACACCCCCGTAGTCTATCGTAGATGTAACAGCCTGCTGCATGTCATCGAACGACATACTGGAATTCAGACCGAACGCCCGATAGCTGATGAACAGCGAGACAATCAATCCAATAACGACGCCGATCAACACAAGGAACAATTGTTGAGCAGGTGTTTTAGAGTTCATTGATACTGCTCCATTTCCTCGGCGGGCTGCCGCTCTGCGCCAAGCATATACAGCCCCAGTTTCTCCTCAGTCAGATCGGGTGTGTTCGGGAAGATTGCCACGATCTCGCCGTTATACATCACCATGATCCGGTCCGAGAGTTTCATCACTTCTTGCAGGTCCGCCGACACAAGTAAGATGGCTAACCCGTCCGTGCGCTTGTTAACCAACTGTTGATGAATATATTCAATGGCCCCGATATCCACACCGCGTGTCGGTTGGGCAGCGATCAACAGCCGGGGTGAGGATGAGAGTTCGCGCGCCAGTACGACTTTTTGCATATTGCCGCCCGACAGCGATGCGACCGGGAGTTCGCCCGTGGGAGCCAGGATGTTGTACTGCTGGATCAACTGGCTGCCATTGGAGCGAATGGTTCCGGGCGACAGCAGGCTGATCCGGGTGAAGGGGGCGCGGTAGTAACGGTCCACGATCAAGTTGTCATTGATGCTGGCCGAGACCGCAACGCCGTTGGTCAGGCGATCTTCAGGGATGTGCGCCACACGCGCCTCGCGGACCTTGCGGGGGCCATACCCCAGCACCGACTTTCCATCCACCCAGGCTT
>Ga0073934_10012226_pt1 | contig 10168 bp, 9 predicted proteins | sample LarsenN4metaG_FD_76834 | JGI IMG/M metagenome (GOLD analysis project Ga0073934, IMG submission 76834) | Hot spring sediment bacterial and archeal communities from British Columbia, Canada, to study Microbial Dark Matter (Phase II) - Larsen... ... | reverse complement strand
TGGTTAGTAGTTAGTGGTTAGTAATTATTCCCCTACTCCCCACACTCCCCAATCTCCGATCGCTTTCATTACCAAAAATAACCCGGTTGTACAGTCGTCTGACGTGTAGATGAGTCGTATTTGAGAAGATACTCACGCGCGATCGCTTCGTTTTTTCTCAGTGTTTCTACTTCTTTTTTGCCAATTTCTGTATCGGTGGAAAGTAAAATTACTTGATGGGAAGCACAGGGAAAATAACGTTCAACTAAGTTACTGCGGTGCGAAGAATCTAATCTTCCCAGTGGTGTATCAATCGCGACTGGTAAACGACGACCAGAGATTCGTGCTAGTCCCCACAGAAAAGCGATCGCCAAAAGTTGTTTTTCCCCTGCGGAAAGCCGATGCTTGGGAACTGGTTTACCTTGTAAGTCATACAAAGATAAGCTAAAAGTATTGGTATCAATGGCGATGCGATGCACTAAATCTGATTTGTGCAGCAGATAGCGAAAACATTCAGTGACTTCATTTTCTAATTTATTCAATTTTCTCAAAGTCAAGCGTTCCCGGAATAACTTCAGCGTTTCTTGAACTCTGGCAGAAGCGGTAATAATATGTTCTCTATTCTTGCGATCGATAGTTTGTTCTGTATATTCTTTTAAGTTCTTTTTAGCCTTTTCAATACCTGCTTCTAATTCAACCAAACGACGACGCGCTGTTTCGCAATTAGCTTTAGCTTCAGTCACTTGTTTTTGGGCTTTTTGCATAGTATCACGCAGGCGATCGTATGCTTCTGGTGATGCTGCTGTCTGTATTTGTCTTTCAATAGTGAGAATTTCTTCTTCTTTATTTTTCAGAGAAGCTAGTAGTTGTTTAGCAGAGATTTTAGCATTGTGTAAGTAATAAATCACATTACCCAGTTGACTTAAAGCTTCATCATCAGCTAATAACCAAGGTTGTTCTGGAAGAGCAGATGAATTTCGCCTGTATTCATCTTCTTCTAAAAATACTTTGATTTTATTTAAACTTTCTTTAGCAATATCTAACTTTCCAATTAAATCCAATAAACGTTGATCTCGCTCTAACAAAATATCTTGTACTATTTGTGCTTGGCGTGCGTGAAATTCTTTTTCTCCTTGTGTTTGTACCTGCGTGAGTAACGGTTGAATTAACACAAGTGGTAAAACATTGCTAGCCAATTGAGTCATTTTTTGGCGAATTTGCTCAGCTTCTGCTGTTTTTTCTTGTTTTTGTTTATCTAAATAGCTTCTTTCTGCCGCAATTTTTCCTCCTTCAGAAATAAATTTATTCTCAGCTTCTTGATATTGCTGTTCAAATAATTTTAATTCTTCTTGTAAATTTGCATAACTTAATTTATTAACTTCAAACTCTTCTTGTATCTGCTTTAACTCATTTTCAATATCTTCTAAATTTGCCAAATCATCTTTTTCGGCAATTTCCTTGCGTTTACGATTGACTAAAATTTCTATATCAACTGCTAAACGTTCAGCCAATTCTAATCCTAAAAGAGCGCGAATTGCATCTACTACAAGAGATGGTGGTACTTCTTGTTCTGCTAGCTCTTTAACTTGTTCTCCATCAAATAGAAATAAATTAGAAATTCCTAAAGGCAAAATATTTTCAATATAATCATCCCAAGTATTAACTAAAGCCTCAATAGACCATGTATCATCATCCCCAAAAATTCCTAAAGAATCTTTGCCCTCTTTAGGATTTTTTTCCCAAGCTCTGACGATTTTATATTTGACTGGTTTATCATTTTCAATATGTTCAAAAACTAATTCAACACGAGTTTGTTCATGAGGTGAAGCCTTACTATTAACGCACTGAGTCAAAAAATCAGCATAACTTAAATTTCCACGAGTAGAACATTCAGCACGATGTCCATAAAGTGCAAGGCGAATGGCGTCCATGAGTGTAGTTTTACCGCCTCCATTCATTCCGCCTAAAAGAAGAATTGGACGAGTACAATCGTTCAGTTTTGGGTCAAGTTTTATTACCTGACGCCCATTGTAGGGGCCAAAATTTTGCAGAACAAGTTCCAGAAAAATCATAGCGATATTTTATATTTAATTCTCATACAAATAAGTAAATTCACGTTGGATTTAGATCCCCGACTGGGGATCTAGGCGGTAATTTTTACTTCTGTTGATCTCAAGAGGTTGTTTCCCTATTTTGAAACTTCATACTCGCCCAAGTCTTAGGTTTAGCAGCAGAAGACGCATCTGTTATTTCTTCTTTTACAACATCACCCAAAGTTAGCTGCTTCACCTTCGCCACATCACCTTGATTAACTGCTGCTTTTAAATCTCTTTTCAAGTAAGCATTTTTAACTGCTTCCTCAAGGGAGCGAGAACTAGTTTCAAAACATTTCTCTAGCGCATCGTATATTCCTGTGCGGCGGGCTTTTTTACGAAATTGACGTTCTGTATCTAATAATTTTGCCATTAATTCTAAGTGCATGGCGTCACCTTCACAGATTTCTTCTAGCACTGCCCATTCATCACTACCCAAGAGACTATAATCAGCACCAGGGCGTGGGTCTTGAAATTCTTCTCCTGTCACTTCTTTATATATGCGGGGTAAACTATCATCAAATTCGTGTCTTTCTTCTAGCCAAATGCGACGAATTTCGCTCATCTCTTCTAGGGTAATTAAAGTGATATCGCGCATGTTTTCTGGCGCTGTGCTACGGAGTTGTTGTTGAAGCCTCAGGAGTTTTCTGAGCCAGTCTTCCCGTGCTTCTTTAATATATGGACCAGGAATAGGTTCTACCGAAATTGTTTCATCTAAGTTACGTTCATAAAGTTGCACATCACCATTTCTACGGCGAAAATCTCGACGATCGCGGTTTATTGGTGCATCTAATTCTTTACGGAAATCAAGTAGAGGTTGTAACCACTCTTTTTCTTCATCATTTTGAATCATTGCAGCCATTGATTTATCCTGGCTTACCAGCGTACAGACCCAGCAACCAAAACGAGAAGCTCCACAACTAGGTGTAGATGTATCAACAACTAAGGGACATTCATTATCAGCGCTAGCACCTCTGTACATTGCAAATAAATCCTTGTTACTGCATCCCCAAGGATTTTCCCACTGCATTAGATAAAGCCAAACTTCATCATTTCGCCAATCTTCAATAGGGCTATAAACTAGAGAATTTGGCAAGTTCATGTTCGGACTGAGGTGATCGCGTACTCGTTTTGCTTCCCACTGTTTCATCCTATAAGCACGTTTTGTACTTTCAGCTTTGCGAGTACCTAAAACCAGAATAGCTTCACCGTTATCGCGGATCACATCACGAATAAAGCGGTTAGATGGCTTAATTTTCAGACGTTCTGTACACCAACGGAATTTTCCTTTTGGTGCTGGATAACCTTTACCGATTAAACCTACCCAGAATGTTTCTTTAAATTCTGGCTGTAATAAATGTGGTTCAAATGGCAAGTTTTGTTCTTGAGTAGCCAATTTCATCTGTTTGAGGGAATTGCGCACCCAAAGAGAAACATAAGGATTTTCTACTAGCGTGTCTGTTGTAATAACGTGAATGGTCTTTGTTCGCTTGGAGGGTGGAAGGGCTGCGATCGCATTCCAAACAAGTTGCAGTACGCACGAACTATCTTTTCCACCTGAATAGCCCACAACCCAGGGTATTTCGTCTAAGCAATACAATTGCTGTATTTCAGTAGTGAGAGCTTGGACATCTTCTACCAATTCTGCTACAGTACGCGGTTGCTGACTTTTGTTTTCTGGCTGTTGTGCGATGACCATTTCTCCTTTCCTCTGAACTCCACCTTCAATATCTCCCCACCAGCGAGCAGGTAAAAACCTTTAAGGTTTTTAAAAACTTTATCAGTAAATCCAATTTTTGTACAAAAATAATCTGGACTATTATTTAAGGTGTTAAAAATTAACATGAATACAAATGCAGCTAAGCTGACTGCTGACATCAAAAGTGGAGATATAGAACTAGATAATAAAGATAAACAAGCACTAGCAATTCTGCTAGAAAAATTCACAAATCAGAAAAACTATATTCTAGTTCAAAAAACCGAAATGGGTGGTAACGAAGCTTATATAGGCTCTGTTACCTTAGAATGGTTTGCACAGCGGGTTCACTTTGCTTCTGCTTTACCACTGCTGCAACAAAAATATAATCCTCACACAGATAATATTGAAATTGATGCTGAGAGTATTGACGAAATTCAACAGCGTCCTCTTGATTGGTCGCGCCAGTTACCTTTAGCTCAGTATCTAGCATCTCGTAAAAATCATAAGTTTCCTCCGGTACTGGTGGTAATTAATCAACCTTGGGTGGATAATCCCAAGGCTACCGAATGGAATAATCACGCGATCGCTCTAAAATCTACCACAGTTTTTACACCATTAGATCAAGAAGGTAATGTTGGTCTGCTTAGTATTGCTGAGAAAGATGTCACCATTTATGCACTGGACGGTCAACATCGACTCATGGGGGTACAGGGGTTAATGGAGTTGCTGCAAACTGGTAAACTTCAACGTTACAAGAAAGATAAAACTCCTGACGACACTTGTATTACAGTAGATGATTTAATAGAGCAGTACAATGTTCAGCCAGCTGATCTGCAAAGTTTACCCAAAGAAAAAATCGGTATTGAGTTTATCTGTGCGGTTGAGAAAGGAGAAACTCGCGAACAAGCAAGACGACGGGTGAGATCGATCTTTGTTCATGTCAATTTGATGGCTGCACCTTTGACTAAAGGTCAACTAGCACAGTTGAATGAAGATGATGGTTTTTCGATTGTTGCAAGAAAAATTGCTGTGATCCATCCGCTTTTGGAACAGCGTGAGGGTCGAAAACCTCGTGTAAATTGGAACAGTGCTACAGTTGCAGCTAAATCAACAGTTTTGACAACACTACAAGCTCTTACAGATATGTCTGAGCGATATTTAGGGCAAAAATTTCCCCATTGGAAACCTTTAGACAAAGGTTTGATTCCTATTCGTCCAGAGGACGAGGAACTTGAGAAGGGACTACAGGAGTTTCACAAGCTGTTTGATTATTTAGCAAGCCTACCCAGTTATAAGATTTTAGAAGATGAAGATACACCAGCTTTGCGACGCTTCAGCTTTGAAAAGGATGGAGGCGAAGGAAATATGCTTTTCCGTCCTGTTGCTCAAGTAGCTTTAGCACAAGCTTTGGGTATCCTGGTTTTCCGAAAAGGATTCAACCTGGAAGATATTTTTAAAAAGCTACGAAAATTTGACCAGCAAGGCGGTTTTAGTGGGATGGAATATCCGCAATCTCTGTGGTATGGCGTTTTGTACGATCCAAATAAAAAGCGAGTGCAGGTGGCTGGAAGGGATTTGGCGGCGAAGTTATTGATTTATATTTTGGGTGGAATTCAAGATCAGATGGAACTTGCTGGACTTCGTAAGGATTTGGCTAATGCTAGAACAATTGAGAATAAAACTGTGGGTTTCGATGGTAAGTTTGTTGAACCCAAGGCTGTAGGACTTCCAAAGATTATATCTTAAATCTAATTAGTGATGGCTTAAACCACTGGCAAATGCTTCGGCTACAGTAATTTGAATAGCCCTACTGCTGTTATGGATGCAGTTAGAATTGGAAAAGCCGGATTAGGATGGATATAAATATTTGTTGTTTAGCAGAAATAAAATTAAGACAGGAATTTGCTTAAATCAAATTCCTCGTCTTGCTGCTCGTTGTTTATTCGTTCATAACTCAGCAATAATAAAATTCTTTCTGAATAGTCTACTGCTCCACGTAACTCACTTTGTAGAATTTCTAATCCTCCATTCGCATATTCTTCAAAAATATGGTTGCGTTGAGCTTCGTATTCTTCTTCATTAGTTGATAGGATTTTGATGTCTTGAGTTTCGGTAACTCCTAGTAATTTAATTACCCAATCATTACCAAAATACTCTAGTCTGATTGGTGACGGTTCTCTTTTAGAAATTTCGCCTAAAGGTACTCGCTTTTTATGCTTTGCACCCAAAGCAGCAGCAAACACAACTACATCAGCAAAGGTTTGAAAAGGTCCCGTACCACCATCTGCCGATGTTAAAGCCTTTACCAATTCAGCTTTATCTTTTGCAACTCTAATTCTCCCAGTTTCAGCCATTGTTTTGATATCTAGTTTGTTGCAATTTTAACTGAAATACAAATAGAATGCGATATCAAACCCCGCCAGCAGCAAACAATGGTGACTGTTTACGGGAAGAGACAAGCAGGACAGGGGAGAGAGTGTAGGCTGTATAGGCGTAACTTCGTATTACTTATCATTCAAATCTCTCTGCATTCCCGTGTCCCTACCTCCCTTGCATTTGCGCATCTCTACATTTTTTTTGACAAAGGCTTGACTGGTAATGATTTATATAGTATATATGTACTATAAGAATTTACTCTTGCATAAAAATCTACCAAAAATAAAAACTGTTTTGCCAATAGGAGAGCAAATTATAGATGAAGCTATCGAAACTGGACTTGGGTAATGTAGTAGCGATCGCTCACTCTCAGGGACATTTACAGTTATTACTTGATTTAGGTAATGAGTTAGAGTTTATAGAAATTCCTGCACCAGTCGCAGCCTTTGAAGGACTGCAACATTTAAACGAAATCGTTGCGGAAGCGAAAGATTTGCCTGCATATGAGCAATCAATTCCAATGTTGCCAATGAATTCATCAATGGCGAATGCTATAGGCTATGACAGCGACAGAAATATTTTACAGATTGAGTTTCACAACGGTGCTGTATATCAATATTCAGACATAGACCAAGATACTTGGCAAGATTTGCATCAAGCTGATTCTATTGGTAAATTTTTCAATGAAAATGTGAGAGGTAAATATCAGTATGAACGTATAGATGATGATTATTGCTGATCATTACCTCATTTAAATGTTCCTGGTGCTTCTGGCTAATTGCTGATAGTGAATTACTGTTGGCGATTAGCCTTTACTTTCTTTAATGTTAGTAGTTGATATTTCAATACTCACAACTTCCTCAAATTCTTTCTTTAAATTTAAGATCAAAACCTATCTATTTCCGATCTCTGGTCATACCTCTATCGGCAATAAATTTGATAAACAGAAAGATTACAAGCTGAGGGTTGATAAATCATGACTAAAACTATTTTTAATTTAACATTGCCAGTAGTTGTCAGCTGTATAGAGGATGTTTTAGAAACTTATCCTCATCATCCTTATCAGCAAGCTTTCTCTATTCCCGATCTCCGCCAAGAACTAATTGCACATGTTCTTAGTCAAGTCTCCAATTGCTATGTGGTTGCTGAAGAAGGTCAACAACCATGTCTGAACTTAGGGTCTTTGATGTGTTCGCTCAAAGACAAGTATTGCATAGAAGATTTAATCCACCAAGGTATTGAGAACATTATGTACAAGCGGGAAAAACAGTTAAGTTTACAAATACCCGAAGAAGTTGACCCTGGTTTAGCTCCTTCACACTGGTTTGGTTAGACTTATCTGCTTTGCTGCATAAAGTCAACAGCCCAAAGAAAAGAGAAATTTTTCGTCCAAAAAATTTACCCACTTTGACAAAGGTAGTAGTAAACTACTAACCATTTACGACCAAAATTTTGGAAACCGAAAAATCTCTCACTATGGCTTGTTCTGCCACTTTAAGTCAACTCATAGATATTCTTGCAGCTAAAGGAGCTAATTTATCGGATGCAGCCTTAGCAAAATTAAGTCATGGTATACAAACAGACACCCGTATTCTCAAACCGGGTGAAGTTTTTTTAGCTTTACGCGGTGAAAAGTTTGATGGACACGAATTTGTACCAATGGCGATCGCCAAAGGTGCGTTAGCAGCAATTGTTGATTTTGCCTACCCAAATCCGCAGTTTCCCGTACTACAGGTAAAAGACACTCTCCAGGCTTATCAAAAAATTGGTAGATGGTGGCGCGATCGCTTTGAGATCCCGGTAATTGGAGTCACTGGTTCTGTAGGTAAAACCACTACAAAAGAACTAATCGCCGCAGTTCTAGCAACTCAAGGAAAGGTTCACAAGACTCATGCTAATTTCAACAACGAAATTGGTGTCCCCAAAACTCTATTGGAGTTGAATGCAGAACATGATTTCGCCGTGGTAGAAATGGCGATGCGGGGTAAGGGACAAATTGCTGAACTCACACAAATAGCACGTCCGACAATTGGCGTCATTACCAACGTCGGGACAGCGCATATAGAATTACTCGGTTCCGAAGCAGCGATCGCTGCTGCTAAGTGTGAGTTATTGGCGCAAATGCCCAAAGATAGTGTGGCAATTCTCAACTATGACAATCCCTTGTTAATTGAAACAGCAGCAAAAGTCTGGTCAGGAAAGGTAATAACTTTCGGCTTCACTGGTGGAGACATTCAAGGAGAGTTAATTGATAACAATACCTTGGCAGTCGCAGATATGCAATTACCTCTACCAATGCCCGGTCGTCACATCGCCGCTAACTACATGGCAGCTTTGGCAGTGGCGCAGGTATTAGATATTGATTGGTCATGCCTGAAATCTGGGGTAACAGTAGATATGCCAACTGGGCGATCGCAACGGTTCGCATTGCCCAATGATGTGGTAATCTTAGATGAGACTTATAATGCTGCACCAGAAGCTATGCTAGCAGCATTAAATTTATTAGCACAAACCCCAGGCAAACGACACATCGCTGTGTTGGGTGCAATGAAAGAATTAGGAGAGCGATCGCGCCAATTGCATCAACGAGTCGGCGAAACTGTGCAGAAATTGAATTTAGATGCTTTGTTAGTTTTAGTTGATGGACAAGACGCCGAAGCGATCGCTACTAGTGCCAAAGGTGTCCCCTCCGAGTGTTTTACAACTCATGCAGATTTGACGGCTAGATTGAAGACGTTAATCAAGGAAGGCGATCGCATTCTTTTTAAAGCAGCGCATTCCGTAGGACTAGATCGGGTTGTGAGTCAATTGCGCGCCGAATTTTCCAATTCTTAGAAATATGACTGTAACATTCGCTATTTACAAGAGAAATTAATATTTTTTAGGGATGGACAATAAAAACCGTCCCTAAATCAAATATGAATCTGCTTCAACAGTATCATCAAAGCTTATTCACAATAAATTCAGATAATTTAGATTACATATTTGCAGAATGATTTTATCTTATCCTGAAACAATAAAACAATTTCTTGGCGTTCTTGGCGTCATGGCGGTTAATTTTTCATACCTACTTTATCCAATGTCGTGAATTTTCTATACCTCAAGTTAGATAATGTTTTTTTGAAAAAATTTTACTATCAATTGTTGCAAATTCTACCTTTTTCCCGGAAAATAGAGCAATTGCCAAGAGGTCAATGGGGTAATTAAGAACGACTCTGGATAATTCTTCAATCAATTTTGTGTAGAATTGAACAACAAAAAATAGTTAAGAGTTATGAATAGTGAGTCATATTCTTAACTCCTAACTATTAATGTCTAATTGTATGAGCAGCATCCATCCACTTTTAGAAACCCAACGTTTAATCCTCCGAGATTTTGTAGAATCAGATTTGCCAGCAGTACACGCCTACGCTGCTGATCTAGAAGTTGTTCGCTATTTGCCATTCGGTCCTAATAGCGAAGAAGAGACTCAAAACTATTTGCATACAGAGATTAAAATGCGGCGGAAGAAAATACGTGAGCATTTTGCATTTGCGATCGCATTAAAAGCAGATAAACAAGTCATCGGTTCCTGTCGCATTTCCATCACTGATCGCACCAAGCAAGAAGGTTCGATAGGATACTGCTTGGCTAGGGAATTTTGGGGACAAGGCTATGCAACGGAAGTAGCACAGAAGTTATTAGAGTTTGGTTTTAAGCAACTAAGTCTACACCGCATTTTTGCACTTTGTCATCCCAAAAATAAAGCTTCGATGCGAGTTTTAATTAAAATTGGGATGCGACAGGAGGGTTATCTGCGAGAGTACGAATGGAGTAAAGGAGAATGGCAAGATAGGTTACTATTTGCCATGTTGGATCGGGAAATGATGCAGATGCAATTTCTCAGTATGGAGGCTGAAAAAGTGTAGGATGAATTTTGTCCTCTTACAACAATAAAAGAGGCGATTGCCGCCCCTTGAACGCAAAACCTCACCCCGCCGCCCTATCGGGTACCCCTCTCCGAACTCGCGGAGAGGGGCTG
>Ga0073934_10012224_pt1 | contig 10169 bp, 6 predicted proteins | sample LarsenN4metaG_FD_76834 | JGI IMG/M metagenome (GOLD analysis project Ga0073934, IMG submission 76834) | Hot spring sediment bacterial and archeal communities from British Columbia, Canada, to study Microbial Dark Matter (Phase II) - Larsen... ... | reverse complement strand
GCGTTAATCCGGCTACCGCTGCGGCCTATACCCTGGTGCTTCATGCTGCCTTGTGGCTGCCGATTACGCTTTTGGGCTTCATTTACATGGCTTTTGAGAGTTTGAGTTGGCGGGATTTTGATAAGGCTGTTCAAGCTAAAACCGGTCAAGAAACCGGTTCATCCAAAACACAGTTTGTGCCTCTTTCTGTCTCTGCTCAATCTCCAGAGAATGAGCGGATATAAAATTTGTTATCAAATGCCCAAACCGGATTAATGAGATATCATTGAGAAAGCTTTATGAAGATTGCCATCATTGGAGCCGGTATAGCCGGTTTAGCAGCAGCCTATGATTTGGCCAAAGCCGGCCATGACGTAACCATCTTTGAAGCCGCCTCCTTTACCGGTGGGTTAGCAGCCGGCTTTAAATCTGAACGTTGGGACTGGCACTTGGAGCAGTTTTATCATCATTGGTTTGAGAGTGATGATGAAATCCTTAACCTGATCAAGGAGATTGGCCAGGGCGACAAAGTTTTCTTTCCCCGGCCGGTAACATCGCTTTATTATCACGGCCAGATCTATCCGTTTGACAGTCCACTGCGGGCGCTGCTTTTCCCAAAATTACCCCTCATCCCTAAGCTCCGGTTTGGCTTGACCACCCTCTACCTGCGCCTGACCAAAAACTGGCAATCTCTTGAAAAAGAGACGGCCCATCATTGGCTACAGCGAGCCATGGGCCAGGAAGCCTATAAGATTATCTGGGAGCCGCTTCTGATCGGCAAGTTTGGCGACTATTATCAAGAAGTCAATATGGCCTGGCTGTGGGCCAGGATCCATAAACGCAGCTATCGTTTAGGTTATTTTGAGGGCGGCTTTCAAGCCTTTATCGATGCCTTAACTCGGACGGTGCAGCAACATGGCGTTAAAATCTGCCTCAATACCAAAATTAGCCAGATCGAACCTCAACCGGCCGGTGGCTTCCAAATCCAGGTTGAACCCGGCGCCGAAACTCGAACTGAAGCGTTTGACCGGGTTCTGGCGACAGTTTCTCCCCAGTTGCTCAGCCGCATCGCCCCTAGCCTGCCAGATCATTACCTGGCTAACTTAAAGCAGTTAAAGTCGATGGGGGCAGTGGTTGTTGTGCTAGCCTTAAAACACCAACTTGTGCCAGATCATTATTGGATTAATCTCCCCAAGGGAGAGGGAATGCCATTTTTAGCGCTGGTTGAACATACCAATTTTATTGATCCTCGCCATTATGATCATGATCATATTATTTATTGCGGCGATTATCTAAAGCCGGATCATGACTATTTCAAATTGACCAAAGAGGAATTGTTGGCCCGTTTTTTACCGGCTTTAAGTCGCTTTAACCCAGACTTTAACGAAAGCTGGCTAAAAGAAAGCTGGCTCTTCCGAACTCAATATGCTCAGCCTGTTCCCCCGGTTAACCACAGCGCGCATATTCCCAGCTTAGAAACTCCGCTGCCTGGCCTGTATTGGGCCAGTATGAGCCAGGTTTACCCCTGGGATCGCGGCACAAATTATGCCGTTGAAATTGGCCGGAGGGCGGCGCGGCTGCTTATGCGTAATAATTAAACAGGCTTATCCCCCATTTCTCCTAGTGCTTAACTCGACCCTTTGCTGTACAATTGTAGAACTTTAAAGATTTACGCCTGTCCTGCCTGGTCCGCCAGGAAAATCTCCTGGATCGTGGTTATGATATATTTGCGAACATGACACTATGAGGATTCGAGCCGTAACCCAGTTTATTCCTCTAACCTGGCCCATAGACAAAGGCAGCATCGCCAGCGCTGCGCGGTTCTTGATGGATGCCAGGCTACGGCTATCAGAAGCCGGCTTTGAAGTACAGTCAACATGTCTGGCCACGCCCCCTTTTTTGGACGTCATTGGCGACCCGGACCCGGCGCTCCTGCTCAGGTTCGCCCATCTCCTGGAGGATTTGGCCAATCGATACCAGATCGATACTGTCTCCATCGGGCCGGTCATTGCTACCACACCCCTATCCCTCCTGATGTCGATTCGGGCCTTACCTCAGGTGGTGACCGAAACGGAAAAAATCTTTTCGGGCGTCCTCTTTGCGGACGAGTACAGCGGAGTCAACCTGGCCGCAGCGCAAGCGCTGGCTCAAACAGTTCGCCAGGTCGCTCAAACGACGCCAGGCGGCCTGGGTAATTTACGGCTAGGCGCGCTGGCGAATGTTCCCCCCAATGGCCCATTAGCCCATACGGCTTATCAGCAGGGCAGCACGGCCCTTTTTGCTATGGCCATCGAGGCAGCCGATTTAGCTTTGACTGCCATTAACAATACCCGTTCGCTAAAAGAAGCCCAGGAATCTCTGGTCGAAGCCATTGAATCAAATAGTACCGCTATTTTGGCGATTGCCGATGAACTGGTTGATGATCACCAGATCCGGTTTAAGGGCGTCGATTTCTCACTGGCTCCATTTGCCGGCCAGGCCGGCAGTATTGGTACAGCCATTGAAAAGCTCGGCTTAGATACGTTTGGGGGTAACGGAACGCTTTTTGCGCTAACTTTTTTAACCCATGCGCTCCAACAGATCAATATGCCTCGAACCGGCTTTTCCGGTGTGATGCTGCCTATTCTGGGCGATGAGACTCTGGCGCAGCGGGCTGCGGAAGGTCACTTTACCCTCAATGATCTGCTGCTCTACTCAGCCGTGTGCAGCGCCGGCTTAGATATCATTCCGATTCCTGGGGATACCAGCGCTGATGATATTAGCGCCGTTTTTTTGGATATGGCCACCCTGGCTATTTCGGTAAAAAAGCCGATGAGCGCCCGGCTCATGCCGATACCGGGCCTCAAGGCCGGAGATGAGGTATCGCTCGATGCCGCTTATCTCTCCAGCAGCCGGGTTCTACCGGTTAAAAAGTTGAGTTCACCCAAGTTATTCGAGCAAAACTCCTTTTTGAGACTGGGGGCTTTACCTCGTAAACGGAAGAAAATAGGGTGGGGCGCATTTGCCGCCAGAAAAAAATAGATTAAACAAGTAGGTGAGCCAGCAAGGCCGGTTTAATATCGGTTAAGGCTTGAAGCTGCGGCGTAAGCTGTGGCGCCCCCTGGCCCGCCAGAAGGGTGAACGCCGGGTTCGTCGTGTGTTTTTTGGTCGTCCAATCCTCAAAGTTGCCATGATCGCTGACCACCAACAGCAGCGAATTTTCAAGATCCAACCCTTCGAGCAGCCCCAGGAGAAACCGGTCTAAATCGGCCAGCACCGCCAGGGAGGCCTCTCGCTCCATCTTGTGGCCCAATAAGTCAGAATACCAAAATTCAAAAAAGGTCAACGTATAGCCCTGTGCCAGAGCAGCCAGTTGCAGGCCGGCCTGGTAAGGGTTTAGCGGCGGCAGCTCAACCTCCGGCTCCGGCCAAAAATCGTTACTCAACAGCGCCGCGATCGCCTGCCCCTGCTGCAAATCTTCGCGCCCCCGCAACTTAAGACCGGCCATTAGGGCGGCATGGGTGTTGGCGCTTAAACGTCCTTTGCCTCGCCGAATCCGGTCTAAAAAGCGATCAGGGTAAGCATTGGCATAAGCAACCGGCTGTTGCGCTTCTAACAGAATTTTGAACAGGCTGTGCGCGGCTAATAGATCATAAAGGGATTGGTTGGGATAGGGGCCGTAATGTTCACCCAGGATAGCCGGAGCATTTTGACCGGTCAAGATGGTGGTTTGGCCGGTCGCGGACTGGGGCAGCCCCGGCACCCCTAGCGCGGCATCCAATCCCAATAGGGCGGCTCGATCGGCGATGGTTCCGGCAACCTCGCGGGTGAAATGAGGCAGGCCAAAGAGCGTCAGGCCAAGCTCCATCCGCACATGCATAAATGGGTTGGCTTCCAAATCTGCATCGCCAAGGCCGACGCCATCCAGAAAGACAATTACGGCTGATTTTGTCCTCATATGGTAATTGGTAATTAGTTATTAGAGATTGGGGGATAAAAAACCAACTGCACAATCTCCAATTACCAATTACTGATCTCTACTCCGCCGTCTTAACGCTAAACTCTAAACCCTGCCCCAGAGGAATGGTGACGCTCTCAAGATTAGGATGATTTTGAACATAGGTGGTGTAATCGGCCAACTCATTTTCAGAAGCAACCACATCATCGGCGACCGTCACCGAACCAATCCCCATCCGCTTGTAAACCACGTCAAAATAGGTCTCATACTGGCCAAAATCGCCATCGATAAATAGAAAATCAACCGGCTCCTGCTGGTGGCGCAGCAGTTCCCGAGCGTCGCCGGTCAACACTTCGGCGTAGGCAGCCATACCGGCTTTTTCCAGGTTGGCCCGGGTTTCATCAGCTTTGGCCGGATTGACTTCGCAGCTAATCAGCTTACCGCCGGTAAGCGAAGCCGCATAAGCCAGCCAGAGGGTCGAATAGCCCACCCCGCTGCCGACCTCGACGATATGCTTGGCCCTTTTGGAAACAGCCAGCAGCGACACGAATTTGGCCGCGTCAGGGTCCATGGCATCGATCTGGGCGGCGCGCATCTCCAGCGCCGATAAAAGATCAAACAGTTCTTGTTCCACAATTCACTCCTTGTTCACAAAAGAGGCCGGAGTGATGATCCGGCCTCTCGATCACAGAATTGAGTTTATTTCAAAAGGCGGCAGCCAGAATATTGGCCGAGTCGGTCGCCAGTTGAATAAAGGGTTGGCCATAGAGAGCGATCAAGAGCGTCATCACCAGCGTTACCGTGACCACGGCATTCATCACCACGCTGGCCTGAATCGGCGACTCGTCCGGCCCTTCGCTAAAGAAAACCAACCGGGCAATCCCAAAGTAGTAATAGACGGAAATGACGCTGTTGATAATGCCAAAGGCGGCCAGGAGGTAAAGCCCTTGATTGATGGCTGCGCCAAAGACAAAGAACTTGCCCAAAAAGCCGCCGGTCGGTGGAATACCGATCAGGGAGAGAAAGAAGACCAGCAGCGCGACACTGAGGAAGGGGGAGCGGCGGATCAACCCGGCGTAGTCGGAAATGTTGGCTGTGCCCAGTTGATTTTCTAGAATAATCGCTACCGCGAAGACGCCCAGGTTGGTAAAGAGATAAGCAAACAAAAAGAGCAAGATCGCGTCAACACCGCCCGATAAATAGTTCCCCGGCGGATCGGCCGTCCAGGCTGCCAGGCCAATCAGCATATAGCCGGCCTGGGCAATGCTTGAATAGGCCAGCAGGCGTTTGATGTTGGTTTGCCAGAGCGCGACCAGGTTCCCCAGCGTCATCGTAATAATCGCAATCAAGGATAAGATCACGGTCCAATTGACGCTGTAGGCCGGTAAAGCGACGATCATCACCCGGATAAGTACGGCTAAACCGGCTGCTTTAGGGCCGACCGACAGGAAGGCAGTGATAGGGGTCGGCGCGCCTTCATAAGCGTCCGGCGACCACTGATGGAATGGCACCAGGGCGATTTTGAAGCCAAAGCCGGTCAATACCAGCACAACCGAGACGACGATCAACAGGGTAACGGCTTGAATGGAAGCCAGGGTTGAGCCAATCGTGGCCAAGTCGATACTGCTTGGTCTGAGAGCGGCTAAGGAGGTCGCAATCGTGGCCAGATCGACGCTGCCGGTCGCCCCGTATAGAAGCGAAAAGCCATAGAGCATCACCCCGGAGGCCAGCGCGCCGTATAGAAAATATTTGACCGCAGCCTCAACCGAGCGGCTATCCTGGCGCAGATAGCCGGTCAGGATATAACTGGTGATCGACAAGAATTCAAGCGCCAGGTAGATCATGACCAGGTTGGTCGCGCTGGAGAGCAGCATCAGGCTCAAGCCGGCAAAGAGGGTCAAAGAATAAAACTCACCAGGAAAGGGGGAATATTTATTGATATAATCGACTGCGCTCAAGCTTACCAAAGCGACCGTCAGCAAGGCAAAGATCTTAAAGAAGAGGGCCATCTGGTCAACGGCAACCATATAAATGGCGTTATTGGCATCGGTGGCCACCCCAAATTGGTCGCTGAAAGCGCCGGCCAGCCAGATAAAGATCACCGCCAGCAGGGCCAGCACGGTTCCGCCAAAAGCAACCCAGGGCAAAATAGTACTGCTTCGCCGGTCGCCCTTCCAAATAATATCGAGCGTGAGCACAAGAAAAGCAGCGACGCTAATAATAATTTCTGGTGACAACAACAGTAAGTCGTTCAAACTTAACCTCCTACGCTACCGTAGGCTTGGTAGGGATAGTAATGGTCATTAGTCATTGGTCATTGGAGATTGGCAATTACTACTTACCAATTACTCTTTTGAAAACTGCAAAGTTAATTACGGGCAATTCCTTAGTCATTACCGGAACACCTCTAGCAAAAGCACATTGGTGGCATTGATCATGTTAATCAAGAATGAAGGGGCAATCCCGATCCAGATCATGCCGATCAAGAGTGGGGCCATCGTGATCAACTCAAAGGAGGCCATATCCATGTTAAAGCGCCAGTGGCCGGCGTCAAAGATATTGCTCCATTTTTCTTCGCTAAATTCACCCAAGAAGACATACTGGATGATCTTGTAGAGGATATAGGCCGCGGTCAAGACGATGGCAAGGATCCCGACGATGGCAAAGCCCGGCATCAGGTGGAACGCGCCCCGGAAGACCAAAAACTCGCTGATAAAACCGGCCAGGCCGGGTAGTCCCAGGGAGGCAAAAGCGGTTACCATCATCACGCCATAATAGACCGGCAATTTGGCCGACAGGCCGCCAAAAGCCTTCAGGTCGCGGGTATGGGTTCGCTCATAGATGACGCCGACCAGGAAGAAGAGGCCGCCGGTGATCAAGCCGTGGTTGACCATCTGCAGGACCGCGCCATTCAGGGCCATGGCCCGGCTATTGAGCACCGCATCGGTCGACTCGGGGAAAGCGGCCACGGCGGCGGCCAACCCCAGGATAAAGTAGCCCATGTGGCTGACCGAGGAGTAAGCAATCAGCCGCTTCAGATCCCATTGGGCCAGGCTGACCAGGGCCCCGTAGATCATGCTGATCACCCCCAGAGTGGCAATGATATAGGCCATATTTTGGAAGACCTGGGGAAAGAAGGGGATCAGGACGCGGATCATGCCGTAACCGCCTAGCTTTAACAGCACGCCGGCCAGGATGACCGACCCGGCGGTTGGGGCTGCCGTATGGGCATCGGGCAGCCAGGTATGGAAGGGCCACAGCGGAACCTTAATGGCAAAAGCGATAAAGATGGCCCAGAAGGCAGCCGTGGCCAGCCCTAAGCTGTCAGACAGGGGAGCCGAAGCCGGGATCTGAGTAATATCCCAGGTTCCGGTGTTGATATAGATGCCGATAAAGGCCAGCAGCATGGCGACCGAACCGACCAGGGTATAGATAAAGAACTTGATAGCCGAATATTGCGGCCGGTCTTTGGGCAAGCCCCAGATACCGATCAACAAGAACATCGGCACCAGCCCGATCTCCCAGAAAAAGTAGAACAGGACCAGGTCCAGGGCGACAAAGACGCCCAGCATGCCCATCTCCAGCAACAGGAAGAGGGCGAAGAACTCCTTAACCCGCTTGTGGACAACCCTGGCCGAATACCACAGGCTCAAGGTGGTCAGCAGGGTGGTCAGCACCACCAGCGGCAAGCTCAAACCATCGACGCCGAGATGATAATAAACGTCGATGGCCGGTATCCAGGAAACCCGCTCGGTTGCCGCTGCTAGATACCCGCCGGAGTCATCATACATAAACCACAAAAGTAGAGAGATCAGCAGCGACGGTAAGGAAAAGATGATTGATATCGTGGCAATCAATCTTTCCTGGGTTCTGGGCAGTAGCAAGATAACGACTGCACCCAATAAAGGAATAAAAGTCATTAAGGTTAGATACGGCATCAGGTCAAACACTCCTCTTCATCCAAGGTTGTTAGAGATTGGTAATTGGTAATTAGTGCTTGACAGTCCTGATCAATTACCAATTACCAATTACTAATTACTTTTGTTACGGCGTGGCGGCAATGCTGATCCCCTGCCCGGAGAAGACGGCCAGGTAGATACCGACCAGGATCAGCAGGCCGACGATTAAGATCAATAGGTAATTTTGGGCCCGCCCCGTTTGCAGCAGGCGCAGTTGGCCGCCAAACCAGTTAAGGCTGCCGGGAATGCCGTTAACCAGGTAGCCATCGATGCCGAACCGGTCAAAAACGGCCATACCGTCGGCAATAAGGTTGGTAAAGCGGCCAAAAAAGTTAACAATCGGGTTAATGACCCAATCATAGTCAAACTTAGCGGTGAGGTTAGCTAACCACATGGCCGGATAGATCAGGAGGCCCCGATAGATTTCGTCAAAGTAATATTTGTTGTACCAAATGGCAAAGAGAGGCCGGCCAATCACCGGAATAAGCTGGACCGGATCTTTGGCGTCGGCGCTGCGAACGCGGGAGTAACGCCACCAGCCCAGGGTAAAAAAGAACAGGCCAATAATGGTTGAGCTAATCGCCACCGTCCAGTTAAACGGCACGGCCTCAAAGGCGATACCGGGCGCGGCCTCTTCGGCGATCAGGTGAACCTCGCCGGCAAAGCCGTGAAGCCAGCCGTTACCGATCACCGGAAAATCGGCCGGAATGTTGACAAAGCCAAAGCCAAGGGCAAAGACGGCCAGGATAAGCAGCGGCCAGGTCATCCGCTTGCCCGGTTCAACCGCATGTTCGGCCAGTTCGGTGCGGGGTTTACCGCTAAAGACCAGCCCAATCTGGCGGCCCATATAAAAGGCGGTAAAGGCCGCGCCAACAGCCCCGGCAATATAAACAGCAAAAGCAAGCGGCTCATCAGAATGCAGAAAAGCTTCGGCCAAAATTTCGTCTTTACTCCAGAAACCGGCAAAGGGCGGCAAGCCGACCAGGGCTAAGGTACCAAAGATATAGGCCCAAAAGGTCGCCGGCATCTTATGGCGCAGCCCGCCCATGTTACGCATATCCTGCGGGTCGGTGTGGTGGTCGTGGACGTGATGCGCGCCGTGCTCCATCGCGTGAATAATCGAGCCGGAGCCCATAAAGAGCAGGGCCTTGAAGAAGGCGTGGGCCAGGAGGTGAAAGACGCCGGCCAAAAAGCCGCCCAGGCCCAGGGCCATCATCATATAGCCTAACTGGCTAATGGTCGAGTAGGCCAGCACGCGTTTGACATCATACTGGGCCACGCCAATGGTCGCGCCCAGCACGGCGGTAATCGCCCCGATAATGGCCACCCATTGCAGCGTCACGCTGTGCTCGGTGGTCGCCATCAACGGCAGCATCCGGGCTACCAGGTAGACGCCGGCGGAAACCATGGTTGCGGCATGAATGAGGGCCGAGACCGGGGTAGGACCTTCCATCGCGTCGGGCAACCAGACGTGGAGTGGGAATTGGGCGCTTTTACCGACTGCGCCGGCAAAGATCAGCAGCGAACTCAACGTTGCCACCGGCATGCCCCACAGCGTTGCCTCATTTAAATGCTCCAGCATTTCCACGGTAAAGAGCTCGCGGAAGGTCAAGGTTCCGGCATAGCTCCACAAGATCAACATCCCGGCAAAGAACAGGGTATCGCCAATCCGGGTTGTTAGAAACGCCTTCAAGGCGGCCAGGCGCGGGGCTATCTTATCGGGGCCGGCATAGCGCCAGAACATCAGGGCCTGGATGGGGTTGTGGGGGGTGTTTACCTGATCTTCATCAGGATAGCTCTTTTCAAACCAGAAGCCGATCAACAGGTAAGAACAGAGGCCCATAATCTCCCAGGAGATAAAGAGCAGCAGCAAATTATCGGCGATGACCAGCATTAGCATCCCGGCGGCAAAGAGTGAAACATAGGCAAAGAACCGGGCGTAGCGCCCAAACTGTTCTTCGTACCCTTCCATATATTCGGAAGCATAAATAAAGATGAGCATACAGACAAAGGGTACCATAAAGAGCATCATCGCCGTAAAGCCATCGACGGCAAAGCCCATGTTAAAGTACTCGTAACCTGTGGGCAGCCAGCCAAACTGCAACTGCCAGCCGTCGATATGAGTCCCATGATGGGCATCGGCGATAAATTCGCCAATGGCGCTAAAGACGATAAGCCAGGAATGAAGGGTGGACAGAGCAATCGCCCCGATAGCCAGGTTGGCGCTGGCTTTTTTGTTGCGATTTAAGCCCAGCACAATCACGGCAAAGGCCAGAAGCGGGTAGACCGGGATC
>Ga0073934_10012223_pt1 | contig 10169 bp, 10 predicted proteins | sample LarsenN4metaG_FD_76834 | JGI IMG/M metagenome (GOLD analysis project Ga0073934, IMG submission 76834) | Hot spring sediment bacterial and archeal communities from British Columbia, Canada, to study Microbial Dark Matter (Phase II) - Larsen... ... | reverse complement strand
GGTTTGCCGGCGTCTGGTTGGCACCGACACCGTCCCGCCCGGGGGACACGCGCATGTGGATCACATCAACGAGATGGGGACTTTCGATGGCCACGAACGGGGACTTTCACATGGCCACGGACACCGGCCGGTTCCCCGCGTCCGGGGGCCGGCACAAACGATGCTGCCCACGAAGGGCACCGAGCCTACGAGCCAAGCCCCCGGACACCGGCGAGTGTGACACTGACGCGCGCCTACGCGGAGGCGCTCGGCGGGCGCATCTGGGTCGAGAGCGAGCCGGGGCACGGCGCGACGTTCGCGGTCGCGCTGCCGGAACAGACCGCCTCGGCGCGCGGTTTGACCTCCCGCAGCGCCCGGACAAAACTTGACCAGCCGGTCTAGTTCTTATCCCGGCGCACGTCCTTCCCTTCCCTCAGGAGGCCTCCCATGGCGACGGCCGTCATCGTCGACGCAGTCCGCACCCCCCTCGGGCGCCGGAACGGAAAGCTCAAGGACGTCCACCCGGTCGACCTCGCCGCGCACGTCCTGCGCGCGATCGTCGAGCGCAACGACCTCGACCCGGCGCTGGTCGAGGACGTGATCATGGGCTGCGTCATGCAAGTCGGCGAGCAGGGCATCAACATCGCCCGCAACGCGGCGCTCGCCGCCGGCTTCCCCGAGTCGACGGTCGGCACGACGGTCGACCGCCAGTGCGGCTCGTCGCAGCAGGCGGCGCACTTCGCGGCGCAAGGCGTCATCGCCGGCGCGTACGACGTCGTCATCGCGGCCGGCGTCGAGAACATGACCCGCGTCCCGATGGGTTCGTCGGTTGCCGAGGGCAAGTACGGCTTCCCGTTCGGCCCGTTGATGTCGCAGCGTTACCCCAACCTGGTTCCCCAAGGCATCTCCGCCGAGCTGATCTCCGAGAAGTGGGGCATCTCCCGCGAGGAGAACGACGCGTTCTCCGTGGAGTCCCACCTGCGCGCCGCGCGGGCCACCGATGAGGGTCGGTTCGAGCGCGAGATCGTGCCGATCACCGTCAAGAACGACGACGGTGAGGCGGTCGTCGCGCGCGACGAGGGCATCCGGCCCGACAGCAACGTCGAGAAGCTCGCCACGCTGAAGCCCGCGTTCAAGCCCGACGGCGTCATCACCGCTGGGAACTCGTCGCAGATCACCGACGGCGCCGCCGCGGTACTCGTCATGACCGAGGAGAAGGCCAACGAGCTCGGGCTGAAGCCGCGCGCGCGGTTCCACACGTTCGCGCTCGCCGGCGTCGACCCGGTCATGATGCTGACCGGCCCGATTCCGGCGACCTCGAAGGTGCTCGAGCGCGCCCGCATGACGATGGACCAGATCGACCTCGTCGAGATCAACGAGGCGTTCGCCCCGGTCGTGCTCGCGTGGGAGAAGGAGCACCACCCGGACATGGCGAAGGTCAACGTCAACGGCGGCGCGATCGCGCTGGGCCACCCGCTCGGCGCGTCGGGCGCGCGGTTGATGGCGACGCTGCTCAACGAGCTCGAGCGCACCGGCGGGCGCTACGGCTTGCAGACGATGTGCGAGGGCGGCGGCATGGCCAACGCGACCATCATCGAGCGCCTCGACTGAACGTCGCGCCCCTACCATGACGCAGTGATCTGGGACATCGCGAGGGTCGCGGGCGCTCTGGTCGCCGTCGTCGTCCTGTATCTGATCGGTGCGGCGCTCGTGCGCAACTTCGCGCGTGCCGAGCCCCCGCCCGAGCCCGGCACCACCCCGCTCGCCGACGTCGACTACCGGTTCCGCTGCGTCGTGTGCAACGCGCAGGTGGTGCTGTACGCGGCGCCGGAGGGCGAGGTTCCCGAGCCACCGCGCCACTGCCGCGAGCCGATGATGCTCGTCACGCCCGTGGAGTGATCCACAGACTGTGGACAACCTTGTGGGTAGTTACACGTTTGCGATTCGGCTACCCGGCGTTCATGCATTCTTGCGCCGAAAACGCGGCTCCAGCGCGCGAATCCGGCGCAAGTTAGCTCAGCGGTACGTGGTGGCGAGCAAGAAGCCGCCGGTGATGAGGCCCAGGCCCAGCATCGTGTAGCGGGTCGGCGTGTCGCCGGGCAGCAGCTCGAGGTAGTTGGTGACGAGCACCACGAGGCCGCACACGAGGAGGGTCGCCATGGTCACGGGCACCCACAGCGGGCTCGGCGGCGCCTTCTTCGGCGGTGGCGGCGTGTAGCGCGACCGCTTGCTCTTGGATTGCGGCACGGTGACGAAGCGTAGCGGCCTACGCTCGGGAGCGATGCCGCCGCGCGTGCTCGTCGTCGACAACTACGACTCGTTCGTCTACAACCTCGTCCAGTACCTCGGTGAGCTGGGCGCCGACCCTCTCGTGCACCGGCACGACGCGCTCACGCTCGACGAGATGGATGCACTGGCTCCCGATGCCGTCCTCATCTCCCCGGGTCCGGGGCGCCCGACCGACGCGGGGCTGTCGAACGCCGCGATCCGGCACTTCGGCGAGGCCGGCGTCCCGGTGCTCGGCGTCTGCCTCGGCAACCAGTGCATCGGCGAGCTCTACGGCGGCCGCGTCGTGCGCGCGCCGAACGTCATGCACGGCAAGACCTCGGAGATCCGCCACAGGGGCACCGGAGTGTTCGGCGGTCTCCCCAACCCGATCACCGCAACCCGCTACCACTCCCTCGTCGTCGCGCGCGACTCGGTCCCGGACGTGCTCGAGATCACCGCGGAGTCCGACGACGGCCTGGTCATGGGTCTCCGCCACCGCGAGCACCCGATCGAGGGCGTGCAGTTCCACCCGGAGTCGATCCTCACCGACGCCGGCCACGACCTGCTGCGCAACTTCCTCAGCCGCGCGGCAGCCGCGCCCGCCCGCGACTGACTTCGGCGAGCCCGTCGCGCACGAGCGAGCCGAGCGCGTCCGCGTCGAGGTCGCGTGCGGATGCCGGGCCTTCCCGCAGCACGGCCAGCACGCGTCCGCGCCGTTCGCGGAACGAGCCCGCGAACGCCGACTGCCGGAACCGTGTCTCCCCGTCGAGCACGCCGCGCGTCGAGCACCGGCGGGCGAGCGGGCACTGCGCGCACGCCGGTGCCCGCGCCGTGCAGACGGTCGCGCCGAGATCCATCAACGCGAGCAGCCGGTCGCGGCCCCGTAGCCCGCGCGCGACAGCACGCGCCTGCGCCTCGGCTTCTCGTTCGGTCAGTCGGCGGCCCGCGGTGCGCTCGCACACCCGCCGGATGTTCACCTCGACACCGACCTCGTCCGCGTCGTCGACCTGCGCGGCGACCGCCGCCGCGGTGTACCGACCGACGCCCGGCAGCTCCGCGAGATCACGCGGCCAGCCCTCGCGCGCCACCCGCGCCGCCGCTTCCCACAGCCGGCGCGCCCGGCGCGGGTAGCCGAGGCGCCCCCACGCCTCGATCAGCGCACCGGGCCCCGCGTCCGCGGCCACTGAGACGGTCGGGAACCGTCTCATGAACACCGGCCACGCGTCGCGCACGCGCGCGACCTGCGTCTGGTGCAGCATGACCTCCGACACGAGCACCGCCCAACGATCCCGCGTCGCGCGCCACGGCAGCTCGTGGCGACCGTGCCGCGCGTACCACGCGGCCAGGTTCACGGTCCGGTGGTCGGGGGCGATGCGGCAGTCGTCGACGGCGAGCTGAACACGCCCACGGTGATGACGACGGCGGCACCCGGATCGCGCAGCGTTCCCGCCGCCGGATCCTGCGCGATCACGCGCCCGTTGTTCCCGGCAGTCGACGACGCCTCGATGCGCCGGACGGTCAGACCGAGTCCCTCGATCGCGGCGCGTGCTTCGTCCTCGGGAAGACCGATGACCGGCGGCACCTCGACGCGGTTCGTTCCCGTCGACACGAAGATGGTCACCACGCTCCCGGGCGCAGCTTCGTCTCCCGCTTCGGGGTCGGTGCGGATCACCCGGTCGCGTTCGACCTCGTCGCTCGCTTCGTTCTGGATCTGCACACGGAACCCGGCCGCTTCGAGCTCTTGCCGGGCGTCCGCCGCGAGGTCGTTCTCGACGTCGGGCACTTCGACCGGCTCGGGCAGCGACACGACGAGCGTGACGGTCTCGCCGAGACGGACCCGCTCGCCGCCGGCGGGTTCCGTGCGGATCACCCGGTCGGCGTCGACGGTGTCGCTGGCCTCGGTCTCGAGCGAGGCCTGGAGTCCGGCGTCGGCCAGCGCGGCCGCCGCATCCAGACGCGACTCGCCGTCGAGGTCGGGTACTTCGAGGCCGGGCACGAGCGTGATCTCCGCGCCCTCGTCGACCTCCGAGCCGGCCGCGGGATCCTGCTCGAACACGAAGTACTCGGCCGAGCCGAGGTTCTCCTCGCCTTCGATGCGTACGGTGAACCCGGCGTCCTCGAGCTCTTGGCGGGCGTCGTCGAGATCGCGATCGACGACGTCCGGAACTTCGGTCGCGCCGGCACCGCCGCCACCGCCGCCGTCGCCCGCGAGCTGGCTGACGAGGATGATCGCCGCGACGATCACGACGAGCACGAGCAGCGTGAGTGCCGTGACGAGCGCGCGGTTGCGCCGCGGCGGACGGCCGGCGGCGTACGGAGCACCGGCCGGAGGCGGCCCGGGCACGCGCGGTGCCTGCATCGTCGCCGACGCCGCGTACGCGCCGGCCGCGCTCGCCGCCGCCGCCCCCGTCGGTACCTCCGCGACGAGCGCGGTGACCGGAGCGGCCTCGAGCGGCCGCCCGCGGCGGAAGCGCAGCAGGTCGGCGCGCAGGTCGTCGGCGGTCTGGTAGCGGTGGTCGGGGTCCTTGGCCAGCGCGGTGAGGATGATCTGCTCGAGGTCGGCCGGGACGTCGGGGTTGCGGCGCGACGGTGGCACCGGCTGTTCCCGCACGTGCTTGTAGGCGACCGCGACCGGCGAGTCGCCCGTGAACGGCACGACCCCGGTCACCATCTCGTAGAGCACCACGCCGAGCGAGTACACGTCGCTGCGTCCGTCGACCGGGAGGCCCTGCGCCTGCTCGGGTGAGAAGTACGTGGCCGTGCCCATCACCGACCCGGTCTGCGTCAGCCCGTCGCTCGTGCCCGCGCGGGCGATGCCGAAGTCGGTGACCTTCACCGTGCCCGAACGCGTGAGCAGGACGTTCCCCGGCTTCACGTCGCGGTGCACGACGCCCGACCGGTGCGCGAACGCGAGCGCGGCCGCGATCTCCGCCGTGATGTCGGCCGCCTGGTGCGCGTCGAGCGGTCCCTCGCTGCGGACGAGGTCGCGCAGCGACCTGCCCTCGACGTACTCCATCACGATGAAGTAGGTGCCGCTCTCTTGGCCCCAGTCGTAGATCGCGACGATGTTCGGGTGGTTGAGGTTGGCCGCGGCCTGAGCCTCGCGCCGGAAGCGTTCGACGAACGACGGCTCGCGCGCGTACTCGGGGAACAGGGCCTTCAGCGCGACGGGTCGGTCGAGCAGGCGGTCGCGGGCGAGGTAGACCTCGGCCATCCCGCCCTGCGCGATTTCGCGTTCGGTCTCGTACCGATTCGTGAAAATCCGACCGACCAGGGACATGACGCGGTAACCCTATCTGCCTACCGTCGACAAGACGGGGCGACCCGTACGACCCGCGCGCCGAGCCGATCGTTACGTGTCATGCCTGGAGCAACGCCTGCAGGACCGAAGCGGCGATCGGTGCGGCGACACGACCACCGGTCGCTTCCGAACCGAGGTCGCCGCCGTGCTCGACGAGGACCGCGATCGCGTAGCGCGGCGCTTCCGCGGGAGCGAAGCCGATGAACCACGCGTGCGGCGCGTCGTTGCCCTCGACCTGCGCGGTGCCGGTCTTGCCCGCGACCTGGATGCCGGGGATCTGCGCGTTCGTGCCGGTGCCGTTGTTGACGACCTCGACCATGAGGTCGCGCACCGTCGCGGCGGTCTCCGGTCGCATCGTCGAGCGGTAGCGCGCGGGTTGGAAGCGCGACGGCGCGATCACCTCGCCGTTGACCGTCTCGACGTGGTCGAGCACGTGCGGCACGAGCATCTCGCCGCCGTTCGCGACCGCCTGCGCGATCATCGCCATCCCCAGTGGCGTGACCGCGACCGCGTTCTGCCCGATCGCCGCCTGGGCGAACGTGGGCTGGTTGAGCTCGAACGACCCGGGCTGCGGACCGGCGCTGCGTGCCACCCCGGGGCGCAGGTCGGTGGGCGGCGGCTGGGTGTTGATCCCGAAGTCGGGCATGCGCTCGGCGAGGGTCTCGCCGAGGTCGAGCCCGACCTGACCGAAGGTGGTGTTGCACGAGCGGCGGAACGACGCGACGAGGTTCCCGCCGCACGAGCTGCCACCGAAGTTCTCCAGCGTGTCGTTGGTCTGCGGCAGGTCGAGCTCGCGGATCTCGGGGTACACCGGCGCGTCGAGCGAGGTGACGCCTGCTTCCAGCGCGATGGAAGCCGTCGCGACCTTGAACGTCGACCCCGGCGCGTAGATCTCCCGCCACGCTCGGGCGAGGCCGGGCCGGTCGCCCTCGTTGATGAGCTGGAACGCCGCACTGGCGAGGTCGACGTCGTGCGAGGCCAGAAAGTTCGGGTCGTAGCTCGGGTTCGAGTACGCCGCGACGATCGCGCCGGTCGCCACGTCGAGCACCACCACCGACCCCCGCCGGTCCGCGAGGCCGTCGCGTGCGGTCGCCTGGGCCCGGGCCGACAGGGTGAGCACGACGTTGCCGCGCAGGTCCTCGCCGCTCAGGAGGTCGATCACGTCGCCCGCGCTGCTCGGCGTGCGCCGGCCGACGAGATCGCCGTTGTACGCCGCTTCGACGCCCGTGTTGCCGAAGTTCACGGACTGGTAGCCGACGACATGAGCGAACAGCGTGGCGGTCTCGGGCGGGTACCTGCGTTGCAGGTCGAAGTCGTCGCCGTCGTCTTCCGAGGGGACCGACTCCGCGAGCAGCACGCCGTCGGCCGAAAGGATCGCACCACGCGGCCGGTTCAGGTCCTTGATGAACACGCGTACGTTCCCCGGGTCGCTCTCGAGCTCGTCGGCGCGAACGAGCTGGAGGTATGAGAGCTGCGCGGCGATCGCAAGGAACAGCGCGAGCATCGCGATGCCGACACGGCGGATCGTGTCGTTCACGGCTCGCTCCGGGCGCGCGCGGTCTCATCGGAGATGCGGGCGAGCAGCGCGAGCACTGCGAAGTTCGCGACGAGCGACGAGCCTCCGTACGACACGAACGGCAGCGTGATGCCGGTCAAGGGGATGAGGCGCGTCACGCCGCCGAGGATGATGAACGTCTGGAGGCCGAGGATCGTCGCGAGGCCGGCCGCGAAGAGCTTGGGGAAGGGTCGGGTCGCGTCGACCGCGATGCGGAACGCGGTACCGACGAGCAGCATGAACGCGAGCACGACGGCGAGCGTGCCGACGAGGCCGAGCTCCTCGCCGATCGCGGAGAACACGAAGTCGGTCGCGGCGTTGGGGATCTTGTCGGGGTTCCCGAGGCCGAGGCCGGTCCCGGCCAGTCCACCGGTACCGAACGCGTACCACGACTGGATGATCTGGAAGCCGTCGCCCTGCGCGTCGTCCCACGGGTCGATCCAGGTCTCGACGCGTACTTGCACGTGATCGAACGCGTTGTACGCGAGCGCGGCACCGCCTGCGAACAACACGAGCGCGAGCACGACGTAGAACGCGCGGCCCGTCGCCATGTAGAGCAGCGCGGCGAACACCCCGAGGAACAGGAGGCTCGACCCGAGGTCCTTCTCGTAGACCATGACGAGGATCGACAGCCCCCACGCGAGACCGAGCGGACCGAGGTCGCGCAGCGCGGGCAGGAAGACCCGCCCGACGCGTACTGTCCCGGCCGCGAGGACCTCGCGCTTGTCCGCCAGGTAGGCGGCGATGAAGACCACGAGCAGCACCTTCGCGATCTCACCGGGTTGGAAGTTGAGCGGACCGATGCTTACCCAGAGGCGCGCGCCGTTGAGCGTGCGGCCGACACCGGGGACGAGCGGCAGCAGCAGGAAACCGATGCCGAGCAGCGCGAACGTGTAGCGGTAGCGCGCGAGCCAGCGGATGTCGCGCACGACGACGAGCGTCGCCACGAACGTCGCGACACCGATCGCGACCCACAACGACTGCACACGCGCCAGCTCGCGGTCGAGTCGCGAGATCGTCACGAACCCGACACCGTTGAGCGCGGCCGCGAGCGGGAGCAAGGTCGAGTCGGCGTTGCGCGCGAATCGGCGCACCGCGAGGTGCGCGACGACGTAGAGGCCGAACACCCAGCCGAGGAGCACCCACAGGTCGGGCGGCAGGTCGGGACCGTCGGCGAGCGCGACGAGCGCGTAGCCGCCGACCGTCAGGAGCACGACGAGCACGCCGAGCGCGAGCTCCGACCGCCGGCGTCGGCGAGCGACCATGGCAAGCGTCACGGCGCCACCGTGGGTGTGAGCGCAACAGTCGTCGTGCTCGTCGTCGTGGTGGTGACCGTGCTCGTGGTCGTGCTCGTCGTCGTCGAGGTCGCCGTGGCGAGCAGCCGCTCGACGTACTGCTCGGCCTCGCCGCGCGAGCCACGCGCCGCGCCGTCGCGCACGTTCGCGCGCTGCGACGCGGGGACGTCTTCGAACGCGAGGCCGGTACGTCGCTCGACGGTCGGGTCCCAGCCGAGTACACCGCCGGGGACGCCCTGGAACAGCACGACGTCGCCGCGGTCGACACCCACGTAGTACGACCGGCGCGCGTACCAGCCGAGCGCGCCGATGGCGATCGCGATGACGGCCACGACGGGCACGACGATGAGCGCGACGCCGCGGATCCGGCGGCCGAGCGGAGCCCGCGGTGGCGTCACGGGCGGGTCCGGGACGTCGGGCGGGGGCGCGAACTCCGCCTCGCCGCGGGCGGGACGCACTTCGGCCAACGCTTCGGGATCGGGGTGCGCGTCGTCGTCGACTTCGAGGACGTCGAGCACGACGACGGTGATGTTGTCCTCGCCGCCCGCTTCGTTGGCGGCGTCGACGAGCGCCTCGGCGGCCTGCTGCGGGTCGGGCTCGTCACGCGCGATGCGCTCGACGTCGCGCTCGCGGATCATGCCGGTCAGGCCGTCGGAGCACAGGACGAGCCGGTCGCCGGTCTCCACCTCGACCGTGTACACGTCGACCTCGACGCCGGGATCGTCCCCGAGCGCGCGCGTCACGATCGACCGCTGCGGGTGCGAGGCCGCCTGCTCGGGCGTGATCCGGCCGTCGTCGACGAGCTCCTCGACGAGGGTGTGGTCCTTGGTGATCCGCGCGAGCTCGCCGTTGCGCAGCAGGTAGGCGCGGGAGTCGCCGACGTGGCCGATCAGCACGTGGCGGCCGCCCGCGACGATCGCCGCGGTGACCGTCGTCCCCATCCCGGTGTACGCCGCGTTGCCCGCGGCCTTCTCGATGATCGCCTCGTTGGCACGGCTGATCGCCTCGTTGATCGGGCGCCCGTTCGCGACCGCGGCGCGCAGTGCCTCGACGGCGGTCCACGACGCGACCTCGCCCGCCGCGTGACCGCCCATGCCGTCGGCGACGGCGAACAGCGCGAGGCTCTCGTCGACGAGGTACGCGTCCTCGTTCCCCTCGCGCAGGCGACCCGTGTCGGTGTCGCGCCCGTACGCGAGCTTCATGACTGCGCCTCGAACACGGTCTCGCCGACCTGGATGCGGTCGCCCTTGCGGACGCGTGTCGCCCCGCTGACGCGCTTGCCGTTGACGAACGTGCCGTTGGTCGAGCCGGCGTCCTCGACCCAGAGCTGCCCGTCGCGTGCGTAGACCCGCGCGTGCACCGTCGACACGAACGTGTCGCCCGGGATCGACAGCGTGCAGCCGGCGCCGCGCCCGATCGTCACGTCGCCGTCGACCCACAGCTCCCGGCCCGCGTCTGGGGTCGACCCCTGCAGGACCAATCGCCACCGCCGGCGCGAGCGTTGCGGTGCGCCACCAGGCGCGGCCCCGGCGACCGGCGGGGCGACGATCGGCGTTCCGCGCAGCTCGCGCGCCACCACCCACACGACCCGCGCGAGGAACAGGTACAAGATCGCGAGGAGGCAGAACTTGAGAACGGTGAGTACCTGTTCCGACATCGCCCCGCTTACGCCTCTTCGAAGCTCAGTGCCGTGGATCCGGTCGTGATGACGTCGCCGTCGCGCAGCGGGTGAGCGCTGTTGATGACGACGCCGTTGACGAGCGTGCCGTTC
>Ga0073934_10012221_pt1 | contig 10170 bp, 12 predicted proteins | sample LarsenN4metaG_FD_76834 | JGI IMG/M metagenome (GOLD analysis project Ga0073934, IMG submission 76834) | Hot spring sediment bacterial and archeal communities from British Columbia, Canada, to study Microbial Dark Matter (Phase II) - Larsen... ... | reverse complement strand
TGGGTCGTGCGTGGCAGTTTGCCCGGGGGAGCCGGCGGTGTAAGAGGGAGCGCCGACCAATGACCGAGCAACGCATGTCCCGCCCCCTCTTGATCGCGCCCTCCATCCTGGCCTCGGATTTCGCGAAGCTTGGCGAAGAAGTGCGCGCGGTCGATGCCGCCGGCGCCGACTGGATTCATCTCGACGTGATGGACGGGCATTTCGTCCCGAACATCACCTTCGGGCCGGATGCTGTGAAGGCGATGCGGCCCTATTCGAGCAAGATCTTCGATGTGCATCTGATGATCGCGCCGGCCGATCCGCATCTCGAGGCATTTGCGAAAGCGGGCTCCGACATCATCACCGTGCATGTGGAGGCGGGCCCTCACCTGCACCGGTCGCTGCAGACCATCCGCGCGCTCGGCAAAAAGGCTGGCGTAACGATGAATCCCGGAACCCCGGAAAACACCATCGAGCATGTGCTCGATCTGGTCGACCTCGTACTCGTCATGTCTGTCAATCCCGGCTTCGGCGGGCAGGCCTTCATCCACGCGGCCGTTGAGAAGATCGCACGCATTCGCGCGATGATCGGTGACCGCCCGATCGACATTGAGGTCGATGGCGGCATCACGCCGGAGACGGCGCCGCTCGTCACCGCAGCCGGTGCCAATGTGCTGGTTGCCGGCTCCGCGGTCTTCAAAGGCGGCGCACCGGCCTATCGCGGCAATATCGCGGCGATCCGGAACGCCGGCGCACTGGCCCGCGGCGAAGCAGCGTGATCGCGCCCGCGCACGCACTGACCCTGCTCGCCGACACGCTTCAGCCAGGCGAGCGCGTTCTCTATGCAGTGCGGCCCGATATCTGGGTCACGCTGCGCAACAAGCTATTCCTGTGGTGGATCGGCATCCCGTGGTGTGCGGGGACGCTGAGCCTGTATTTCGCGGGCCGCGCTTCGCCCGCGGTCGCTCTGCCGCTCGCAATGGTCGGCATCGCCATGGTGCTCGCACCGGTCATCATGGCGATCGACACGCAGTACACGATCTACGCAATCACCGACCGCCGCGCGCTGATCTTGCGTCACGGCTGGCGGCCGGACCTCGTCAGCTGCGATTTCAACCGGATGGACCAGGAACTGGAAATTTTGGCACCAAATGGCAGAGGCGGACATCTCTATTTCGCCTCGTCTATGCCGACGAAACTCCGCGATGTCGATTACACCGGCAAGCTCGCCTTCCGCGATCTCGCCGATCCACAGGAGGCCGCGAGACGGCTCGACGCTGCACGAAAAGGTCATCCTGGGTCTGTATGATCCGGCTCTCTCCGAATCACATTGCCCTTCGTGAGTTCCGGACTTCCCCATGACCAAGATCGTACTTGTAGCGTGCCTCACCATTGCTTTCGCAACGGCTGCTCATGCCGCGGGCAAGCGTGGCGAGGATAAGCTCGACGCTCTCGACCCGATGACCCGGCTGGAGCAGCTTTGCGCGATGGAAACGATGGCGCGGGTCCACAAGGACAAGAACCCGCATCGGCCCGACCGTGCCATCATTTATGCACTGTCCGCACCGGTCCTGAACGGCGATACCATGACCGGCGACGGTGGAGCCTTCCGCAGCAAGGGCAAGTGGTACCGCTATTCCTTCACCTGCAAGGCCACGGCCGACCACATGACCGTGTCCTCGTTCACCTACAAGATCGGCGAACCGATCCCCGAGGACCAGTGGGAGACCTACGGCCTGTATTGAGACACGGCCCTGCCGGGGAAAAGCACGGGCAAGGCTCCGGCCAGGGTTTGCGGCGGCCCGGCCCTGTGTTACGCGACGGCCCACGCAAGCCCGCTGAAAGCTGCCGACACGAGCCGCCGATGATACCCCGCTACAGCCGCCCGGAAATGGCCGCCATCTGGTCGCCGGAGCAGAAATTCCGCATCTGGTTCGAAATTGAATCGCACGCCGCCGATGCCATGGCCGAGCTCGGCCTGATCCCAAAAGAGGCCGCCAAAACCATCCGCGACAAGGGAGGCGCCGCGACCTTCGATGTGGCACGAATCGACGCGATCGAGACGGAAGTTAAGCACGACGTCATCGCGTTCCTCACTCATCTTGCGGAGATCGTCGGCCCCGAGGCGCGATTCGTGCATCAGGGCATGACCTCATCCGATGTGCTCGATACCTGCCTCTCGGTGCAGCTCGCACGCGCGACCGACATCCTGATCGCCGATATCGACAAGCTCCTCGCTGCCCTCAAACGGCGGGCGTTCGAACACAAGCTGACGCCGACCATCGGCCGCTCGCACGGCATCCATGCCGAACCGGTGACGTTCGGGCTCAAACTCGCCCAGGCCTATGCGGAATTCGACCGCGCCAAGGCGCGCCTGATCGCAGCCCGCAAGGAGATCGCGACCTGTGCGATTTCCGGCGCGGTCGGCACGTTTGCGCAGATCGATCCGCGCGTCGAAGCGCATGTCGCCAAGGCCATGGGCCTGGCGGTCGAGCCGGTCTCGACCCAGGTGATCCCGCGCGACAGGCATGCGATGTATTTCGTGACCCTCGGCGTGATCGCCTCGTCGATGGAGCGGCTGGCGATCGAGATCCGGCATCTGCAACGCACCGAAGTGCTGGAAGCCGAAGAATTCTTCTCGCAGGGCCAGAAGGGCTCGTCGGCCATGCCGCACAAGCGCAACCCGGTACTGACCGAGAACATCACCGGCCTCGCCCGCATGGTGCGCGCCTATGCGCTGCCGGCGATGGAGAACGTCGCGCTCTGGCACGAGCGCGACATCTCGCATTCCTCGGTCGAACGCATGATCGGTCCGGATGCGACCGTGACACTCGACTTCGCGCTCAACCGGCTCGCCGGCGTGATCGACAAGCTCGTCGTATACCCGGAAAACATGCAGAAAAATCTCGACCGGCTCGGCGGGCTCGTGCATTCGCAGCGCGTGCTGATCGCGCTCACCAACAAGGGCGTCTCGCGCGAGGACGCTTACCGGATCGTGCAGGACAACGCGATGAAGGTCTGGCGCGGTGAAGGGGATTTCCTCGCCTTCCTGAAGGCCGATCCGCGCGTCACCGCCAAGATGAGCGCGGCCGAGATCGAGGAGAGTTTCGACCTCGGCTATCACTTCAAGCACGTCGACACGATTTTCCGGCGAGTGTTCGGCGAAGTGTGACCTTCACTCCCGCGCCGTCGGCTGGCGCGGATGCACATAGTCCTTGAAGTCGTCGAACGATTTCCATCCCGGCTCGACCGGATCGCAGCCCGGTTGCGGCGTATAGACTGATGGCGCTGCCAGCGTCATCTCCGGAATATAGCGCGGGCAGTTCGGAAAGATCGCCCTCGCCTGCACACGGACCATCAGTTGTGCTCCGACCGTCTGCGACAGGAGCGGATCCTCGCGGTTCACCGTTGCGGTGCCGTTGACCCGCAGCCGCTTCGGCTTGCCATGCAGCGCGATGAAGAGGAGTCCGACATTCGGGTTGACCAGAGCATTGCCCAGGCTCTTGAACATGCCATTGCCGTCATAATCCGGAAAAGCAAGCTCGGAATCGCCGGTCACGCGCACGAAACCTGCCGGTCCGCCCTTGAACGAGCAGTCCGGCCGCCCTGCCGCGTCGGCGGTCGCGATAAAGAAATAAATCGCACTCTCGATGAAGCCCTTGTCGTCGGCTGTAAACGCCGTCCGGGTCAGCTTCTCTTCGAGACGGTCGGAAATACGGCGGGACTCGAACTGGTCCTGCAGACGGCGATTGCCGTCGTGATACATGATCGTATCTGCCATGCGCTTCCTCCGTTGAAGTTAACCGCGCTCCATGGTCCGAATGTCGATCTCGGACGTGAGCGTACGGTGCACCGGACACTTATCGGCAATCTCCAGGAGCCGTTTGCGCTGATCCGCGTCGAGTTCTCCCGTCAGCGTCAGAACGCGCTCAATGCGATCGACCTTACCTTGCTTTGTCTCGCAGGTTTCGCAATCGGCCGCATGGATGCGCGAATGCTTCAGCGCCACCGATACGCGCTCGAGCGGCAGCCCCTTGTGATCGGCATACATGCGCAACGTCATAGAGGTGCAAGCACCAAGGCCGGCCAGCACGAGGTCGTACGGCGTCGGTCCCGAATTGAGCCCGCCTTGAGCCAATGGCTCGTCTGCGATCAGGCTATGCCGGCCCGCCCGGATCTCCTGCTGGAATTTGCCCTGCCCGGTCTCGGTGACCGTCACCCCTCCTGGCCCGTCCTCGATATTCTCCATTTGCATTGGCATCTCGAGATAGCGCTCGGCCCAGACCGCGATGACATTGGCGACATAGGCTGCATCTTCCTTGTGGCTCAGCAGATGGTCGGCACCGGCCAGCGACACGAAGCTCTTGGGGTGCTTCGCCGCGACGAAGATCGCTGTCGCGTTGTCGATGCCGACCACCTCGTCGGTCGGTGAATGGAAGACCAGCAGGGCCTTGTGCAGCTTGGCGATGCGCTCTGTTTGCTTGTGAGTCTCGATATCGTCCAGGAATTCGCGCCTGATCCGGAAGACACGCCCGCCGAGCGAGACTTCGCGCTCACCGGACTCACGGATCGCTGCGATCTCATCGCGAAGAAGATGCGTCACATGCGCCGGATCCGCGGGCGCAGCAATCGTGACCACCGCACGGGCCTCCGGGATCGAGCCTGCTGCAGCCAAAATCGCGGCACCCCCGAGGCTGTGGCCGATGAGAATCGCCGGGGCATGGCCCTTTTCGCGCATATGCCGCGCCGCGGCGATAAGGTCGCCCACATTCGAGGAAAACGTCGTGTTGGCAAATTCGCCCTCGCTCGAACCAAGCCCGGTGAAATCGAGACGCAGCACCGCAATCCCAAGCGCGGTCAGCCCCGCTGCGATCCGCTTCGCGGCATGGATGTCTTTGCCGCAGGTGAAGCAATGCGCGAACAGCGCATAGGCGCGCGGTCTGCCGGACGGGAGATCGAGCAAGGCCGACAAGCGCTCGCCGTTGTCATTCGCGAAATCGAAGCGCTCGGCAGGCATCGCGGTCTCCATCCGATAAGACTGGCCGCCGCAGTGGACGGACAACAGAGCTTGCCCGTCAAGACACTGCTTTGCGAGGTTCGGCGGGCATGCGAAAAGCGCTGTCCCGACAAGAAACAGGAAGTCCCCAGGACATGCGCAAGTCCGTTAAGAAGCCCGCTCCCCGCCTGCCGATTCCGGACGAAAGCGACCTTTCGCCGAAGCAGCAGGAATTGCTCGCCGAAATTCGCAAAACCCGCGGCCCGGGACCGTTGGGGGGCCCGTTCGCTGTCTTTCTGGAAGCCCCTGAATACGGCGATCTCGCACAGAAGCTTGGCGCGTTCTGCCGCTACAAGACATCGGTGCCACCGCACCTGTCGGAATTCACGATCCTCGTTCTCGCGCGCTTCTGGCGTTCGCAATACGAGTTCTGGGTTCATGCGCCGATTGCGGAAAAGGCCGGCGTCAAACCTGCGACCATCGAAGCGCTGCGGAAGGGCCGCATGCCGCGACTCGGTAAGGAGGAACGCGCGATCTACGACTTCATCGCGGAGTTGCACAAGTCGAAGCGTGTTGGGGACAAGACCTATGCGCGGGTCCACGCGATGTTTGGCGATGCCGGCATGGTCGAATTCGTGGGTATCCTGGGTTATTACACCCTGGTCGCGATGACGCTGAACGTCTTCCGCGTACCGCTCCCGGATGGTGAAACCTATCCGTTCACGGAGCCGCAGCCTCCGGCCAAGCGCTAGTAGACACAGAAAAAATGGCCGGTATCGGGGTTGCACCAGCCTTTTCCGCGCCGGCTATTCTGAATGTGACTTTGCAAGGGCGCGACGATCGCCGATGCTCCCTCTCGTTCTGCTTCAAGTCCGGGGGCTATCATGAAGAAGCTCATCGCCGAGTTCATCGGCACGTTCACCCTTGTCTTTTTTGGATGCGGCGCGGCCGTGATCGCCGGAATGGGGACTGGCCCAACGGCGATCGACATACTCGGCATCGCCTTCGCGTTCGGCCTGGCGATCGTGGCCATGGCTTACGGCATCGGCCCGATATCTGGTTGCCATGTCAATCCAGCCGTCAGCTTCGGTGTGCTGATTGCGGGCCGCATGTCCGCCGCTGAGTTCATCGGATATGTGATCGCGCAAATTCTCGGCGCCGTTGCGGGCGCAGTCGTACTCTATCTTATTCTGTCCGGGAAAACCGGGGGCTGGAATGGCGGCCTCGGGCAGAATGGCTGGGGCGCGGGCTATCTCGGGCAATACAACGTCACGTCGGCTTTCGTCTTTGAAGCGGTTGCGACGTTTCTCTTCCTTGTGTGCATTCTCGGCGCGACGCACGGCAAGGCGCCAGTGCATTTCGCCGGCCTCGCTATCGGCCTGACGCTGACAGCGATTCATATCGTCGGCATCAATATCACCGGTGTCTCGGTCAACCCCGCCCGCTCGATCGGTCCGGCACTAGTCGGTTATGGCACCAATCCAGCCGCGCTCAGCCAACTCTGGCTGTTTATCGTCGCTCCGCTGATGGGAGCGGGTGTTGCCGGATTTCTGTTTGCGTCGGGATTGCTGGAACCAGATCCATCATAGCCTTTGCGTCGCCGTAGTCCGCAGATAGATATTCGTGCTAAACGATGGGCTGACATTCAAATCGGACCCGCGATGCCGGACCATCTGTCATCCGCGACTGACGACGACCGCGTCATCAGCCTTCGCACCAGGCGGAAATTCCAACCGGCTGGCGGACATCAGGGGCCGCCGCTGGCCGCTCTCGACACGTATCAGCGGAGTTCCGAACCGGACGACTTCCGTCATCGCATGGTGGTCAATGCGCTGGCATTCTCCTTCGTCGCAGCGCTTGTGCTTGCGGGCCTTTGGCTTGCGGATACGATCACGGAGGTGCGCAAGACACAGGATTGCGTCCTCTCCGGAAAGCGTGGCTGTGTTCCCGTGGAAGCGCCGCCGCCCGCCCGATAGTCCGCGGGATACGCTCCGGGGCCGAGCGCGCCTCGACCGTCTGGTCCAAAATGCCCGCCACCACGGCGGGCATTTTGTCTTTCTTGAACTGAAACTGCCCTGAGCTGGGATTGCTCTGAGCCGCGATCAAAATCGAAGCGCGGGTTTGGCGCCGGGCTCGAGGCCCGCGGGCTTGCGTTTTGCGCTGGCATCAGAGGTAGCCGGGCGAGAAGCCGCAGGAGCAGCGGCCGGTGCACGTTCGACCGAAGCCGAAACGGACGCGCTTGCGCTCGCATTGGTGCTCCCGGTCGTGGCCGGCGCAGGATTCGACGCTGGAGCGGCCCGACCGGCTTCAGCTGCAGGCTTTGGAGCAGGCGCCGTCTCAGTGGCCGCCGGTGCGGATTCGGCGGAGGGCGCAGCGGTGCGCGGCCGTGGAGCGGGGGCGGCGTCGCCAGCCGTCTGCGGCGCGCCGCGCGAGCGGATGACCGACTGGATGCGTGCGAGCACTAACGCATGCAACTTGGCAGATTTGTCGATATCGATATGCCCGTAGCCCTGCCCGCTTACATCGACGTTATTGAGCGTTCCACGAAAGCCTGCGCCCTTGCGCATATAGGCATAGTCACGCTGCGTGAGGTTATAGACCTGACTAACGTTGGACGATGCCGCGAACGAGCCGGTCCCGTCGAACGGAACAACCAGCGCGACTGGTACGCCTTTTTTGCCGAGATATTCGGCCATGAACATCACGGCATCGGCGCCGAGCGAATGACCGACTAGGACGATCGGACCATGCTGCCGGGCCTTGTATTTCACGGCAATGCCGTCCGCGAGGCTCTGCCACTCGGAATGATTGTGAACGCTCGCGCTGATGCCCCGGGCCTGAATTTTCGCCGCGAGGTCGTCCATTCCGAGCGAGAAGATGTTGAGCAATCCGCGCAGGAGGTAGACGTGTCCATTCGACTGCGCTGACGGCGCCGCCCGTTTCTGGGCTGGCTTTGCGGTGCGTTCGGTCGATGCCGTGGTCTGGGCCATCGCGGGAGCGGCCTGCATCACGGCCAAAGCCAGGACCGGCAGCAGCAACCAGCTTCGTTTGATCGCGATCATCGACCCGATTCCCCGTCTTTTCTTCCTGTTCGGGTGCCCACACCGAACCGCCCCGCCAAGCAATCCCGGTTTACAATGGCTCGCCGTCAAAACGCCACATGGCTCAAACCAATCCAATGTGAACATTCGTGTGTGTTGCCGCTATGCCACGGTCGGTCAGTAGACGCCGGGAATCAGCCGCGCGGTCCGCTTCATGTAGGCACGATACTCGTCGCCAAAGCTATCCAGCATCATCTGTTCCTCCCGGCCGACGCGGAACAGGAACAGCGTCCCAAACCCGACGAGGCCAGCCGGACCGGCAATCCAGTTCGGCAACAATAGCGCCTGTGCCACCGCCCACATGAAAAATGCCGTGTACATGGGATGGCGGACATAACGGTAGAGACCGTCCGTCACCAAAGCATGCTGTTCGCGCACCTCGAGCGAATCGGACCAGTTTCGTCCAAGCTCGCGATGCACCCGGTAAAACAGCCAGAGTGCCGCCAGGAACATCGCCGCTCCGAGCCACGCCAGCAGCGGCTGGAACGTGTAGTCGGCAAAGCGCGGGCGCCCGGAGATTACGTAGAAGAAGGGAATTATCCCTAGGCCGGTAAATGAGCAGGTCAGCAGGATTTTCTCCAACGTGCTGCGCTGGTCCAGCCGGGTTTTGGTCTTCCATGACCGGCGCTGATGCGGCCAGCGGATGAGAAACCAGGACACGGCACCGATCACGAGAATCGCCTTTGCGATGGCAGGCGTCATACTGTCGTCTCCGAAGGCACTGGATCGATCAGGCTGCCGTCAGCGGTGAAGCGCGGAACGATCGTTTCCGGCTTCAGCACGCGCGTTTCGAGGCGCAGCGGCCCGCAGCAGATCATGTAATAGTCGTAAAAATACCGCTTCTCGTTGCCCATCACCAGCTGACGATGCAGACGGAAGAAATTTGCCTTGAACCGCCGGTAGGTTGAAGCCTCCAACATGTCGCGGATATGCACCCGGCGGATAAAGGGGCGGCCCGTATCCGGCAGGTTCAATGCCTTGAGTGTGTCCACGTTGTAGAAGCTGATCGGATCGGCCATGGTCTGGTAATCGATCCAGAAGATCGCCGGATGGGCTGATACCCGCGCGGTGGCCTCGCGCAGCCAGCCGCCCTTAGGATGGAACGCGATTTTCAGCAGCGACGAACCCGTGGAGAGCAGCAATAGCCGTTCGCCGTTCTTGCCGAAATCCGGCACAAGCTGCAGCGCCCGGTCGACCACCGCGACCTTGAGAGCGCAACCAAGACTGTGGGCAGCGAAGACAACCTCATCATGGCCGCCGCGGCTCAGGGTCTCCGCCAATTCCTGTGCAAACCCTTCCAGCCGCTGCTCGAAGCCCTCACGCGAGCGATGAACGAACTCATACCCGAAAATCCAGTCGTCCATCATGTAACTGAGCAAAAGAAAACGACCTGGCCAAACCATAAGAAGGGCGAAGATCGCGACCGCGGCCACAGGCACCGACAGCCACGGCACCGGGACTCCGAGCGCCGGCAAGAACGACGCCGCGTAAACAGCGGCCGCAGCAAAGCTCAGAAGCAGCATCACCGGATAGGCGAAAAACAGGCCGTAGCGCCAGTTCGCCCGGAAATACCGGAACGCGGTACCGGTCAGGATGAAATCTCCGAAGGCCACCACCGCCCGTAGCAGGCGCTTCCAGGCCGGGCGGGCGAAATCCTCCAGCACCACGTCATGCCACAGCAGTGAGCGATAAGCTGAATCGGTGGCCCAGTTGGGCCCGCTCGCGGCAATCCGCCACGTCCCGATCATGCGCTCCTGGTCGAGAATGAGCGGTCCGACCTCGGTTGTGACCGACCAGACTTGCCCCGACCGGCTAAGCTCGCGAATATACCGCTCACGCTGCCGCGCCGGGGGGATTGGCTCGTAGCCCCCCAGGAAGAAAACGCAGCGCTTTTTGACTAGGGGCTCGCTCATCGTCCACCGAAGCCGGGTCCGGGGGTGGTGGTTAGGGAATTGGGCCCTTCTGCACAAGGCCGAAACCGGCCGCACCCGCCGTTGAACTTGGGGCCCGGCTTCGCTATAGGGCTTCGAAACCCCTAAAGCGGCAGACTTTAGCCGTCCCTCCACTGGGCGTCCGCCGCCTGCCCGTGATCCT
>Ga0073934_10012219_pt1 | contig 10172 bp, 8 predicted proteins | sample LarsenN4metaG_FD_76834 | JGI IMG/M metagenome (GOLD analysis project Ga0073934, IMG submission 76834) | Hot spring sediment bacterial and archeal communities from British Columbia, Canada, to study Microbial Dark Matter (Phase II) - Larsen... ... | reverse complement strand
GCGGGCAACTACGGCATGTGCGGCCGGGCCTACAGTCCCCGCTTCCTCTGGATGTGGCCCAATGCAAGGATCAGCGTGATGGGAGCCGAGCAAGCCGCAGGAGTCCTCGCCACGGTGAAGGAGGAGCAGCTCGCTCGCTCCGGGAAACCCCTCAGCGCCGAGGAGCGGGAGAAGATTCGCGGACCGATCCTCGAGAAGTACGAGCGGGAGGGGAGCGCTTACTACTCCACCGCACGCCTGTGGGACGACGGGATCATCGAGCCGGCTGCAACGCGCGATACGCTGGGGTTGGCGCTGTCCGTCGTGCTTGGCGCACCACGGCCCCAGGGAAAATTCGGCGTGTTCCGCATGTGACGAGGCAAGCCCATGGAACCTCGAGCCAACGTTCTGAAGACCGACTGGAGGGACGGAGTCCTCCACCTGAGATTGAATCGACCGAAGGCCCACAATGCGCTCGACGAGGATCTGATCGAAGCGCTCCACGCTGCATTTGCCCCTGGGTCGAAGTCACCAGCACGCGTCCTCGTCCTCTCCGGCGAAGGCAAGTCCTTCTGCGCCGGCGCCGACGTGGCCTTCATGCGCCGCCAGGGCGAGGCGAGCCTCGAGGAGAACGAGCGCTCGGCCCTACGCCTCGCCGACCTCTTCGCCCGGATCACCACGCTTGCAATCCCCGTCGTGGCCCGTGTGCAGGGCGCCGCCGTGGGCGGCGGCGTGGGGCTCGTGGCGGCCTGCGACATCGCCGTGGCGGCGGAAAGCGCCTCCTTCACGCTGGCCGAGGTCCGCCTCGGCCTCGTCCCGGCCGTGATCAGCCCTTATCTCGTGCGAAGGATCGGCCTCGGCCGCACGCGCGAGCTCGTGCTCACAGGACGGAGAATCGATGCGGCGACGGCCCTCCGCCTGGGCCTCGTGGACAGCGTCGTCCCCGAGGCCCAGCTCGACAGGGCCGTCGATGACGTTGTCCGCGACCTCAAGGCCGGGGGCCCGCAGGCCCTCGCTCGAGCAAAAAGGCTCCTCGCCGAGGTGGAGGGGGCGCTTCACGAGGCGCCGGAGAAGCTGAGGAGCCTCACCGCCCGGCACATCGCCGAGGCGCGGCTGGGCGAGGAGGGCCAGGCGGGCCTGGCGGCTTTCCTCGAGAAGAAACCGCCGCCGTGGGCCCCCGGAGGATCCGGATGACGCCTCCTGCGGCCCCTGGGCTCTTCGCCAGGGCCCCCCGGCAGGTTCGAATCGTCGAGGTCGGGCCTCGAGACGGCCTCCAGAACGAGAAGAAAGTCGTTCCGACGGCCGCCAAGATCGCGTTCGTCGATGCGCTCTCCGGCGCCGGGCTGAAGCACATCGAGGTCAGCTCCTTTGTGAGCCACAGGAAAGTGCCCCAGTTGAGCGATGCCGGGGAGGTCTTCCGGGGCATCCGGCGGCTCGAAGGAGTCACTTACACCGCCCTCGTGCCCAACGAGGAAGGCTTCCGGCGGGCCCTCGAGGCTCAGGTTCGCTCCATCGCGCTCTTCACGGCGGCAAGCGAGTCCTTCAGCCGGAGGAACGTCGGCTGCGCCATCGCGGAGTCCTTCGAGCGGTTCCGCCCGGTGCTCGCTGCCGCCCGGAAGGAGGGCGTGAGCGTGCGCGGCTACGTCTCGATGGCCTTCGTCTGCCCGTACGAGGGCGACATTGCGCCGGAGAAGGCTCGCGACGTCGTCCTGCGGCTGCGGGACGCCGGGATCTGGAGCATTTCGCTCGGCGACACCGTGGGCGCAGCCTTCCCCACCCAGGTGAGCCGCCTCCTGGAGGCCATTGATGCCAGCGGAAGCCTCGATGGAATCGCCCTCCACCTCCACGACACCCACCGGCGGGCCCTCTCGAACGCCCTCACAGGGGTCCTCCACGGGATCGAGGAGCTCGATTCGAGCGCCGGCGGCCTTGGCGGCTGCCCGTTCGCTCCCGGGGCAAAGGGGAACGTCGCCACCGAGGACCTCGTGGGCTTCCTCGAGGGCATGGGGATCACGACGGGAGTCGACGTGACGAAGGTGCAGGCCGCCGTCAGCGTGCTCCGGCCGTAGGCTCAGAGCCTGAGCAAGAATTGCTCAGGCTCTGAGCTCTCTTGCTCGTGGGGGAGGAAGACCTCCCCCACGCCGGCCGCGACACGCGGCCTCCCCCTCCTCGGCGCCTGATGGGCGCCGGGCGCCTCCGGCGCAAGAGCCGGCGAATGCCTGCGACTCTGAGGAGGGTCGACTATTGCTCATACTCTCAGGCCCCTATGAGTACACCCACTCCAGGATCGCCTTCTGGGCGTGCAGGCGGTTCTCCGCCTGCCGGAAGATCACCGACGACTTCGAGTCGATGACCTCATCCTGGACGACGACGTTCCGGCGCACGGGCAGACAGTGCATGAAGACCGCTCGCCGGGTCCAATCCATGAACTGCGTATCGACGATCCAGTGCGCGTTCTTCAACCTCGCCTCCGCCTCCCCCTGCGGATCGTCGTACCGCCCGAGGCCCCCCCACGCCTTGGCGTAGACGATGTCAGCATCGCGGGCGCCCTCCTCGCGGTCGTGAACGACCCGGAGGCTGCCCCCGGCACGGCGGGCGAAGTCCCCGGCCATGGTCATGATCCCGTCCTGGAGCTCGAAGCCCTTCGGATGGGCCAGCGTGACGTCCATCCCGACGAGCGTGGAGGCGAGCAGTATGGAGTTCGGCACGGCCATCGGGAGCGGCCTTGGGTGCGTCGCCCAGGTGATCACGATCCGCTTCTTCTTGAACCCGCCGAAGAGCTCCTTGATCGTCAGGAGGTCCGCCATGGCTTGGCAGGGGTGGTAGACGGCCGACTCCATGTTGAAGACGGGGATCTTGGCGCTCTCGACGAACGCGCTGAAGGTCTCGTCGAGCAGGTCCTCCTCCCGCTTCAGGCCCCGAGCGAACGAGCGGAGGCCGAGGCCGTCGAAGTACCGGGACAGGACCCCCATGGCTTCCCGGACGTGCTCGCCCTTGTCCTGGTCCATGCGGGCTCCGAGCACGGTCTCGATCTTCCAGAGCGTCTGTCCCTCGAGCGTCGTGACGCCGCCGCCAAGCTGGCGGATCGCCACTTCGAACGAGCAGCGTGTCCGCAGGGATGGGTCGAGAAAGAGGAGCGCGAACTGCTTCTTGGCGAGCACGTCGGAGTAGGGGCTCTGCTTGTGGTAGAGAGCCCTCGCAAGGAAGTGCTCGATTTGATCCGGCGTGAACTCGTTGAGGCTGTAGAAGTGACGCATGGAGAATCTCCCTTGGTTTCTGTGCTACGCCATGAGGGCCTTGTCGAGCGCCGCAAAGAGCTCATCCCACTCCTCGTCCGTCACCGTGAGGGGCGGCAGGAGCCGAAAGGTGTTGGCATGGTTCGATGTGCCCACGAAAACGCCCTGCTTGAGGAGGCGCGACTGCACCTCCTTGGCGGGCAAGTCGCACTCGATGCCGAGCAGGTAGCCGAGCCCTCGAACCTCCCGGATCGGGCTCTTCCCGATCCGCTCGCGGAAACGGCCCATCGCGGCCGCCGAGCGGCGTGCGACCTTATCGACGAGCCCCTCCTCCTCGATCACGCGATACGTCGCCGCCACGGCCGCCGCCGCCATCGGCCCGCCGCCGAAGGTGCTGCCCTGGTCCCCCGACTTGACATCGGCCCCCACCCAGGCATTCGCGATGACGGCGCCGACGGGGAACCCGCCGGCGATGGCCTTCGCCGTCGTGACGATGTCCGGCTCGACGCCCCAGTGGTGCCCCACGAACCACTTGCCGGTCCGCCCGTTCCCGGTCTGGACCTCGTCGAAGATCAAGGCGACGCCGTGCCGGGAGCACCAGCTCCTGAGGCCCTGGTAGTACTCGGCCGTCCCGAGCCTCACGCCGCCGAGGCTCAAGATCGGCTCGAGGATCACGGCAGCAATCTGGGATGGATCGAGCGACTCGATGGCGGCGAGGTCGCCCATGGGGACGAAGCGGGTCAACCTGTCGAGGTTCTCGGGGAATGCCTGCCGCATCTTCTCGAGGCCGGTCACGCTCAGGGCCGCGATCGTACGGCCGTGAAAGCCCTCGAGCATGGCCACGACGAGCGGGCGGCGGGTCAGCTTCCTTGCCATCTTGAGCGCCGTTTCGTTGGCCTCGGCGCCCGAGTTGCAGAAGTAAACCCCTTGCATGGACGGGTAGCTGTTCCGAACGACCCTCTCCGCAGCCTCGGCCCGGATCGGCAAGTAGCAGATGTTCGAGTAGAAGTCGAACTGCGCGGCCTGCCGGGAAATCGCCTCCACCCACCGGGGATGTGAGTGCCCGAGGCTTGTGACCGCATGGCCGCCGTACATGTCGAGGTAGCGGCGGCCGGCGTCGTCAAAGACATACGAGCCTGCCCCGCGCACGAGCGCGAAGGGCAGCTTGGGGTACGTGGCGAGCGTGTACCTGTCCTCGAGCTCTCGAGAGTTCATACGAATCCTCCGGGGAGAAGCAGGCCCTCCGTCTCGGGGAATCCGAGGGCCAAGTTCATGTTCTGGATTGCCTGGCCTGCGGCGCCCTTGCCCAGGTTGTCGATGACGCTGAAGACGATGCCGTCCGTCTCTGTGCCGTCGACGCCGATCACGGAGCGTGGCGTCCCCTGCACCCAGCGCATCTCGGGCGATCCGCGCATCACGGACACGAGCGCCTCGCGGCCGTACGCCTCCTTGTAGATCCCCTCGAGCTCGCGCACAGGAGCTCGAGGCATGAAGACCGTGGTGAAGATGCCCCGCACGAACGGCCCCGACTGGGGCACGAACTGCACCTGGAAGGGCTCCTTCGTGAGCGCCCTCAGGAACGACTCCACCTCGAGGATGTGCTGGTGCCCGAGCGGCTTGTACGAGCGAACGTTCACGGCCCGCTCGGGGTGGTGCGTCGTCTGCCCCGGCTTGTTCCCCGAGCCGGACGACCCGGTGATCCCCGTGACGCAGATGTCGCCCCGCAGCTTGCCGTGCACGGCGAGGGGCGCCAGGGCAAGCGTCATGCTCGTGGCGAAGCAGCCGGGGTTCGCAATGAGCTTCGCACCCCGCAGCTTCTCCCGCTGGAGCTCCGTGAACCCATAGACGAACTTAGAGAGCCACCCGGGCGCAACGTGATCGGAGCCGTAGTGCTTCCTGTAGCCCGCAGGGTCCGGCGTGCGGAAGTCGCCCCCCATGTCGATGAAGACTGTGCCGGGAGACTGCTCGGCGAGCTTCGGGATCACCGTCTGGGACTCGTTGTGCGGCAAGGCGACGAAGACGACTGCCGCCTCGCCGAGCCGCCGGGCGGCCTCGTCGTTCGACACGAAGGCGCCCTGCACGAACCCGCGCAAGTTGGGAAGCACCTGCGCGATCTCCTCCCCCACCTTGGTGTTGGCCGTGACCCACTTCACGTCCACACGGGGGTGGATGCTGAGGTATCGCAGCAGCTCCGCTCCGATGTAACCCGAGCCGCCGATGACGCCGGCTCCGACGCTGACTCCAGGTCTCGCTTCACTCATGGGATTGTTCTCGGAGGCTTGATTCCAAGACGCCCCAGCACTGCATCCGCCAGGGCTTCCGGGTTGCGGTGCGCGTTGATGGCCTTCTTCTTGAGCTCCCTCTCGAGGTACTCGACGCCGACATCGTTGTCGGTCACGGGGCCCGAGAAAAGATCGATCTCGATCCCGTGCTCGGACAGAAATCTCTGCCCACCCCACGCCCCCACCATGTCGCCGGCGCAGAACGCGTGCATCCGCACGGCGGAGCGGATCTCCGGGTCCTTCAGGATGTCGAGCACGCCGTACTCGCCGATCACGCCGTCGCCGAGCTCGAGGAAAATCGCATCCGCCCTGGCCTGGGCCAGGTATGCGATCACGGTCTTCGCGAGCACGATCAAGGCCTCGGAGCTCAAGTCCACGGTCGACGTGTAGCCGGCGTCCAGGAAGGACGCGGTCACGGCGGCCCCATGGTCCTCGAGCGCGATGAGGTCCCGCCGGCAGGCGATGCCCGTCAGCTTGCCGCCGGCTATCTTGAGCCCGCCCTTGGAAAGCTCCTGGACGACCTCCGAGAGGAAAAGGGTCTTGCCGGCCTCCATGCACGTGCCCGACACGATCACGACAGGCGGGAGGGTAAGCCCTGCGAGGCTCTTCACCTCCGGGATCCGGGCGTCGCTGACCCGCACGGGCACGCCGTTCCGCACGGGCATACCGACCACTTCGCAGTCGACGGGCTGGCCGAGGTCCTTGTGGTCCGACGTGCTCGAGCCGATCACACCGCCCTTGTTGAGGAGCTGTACGATGTCGCCGGGGCGCAGGCGGGCCGGGACGTCACCGGAGAAGCCGCGCAGTGCACGGCGCTTTCCAAGCGCCCCCAGCATGAGGTCGCCCGCGAAGATCTTCGACATGCGGCCGTTCTCGAGCTCGAGCTCGCTGTAGATCCGCTTCTCGGTCAAGGCTCGAACGACGATGGTGTTCCCGGCCTTCGACTCGATCCTCCGACTCACCTCGACCTCCTTGTCGAAGCCGAGCCGGTAGGCCACCGAAGCGATCTTGTGGATCCGGACTTTCATCGCGATCGAGGGGGGTCGCATTCCCCAGCTTGCCGGTGGAGCCGGGCGGGAATGGCGGCGATCGTGCTGAAGCCTCGCACGTCGGCTCCCGTCCAGAGCTTCGGCATCTCGCCGTAGACCCCCGACGCCGACCGCGCCATGGTGAACGGGCTCTTGACGCCCACGACGGAGAGCGCGCCCTGGTCCAGCCGGACCATTGTCTCGCCGGTGACCCGCTCCTGCGAGCTGTCGATCATGGCCTCGATATCGCGAAGCACAGGCTCGAAGAAGTGGCCTTCGTGAAGCATCTTCCCGTAGAACTCGCCGAGGTGGTCCTTCCAGAAGCGCTGCCAGCCGGTCGTGACGATCTTCTCGAGCTCCCGGTGCGCGTGGATCAAGGCCAGCGCAGCGCCGGCCTCGAAGGCGACTCGGCCCTTGATCCCGAGCACGGTGTCGCCGATGTGAATGCCGAGGCCGACCCGATGCCGGCGGCAGGCCACGCTCAGCTCCCTGACGAGATCCACGCCGGACAACCTGCAGCCGTCGAGGGACACGGGGACGCCTCGCTCGAAGCCGATCACGAGCCGCTCGCTCTCTGCGGCCCGCTCGCTCCCGGCAGCCTGGTCGTAGACCTCCTGCGGGACCTCGCAGGCCGTGTCGTGGGTCACCCCCCCTCCGATCGTTGCGCCCCAGAGGCCCGAGTTGATCGAGTACTCCCGGACTTTCCGGTCGATCTTCACCCCCCTGGCCTCGAGGAACGCGTACTCCTCCTCACGCGTGAGCTTCTCGTCCCGGATCGGCGTGAGCACGGGGATGCCCGGCAGGAGGACGCTGAAAGCGATGTCGAAGCGCACCTGGTCGTTCCCCGCCCCGGTGGAGCCGTGGGCGACCGCCGCAGCCTTCTCCCGGAGCGCCGCCTCGGCAACGCTTTCCGCCTGCGCCACCCGCTCCGCCGCCACGGAAAGCGGGTAGACATCGCCTCGGAGGACGTTCCCCTTGATGAGGTACGTCGCATACCGGTCGAAGACTCGAGCTCGGGCGTCCACCGTGTGGTGCGCGATGGCGCCGAGGGACCTTGCACGGCTCTCGATCGCCTTCACCTCACCGGGCGCGAAGCCGCCCGTGTCGACCGTGACGGTGATGACGTCGTAGCCCTTCTTCTCGATGAGGTACGGGATGCAGTAGGAGGTGTCGAGCCCGCCGGAAAAGGCGAGGACTACTTTGGGTTTTTGAGACACGTTACGTTCCTGTCGTGATCAGAGCCTATTCGAAGAGCTTCTTGAGCCGGTCGATCTCTTCCCGGACGCGCCGGGGCGATGTCCCCCCGACGACGTCCTTGTCGGCAAGGGCGCCCTCGAGCGAGATGGCCTGCAAAAGGTCCCCCTCGAATCGCGCATCGATTGCCTTGTACTCGGCCAGGGCCAGCTCGGGAAGCTCGACGCCGAGCGTCTCCGCCCGCCGGACGGCCTTCCCGGCGATATGGTGCGCCTCGCGGAAGGGCACGCCCTTGCGGGTGAGGTAGTCGGCAACGCTGATCGCCTCGAGGAACCCGCCCTGGAGGAGGGCCGCGGCCCGGTCCCGCCGCACCTGCATCGTCTCCACCATCGCCTGGAAGACGGGGAGGAGGAGGCTCAGCGTGTCCACGGCGTCGAAAACGGCCTCCTTGTCCTCCTGGAGGTCCTTGTTGTAGGTCAAGGGGAGCCCCTTGAGCGTCGTGAGGAGGCCGACATAGCTCCCCAGCACCCGCCCGACCTTGCCACGGCCGAGCTCGCAAGCATCGGGGTTTTTCTTCTGCGGCAGCATGGAGCTCCCCGTCGTGACCGAATCGTCCAACACGACAAGGCCGAACTCGGAGGATGACCAGAGGATCATGTCCTCGCTCAGCCTCGAGAGGTGGATCATGACCATTGCGGCGGCGTGAAGGAAGTCGCAGGCGAAGTCCCGGTCGCTCACGGCATCCATCGAGTTGCGCGTGAGGCGGGCGAAGCCGAGCCGCTTCCGCAGGAGCTCGCGGTCGATCCCGAACTGGTTCCCGGCGCAAGCGCCGGAGCCGAGCGGGCAGGCATCCGCTTGATCGGCGGCCCAGAGCACGCGGTCCCGGTCTCGAAGCAGCATCTCGGCGTAGGCGAGCAAGTGATGGGCGAAAAGGACCGGCTGCGCCCGCTGGAGGTGCGTGTAGGCGGGGATGACGACGTCCGCGAACCGCTCGGCGGTGCCGACAATGGCCCTGGAGAGGCCCGTGATCCGGTCTGCGATGACGTGAGCAGCCCGCTTGATGTGCAACCGGAAGTCCGTCGCCACCTGGTCGTTTCGGCTTCGTCCCGTGTGAAGCTTCTCACCGGCCTTGCCTGCTATCGCCGTGAGCCGAGCCTCGACGTTCATGTGGACGTCCTCGAGCTCCTCGGAGAACTTGAACCGTCCGGAATCGATTTCCGAGCGGACCAGAGCCAGGCCCTCGCGGATCTTCTTTTCCTCCTCGGCGGTAAGGATACCGCCGGCACGGAGCGCCTCCGCCCACGCAAGGCTCGCGTCGATGTCCTCGGCGTAGAGCCTGCGGTCAAAACCGATCGATGCGTTGAGCTCCCGCATCGAATCCGTCAGGCCTTTCTCGAACCGGCCGCTTCGCATGCCAGATGTACCCTTGTGCAACGTTTTCCTGTGCCGTTTCCTGTGCCAGGGAGCCTCGAGGGAGAGGCTCGGGGCGGTTTACCCCTGCTCCTCAAGGTACTCGGCTTCCTCGTGGCGGTCGAGCACCATGGTGCCGAGCCCCTTGACCGTGAAGACCTCGTAAAGGAGCGCGTTGTCCTCCAGCCCGGACATGATGTGGACGCGCTTCACTCCCTTGCGTACGGCTTGAATGGCCGCCTTCATCTTCGGGATCATCCCGCCGGAGACGGCCCGCTTCCGGATCAGCTCTTCGGCTGCATCGACGGTGAGATAGGAGTAGCGGCTCGACGGATCATTGACGTCCCGGAGCACGCCGCTCACGTTCGAGAAGAGGCAGAGCTTCTCGGCAGGGAGGGCTCCGGCGATCTCCGCCGCAATCGTGTCGGCGTTGATGTTGAGGACCTTGCCCTTCTGGTCGGCGCCGAGGGACGCCACGACCGGCACGAACCGGTTCTCGAGGAGCACTCTCAGGACGTCGGTGTTGACGGCCCGTATGTCGCCCACATTCTGGAAGTCGACTTCCCGAGTCTCGCCCGTGGCCTCGTCGACGAAGGTCTGCGGCGGCCGGCGGACTGCATCGATCAAGTTGCCGTCGACGCCCGAGAGACCGATCCCGGGCGTTTCGTGCCGCCGGAGCGCCGACAGGATGTCCGTCGAGATCTGCCCGGCGAAGACCATCTTGGCCACCTCGAGCATGTGGTCATCGGTGATGCGCCGCCCCTCCACCTTCTCCGACTCGATGCCGAGCTGCCCGGCGAGCTTCGTCGCCTGCGGGCCGCCGCCGTGGATGATCACCATGCGGACGTTGAGCTCGTGGAGGAGCGCAATGTCCTCCGCCAATCCATTCATGCGCCTGGCATCCGAGACGACCTCGCCGCCGAACTTGATCACGAACACCTTGTTGCGGTATCGCTTGATGTAAGGAAGCGCTTGTTTGAGTAGGCTGAGGTCTTCCACTGTACTCTGGAAATCGCCGGGGCCGGCTTCGCGGAAAGAAATGG
>Ga0073934_10012218_pt1 | contig 10172 bp, 12 predicted proteins | sample LarsenN4metaG_FD_76834 | JGI IMG/M metagenome (GOLD analysis project Ga0073934, IMG submission 76834) | Hot spring sediment bacterial and archeal communities from British Columbia, Canada, to study Microbial Dark Matter (Phase II) - Larsen... ... | reverse complement strand
GCCACATCCATCAGCGGGTTATCCTGGTTCGGAGTAGAAGAAATTACAAGTTTGCCATCCTGTTCAATCAGCCATGCCCAGCCACTGCCAAATCTTGTCATGCCAGCTGCAGCAAATTTTTCTTTGAATGCATCAAATGAACCAAATGCTTCATTAATAGCATCGGCTAATTTCCCTGTTGGTACGCCACCGGCATTGGGGGCAAGACTTTCCCAGAAAAATGTGTGGTTCCAGTGACCACCGCCATTATTGCGTACAGCCGGTGAAATACTACCTGCATAAGCAACCAGCTCTTCCAGGCTTTTATTTTCATGTTCGGTACCGGCAATTGCCTTGTTCAGGTTGTCAACATAAGCCTGGTGGTGTTTGCCATGGTGTATCTGCATTGTTTGTGTGTCGATATGCGGTTCCAGTGCATCGTGTGCATAAGGAAGAGGCGCTAGTGTAAATGCCATAGTGAATTTATTTGCCCCCAACCCCTAAAAGGGGATGAGGAAGTGAATAATAGTTTCGAAGAATAACAAAATTACAGTGTGAGAGTTTATTATTAATCTCATACAATGATTCTTTCCGAACTCGTAAACATTTTCTTATTTCACTCCTTTAGGGGCCGGGGGGGTAACCGGTTCAGTTTTTTTCCTTTTTCGCTAAATGTTTCCACAATACCCCTTGATTCCAGGTCAAGACGGATGGAAATGGTGTACCAGGGTATAGATTTTTTGAAATCAGGCATTTTCTTTTTAATGATGCTGACTACATCATCAGTCAATTCAGTAAAAGTTTTGCCTTTACTTCCTTTGAGGCTTTGAATAATAGCTGCTTTGAATGGTTCATAGATATCAGCAGAAATATTAAACTGGCTGCCGGTGCGGGGATGTGTGGTCGTAACCCTTTTTGTTTTTGCTGCTTTTGCCATGGTTATCGTTTTTTTCGGAAGAAATCTTTCATCAGTTGGGCACATTCATCTTTCATAACACCTCTTATTAGTTCTGTTTTGGGATGAAAAGGCCAGTTGGGTCCGGCCGTCTTTTTATAACCGTTTTTTTCATCATCAGCGCCATATACCACTTTACCGATCTTGCTCCAGTAAGCAGCCCCGGCACACATAAAGCAAGGTTCCACCGTTACATAAAGGGTTCCATCCGGCAGGTATTTACTGCCCAATGCATTGAAAGCAGCAGTTAACGCAATCATTTCAGCATGGGCTGTTGGGTCGTTGAGCCGCTCGGTCATATTATGTCCGCGGGCAATAATTTTATCATTTACCACCACTACTGCACCAATGGGGATTTCGTCTTCTTCAAACGCTGTCCGGGCTTCCTTCAGCGCCTGCATCATAAAATATTCATCCGTCATATTTTTCCGGCAAGAAATTCATAGCTGTTTACTTACCTTGTTATAAAATTAGAACTAATGGTGAATATATCCAGCCTGGAGAAAATGCGGCAGTTCTTTAACAGCGGGCAAACAAAGTCATATTCATTTCGCAAGGAACAACTGAAGAAATTGAAAACTTCTATTCTACATCACGAAGAAGCACTTTATGAGGCGCTGTATACTGACCTGAAGAAAAGCAAAGAAGAAACCTGGGTGACAGAAACAGGCATGGTAATTTCTGAATTGAACGCTGCTATTAAAGATCTGCGCAACTGGATGGAACCGGAAAAAGTATCTACCAATTTGCTGAATCTTCCTTCGGGCAGCAGGATTATGAAGGAACCCCTGGGCGTAGTGTTGATCATCGGACCGTGGAATTATCCCTTTCAGTTACTCATTAATCCGCTGATTGGGGCTATTGCAGCCGGTAATTGTGTGGTGATCAAGCCCAGCGAATTAGCCCCGGCAACAGCCGCAGTAATAAAACGCATAATTGAAGACGTTTTTCCTCCTGAATATGTTCTGTATGTACAGGGAGAGGGTCAGGCTGTGATACCTGCAATGATGAACAACTTTACGTTTGATCATATCTTTTTCACCGGTAGCACTACAGTAGGTAAGATCATTTACAAAATGGCAGCTGAAAGATTGGTACCGGTTACCTTAGAACTGGGTGGCAAAAGCCCCTGCGTGGTAGAAAGTGATGCAAATATTAAAGTGGCAGTCCGCCGCATAGCCGTTACTAAATTTTCCAATGCCGGGCAAATGTGTGTAGCGCCGGATTATGTGCTGGTGCATGCTTCAATAAAAGATAAATTTTTGAATGAATTGAAATCGACCTTGCCTAAGTTTTTCAGTGACAAGCCTGAAGAAAGCTATAACTATGGCAAGATCATTAATGAAAAGCAATTTGACCGGATTGCCGGCTATTTGTCCAATGGTGTTGTTGAATATGGTGGAAGAACAGATAAAGAGAAATTGTTTATTGAGCCTACAATATTGACAGCTGTTTTGCCTGAAGCACCGGTTATGAACGAAGAGATATTTGGTCCTGTTCTTCCGGTTATTTCTTTTCAAACATTGGAGGAGGCAAAAAAAATAATAGACAGGCATCCAAATCCTTTGTCATTTTATATTTATACATCCAGCTCCAAAAAAGAAGAGGAATGGTTGCAGGCCATACCTGCCGGCGGGACTTGTGTCAACAACTCAAGCTGGCATCTCACCAATCATCATTTGCCTTTTGGTGGCCGTGGTTTTAGCGGTATGGGTTGTTATCATGGTAAATATTCTTTTGAAACCTTTAGTCATAAAAAGGCAGTGATGAAAACACCCACCTGGTTTGATCCGGCCATCAAGTATCCGCCATTTAAGGGGAAACTAAAATTGTTTAAATGGGTGATCAGATGAGAAAACTAAAGAAGCTGACAATTGTTTTATTAGTATTCATTGCTGCTTTTGCAGTGTATGTGGAAATTGTCAACCGTAATTCAAAAAATATGAACTATCGCCAGAAAATATTAAAAGCTGTTTACCCCGCCTGGATGTGGATCACCAAACTCACCGGTACAAACACCAAAAAGATGAAAAACGAATCAGCAAAATCCCCCGTAGTGTCATTTTATGATTTGTCCGCCACCCAAATTGATGGTAAGGAATTAAAGTTTGCTGACCTTAAAGGGAAAAAGCTGTTGCTGGTGAATACGGCTTCTGAATGTGGCTATACTAATCAATATGCCGATCTGCAAAAGTTATATGAGGAGTTCAGTAGCAAATTGGTAATCATTGGTTTTCCTGCCAATGATTTCAAAGAGCAGGAAAAAGGAACAGATGAGGAAATAGCACAATTCTGCAAAGTAAACTATGGGGTTACTTTTCCCATCATGAAAAAATCAGTGGTGATAAAATCAGCACAACAAAATCCCGTATACCAATGGCTTACCGATTCATCAAAGAATGGCTGGTGCAACCAGCAACCCAGCTGGAATTTTTCCAAATACCTGGTGGATGAAAGCGGGGTGCTCACCAATTATTTTGATCCTTCTATTTCTCCCTTAAGTAAAGAAATAACGGATAAAATCAGGTAGGCATATGAACTATAACGATATCATCGGTACCGTTGGTGTAAGCCTCATACTACTGGCTTATTTTTTAAATGTCTTTGGCTGGCTCAACAACAAGAACAAATTATTCTACCTGCTCAATATTATTGGTGCCGGATTAGCCTGTTATGCTTCCTGGCTGATTCTTTATTGGCCGTTTGTGGTATTGGAAGGGGTTTGGTGCCTTGTTTCTGTTATCGGGTTATTGAGATCAATACAGTATAAAAAGTCTACTGGTTAAGTATTGCAGCAATACCTTCTTTATAACTTGTAATCTTGAAATCCGGAAAAGTTTTTCTGAATTTCTCAGTGCTAAAAATATAATCCTGCTCAAACTGGTAGAGCAATTCTTTTATTTCCCGGATAGGGGAAACAAACAACCCGGCCAGGTTGATCATAAAGCGGGATAGAACAGTATGTTTTATCTCCTTGCCTGCTACTTCCGATATTAATTGCATGAATTCTTTTCCTGTAGGGAAATTGCTCTCAGATGGTAAATGCCATGTCTGGTTCCATGTATCAGGAGAATTGGCGAGCAATGCAGTGGCTTTTCCGGCATCTGGTGTGTAAATAAAAGTTCGTTTGGATTTGTCTGTGATCATCCATTGCGCCTTCTTTCCCTTCCTGATATTGTCAAACACCATGGCATTGACCACACTCAGTGTTTTTCCCGGCCCGTAAAATTCGGGTGCCCGGCAGATCATAGCAGTAAGGGTTCCGTTTTTTACTTCGTTAAGCAGCATATTGGCAATACCGGCCCTGATTTTTCCTTTTTCACTGCTGGGATTAAAGCTTGTTTCTTCTGTCATGGCGCCTGTGACCGGGCCATACATATAAATATTATCAAAGAAAACGAGTTTGGCTCCCTGCTTTTTGCAGGCATCAATCACATTGCGCATAAGAACCGGCCACTGTTCCTGCCAAACTTTTGTTTTATAAACCAATCCGGCTGTGAGGTAAACAATTGCTGATCCCTTTACTGCTTCTTCCGTTTGTGCTGCATTCAGCAAATCAGCGGCAAACAGTTCATCTGTTTCGTTTACTTTTTTCGGATTACGGCTGACCAAACGAATGGAAGATGTATAAGCTGGTAAAGCTTTGGCCAGTTCAGTTCCAATAATTCCACTGGCTCCGAGGATGGTTTGCATAAAAAAATTTGTGTAAAGGTATACCGACCCTAATTAACCGGGCACTTTTCGTGGTAATTCACCAGTTCGATCGGCGTTTTTTCAAAAGTGTAACCTGCATATACTTTTTCAATCTCGTTCAGCACTTCGTCAATTTCTTCAACCAATTTCAGTGTAACCAGTTTATTGCGGTATTCTTTGATGTTAGGTAATCCTTTCAGATAGTTAGCATAATGCCGTCTCATTTCATTTACTCCCACCACCGGGTTTTTCCATTCCACAGATTTATGTAAATGCTTTTTACAAACTGCCACCCTGTCTTCAATGGTCGGCGCCGGCAAATGTTCACCTGTCTTCATGAAATGTTTGATCTCATTGAATATCCAGGGATAACCAATAGCCGCCCTCCCGATCATGATTCCATCAACTCCGTAACGATTTTTATATTCCAATGCTTTTTCAGGAGAATCAATATCACCGTTACCAAAAATGGGAATGCTGATGCGGGGATTGTTCTTCACTTTGCCGATCAGCGTCCAGTCGGCGGTGCCTTTGTACATCTGTGTCCTGGTACGGCCATGAATGGCCAGTGCTTTGATGCCCACATCCTGCAAACGTTCGGCTACTTCTTCAATGTTCTTCGTGTTGTCATCCCAGCCTAACCTTGTTTTGACTGTAACCGGAAGAGAAGTTGATTTTACAACAGCCGATGTCAGTCTTACCATCAGGTCAATATCTTTCAGTACTCCGGCGCCGGCGCCTTTCAATGCTACTTTTTTTACCGGGCAACCAAAGTTGATATCGAGCAAATCGGGATTGGTTACTTCCACAATTTTGGCGGCCATCGAAAGGCTTTCTTCATCTCCTCCGAATATTTGTATACCAACCGGTCGTTCATAATCAAATATGTCCAGCTTCTTCCGGCTTTTAATGGCATCCCTGATCAGGCCCTCGCTGCTGATGAATTCAGTGTACATCAGGTCAGCCCCGTTATCCTTGCAAACAGCACGGAAAGGAGGGTCGCTGACATCCTCCATCGGTGCCAGCAACAGCGGGAAATCAGGAAGTTGTATGTTGCCTATCTTTACCATTTAAGAAACGGCAAATTTACAGTTTAATCAGCAGAGTTTATGTACGACAGTCATTCAAAAGGTATATCCTATACAGCAGGTTTTTTTATGCTGATCGCCTTTGCCATTGCAGGCTCTATCCTTGCCGGCATTATAAGCATACCGGTATGGACTAATATGACGGGGCTTCCTATTGCCAGTATGGAAACAGCCATCAGCGATCCGGCCAACAGCAATGCGGTGAAAGTGATTCAATGTATCTCGGCCATATTTGGTTTCTTTCTGCCCACGTTGTTAACTGCCAAAATGATGAGTCGTAAACCATTCCGGTTATTGGGTTTTACCGGCAACAGCAATTTTACAGAAGCTGCATTGGTAATTGGTATTATGCTTACGGCCCTGTTTGTTTCCGGTGGGTTTGCCTGGCTGAATGAACAAATACCCATTTCAGAGTCGTTGAGAAAGACTTTCGATAAAATGGAAGGTGATTACAACAAACAGGCAGAAGCTATTTTGAGTCTTAACAGCACAGTTGATTATGTGGTGGCAATTTTCGTTATGGCTTTTTTACCTGCCTTGTGTGAGGAAACTTTGTTCCGCGGCGGATTACAAAACTTCCTGACCCGTGCTACCCGTAATGTTTGGTTATCGGTAATTATCGTAAGTATACTTTTCAGCATTGCCCACTTTTCTTACTATGGATTTTTATCAAGAGTGTTTCTCGGTGTGATGCTCGGTCTCATCTATTACTTTTCTGGTAAACTCTGGCTGAGTATCCTGGCGCATTTTATCAATAATGCATTAGCGATAACAGTAGTATATGTATACAAACTGCAGGGAAAGCCTATGGCCGAAGCAATAAAAGAAGGAAATGACACAGCTTATTGGGGATTTGTCGCCCTGCCTGTGGTAATACTTTTGCTGGTATTATTTAAAAAATATGCCAGGAAACCGGAAGAAGAACTACCCCCGGCTGATAAAAATGAAGAACTCCGCAATACACCTTTTTATTAAAGCTCAGATTATTCATGGCATTTAACTGGTCCACATTTAAAACCCGGGCACTAACCGCCCTTGTATTTGTAGCAGTGATGCTGACAGGTTTGTTATGGAACCAATGGAGCTTTTTCATTTTGTTTTCCATCATTCACTTTGGTTGCTGGTGGGAGTACCTGAAGCTGACAGAAAAAATTTACCAGACATCGTTTCATAGTAATGCCAAACTGGGTTTCATGCTGATGGGATATGGTATGATGCTCTGGTTTTGCAAAGATGGCTACCATGTTGCCGGTTATAGTTTGCAGGAAAATTTTTCTATGCCGGTTTCAGCAGCCGGCTTTGTGTTACTGATCATTGGTATTTTTCTGACCAGCCCGATACACCTGCATGCATTTGGGATGGGCCTGCTGGGCTTGCTTTACATTTCGCTGAGCTGGGGACTGATGATGGATCTGACTGGTTTTGTTGATTCCTTCTTTTATGCCAGTGATATTGTTTTTTCTGCCGGGGCTTTTAAGTACTTCTTTGTTATTATACCCATAGTGATAATCGCTTCCATATGGATCAACGACACAATGGCTTATATCGTTGGTTCATTGATTGGCAAAACTCCTTTGTCAAAAATTTCACCAAAAAAAACCTGGGAAGGAACCATCGGAGGCATTATCCTGGCCGTGGTGGTGGTGGGATTGCTGGCAAAATTTTTTATTCCTTTCCAATATCATACTCCCGGGTTGGTACTGGAAATTGAAAATTATCATTGGTTCATCATCGCAGCTATAGCGGCAGTAGCAGGTACTTTCGGAGATTTGCTTGAATCAAAATTAAAACGGCTTGCCGGGGTAAAAGACAGCGGCCAGATTATGCCCGGGCATGGCGGTTTTTTAGACCGCTTCGACTCATTGCTGCTGGCCACACCTGCTGTGTGGTTGTATGTGCATTTTTTTATGTTATAGCTACAATTCGTCATTCACTTTTCACCATTGACTATATTTGCTCCATGACAATCCACAAAGAAGGCTATAAGACCATTGCATACAGCACTATCGTTTTCGGTATCATCAATTTAGTTTCCTTTTATTTTCTCAGCCCGTCTTTGCCTTATGTCAGCCTGCTGATATTTATTTTAACTTTAGGGTTGCTGCTGTTCCTGGTTTCCTTCTTCCGTATTCCCAAAAGAAACCATACCATTCAGGAAAATGCCATTGTTGCCCCGGCAGATGGTAAAGTGGTGGTGATAGAAGAAGTGCAGGCCGATGAATATTTTACAGACCGTCGCATACAGGTTTCTATTTTTATGAGTCCACTGAATGTACATGTTAATAGAAACCCTGTGAGTGGTGAAGTATTGTACAGTCAATACCATAAAGGCAAATACCTGGTAGCCTGGCATCCCAAATCGTCTACAGAGAATGAAAGACATTCGGTGGTATACCGCAGCACTAACGGGAAAGAAATACTGGTGAAACAAATAGCTGGGGCTCTTGCCAAACGAATAGTTAACTACCTGCAACCCGGTATGCAGGTGAAGCAGACCGAAGAAATGGGCTTTATCAAATTGGGTTCAAGGGTTGATCTGCTTTTGCCGTTGGATGCAAAGATCAATGTGAAGATTGGTGAAAAGCCGCAGGGTGGAGTAACGGTAATTGCAACCTGGTAATAATGTGCAAATATGCTAATTATCACATTAGCTGATCAGCAAATTAAAATATCGTCTCCAGCTCCTTTAAAGAGTACACCGTATAGGTTGGCTTTTTTTCGTTAATCAGTTCAGCCCTGTCCGTCAGGTGGTTCACATGTATTTGGTCAAAACCTGCATTCATGGCGCCTAAAATATCTACATCCATACTGTCGCCGATCATGATACTTTGTTCCGGCAATGCACCGGTTTTCTGAAAGGCATAATCAAAAATTTCTTTATGCGGTTTCAGGCTGTTGCTGCCTTCGGAAGTGATCACATGCCGGAAATACTTATCTAGTCCTGAATATTTCAGCTTACTATGCTGCGTTTTTTCAAATCCATTGGTGATCAGGTGCAGCTCATAGTTTTTGGCCGACAGGTAATCCAGTATTTCAAAAGTGTAAGGGAACAATATTTTCCGGGTGGGCAGAAGGTCCAAAAAACGGACTCCCATTTCTCTTGCCAGCGATTCATCGGCTATTTTAAAATCCAGTAGCGTCAGCCACATTCTCTTCCAGCGCAGTTCATCTACTTTGATATAACCGTTGCGGTAGCGGTCCCACAGTTTATCGTTATGTACGAGATAGTTTTTATGGAATAATTCAAAGTCATGAATTCCTCTTTCAGCCAGGCTGAGAGAATGATACAGTTCATCCAGTGTCTGACGGCTGTTGGCTTCAAAATCCCACAGGGTATGATCAAGGTCGAAAAACAAATGGCGGTACTTCATTTCAGATTGTAGATTTGCAAAGAAACTGGAAATATTCAATACCCAAATATTCAATCTTCAATGAATGTAGTTATCACCGGCGCTTCAAAAGGAATCGGAAAAGCCATTGCAGAAATTTTTGCCGCTTACGGGCATCACCTGTTTTTGTGTTCAAGAGGCGAAGTGGCCTTGTATAAAACCATGGAAGAGTTAGTGACCAAATATCCTGCTGCGATAATCAAAGCAAAACCTTTTGACCTCAGCAGGAAAGAAGAAGCCAAGGCCTTTGGCGCCTGGTGCCTTGAATATGGCGTACCGGATGTACTGGTAAATAATGCAGGCATGTTTGAACCCGGCAGTGTGCACAATGAACCGGAGGGCACACTGGAAAACCAGCTGGCCGTGAACATGTACAGTGCTTATCATGTCACCCGTTCGGTATTGCCCTGGATGATGGAAAAAAAGGCAGGTCATATTTTCAATATGTGTTCCATTGCTTCGCTGGATGCTTATGCCAATGGCGGGGCTTACAGCATCAGCAAATTTGCCCTGTATGGTTTCAGCAAAAACCTGCGGGAAGAAATGAAACCGTATAATATTAAAGTAACAGCAGTGCATCCGGGTGCGGTGCTGACAGATTCATGGGGCGGGTTTGACAACAGCCAGAAACGCATCATGGAAGCCAGTGATATTGCCAAGCTGGTCTATGCTGCTTCGCAACTTTCTCCCGCTGCCTGTGTGGAGGATATTGTAGTAAGGCCGCAGTTGGGGGATTTATGAAATCGTCATTGAAATTCGTATATGAAATCTGTTTTTGAGAATAATGATGAAAAGAAAGTTCGTCCTACCAGATTGTCTATAAACGGTGATCGATTTGACAAATTCAGCTCTCTGCTAAGCTCACTTTATTTTGTTATTTTCTGTGTTTTGATTATTACTATAGGAATATATATCTTATTAAGGATTCCACTTGAGGGGGAGTTTACGGGGTTTCTTAATTATGTTGTATCACCGGGTTTAATCTTTTTTGGTTTGTATGGAGTTTATAGAGTCTGGCATAATTCAAGTTTAATTAAAATTTATACTGGATTTAGTAAGTCAGAGAAT
>Ga0073934_10012217_pt1 | contig 10173 bp, 7 predicted proteins | sample LarsenN4metaG_FD_76834 | JGI IMG/M metagenome (GOLD analysis project Ga0073934, IMG submission 76834) | Hot spring sediment bacterial and archeal communities from British Columbia, Canada, to study Microbial Dark Matter (Phase II) - Larsen... ... | reverse complement strand
TCCCGCATAGAGTTCGACGTGCCGGGCCAGTACCTTACGCTCAAGCGGCTCTTGCTCGATAATCTCATCGTAGAGAAAGCCGCCAGTTGCGGCGCCATTCTTCGCAGGGCAAAGGTCGCTCGCGTCACCGCCCGTCCCGACGGCGACGCGCTCCTCGACATAGCAGGCTCGGAGAGTCCCGTCTGGGCAAAGGTCGCGCTGATCGCGACCGGGGCTAGCGTCGAACTCGCTTCGGGTCTCGGCCTCGTTGAGCAACCCGGCCCCGGCGCGGTCGCGCTCCGCTGCTACGTCCGCTCGTCGTTTGATATAGACCGGCTGATAATCTCCTATGACCGGACGATCACGCCCGGTTACGCCTGGATATTTCCGCTCGGGGCTGGCGAATACAACGTCGGGTGCGGCATCCGGTATCGAGCCAACGGCGCGCGCGTGAACCTCCGCAAGGCTTATGACATCTTTATAAAAAACTTCCCGCTTGCCGCCGACCTCATGAGGCGAGCCGAATCGGTCACGCCGCTCCAGGGGGCCATGCTCAGGTGCGGTCTCAAGGGCACGCGCCCCCTCGGCCCCGGCAATATACTGGTCATAGGCGAAACGATAGGCGCGACGTTCCCTTTCACCGGCGAAGGCATAGGCAAGGCGATGGAGACCGGCGAGATTGCCGCCGATGTATGCCATAGCGCGCTCGTCACTGGAGACTTCTCCTGCCTCGGCGAGTTCCCTTCTCGAATAGAGCGCGAGCTGGGGCCAAAATACCTGGGCTATCTCCTGGCCGAAGACTGGCTGTCTAAACCCTGGTTCAACGATCTTGTCGCGCGGAGAGTCCGTCGCAGCCGCTACCTGCAAGAATCTATCGCAGGCATCGTCAACGAGACGGCAGACCCGCGAGAGACTTTCTCTCTGCGGGGTGTGCTCCGAAGCTTCCTGAAGTGAGTCGCGCCCGCGCCCTGAGCTGTGGGCTTTCGCGCAGCGGTCTGGGTGAGTTCACCCATCCCCGACACCGCATGGTCGCCGATTTTTGACCGGGCGACCGAAAATCATCCGGCACTCTTATTGCTTTATCGAAATAATGAAGGCGACCTGTCTGCCAACATGGCAGCCTTGCAGAATTGCCTTGAGGCCCGATGAGAATCGGGACAACGCTGGAGAAAACATCATGAAGCTACTAATAGCCATAGACACATCGCCATCCACAGACGCGGTCATAAGCGAGGTTTCGGCGCGGCCATGGCCGGAGGGGACTGTCGCACGCGTGCTCAATGTGGTCGATTCACGCCTGGTCTCAACGGATTTCATCGACGTCGACGCTTATTCCAAGACCGAAGTCGATTCGGCACACGCGCTGGTCGAATCGCTCGCCGACCGCCTTACTTCTCGCGGCATAGGCTCGGTCGGGGTAGTGATCGAAGGCTACCCCCGGACAAAGATCGTCGAGTACGCGCGGGAGTGGGAGGCCGACTTTATATTCGTCGGCTCGCACGGGCACGGCAGCATCACGCGCTTTTTCCTCGGCAGCGTGGCCAAAGCCGTGACCCGATCCGCCCCGTGCTCGGTCGAGATCGTTCGCCCGACCGCGCACAGACAGGGCGGAGAGACCTCCGCAATGAGGGTGCTTCTGGCCACGGACGGCTCCGCGTGCTCGGCGGCGGCGGCGCGCTCGGTCGCCTCCCGGCCCTGGCCCGAACAAAGCGAGTTCAGGATCGTGAGCGCCGTCGACCTGGTCGTGCCCGTGATCGAACCCTGGTACGGCGCGCCCAACCTGATAAGCCGCATCGAGCGCGAGACTTCGAAGCTGGCCGAGCAGGCGATCAGGGCCAGCGAAACGATCCTTTGTGGCGCGGGGTTGTTTACTTCGGAAGCGGTCCTCGTCGGCAACCCGAAGGTGAGCATCCTCGATGAAGCTAAGGACTGGGACGCGAACCTGGTGGTCGTAGGATCGCACGGGCGGCGCGGGATCGACCGCGCGCTTCAGGGGAGCGTCTCGGAAGCCGTCGCGCTTCACGCCCACTGCTCGGTCGAGGTGATACGCGAGCGCGATAACCTCTACTGAAACGGTCTCGAAAAAACTTTGAAGGGGCGAAATCTAATTTGCCCCTTCAGTTTTTTTGAGACAGGCGCTCGAAGCCTGTTATTTGCTGTGCGCGAAAGCTCACAGGTATTGTGGAAGTTTCCGCAGCGCGTTCTCGGATGGCGAGAGACTTTTCGCCATCACATCTTCGGCACGGGGGCCTGGACTTCTGTAGCCGACTGGCAGGGCACACAAAGTGACACTGCCGGATCAGCCGCCAGCCTCCTTTGATTGATCGGCTTGCCGCAAAGAACGCAGGTGCCGTAGGTTCCCGCTTTCAGTCTCCCGATCGCCTCGTCAGTCTCGCGCAGCCGCCGCCTGAGCGCGTCAAGATGGCTGAATGCAAGCTCCCGTATCTCGTCATCTACGGGCGAGCCGCGCTCGTTAGCGCCCTCGCTCAACTCACCATCCCCCAGCGATTTTGCTACGAGGGCTTGAATGATAGTGTGTCTTTCGGCGCGCAGGCGTTCTTCGAGCCTGCCCCGTTGAGAAGTTCCGGAATTAGTTGTGCTCACTTCCATAATAGGCTCCTTAGCCTGCCGCCCCCGTGAAGAGAACGAGCTGTAAAATGCGCCACTCAATAACTTGACAAGGGGTTTTTATGCAACACCTGTGCCCGCTGAATCTGAGGAATATTTCGCGGCGAGTAATGGTTGGGGGATCAATTCCTGCTGAGCAGCTCGGCCAGCGTCAGAAGGAGCTTGTCGGCGGTGTAAGGCTTCGAAAGAAACGTTTTCACGCCGAGGGAGGCCACATCCGAAGCTTTTCCTTCGGAACGAAGCCCGCTCGTCGCGATGATCTTTATTTGAGGATTCATCTTTTGAAGAATGCGTATGGTCGTCAGCCCATCCATATGCGGCATCCCGAGGTCTGTCAGCACTACGCTTATCTCGCCCTTATGCTCGGCGTACAGCGCGACCGCCTCCGTGCCGTCGGCTGCCGTTATCGCCCTGTAGCCGTATGCCTCGAGCGTCCCTTTCGCTATCTCAAGAATCGCCGCCTCGTCATCCACGACCAGTATCAGCTCGCCGTGACCGAGCGGCAGGCTGCTCTCGGTCTGGCGCGTCTGCCGGAATTGCGTCGATTCGAGGGCGGGGATATAGATGCCGAAGCCCGTGCCCCTGCCGACCTCGCTATAGACGTTTACGAATCCGCCGTGGCTTTTGACGATCCCCAGAACTGTCGAAAGTCCCAGCCCGGTCCCTTCGCCATGCTGTTTCGTAGTAAAGAAGGGCTCGAAGATTTTGCCTATGACGTGATCGGGTATGCCGACCCCTGTGTCTGCGACTGTGATGTGAACATAACGACCGGGTCGCGCCTCGATGTTCATTCGCGCATAGTTCTCGTCTATATAGACGTTGTCGGCCTGTATCATGAGCTTGCCGCCGTGGGGCATCGCGTCGCGGGCGTTGACGCACAGGTTCATGAAGACCTGGTGAAGCTGTGTGGCGTCGCCGGTCACCGCCCAGAGGTCGTCGGCTATGTCGAATTCTATCTCGATAGACTTCGGAAGGGTGTCTCTCAGGATTTTGACAACTTCCTTGATCAGGTGTTTAGGCTGTAGGAGTATGCGTTCGCCCTCGACGCCTTTGGCGAACGAGAGGACCTGGCTTACGAGTCCCGCGCCGCGCTCGGCGCTCTTGAGCATGGTCGTGAGCCACCGCTGGCTATCCTCGTCGGTCATCTTCATCTGAAGTATGCGCACGGCCATCAGTATCGGCGACAGGATGTTGTTGAGGTCGTGCGCTATGCCGCCCGCGAGTGTGCCTATGCTCTCCATCCGTTGCGCGCGCAGGAACTGGGTCTCGATCTTTTTCTTCTCGGTCACATCGGTGTTTATGATCAGAATCGATTTCGGCTGCTCGCGCTCGTCGCGCACCATCGTCCAGTGACTTTCGATGATGATCTCCCTGCCTAGCCTGGTTGTCTGGCGCAGCTCGCCGCTCCACTCGCCCTTTTCGAGGAGCGCCTGTTTCGCTTTTTCGTAATAGTAGAGATTGCCGTTGTAGAGCCGATCCAGTATGTCTTCGCCCAGCACCTCGGTCGAGGACCAGCCGTATATCCGCTCCGCGCCCTTGTTCCAGAAGAGTATCTTATCGTCGAGGCCCCGGAGCAGGATCGCCTCCTGCGTGTGATCGAGCAGCGTCGCCTGTTCGATCAACCGCTCCTCGCCGAGCTTGCGCTCGGTTATGTCGGTGCGGATCGCCACGTACTGATAAGGCTTCCCCCGCTCGTTCAAGAACGGCACGATGGTCGTGTCGACCCAGTAAAATGTGCCGTCCTTGGCCCTGTTCTTTAGCTCGCCCTTCCACACCTGCCCGCTCGCGATCGTGGTCCAGAGGTCTCTTATAAACTCCTTCGAGTGATACCCGGAATTGATTATGCGGTGGTCCTGTCCGAGCAGCTCCTCGCGCGAGTATTTCGATATCTCGCAGAACTTGTCGTTCGCGTACTTGATGATCCCCTTCTGGTCGGTGATGGCCAGGATAGAGGACTCGTCGAGCGCGAATTTTATATCGGCCAGCTCCTTTAGAGACCTCCGCAGCTCTTCTTCGGTCCGCTTGTGCTCGGTGATGTCGGTCCCGACGCCGACCACCCAGCGGGGCGCGCCGTTCGAATCCGGCATCGCGGAATTATTCCAGGCGATCAGCCGTCGCTCTCCGTCGCGGGTGAGCCAGTAATTCTCAAAGCGGTTAGGGATCAGGCCCGATTGGATGGAACGGAACTCGGACTTTACCGCTTCGATCTCCTCCGGAATTATGAAGACATCCCAGACTCGCTTCCCGCGCACTTCATCGAAAGCGTACCCCGTAGCCTCTTCGCAGGCGCGGTTGAAGCGGGCTATGCGGCCTTCCGAGTCCAACACGACGATAAGCGCGCCCGCCGTATCGAGCACGGTCGAGATAAGACGGTTGTCCTCTTCTATCGAATCCCGGCCCGCGAGATCGTCTGGAGAAATATACATAGCCTTAACACCACCCGGATCAGCTACGCAGATCAGCACCCGAGAACATAGAGACCTGAGCTTTTATGCTGGAAGGTATTTTAAGGCTTTGAAGTCTGCAATCCAAGCGGTAAAGGTCGGAAGCCAGAAGCCAGAATAATTCCATGAACAGTAATCAGGCTTGCTCCCCTGGCTTCTGGCTTCTAGCTCGGGCTATTCACCGCCCCGGTGTCGCCTCTTCCAGCTTCTTCAGCCGATATCGCAACTGGTCGCGCGATATGCCGAGAAGCTCGGCGGCGCGCGTCTGGTTGCCGTGGCTTCGCGCCATCGCCTGTCGCACCAGCGACATCTCGACCTCGTCGAGAATGATGCCCTCGGGCGGTAGCATGAACAGGTCCGGCGAAGGCGCGGCGGCGGGAACCTCGACAGGAACCTCTGTCGCAAACGCGACCGGCTCTGGCGCGTCCGACTGAGCAATCACGTCTTCGCTCGCAAGCCCGCGCGGCAGATAGGCGGTCGTTATAAGGTCGCCGTCTTCGAGTATCATCACTCGCTCGATCACGTTGCGAAGCTCCCGCACGTTTCCCGGCCACGAGTAGCGCCTGAAGACCTCCGCGACTGCGGGCGAGAGGCCGCGCACCCGCTTGCGCAGCCTCTCGTTGAAGAACGAGATATAACGCTCGGCAAGTATGATCACGTCGTTGCCGCGCTCGCGCAGCGGAGGGATATCTATCTGGATGACCGACAGGCGGTAGTAAAGGTCGAGCCTGAATCGCCCCGCCTCGCTCTCTTTCTTAAGATCGCGGTTTGAGGCGGCGATCACCCGCGCGTCGAGCGGGATGTCCTTCAGCCCGCCCACCCGGCGGAAGGTGCCTTCTTCGAGCACCCTGAGCAGCTTCGCCTGAAGGCTCAGCTCAAGCTCGCCTATCTCATCGAGGAAGAGCGTGCCGCCTTCGGCCTGTTCGAGCAGCCCTTCTTTGCGCGCCTTCGCGTCGGTGAACGCGCCTTTCTCGTAGCCGAACAGCTCGCTTTCAATAAGGCTCGCGGGGATCGCGGCGCAGTTGATGGCGACAAAGGGGGCGGCGGCCCTGCGCGAGCCGTAATGGATCGCCTTGGCCACGAGGTCTTTCCCCGTCCCCGACTCGCCCTGCAATAAAACCGACGACACTTCGCTCTCGGCCACCTTGCGCCCGAGCGTGAGCATCTCCTTCATGGGGGGCGACTGGCCCGCTATCTGCTCGAAGCTGAACTGGCGCGCTCGCTCGCGCCGGATCATGCTCACTTCCTTACGCAACAGTTGCGTCTCTATGCCGTTTCGAATAGTGACCTGAAGCTCTTCGAGGTTCATCGGCTTGCCGATGAAATCGTAAGCGCCCCCCCTGAGCGCGGCTATCGTGTCTTCGACAAGCACGTTCGACGTCATCATGATGACGACAGCGTCGGGCTGGCGGCGCTTGATCTCGCGCAGTATATCGAGGCCCGACCCGTCGGGCAGGTTCACGTCCAGCAAAACGGCTGCCGGCTGCTCCGAATCGTAGGCGGCGATCCCGGTCGCGACCGTGTCGGCCTCGACGCTCGTATAGCCCCAGCCCCGCAACGCTTCGGTGAGCATCCACCGAATCATCTGCTCGTCGTCGACGATGAGGATCTTTTCTTTAGCCATACTCTTGTCCGGTTCTCGAATCTACTGTTTACCATTTCACGGCACAATAGGGCAATGCGTAAGGCAGAAGCCGGAATCTCTAAAGTGTCTATTCGATGATTGCCATCGTGCAGGAATACCGGAATTGACTTCTGGCTCCTGGCTTCTGGCTTCCGACTTGTCCGCCGCCCGCGCAACAGGTAAGCTCTCTCAAGTAGCCGCGTCATGATTATTCGAGTCCGGAGTCCGAGGGAGATTTCTGTATGAATAAAATGATTGCCCTGTTGCTGCTTGCGCCCTTCATGCTGATGGCCCGCTCCGCTTCAACTTCCGAGTCAAAGACGCTCGCCGAGCGGCTTGGATTTGCCGCTACCGACCGCGTGCTCATCATCAACGGCGATGACGTGGGAGTAAGCCACGCGGCGAACGCGGCGACCATCGACTCCCTCGAAAACGGTCTGATGACCTCGGCCACCATCATGGTCCCCTGCCCGTGGTTTCCTGAGATCGCCGCTTACGCCAGGTCTCACCCGCAGGCCGATTTCGGGCTGCACCTGACGCACACGAGCGAGTGGAAAGGGTATAAATGGGGTCCGGTCGCGAGCAAGAGCCAGGTGCCGGGCCTCGTCGACCCGCAGGGCTACCTCTGGCCCGACATAGCGAGCGTCTATAAAAACGCGACGACCGAGCAGGCTTACATCGAGGCCCGCGCGCAGGTCGAAAAGGCGCTCGCGGCGGGAATAGACGTGACCCATCTCGATTCGCACATGGGCACACTCCAGTATGACTTGAAGTATTATGAAGTCTACCGCCGCCTCGCAAAGGAGTACGACCTGCCGCTGCGCATGGCATCGCAGGACGTGCTTGCGGCGAGGGGCGGCGAAGGTCTGAGGAAGCAGCTCGAAGAAGACGGGGTGCTCTGCCCCGACTACCTCATCCACGGCGGGCGAAAGAGCGGCGAATCGGTCACCGAGTACTGGCACCGTATGCTTAAAGATTTGAAGCCCGGCGTGACCGAGCTCTACATTCACGCGGCGCTGCCCGGCGAAGAGATGAAATTTATCACGAACTCATGGCAGGAGCGCGCGACCGAATACGAGCTCTTCACGAAAGACCCGGAGATACGCCGCCTGCTCGAATCGCAGAACGTCAAGCGCATAGGGTTTCGCCCCATAAGGGACTTGCAGCGCAAGGCCCGGCAGACGAAAGCGCAGCCCGGCGCGGGCGAAAAGAAGTGACGCGCGAGCCAACCGAGGAGCAACACTATTATGTCGAAAACGTATGAACGGATCGAGACCAGGCTGATTCACTCGGGCGAGCCGAGGATAAACGGCTCGGTCGTCATGCCCATTTTTCAGACGGCCATGTTCGAGTACGCGGGCGAGAAGAGTTACGACGCGATAAAGTACCTGCGGCTGAACAACTCGCCAAACCACGTCGCGCTTCATGAGAAGCTCGCGGCCATCGAGAACGCCCAATCGGCGCTGGTCACGTCGAGCGGCATGGCGGCCATATCGACGACGCTGCTCACGCTGCTTGGGTCGGGCGATCACCTGCTCGCGCAAAATTGCCTCTACGGCGGCACTCACGACCTGCTCACAAAAGACCTCGCGCAGTTCCGTATCGGTTACGACTTCATAAACGCGGACGACCCGGCAGGCTGGGAGAGCAAGCTGCGGCCCGAGACGCGCGCCATCTACGTCGAGGCGATGTCGAACCCGCTGCTCGAAGTCGGCGACCTCAAAGCCGTCACGGCCTTCGCGCGCGAGCACAACCTGGTATCGGTCATCGATAACACCTTCGCGAGTCCTATCAACTTTCGCCCCGCCGAATGGGGGTTCGATCTCTCCGTCCACAGTTGCACCAAGTACCTCAACGGGCACTCGGACATCGTCGCGGGCGCGGTCATAGGACGCGCCGACCTGATCGAGAGGGTCACTCATCGGCTCAATCACCTGGGCGGGACGCTCGACCCTCACGCGGCCTTTCTTCTCCACCGGGGTATGAAGACGCTCTACCTCAGGGTCAAGCACCAGAACCAGAGCGCGCTCGAAATCGCGCAGTTCCTCGAAAGCCACCCCGGCATCGCCCGCGTCAACTACCCCGGACTTGAGAGCCACCCCAGACACCAGCGGGCGCGCGAGCTGTTTGACGGCTTCAGCGGGATGTTGAGCTTCGAGCTGAAGGGCGGGGTCGAGGCCGCCGAGCGGTTCATAGGCAGGGCGAGCATCCCCATCTATGCCCCGAGCCTGGGCGGGATAGAGACGCTGATGACGAGGCCCGCCCTCACATCCCACTCCGGGATGGACCCGGACGAGCGGCGCGGCGTCGGCATATCCGACGGCCTTATCCGCGTGTCGGTAGGAATAGAGGCTACCGCTGAGATCATCCAAGATTTCGAGCAGGCGTTGGGATGACGAGCCGACCGCAGATTATGACGGGGAAGACCTGCCTTGTGACCGGGGCGAATTCCGGGATAGGCAAGGTGACCGCCCGGCGGCTGGCCGAGATGGGCGGGCGAGTCGTCATGGTCTGCCGCAGCCGCGAGCGCGGGCAGCGCTCCCTGGACGAGATACGGCGAAGTAACGGAGACGCCAGGCTGGAGCTTCTCTGTTGCGACCTCTCGTCCCAGAAGGCCATCCGAAATCTCGCCATGGAATTCATAGAGCGATACGACCGGCTCCACGTGCTCGTCAACAACGCGGGACTCATGATGCGCCGCCGCGCGCTCACCGAAGACGGTCTCGAATCGACTTTCGCCGTCAACCACCTCGCCTACTTTTTGCTCACGAACCTGCTGCTCGATGTGATCAAGATAAGCGCGCCCGCGCGCATAGTAAACGTGGCCTCGATAGCGCACATGACAGGGACGATCAACTTCGACGACCTTCAATGCGAGAAGAGTTATTCGGGCATGGTGGCCTACAGGCAATCGAAGCTCGCGAACATACTCTTCACCTACGAGCTGGCCCGCCGCCTCGAGAGAACAAGGGTCACGGTCAACTGTCTCCACCCCGGAGTCATCGCCACGAACATAGCCCGCGACATGCCGAAGGTGGTCGACCTGGCGTTGAGGGCGTTCTTTTCAAGTCCGGAAAAAGGGGCCGATACGACCGTCTACCTGGCGAGCTCGCCGGAGGTCGAAGGGGTCACGGGCAAGTATTTTGACGACCTCGAAGAGACGCGGTCGAACGAAGAATCCTATAATAAAGATGTCGCACGTCGCTTGTGGGAGGTGAGCGCGCGGCTCGCCGGGCTTGCGACCTAAAAATTGACAGGATTAACAGAGTTGACATGACTCAAAGAATGAAATCCTGTCCTTCCTGTTAATCCTGTCTGAACCTGGAGGTCGATTCGAATGAGAAGATACGCCCTGTCGCTGCTGGCCATTTTATTTATCTCGCTCGCCCCTGCCATCGCGCAGAAGCGCGCATTCACTATCGAAGACCTTTATCGCATAAAGTCGCTTTCCGACATTCAAATCTCGCCCGACGGGAAGACGATCCTCTATGCTGTAGG
>Ga0073934_10012216_pt1 | contig 10174 bp, 7 predicted proteins | sample LarsenN4metaG_FD_76834 | JGI IMG/M metagenome (GOLD analysis project Ga0073934, IMG submission 76834) | Hot spring sediment bacterial and archeal communities from British Columbia, Canada, to study Microbial Dark Matter (Phase II) - Larsen... ... | reverse complement strand
TCGGACGGCCGCCGGCGGGTGATAATGCCCGGGCTATGGCGAGGAGAGGTGTCCTCTCTTCTCCCAGAAAAACAGCGGACTCGGAGGAAGGTTTTTTTGGCCCGTTTCCAAGACTCTCCTCTCAAACGACAAAGCGGGCTAAGCTTGTAGAAGGGCATTGAGACATCTTTCGGACGCGGGTTCAATCCCGCCATCTCCACATTTACAAAAATCACCCCCGACTGTTGTCAGCGGCGGGGAGTAATCCCCTTTAATTTAAGTCTAACTTAAAACGCCGCGTTTTAAGTTAAGCTTAAACTGCCTGCAAATTACCTGTACGGGCCCCGGTTAACACCGGTTACCACTAAATCAGCGCTTTGTCGCCTCAAGGTGCCAACTTAACACAGGGTTGACTCCCCCGCCGCGGCGAATAAAATATCTGAACACGCTAAATCTCTTCCACTTTCAACATGAAAGACAAACTCAACTCACCAATCGCCCACGCCGCCCTCGCCGGAGCGGCGGCGGCTTTCCTTGTGCTGGCCGCTGCCGGCGGAGCGATCTGGGTAAACAAAGACAGGATAGCCCGCGACTTTTTTCTGAAACCGGTTGAGACCAAAACCGAAAAGGGTGCGACCACCACCCCTCTTTATCCGCAAGAGTCACTGGTGGTGGAAATTGTAAAAAAAGCGAGCCCGGCGGTCGTGTCAATCACCGTCAGCGCCGATGTGCCGAAACTTGAACGATATTTTGAGGAGGATGGCGACGCCTTCAGCGACTTTTTCGGCGGCAGTTTTTTTCGGTTCTCAATACCAAAATACCGCCAAAAAGGCACGGAGAAGCAGGAGATCAGCAGCAGTTCCGGTTTTCTTGTCTCGCCGGACGGGTACATAGTCACCAACCGCCACGTGGTTGATCAGGAAAAAGCCGAGTACACTGTCTTCACCAACGACGGAAAGAAACATGTCGCGGAGGTTGTCGCCCGCGATCCCGTCCTTGACATCGCGGTCATTAAAATTAAAGGCAAAGACTTCCCTTACCTCTCCTTCGGTGAATCGGATCGTCTCCTTGTCGGTCAATCGGTAATCGCCATCGGCAACGCTTTAGGTGAGTTTCGCAACACGGTTTCGGTTGGTGTTATTTCGGGGCTTGGCCGATCGGTGGTCGCCGGCGATTTCTTCGGCCGGAGCGAAGCTCTGGATCAAGTAATTCAAACGGACGCTGCCATCAACCCCGGCAACTCCGGCGGACCGCTTCTCAATCTGCGCGGCGAGGTGGTGGGGGTTAATGTCGCCATTGTGGCCGGATCGCAAAACATCGGTTTTGCCCTCCCCGCCGACAGCGTCAAGGGTGTAGTTGAATCGTTCAGGCGTTACGGTAGAATTGTGCGGCCGTTTCTCGGCGTCCGCTACATCCAAGTTACGCCATCCCTCAAGGAAAAAAATAAACTCCCGGTTGACTATGGGGCGCTGGTCATTCGCGGGGAAAGCAAAGATGAACTTGCCGTCATCCCCGGATCGCCGGCCGACAAAGCCGGTATCACGGAGAATGACATAATCCTTGAGGTGGACGGTCTTAAACTTGACTCCAACTCCAATCTGGCGGCCATCATAAGAAGTAAAAAAGTCGGCGGGAAGATTGAGCTGACAATTATTCACAAAGGCGAAAAAAAGAAAGTGACGGTAACGCTTGAGGAAGCGCCGGATTAATCCGGCGAGAACCTTGCCGGCGACAGCCGGTCAATGCTATAGTTGAATTGCAAACTTAAAAAAATTAACCTTAGTTTAAAGCTTGCTTAAGCAACACGTACGCGTCAATCACCAGATTAACGCCCCCGAGCTTCGCGTCATCGGGCCAGCCGGAGAAAATTACGGTGTAATGAGCCTAAAAGACGCTCTGTTAAAAGCCGACGGTCTTGGACTCGATCTTATAGAGATTTCTCCCAGCGCCACACCTCCGGTCGCGAAACTGATGGACTTCGGAAAGTTCCAGTACGAAACCAACAAGAAAATCAGGGCGGCCAGGGCCCATCTCCAGCCGGCGGAGACTAAAACAATTCAAGTCACCATCGGCACAAGCGAGCACGATCTCGCCCTTAAGGCGCGAAAAGCGGCGGAGTGGCTCAATGAAGGCCACCGGATTAAAGTCAACCTTTTCCTCAAAGGCAGGGAAAAGTACCTTGATACAGCGTTCCTGAATGAACGGCTGGCGAGAGTTTTGAAGCTTATTCCTGTTGAGTACAAGTTTGGTAGTCAGCCGACTAAAGGACCCCGCGGGATGACGCTGACAATAGAGAAAAAGTGAAACTGCCGCGGCTAACCGGCGCGAGGTGGACAAAGTTGCCCGGGTAAGATAGTATGTTTCTCCATTAGGCCGGATTCGCCGGGTTTAATTTTTCGGTGTCTAAAAAATGAAAACCAACAAAGCCGTCGCCAAAAGATTAAAAGTTACCAAACGAGGTAAAATCATCGGCCGAAAAGCTGGCCAGAACCATTTCAACGCCAAGGAACCGCGCCGGGTTCAGCTTGCCAAAAAGCGCGCCGCGCCCGTTTTTCTTCCGCCGCGAGTCCGCCGAAATCTGCTGGCTGGCCTGTAATTGGCAATTACACTGTCTATTTACCTACTTTACATATTTTTTGACTTTACACTTTAAAAAATTTCCATGTCCCGCGTAAAAAAAGCTGTTAACGCCCTGAAGTACCGCCGCAAGCTCCTTAGGGAAGTCAAAGGCTACCGCCACGGCCGTTCTAAAAAAGAGCGGCTGGCGCAGGAGGCGTACCTTCACGCCGGCGCTCACGCCTTCGCCCACCGCCGCGACAAAAAAGGCGGCTTCCGGCGGCTCTGGAACGTGATTATCAACGGCGCGGCGCGCCGGGAAAATCTTTCTTACAGCAAATTGATGGGGCAGATGAGAAAAAAGGGCGTTGGCCTGAACAGGAAAATTTTGGCTGATCTCGCGGCCGCTCATCCGGAGACCTTCAAAAGAGTGATTACCAAAATAATCTAAAAGATCGCCAAAAACTCAAAAAGAAAGCCGGCCGTTCCGACTGCACCAGTCGGAACGGCCGCAGTCTTTTAAAGATCAATAAAAACCCGCTCGCCCTGGCGCGGACAAAAAGCCCTAACACCAAGATAATCTCGAAGGCGTTGGGCCAAAAACCCGGAGGACTTTTGCTCTCCCATCACGAGATACACCCCCTCAAGCGTCCCGGCGGCCGCTTCCACGAAAGAGACAAGGTGATCGGAGTCTTTATGCGACGAAAAACCGTAAATTTTGCGCACCTCGGCGCGCACCGGCAGGCGTTCGCCGTCTATAACCACCGACCGTTCGCCCTCGGCGAGGAGACGGCCAAGCGTGCCGGGCGCCTGATAGCCGGTCAAAAGAATGATATTCCTTCGCTCCGGCAGATATTTTCTCTCGTGGCTAACCACCCGGCCGCCCTCCGACATTCCGCCTCCGGCGATAATGATCTTCGGGGCGGGAGCGGCGTCAATCGCCGCCGAGTCCCGCGGCCGGACCGTGAGCTGCAGCTTCGGAAACCGGAAGATATTGTCGCCGGATGATATTTCCTTCTGAACGTCCGGCTTGAAGCGGTGGCTCGCCGCGGCGTAGACTCCGGTAACTTTGATGGCGAGAGGCGAGTCAAGAAATACCGGCACGGAAGGCACATCTCCGCTTTCAATAAGACCATTTAGCTCGTGAAGCAGTACCTGGCTTCTTTCAAGCGAGAACGCCGGGATGACAAGAACGCCCCGCCGCGCCGCGGCGTCCCGAACAGCGAGAGCAAGTTTTTCCCGCCGGTGTCCGGGCGGTTCATGATTCCTGTCCCCGTAAACGCTCTCCATCACAAGATAATTCGTCCCGGGAAGCGCTTCGGTGTCGGGCAAGAGCGGGGAGGGACTGTTACCGAGGTCTCCCGTAAAAACCGCCTTCCTGCCGGTCACGGACAGTTCAAACATCGCCGAACCGAGAATGTGACCGGCGTCTCTAATCAACGCCCTTATGCCGGGAACCGGCTCAAAGGCCCCGTGGTAATCCGCGGATCGCCACAAAGAAAGAGCGCGCCTGACATCGTCCTTGTCGTAAAGCGGCGGGCCCCCCTCCTCCTTCGCGGCCTGAAAGATGATCTCCGCCGTGTCGAGAAGCATCACCTCCGCGAGTTGTTTCGTTTCCGGCGTAGAGTAAATGACGCCGCGGAAACCGTCCTTAACAAGTTTGGGAATCCGGCCGATGTGATCGGCGTGAGCGTGAGTCACCAAAAGAGCGTCAACGGAGACGGGCTCATAAGGGAAGGGCTGCCGGTTGGCGGCGTGAGCCCGCTCGCCGCCCTGAAAAAGGCCGCAGTCTATCAAAAGCCGCGGCTTCATCCTGCCGGCGGCGGGCGAAAGTAAAAAATTCGCGCCCGTCACCGTCTCCACCCCACCATAAAAGGCGATGGACCATCGTTCGCTCATACACTTGTTTTAGGCAAAGGAAAAAACCGCCCCAGAGCGGCGAAAACCGCGAGAAAACCAACAACATCAAAAAAAAGATCGCCGGCGGTATCGCTCCAATAATTCACCGCAAAGGTTACACCGAGAGCGTACTCAAAAACTTCCCACAAGACGTTCACCGTAATAGAAAAAACCAGAGTGATTAAAAAAAGCCGGCCGGCGGCAAAACGCCGGAGGCTTTCGTAGGGAGAAAATCCGAAAAACCATACGGAAATGGCGCCAAGCCAGGCCCCGCCGAGAGAGTGCATCAGGGAGTCGTACCACGGCCAGCGCCAATAAAGACTAAAGGCCAGCGCCAAAAAATGCAAAATGGCGATTCCGGCGATAATCAGGGCGGCCAACAAAAGAATGGGGTGGGAACGTTCAGGCATTAAATTGAACGCTTATTCGCGCCGGCCGTTTTTTTATCATCGGCTTAATGCTGCATCCAAGCGTCCCGCCGGAGGCGGGACGCTTGGATGGGTCACTTGAAAGTATAACCCTAGTTTAAACACTAGGGGGGTGCTCGCAACAAAAGTCCCTTAGAAAACTTCGGTCTCCCAAAGCACTCACTGGAACAGCGTATCTAAAGCTCCCTGAAGATTGTTTTGTAGAGTAATACTTCAAGCGACCCGTCTTAATTGTAGCAAACCGGCAAGCCGGCGCAAGAGTCCAGGCACGAAGGCGCCCCGCCATCACCCGAAAGCGGGAAGCGGGGCGCCTTACTCGGCGGATTGCCGCCAGTGTCCCTATTTTAATTAGGTGGGAGCGTGTGCGCGCGCTTTGGAAACTTTGCCGGCCGGAGCCGGCGGCCCAAAAGAATCCGCGCAACTTTAAAAGTTCCCTTAGTGTGATGATTAAAGTGGACGTGGGGGCAATCCTTTGGGGAGAGTAAAAAAGAAAAAAGTAATTTGCAACAGCCGCTGGTGAAAAATTCCGTTCACAATCTGTGGACAAGTTGTGCTCTAAAGGTGGACAACGCTCTCCGCCGCAAAAATCTTTGATAATCAACACCCCGTCAAAATCCAGCTACTCATCTACCCCGAATTTCTTATAGTCAAAGATCGCCGGCTTTGCGCCAAACCAATGTCTGATCTCGTGGGCGGCTTCTTCGGCCGTTTCCGAGGCGTGAAGCAGATTCATGACAGCTCGCTTTTCAGTGTTGGCCAAGGCCGGCGAGTCATTGGAAAAATCCCCGCGAATGGTCCCCATGTCAGCGATAAACGGGAGTGTCGGGCCAGCGATCTTGCGAACCATGTCCACCGCGTGCAAACCCTGCACCACCATCCTGACAAGCGGCGCCGACACCATATAATCCACAAGCCAGAGGCGCACCATTTTACCTATCTCCAGCGGGTCCGCCGTGCCAAGCAGAGGTTTTGGATCAATGCCGTACTTCTGATACGTCCCGAGACTTTTCTCGCCGAGGCGTCTAATCCACGCCTCGTCTTTTGGGTAATGCTCATCAATCTTAGCCCTCGTCGGCTTAAACATCTGAAGCGCCACGATCTTGAGGTCGCGCTGTTCAAATCGCTTGATAATCTCGCCGATGAGGCCCTTCCTGACACCGTCAGGCTTCACGAGCACGAATGTCCTTTCCTGTTTAAGTTTATCCATAACAACAAATTAATGCCGCCAATCCTAACTTGAGCCGATAAAATAATCAAGCTTCAGCTAAAGATTCCTTCTCGCCTCGTAACTCGTATCTCACATTTCAGCTCCCCTGATACCTCGCCGCGATCTCCCGCTCAATCTCGCTCCGCTCGCGGCCGTATTTAAGGTAAGAAAGCTCCTTGAGCTGGTCAATCTCCCCCCCGCCGCCGCCGCCTTTGGGCGGCCGCAAGGTCTCCATGCTAAACGGTCTGGTCGGCCGGCCCCGGGAGAGCAGCCGGACATAGCAATTGCGATTTTCCGTGTTGATGAGATCCGAAGCGGTAAAAACCGGCGCGAACTGTTTTTCCAGAAACTCGGCGTCCTCGACGCCAACCCGGAAAGCGGCGAGGGAGCCGACGTTGCCGAAAACCGCGTCCTTAATCTTCTCATCAAGCTGTTTTATGAACTGATGGGCGAGATTCAGCGACAGTCCGTACTTACGGGCCTCGGAAAGGATGGAAACGATGGAAGGGGTAGTAACATTCTGAAACTCGTCAATGTAAAGATAAAACGGCGGCAGACTGCCTGCCGCGGCGTCAGTGCGCGACAGCGCCGCCATCAAAATCTTTCCCACCAAGATAAGACCGAGAAGATGGGAGTTGATGTCGCCAAGCCGCCCCTTGGAGAGGTTGACGAGCATGATCTTTCGGGAATCCATGATATCCCGGAAGTTCCACGACGACTTTTCTTGAGCGATGATGGGACGCATAATATCGTTGGCTAAAAATCCGTCAAACTTGGAGGTGATGTATGGAACGATATTAGCCAAAGCCGCTTCGCCGCCGGCTTTTTCGGCCACCTCCCGCCAAAAGCCCCGGACAACGGGATTAGCGGTGCGCGAGAGTTTGAGATCCCGGTAAGTTTTATTGGAAAGAACTTTTGAGACATCAAGAAGCGTTCCGCCCGACTCCGGGTCCTCCAAAACAAGCAGGGCGGCGTTGCGGAAGTATTGTTCAAACATCGGTCCGCCGACCGTTTTCATGTCAAAGAGTTTATCAAAAATGGAAAGCAGTTCGTTGACGACGAAGGTTTTCTGCTCCGGATAGCGGCGGTTAAACTCAATCATATTCAGAGCCATCGGCCGGGGGGTGTAGCCGGGATCAAAATAAACAACGTCGTCAAATCGCCCCGGCGGAACGGCGCCAAGTACGTCTTCCAAGTCGCGGCCGTGGGGATCAATCATACAAACGCCGTCGCCGTTTCTGATGTTCTGGACAATCATATTTTTAAGGAGGGTGGTCTTCCCCGTGCCGGTCTGCCCCACCGCGTAAAAATGGCGCAGATGATCCTCCGGCGTAAGATAAACTGATGTCTCAACATTCCGGTCGCGATTGACGCCGAGAAGAATGCCCTCGGCCGGAAGATCCATAGGCGCCGGTGCGGTTTTGGCTCTGGCGAGTTTCACCTGAGGGGAAACCGGCGAGCCGGTTGAAGGAAAGTGAACAACAGTGGTGAGTTCTTTAAGCGACAGCGGCATTGCTTCCCCACTGTTAAAAAGGCGGTAGGAAAAATCATGCAGAAGCCGCATCAGGGCGCGGCCTTTTTTCCTCAAAAACTTTAGTTTGTTGCCGTTACTGTCCTCAAACTGATTAAAAGCCGATTCCAGATCGGCGAGAATGTCGGACGCTTCCTCGTTTGATCTTGAAGAAGCAACAAGCCGGATGGAGCTCACCGCTATCGGGCTCCCGATTTTCCGCTTGATCTCTTCAGCGACAATCTCGTCAACCTTCGGCGGTTCAACTTCACCCTTGTTATTTTTCTTCCCAACCTCTCCCGAACGGAAAAGCTCCTTGACGGCGGCGCGGAGGTGGCCAAAAAAGCCGGAGGGAATGTCCAGAGCCTCGCTAACCTTTACCCCTTTCTGGATTTTTTCCAGAGCGGAGCGGTATTGGCCGACGTAATCCGTAGTGGTCGGATAAACGATAAGCTGAATGGCCGCTCCCTCGCCGTCCCGGTCTATTTTTGAAAAACTATTGAGGACGACCGAAAGAGGATCATGGTCAAACTGCTCGTAAGTCTTCAGGGGAAAAATCGGGTGTTTGGCGAGGACAGCGACGGAACCGGCCGCGGCGCCGCTTTCGTTGAAAATATTGTAGTCGTTCTTTTGAACGGCGACTTTGGCATCGGGGAAAATGGAGAGAATCTGCTTCTCAAAAAGATCCCGCCGGGAGTCCGGCACCGCCGCGTAAAATATAAACTCGTCGCTATGATTGGCGACTGCGATCTCAATGGTGAAGTAAGCCGGACCAGCTTGCTTTTTATCTCTCACCGAGAGCATTCCAGCATAGAACTGTTCCATTACGGAGACGAGCTCCTTAAAAGTTTTTTCGCGCCCCTCTTTTCCCCTCTCCGGCAGAGAAATCTCATAGAGAGTCATCTGAAACGCGAGAAATGTCGGCGACTTTATTCTTATACCCTTCACCGGGAAGCCCTCCTTGATATACTCCACCAGATACCGCTCAAAATCATCGTCCAGATGGGGGTTCTTGAGGCGCGCCGCGACCGTAAGAGCGTTCTTCACCCCGCGGTTAGCGGCAATTCCTATAAGTTCCTGGATCTGGAAATCATGCGCCTCCGGCGCAAGATCCAGGGCAACCCTTGAAACATCCGGCGGCGCCATCCGGTAGGCAGGTTCCAGTACTTCCTCCGCATTCTGCCCGCGGTACTCCCGCAAAACCTCCCGCGCCGCCTCCGGCGGCGCCTCGCCCCCGCCGACAATCGCCTTCTCCTGCGAGGCGAGACGCTCCCGCAGGTAGTTCAACTCCTCCTCAAGCGAGGCAAACTGCCGCTTTATTTTACCTTCTGTCTCCATAATTGGACTTCATTATACCAAAGACCAACCCAAACTGCGTCCTTGAGAAGCGTCTTGAAAGACGCAAGCACCACCCCGTCCGCCGAGAGGCGGACGGGGTGGTGAGAAAAATACAGATACCTGATGTTACCTCTCCTTCAACCTCTCAAGCAGCCAGTAGATTGATTGCAGGATATTAGCCAGTTCAGAAAGTGAGTTATTGGGGTTAAAGTAGCTTGTAGCCGGCGCCGGCTGCACAATGGTGAAGGCGGCATCACTCAGGTCATGCTTAACGGCGCCGGAGCTGTCGGTGTAGATGATTTTAAGTTTGTAACTGCCGACGAAAGAGCTGGTCGGGCTGTAGGAGATGGAGCCGGAGGTGTTGGGGGTCGGGAAATTGAAGATGAAGGCGCGGTAGCTGCCATCCGGATTCACCAGATCAATTCTGGTGACGCCCGGAGCACCCGGCGTCCAGCGGATGGTGTACGGTTCGCCAACCGTCAGCGTCTCCCCGCCGTTGGGACTTATCACCGAGAGAGAAACCGGAGCGGCAGCGGTGATCGTGAAGGGAGCATCGCTGGAATCACTCACCTGGCACGCGTTGAGTTTGCAGATTAACAGACGATAATCTCCGACAGGCAGGGAGAAACCGCCCGCCACCCGGCCAACTATCCAGTTGTAGGTTGAGATGCCGGCTGTCCCGCTCAGATTATCGGCGATGGTGTAAGAAACGCCTGCGGTGTCAGAGTGGGCCGAGATACTGACCGGAAAGGCGTTACTGGTGCTCCAACTTATCGTCTGGACGGTGTCTCTCTGCCATCTTTCCCCGCCGTTGGGGCTGATGACGGAGACGGAGTCGGCCAGACCGGAGACCGTAACCTCTTTGCTGGCAAAGGTCTCCTGTCCGTCAGCGGCCGTGGCTCCCACCAAAACGACGTACGTGCCCGGAGCGGCGTAGGCGTGAGTGACGCGGTCTGAATAGGAACTTGTGCTTGAACTGACTAAAGTTTGAGCGGGACTGCCGTCTCCCCATCTCACAAAGACATTAGTAATGTCGGCACTGCCTTTAGCGACCGAGAGCGACCATGTCCCCGCCTCGTTGGGTTTTAAGGATGAGGGAGCGGTGAGGAAGGTGACGGAAGGCGGAACGAAAGACGGAGTGGTGGTGGCCGGGGGGGTGGTGACGGTGAAGTAGTTATCGCTGGTGTCACTGACACTGCCGCTGATCACCTGAACTGCGTACCTGCCAAGGGGAAGGTTGGCGGGAATACGCCAGTC
>Ga0073934_10012215_pt1 | contig 10174 bp, 4 predicted proteins | sample LarsenN4metaG_FD_76834 | JGI IMG/M metagenome (GOLD analysis project Ga0073934, IMG submission 76834) | Hot spring sediment bacterial and archeal communities from British Columbia, Canada, to study Microbial Dark Matter (Phase II) - Larsen... ... | reverse complement strand
TTAGGCGAGACGGCCTGGTACGGCACCTGCCCAGGAGGGAGCAAGCTCGGCTTGCCAAGTTCATTAGTTCCCCATTCAGCGTCTATTTTGACGTAGGCGTTGACAAAGCCCTGCACCTGGTCGCGGTCGAATCGCTCGTAGAGATACTGTCCGAAACCATGTGGCGCGGTGGCGTCGACGAGTTCGAGCCCCGACCGTTTATCGACAATGGACCGGACGACTCCGCGATTGCCATCGAGCGTGACTTTGAAGTGACGGTTCTCCACCGCTCCGTCAGCAGAAGCCTGCGAACGGCTGACGAACCTTTCCGGCGCCCCCTGGTTCAGCAGAAACGTCTTGTAACCGCACGCTGGAACTTCCGAGGCGAAAAACAAAGCGTTTTCACCGTTCTCGACCACCGGGGAGGTCTTGCCGGTAGCAACGTCGGTGACGGAGCCACCGGAAGCGGACGACGGCAAGACCACGAGATCGGACCTGGGCCACGGCAAGGGGTTGAACACAAGGACTCGGCGTCCGCGCGCACTGACGCGAGCGGCAAGGTCGCTGAGAGTTGATTGCAGGAGCGATTCGGCCAGTGCATGGGCCTTCTCAATGTAGCCGGTGTGCTCGGCCCAGGATGCCTCAATCCGGTCGAACTTTCCCGCGGCCCGGTCCCGCTTCCAATCGTCGCCGAACTTGAGCACGTAGCGCCCGTAGATCCAGGTGAAAGCCCCACCCCACGTGTGCTCGCCATACAGGAGACTGTTCTCGCGAGCCTCGGCGAAGAGTTGCTTTGAACCGCCGGGGGATGAACCCCAAATGCCCGCTTGGGCATTCAACAACTGCGCGGCCGCCAACAGGGGCCGAGCGTTGCGCGCCAACCTCACCCCGGCCGGGTCAGACATTGGCCCATAAATCCAGGTGTCGGCCATGTCTCCGCGAACCACGGGCAGTTGCGGATTCTCAGCGAGAATGGCATCCCCGAAATCCGAGAGGCGGCCGATGCGGACCTTTACGCCAAGCAGCTTGCGGCCCGCTTCAGTCAAAACGGTTTTCACTTCTTCGGGCGTGGGAGGACCGTGGTTGTCGCCGGTGTGAATCAGCGCCAGCCAGGTTCGGCAGGGCCAATCCTTCGGGGGGACGAGCCCGGTGCCGTAGGATTCCGCGGTGTACATGGTGAGCAGCCTTGAGCCATCCGGGCCTTCCCACCAGAAAAGCCTCGGCACCTCAGGCGAACTGCTTGCGGCATTGCACCCGAGGTGCAGGAACCTGACGCCCGCGTGTGTGAGCAGAGCTGGTATTATCCAGGAATGGCTCGGCACATCGGTCATCTTTGCGTCGGTGGGCAGCCTCTTGTCCATCGCTTGCGCGATTCGGGAAGAGTAAGTCATGCCCCAAAGGAGATCTTCGAGTTCAAGCAACTCGGTGTGCAGCGTGAAAGGCAACGCGTGCACGACGAAACGGCCGCTATGCAGGGCCGCAAAAATGCGTTCTCTGCGCCCGGGGGTTTGGCCCGGCCAATCCTCGAGGATCTTCTGCATCGGCCACCCCGGGAGCGTCCACACGAACTGCTGCTCGGCGGGAAGATCACGGTTTTGATCCACGACCTTCAATGCCTGGTCCATCATCGTGGTGCGATACCGCTGAACGACGTTGCTGGCCATGTCCGTGTACCCGATATCGAAGTGTGTCTTGAAGACAATGATGACTTCCTGCAAGTTCGGAGGGACCGCCGCAATTCCGCTGCCTGGAACGAGCCCAAGACCAACCCAAAGCAGAAGAAGCCGCTGGCAAAGGATGAACCTGCCCGTAAATGCGCTGGAGGCTTTCACGCCTTCTGCATAGCGAAGCGGACGCGGCAAGGCAACCCGATCCTTTCCGATCCTTCCTGATCTGAATCTGATTTGACCGTGGCTGCACTGGCTGCACTAAAGTCATTGCCGCAGAGCGGCGGAGTTTCCACACTGCGACCGGTGAGACGCCACAAAGACATATTAACAAGAGCGTGGGATAGAACTACAAACGCAGGTAGTGCGCGTCACTCCGTGCGCGCCGCCGTGCCCGTTCCCCAAGCCCCCGGCGCGCACGGAGTGACGCGCACTACCCGCTTAGGTGTGTTCAATCCCACTGACTCCTCAGTATGAGCAGCACCCGCCTGCGATTGCTCTGTTTGCTCGTGTTTTGGTCGGGCCTCAGCCTGGCTGCGCAGCCGCGGAGTGTTTCCGGCATTTATCCTCACCTGGCGATGTTCAACGAGGAGGCGGAATGCGGAACGGGGGCGGTGGTTCCCTGGGCTGGGAGGCTTTGGGTGGTCACCTACGCCCCGCACAAGCCGGAGGGATCCAGCGACAAACTCTACGAGATCACAGCCGGCCTGGAGCAGATAATCCGGCCGGAAAGCATCGGGGGGACGCCGGCCAACCGGATGATCCACCGGGAGTCACAACAGTTGTTCATCGGGCCCTATGCGATTTCCGCGGAGCGCGCCGTGCGGGTGATCCCCTACTCCGTCATGTACGGGCGGCATACCGGGACGGCGCGGCACCTGGTTGATCCGGCGAACAAGGTCGTTTTCGCAACGATGGAAGAGGGGTTTTACGAGGTGGACGCAAAATCGCTGGCCGTAACCGAGCTTTGGGCCGATGAACAGAAAAAGACTGGACGCAAAGCGAATCTGCCCGGTTACCACGGCAAAGGCTTCTATTCCGCTCAGGGCCGCTATCTCTACGCGAATAACGGAGACCATGCCCCAGCGGCACGGACGGACCCTAACGTGCCCAGCGGTGCGCTGGCGGAGTGGGACGGGAAAGCGCCAGAGTGGACAGTGGTCCGCCGGAACCAGTTCACGGAAGTGACCGGACCTGGAGGAATCGAGGGAAACGCCTCCGCCAACGACCCTGCGTGGAGCATCGGATGGGATAATCGCTCACTCATCCTGATGGTGCTGGAGGGGGGAACATGGTCGGCATACAGGATGCCGAAAGCCTCTCATTGCTATGACGGCGCGCACGGGTGGAACACTGAGTGGCCGCGGATCCGGGACATCGGCGAAACCGACCTGCTGATGACGATGCACGGTGCGTTTTGGCGATTCCCAAGGACTTTCTCCCCCACCCGCGCCGCCGGAATTTTCCCGAGGTCCACTTACCTCAAGGTAATTGGCGACTTTTGCCGTTGGAACGACCGCGTTGTCTTTGGCTGCGACGATGCCGCGCAAAGCGAGTTCCTGAACCAGAGCCGGCTGAAGGGCAACCTCGCGGCTCCGGGCAAATCACAGTCGAACTTGTGGTTTGTGGAACCGGACCGCCTGGGCAATCTGGGGCCGGCTTTGGGGCGTGGAGCGGTCTGGCTGAATGACCCCGTGAAAGCCGGGGTTCCAAGCGAACCGTTCCTCTTCTCGGGTTTTGCGCATCGGTCGCTTCACCTGGTCAACAACGGCACAACCGCCAACATTTTTGTCCTTGACGTCGATCCCAAGGGAGATGGCAGATGGAAGACGACCCGCGAGATCCCCTTGCGTGCCGGAGGATCTTCCTGGATCGAGTTTCCACCTGAAGACGAGGGGGCATGGATCCGGCTCAGCACGAGGCAAGATAGTGAGAAGGTGACCGCCTTCTTCCACTATCGCGCTCTCGACGAACGAAGAGCGTCGCCCATTTTTGATGGGCTGACCCGGACTCAAGACCGAGGCGGTTCGGGCGGCGTTCTGCACGCGCGAGGGGCTCATTTCAGGACGCTCCGGTTTCTGGCACGAACGACCTCGGGAGAACTGGGCGGTTATGACCTGGACGGCGAACTTCAACTGCGACCGGCCAATGATCCGCAGGGGGAGGCGTGGACGGCGCGGCATGCGGCAATTCCCGCCCCCGTAATTTCCAGTGACCCGGCCTCGCTTCTCTACGTGGATGATCACGGCAGGCGCTGGCGTTTGCCGAAAGGAGATCCCGAATTCGACGCCCCCAGTGCGGCCGGCCCGGAACGGGTGTGCCGGGAAGTGTGCACGGAACGGAACCTGTTAAACGTTCATGGAACCTTCTATGAGCTGCCCGCTGAAAATGCCGGCGGTTTCTCCAAGATCCGGCCGATCGCCTCGCACAACCGGCGCATTTCGGACTACGCCAGTTACCGCGGGCTGCTGGTCATGAGCGGAGTGGCCGAGACCGCCAGCAGGGACCACATTGTTCGCAGCTCGGATGGCAAGTGCGCTTTGTGGGTCGGGGTTGTGGACGACCTGTGGCAGCTCGGAAAGCCTCGCGGCCAAGGTGGTCCATGGAGAGACACGGTTGTCACTGCCGGTCAACCCAGTGACCCTTACCTAATGACCGGCTACGACCACAAGCACTTGACCTTGTCTCACCGGGGCCCCGGCACGATCAGGATGCGCGTGGAAGTCGATATCTCAGGCGCCGGGGATTGGGTCACTTACCTCGAGCTCCCCGTTCCCGGGTCGACGCCGGTAACGCATCGTTTTCCTGACGCGTTTGGCGCCTATTGGGTCCGATGCGTGGCTGACCAGGACACGACCGCAACCGCCACGCTGGTGTACGAGTAGACGCGCGGCAATCTTCTGCCAATTACGAGGAAGGCGCATGGATGGAAGTTACGTTGATTTCGGCAACACGGAAGATCGGCTTGCCCGGCAACTCGTTGGTGTTCACCTCCACGCGCCGCTTGCCAAACGGAACGGAAAAACAACAAGTTAGAAATCGCTTCCAGTGGTCGGAAGAATGGGGAGCACGTCAAAGTGCCTTTCCCGATTTCAATTGAAACATTTGCAACTCTGTATGAACAGGACACTCAAAGCATCTCTATGCGTTTCGTGGCTCGCGGGCTGTTTGACAGCCGCTTCTGCTTCTATTCCCGCCCTCGGGCTGGACACTTCGACCATGTTCCGTTCAGATTTTCTGGATAGGACCAACGGAATGTACGGCTGGACATTTCAGGTTATGGAGCCGATTACAGTTACCGCACTTGCTTGGTACGATGAGGGCCAGAACGGGCTGTTTCAAGGCCATGAAATTGGACTGTGGTGGGCCTCTTCCTCCTTGCCGCTCACCAATTACCTGGTCACCTCAATCAGTATCCCCTCTGGCACGCTGGCGGAACTGAACGGCATCTACCGAAAGGTCGATCTCGCCTCGCCAATCACTCTCGGCACAGGCAGACACATCATTGGGGGCACATACAGTTTCCCGTCTGAAGACCAAGTGGCATTCGGTGTAGCGCAAAATTATCAGGATTGGACGCAGGATTCGAGAATCGCTCTGGGACAACCAGCTTGGGCATACGGCGACGGTTTCCGTATGCCCGACCACAGTTTCCTCGCATACGGTCTGAACGTCGGGCCAATGTTGTATATCGAACCCATCCCGGAGCCTTCACCTGTTGCACTGGCCCTGATCGGCTTTTTCTGCTGCATCGGACACCGCGTACTCCGAATCCGCCGCTCCACGGTATACTGAGAGGTCCGTAGGTTGGGCTACAATGGGAGATGGGGAATTGGAAATGGGAAAGCCGAAGTGCGAGCGGTATGTAGTGTATGTGTATCTCACGGCCCAGGCAGTAGTTGGTCCAGGGCATGCTCTGGTCTGTGGTCCCAATGCTGGCCTTTGGCTTCGCGGCTGCCTACATTACGGACTTGCAGACGCAAGATGATCAGATGATCCACCTCTTTGCTGAATAAGGTAGTCGAGATACAGGGGCTTGCACCTGAAGATTGGCGCGAGACAGAACGATTTCTACACACCCGGATTGCACAAAAAAGGGACCAGCCGTACGTCGGCTGGTCCCTTGAAAGACGCCCGGCCCTTGGAGGGCCAGGATGCGCAGTCGAGCTAGTCCTGCTTGGCCTCTTCCTGGCGGGCTTCGTCGGCCGCGTCGAACGCGTGCTGCAGAGCCACGAGGTCTTCGCCGGGCTTGAGGGCATCGAGAGCGGCTTGTTCGGCCTTGAGCTGCTCGTTGGAGTAGTTGGCGGCCTTGATTGAGAGACCGATGCGCCGATCGCTCTTGTCGATCTTGATCACGCGGGCGGTGACTTCCTGGCCGACCTTGAGCACGTTCTTGATCTTGTCCACGCGCTCTTCACTGATCTGCGAGATGTGCACGAGGCCGTCGATTTCATGCTGCAGGCCGATGAAGGCACCGAAGCTCGCGAGCTTGGTGACCTGGCCCGTGACGAGATCGCCCACCTTGTAGAGCTGGTCGATGTTCTCCCACGGATCCTGGGTGAGCTGCTTGAGCCCGACCGCAATCCGTTGGTTCGCCTTGTCGACTTCGAGCACGACGGCTTCGAGTTCGTCGCCCTTCTTCAGGACTTCGGAAGGATGATTGATCTTGCGCGTCCACGAGATGTCGGAGACGTGGATCATGCCGTCCAAACCTTCTTCCAGTTCGATGAAGGCGCCGTAGCTGGTGAGGTTGCGAATCTTGCCTTTGACCCTGGTGCCGGGCGGGTACTTCTCCTGGGCGCGATCCCAAGGATTGGCTTCGAGCTGACGCAAGCCGAGGGAGATCTTCTGCTCTTCGCGGTTGATGCCGAGAACCACCGCCTCGATCTCCTGTTCGGGCTTGAGCATGTCGGAAGGCTTGGCCACGCGCTTGGTCCAGGACAATTCGGTGACGTGGACGAGGCCTTCGACGCCGGGTTCCAGTTCCACGAACGCGCCGTAAGGAACAAGATTGACGACCCTGCCTTTGACCCTGGCGCCGACCGGGTACTTCTGGTCGATGTTGTCCCACGGATTGGCCAGCTTCTGCTTGAGGCCGAGGCTGACGCGCTCCTTCTCGCGGTTGATGTCGAGGACCACGACGTCGATGTCCTGGCCGACCTTGAGCAGTTCCGACGGGTGGCCGATGCGGCCCCAGCTCATGTCGGTGATGTGCAGCAAGCCGTCGATGCCGTTCAGGTCGATGAACGCGCCGAAATCGGTGATGTTCTTGACGGTGCCCTTGCGGATGTCGCCCGGGGTCATCTCCGTCAGCAGCTTCTGGCGGCGCTCGAGGCGTTCCTGCTCGATCAGTTCGCGGCGGCTGAGGACGATGTTCTGCCGTTCCTGGTTGATTTTAACGACCTTGAAGTCGTAGGTGTTGCCCACGTATTGGGCGAGGTTCTTGGGGGTGGTGACATCGATTTGGGAGGCAGGCAAAAACGCCTCCACGCCAATGTTGACCAGCAAACCGCCTTTGACGATCGCCTTGACCTTCCCGGCAATCGTGCCGCCTTCATTGCAGATCGTCAGGATCCGCTCCCAGTTCTTCTTGAACTCGGCCTTTTCCTTCGAGAGGACAACCATGCCCTCCTTGTCTTCGAGCTTCTCGATCAGAACGTCGATCTCGTCCCCGACCTTGACCGTCTTAATGTCGTCGAACTCCGCGCCGGAGATGACGCCTTCGCTCTTGTACCCGATGTCGACGAGGACCTCCTTGGGCCGGACCTCGATGATAGTGCCTTTAACAATATTGCCAGCAGCAAAAGGCAGCGCGCCTCGTTGCTTCATGGCCTCTTCCATGGTCAGCATAATGAATTTTAACTGCGATTCCCTGGGGAACCCGTGGGAGGCTTGGTCAGCGTGTGGCTTACCGAGACTCCATTGCCTAACGGACCAAACGTTGCGGTGGCAACGGAGGTTGAGGGTTAGGTAACTGCGTTAACTTCTCTTTCTCAGCCTACAACGGACACCCGCACACGCGGGGTCCAGGCAACGGCTAAGATGGCCTGTGAAAGGGACGAGGGCAAGGGAATTCGGGGATGTCGGATGTCGGGCCGGTTGGCCGGTTGCCTGGCCACCGATCCTAAGGCACTGTCTGGGATGACCCCGAGCGATGCGACTCCAGAACGGACGAGGTCCTCCATTCCCACGACCCGGCGACACTTTCTACAACAAACCGCCGGCCTGGTCGCTACCTCTGCTCTGATGTGCGGAGCGCCGGATCAAGCGCTTGCGGCAGACACTGCGGACGAGGCCGGACTGCCCACGATTGATCTCGGCAAGCACAAGGTCACGCGGCTAATCCTGGGCGGGAATCCTATCTACGGGTTCTCGCACTTCAATCGTCTGTTAAGCCAGTATCAGACCGCGTGGCACACGCCGGAACGCGTTCTGGACTTGCTCCGGCATGCCGAGAAAAGCGGGATTAACGCCTGGCAGAACAGTTATGCCGAGCGAACGCTGGCCGACCTTGATCGCTATCGCGCCCAGGGCGGCAAGATGCACTGGCTGTGTCTGGGAAAACCAGACTGGGACCAGCAGCCTCACCTCGTTGCGGAAACCGCCAAACGGCACCCGATTGGGATCGCGCCGCACGGGGCCCTGGGTGAACGGTTGCACCGGCAGAATAAGTTGGGGCTACTGACCGATCTGCTGAAACGCATCCGCGACGCCGGCGTGTTAGTCGGGCTCTCGGCACACAACCCGGCGCTGATCGAGCTTTCCGAGGAAAAAGGCTGGGACGTGGACTACTACATGTGCTGCCTCTATTACCTGACGCGACCGCGCGAGGAGTTTCAGAAGCTCCTGGGCGGCGAATTGCCGCTCGGAGAGATTTATCTGCCGAGCGATCCTCCGCGAATGTTCAAGGTCATTCAGGCCACACGCAAGCCTTGCCTTGCCTACAAGGTTCTTGCGGCCGGCCGGCGCATCGACAGCCCGGCCCAAATCCGTCAGTCCTTCGAAACAGCCTTCAAGAACATCAAATCCAGCGATGCGGTCATCGTCGGTATGTACCAGCAGATGAGCGACCAGGTCGGTCAGAACTGTGGGATCGTGCGCGAACTTGCGAAATAGACGCAAGCCGCTTCCAGTCGCCGTGGACTTACCAGTCAAGGTCGCTCAATGCGGGCGAGCCTGGCTCCAATCGGTGGGAAGATCACGCGGGATTCCTGCTTTCCATCAACAAGGCAACCGGACAAAAAGTCACCCTCTTGCGGCCAAAAGAGGCTGCGGAGACGACCCTTCAAACGACCGTTACGATGAACTCTTGAAGCAGGCAGCATTCTCATTGTGGATTCCTCACGCAAGGTTGCGGTTCTGTTCGGCGTGTTCGGCGCGCTCGGAGAGACGCGCCCTAGACGCGCCCTAGACGCGCCCTACCGTCGCTGTTCGGCGCGCTCGGCGAGCGCGCCCTACCGCTTTACTGAGGCTTTCAACGGCAGGCGCGTCCGTCCGGTGTGCCGAGGTACCCGCCCACAAGAAACCAACGCCACCTGAAACGGAACCGGGTTGCGGCTTTCCACTGTTGCCAACCGTCCACCTCTTCCGCAGTCAGGCGGGGGAGGATCATGCGCCTGTTACGTGAAGAATTTCTGAATCTCGCGCAGCACTTCCACGAGGCGGTCTATCTCAGAAGTCGTGTTGTAGAAGTAGAAGCTGGCGCGAGCAGTCGACTCAACGCCCAGCTTGTGCATCAACGGCTGATTGCAGTGGTGCCCGCCGCGGAGGGCGACACCGCGCTGATCGGCCAGAGTCACCACGTCGTGTGCATGCACATCGTTGAGCAGAAAACTCACCAGCCCGGCCCGCCCCACGTGCGGCCCGAATAAGCGAACGCCGGCCAACCCGGAAAGACGCGCGTAGGCATAGGCGCCCAGTTCCTGGTCGTGTTCGGCGATGTTGAGCCGGCCAATTCTGTCCAGGTAATCCATCGCCGCCGCCAGTCCAACCGCGCCGGAGATGTCGGGCGTGCCGGCTTCGAACCGGTGCGGAGCCGGCTTCCAGGTGCTCTGGTGATACTCGACCGTCAGGATCATCTCCCCGCCGCCGTGAAAGGGCGGCATCGCTTCAAGAACCTCTTTCCGCCCGTACAGGGCGCCAATTCCGGTCGGTCCGCACATCTTGTGACCCGAGAGCACCAGGAAATCGCAGCCGATCTCCCGCACATCTACCGGGCGATGCCCCGCGCTTTGAGCGGCATCGATGAGCGTCACCACGCCTTTCTGCCGGGCGCGTTCGCAGATCTGCGCGACCGGATTGATGGTTCCCAGCGAATTCGAGATGTGGGTCATCGCCAGCAGTTTGGCCCGAGACAGCAAAGCATCGAGGTTCGCCAGATCCAGCAGGCCCGTATCCCCGGTAATCGGGATGAATTCGAGGCGCGCCCCGACCCTGGCAGCCAGCAACTGCCACGGAACGAGATTGCTATGGTGCTCCATCTCGGTCAGCAGGATCGTGTCGCCCGCTTTGAGGTTGTGATTGCCCCA
>Ga0073934_10012214_pt1 | contig 10176 bp, 8 predicted proteins | sample LarsenN4metaG_FD_76834 | JGI IMG/M metagenome (GOLD analysis project Ga0073934, IMG submission 76834) | Hot spring sediment bacterial and archeal communities from British Columbia, Canada, to study Microbial Dark Matter (Phase II) - Larsen... ... | reverse complement strand
CTCGGGGGGCCGGTCGAGATCCTGACACCGGATTGCGGCATCACCTTCGACCCGCGCTCGCCCGACGACCTCGCCGCCGAGCTCACGCGCTGGGTCGCGGATCCGGACCTCCGCCGCTCGCTCGGACAGGGCGGAAAGCGGCGCGCCGAAGCGTTCGACGTGCGGCGGACCGTGAAGCGGATCGAGGCGGTGTACGCGGAGCTCCTGCCGTGACGCGGGACCGGCTCGCCTCGACGATCCTCGTCGTCGTGCTGGCGGCGGTCGGCTCGCTGGGCTGGTGGCTCCAGCTCCGGCCCGGCCTCGAGGTCGATGCCAGCGCCCTGGCGGCGCTGCCCGAGGAGATCCCGCCCTGGTGGTCCCAGGACGTCGCGCTCGACGAGGCCGTGGAGGCCGAGCTGCGCGCGGACCTGAACCTGCAGCGCGTGTACGCGGATGCGACGGGCGAGCCGGTGTGGCTGTACATCGGCTACTACGGGACGAGCCGCGGCGGGCGTCCGGAGCACACGCCGCGCGGCTGCTACACGGGCGCAGGCTGGAGCATCGACGCCGAGCGCCGCATCCCCACCGACCCGAGCGGCGCCCGTCACGTCAACGAGTACGTGGTGTCCCGCAACGGCGCCCGGCAGCTCGTGCACTTCTGGTTCCGCTCGCACCGCCGGAGCCACCTGCTCGGCGGGATCGACCAGAACTGGGACCGCCTGGTGGGCCGTCTCGGGAGCGGCCGCTCGGACGGGGCGCTCGTCCGTCTGTCCGCCGACGTGACCAGCGGCGACGAGGTGGGCGCGAGGAGCCGCCTCCTCGCCTTCGGCGCCCGCCTCGACCCGCTCCTGGGCGAGCGGTGGCCGGTGGAGACGCCGCGCTAGCGCCGGAGGAGGGCGGTCACGTGCGGGCGTGCGCGCGGAGGGAGGCCCAGCCGCTGCGCGCGAGGGACGAGAGTTCCGCCACCAGGGCACGCTCGAGGCTTCCACGCCCGCTCAGCGCGAGCATCAGCGCTGCGTACACCGCGCAGCCGATCGCGACGCGCGCCGCCAGGTGCAGCCCGTCCACGGCCAGCAGCACGCCGAGCATCGCGAGCGACGCGGCGGCGTGCCGACAGAGCGGCCCGATGGGGACCGACACCGCGTTGTTCCGGACCTGGTGGAGGAGCGCGATCGCGAGCACGGCGTGCGCCGCGACCCGGCCCGCCGCGGCGCCCGCCGCGCCGAGCTCGGGCACGGACAGGAGCAGCACGGCGAGCTCGACGGGCAGCGCCACCGCGTAGCAGCGCAGGATGTCGGCAAGCCGTCCGACGCCCGTCAGGTAGATCGCGCAGGCGAGTGCCAGGCCGGCGAACGGGACGCCGAGGGTGAGAACGCGAAGCGCCGGCTCCGACGGGCCGAAGGCGCCGCTCGGATAGAGCGCCACGGCCTCCCGGGCGACCGCCGCCAGCCCGATGCTGGCGGGCAGCAGCACCGCGGAGAAGACCTGGAGGGTCGCCCGGGCCACGTCGCTGGCGCGCCGCTCGACCCCGAGCCGGGTGAAAGCCGGCAGGAGGCTCCGCTGGACGAGGACCGGCAGCGCGAGCAGCACGTCGAAGAAGTTAAGGGCGCCGCCGTACCAGGAGACCGCCTCGGTGGGCCCGAGGCGCGTGAGCACGACCACGTCCATGGAGCTCATCGCCGTGAATGCGAGGCCGATCAGCACGAAGAGCAGGGCTTCGCGCAGCATGGGGAGCATCCAGTCCGTCCGGACCGACAGGCTGCGCGGTGGGCGCACCCGCCACACCAGCGCAGCCGCGAGGACGAGCTGCGCGGCGCGCGCAGCGGCGTAGGAGCCCGCGATCCCCGGCAGCCCGAGGTCGAGCGTCACCACGGCGGCGAGGCCGGCGAAGAGGACCACGGGACGAACGACCGTGACGAGGGCCGCGCTGCCCATCCGCTCGAGGCCCTCGCAGACCGCGACGTGGCTCTCGGTAAAGATGCCGACCAGCTCCACCGCCACGAGGGCCCCGATCAGCCACCGGAACTCCGGCAGGTACGCCGTGCCGATGGCGGCGGACACAGTCACGAGCACGAAGATGCCGCCCAGCATCGCGCGCAGCGCGAGCACCGTGCCGAGGAGCGCGCCGGCCTCGTGGGGCCGCGCGGCGACCGAGCGCACGAGCAGCGGATACAGCCCGAACTGCGCCACCACGAGGAACAGCGCGACGAAGCGCTGGGCGCCGAGCAGGATGCCGTAGTCGTCGCCCAGGCGGTCGGTGATGAGGACCGTCGTGGCGAGGCCGAGCACGAGGTTGGCGACGTCGCCGAGGCCGAGGAGCGCGCTGTTGCGCGCGATCCGCCGGCCCTCCGACAGCACGATCGGGGGCGCCGCCTCGTCGGGAAGCGGCTGGCTCACGGCGGGTCGCCTCCGGCGACCGGGGGCGTCGCGCCGCCCGGCGCAGCCGGCCGGAAGCGCTGCTCGAGCGCCACGCCGAGGTACGCGGCCGTGGCGTAGCCGTAGTAGAGCTGGTGGAAGAGCCCGGCGCCGAGCGCGAAGAGCGGGCCCGCCCGCCGCGCGAAGAAGGCGAGGAGCGGAGCGTTCGCGAGGAGCGCGGCGGCGAGCAGCGCGAGGGGCGCGGCTGCGGGGACGGCGCCGGCCGCGGCGAGCACGACCGTGAGCGCGAGGACGCCCGCCAGGGCGGCCCGGGCGCGCTCCACCGGCGAGACGTTGAGCTCGGCCTCGGCGCGCGGCCGGGCCTGCAGCAGGCGCGCCCAGGGCACGGCGCGGCGGAAGACGTCGGTCTCGATCAGCTCGCGGGCGCCCCAGCGCTTGAGGTGCGTGCCCTGCACGTCGGGCAGGAGCTCGATCCGCCCGCCGGCGTCGCGCAGGCGGTAGCCGAGCTCGATGTCCTCGATCGCCGGGCGCACGTAGCGGGCCGCGTCGAAGCCGCCCACGCGCAGGAAGGCGTCGCGCCGGATCGCGCCGCAGCCCGCCCACCAGGTCGAGGCTTCGCCGGGCGCACGCTGGTGCGTCCAGTGGTGACGCAGGTTCATGTAGAGGCTCATGAAGTTGCGCTCGGGCGGCGCGTCGTCGTAGGACCCGAAGATCGCCACGAGGGGCGCCCGGCCCGGCTCGGGCGCCGCCGCTTCGCGCGCGAAGCGCGCGCGCACCTTCGGCACCACGTCGGCGTGGGCCACGACGTCGGCGTCGACGAAGAGCAGCACGTCGCCGCGGGCCTCCCGGGCGCCGCGGTTGCGGGCGGCGCCGGGGCCGAGGCGTCCGCCGCTCGGCACGACCCGCGCGCCGAGCTCGGCCGCGAAGGCGGCGGAGCCGTCCTTCGACCCGTCGTCCACCACGATGAGCTCGAGCAGGTCGCCACCCACGTGCGCCACGAGGGGCGGCAGGCTGCGGCGCAGGAAGTGGAGGCCGTCGTACACCGGCACGATCGCGGACAGCGTGGGCGCGGCAGCCGGCCCGGCGGGCTCAGTGCGCACGGGCGGCCTCGAGGCGCTCGCGCACGCCGCGCAGGGCGCGCCGCGCGGCGAGCCAGCCGCGCATGCGCGCGCCGCCGAAGGGGCGGTGCACGCGCGGCGAGCGCAGGTAGTAGGCGTCGAGGCGCGGGAGGAGATGGAGGTCGAGGTCCTCGTCGTCCGGGAGCAGCGCCATCCGCGTGGTCACCGCGAAGCGGTAGCGGCGCCGCACCGCGGCCACGACGCGGTCGTCGTGCCAGCCGTACGGATAGGCGAAGCCCCGGGGCGCACGGCCGAGGCGCGCTGCGATGGCGGCGTCGCACTCCGCGAGCTCGGGCTCGAGCGCGTCGTCGGAGAGCGCGCGTAGGTCGGGATGGTTCACCGCGTGGGCCTCGATCGTGAAGCCCGCCGCGGCCAGCGCTTCCACCTGGTCCCAGCGCAGCATCGGGAAGACGGGCGCGAAGGCCGGTTGGCCGGGCCAGCGGTTGTCGCGGCCGAGCCAGCCCGTCGTGAGGAAGAGCGTCGCCGGCGCGCCGGCCTCGCGCAGGACGGGCAGCGCGTCGGAATGGAGCGAGGCGAAGCCGTCGTCGAAGGTGAGCGCGACGCGCGGCGCCGCGGCGCGCGATGCGAGCAGCGTCTCGAGGGGCACGATCTGCCAGCCGGCGTCCCGGATCGACGCCACCAGGCTGGCGAGCTCGGCGCGCGACACCGAGAGCACGGAGCCCGACGGATCGACGCCGTGGAACGTCAGGATCGCGCGCGCCCCGGCGCCGGCTGCGGCTGCCTGCGCCACCGCGTCAGGCCGGGCCGTGCCGGTCCGCGATCCGGTTGTAGATCCAGGCCACCGACCAGCCCATGAGCGCGCCCACGAGAGCGCCGTAGCCGAAGCCGAGCAGCGCCCCGCCCCAGGTCACCGAGTAGCCTGGGAAGTAGTTTCCGAGGAGGTTCAGGTGCTGGCCGACGTTGGGCCCCCCCTTCACGAGGAGCCACACCGTCGCGACGAGCAGGCCCGTGCCGCCGACGAGGCCGAACACCATCGCCATCATGCGCGCGCGCAGCCGCGCGACCGCCGTGTGGACGATCTCCCACTCGCGCTCCTGCAGCGTGCGCCCCGCCTGGAGCGCCATCCACACCACGAGGCTCATGCGTCCTCCCCTTCCAGCGGATCGAGGCTGCCCTGGAGCTCGAGGCGCCGCTGCAGCGCGATCTCCTCGACCCGCACCACCGCGTTGATGGCGTGTGCCAGGGCCCAGCCGAAGACGAAGCCGCCCGCGCCGGCTCCGAGCAGGCCGCCGAATGCGCCCGCCCAGGTGACGTCGTAGATGAACAGGTAGTGGCGCAGCAGCGAGAGGGTCGCGCCCACGTTCGGGCCGCCCTGGACCAGCAGCACCACGGTGGCGAGGAAGAGCCCGAGGCCCGAGACGGCGCCGATCGCGCCTCCGAGGGCGACGGGGTCGTAGCGCGCGAAGACGGCGCGCAGGATCTCGGCCGCGTCCGGCGGCACCGCCGCGGCCGGCACGAGGCGGTCGCCGCCCGCGGGCTTCGCGCCCGTCTCGCGCACCTCCTCGTGATACTCGTCGTCGACGTTCACGTCCCAGACGTCGTGGGCGGCGCCCGCGATGTTCCGGGCCGCGTACACCGCCGTGAGCATGGAGTGGTCCTGGTTGTTGTAGCGGTGCTGGCCGTTGCGGCCGACGAGCTGCAGGTTCGAGAGCGAGGCGAGCCAGCCGCGGATCGTGGCGAGGGCGCCCTGGTACTCGCCGTCGTACACGGGATAGGCCTTGGGCATCCGGATCACGCAGCCGTCCACCACCTCGCCCGGGCGCACGAGGCCGAGCAGCTCGCACTCGCGGCGCCCGAGCTCGACGAGCTCGGCGTCCGGCGCGCTCCAGAGCTCGTCGCCCTCGTTCACGAAGTACTCGAGCCCGAGGAAGCTCTGGGCCGGATCGGCGACCATCTCGGGGCTCCAGTTCTTGAAGTTCTGGATGCGCCCCATCTTCACCTTCGGGCTGTGGATGTAGATCCAGTTGTCCGGGAAGAGCTCGGCGCGGTCGACCACGAGGCCGACGGTGAGGAAGTCGCGGTAGCGCAGCTTGTCGGCCGCCGCGCGCACGGCCTCGGGCGGCGCCGGATCGAGGGCGTGGATCAGCTCGCGGATCGGCATGGAGGAGACGACCTCGTCGGCCGCCAGCTCGCGCTCGGCGCCCTGGGCGTCGCGCAGCACCGCGGCGGTGACGCGCGCCCCGTCGTGGCGCAGCTTCACCACCCGCGTGCGCAGGCAGACCTCGGTGCCGCCCTTCTCCAGGATCTCGCGGCAGCGCTCCCACATCATCCCCGGGCCGAGGCGCGGGTAGTGGAACTGGTCGATCAGCGTGGTGATCACCTCGCCCTTGCGGCGGCTCGACCCGAGCAGCGCGTTGCGCAGCGCGGCGGCGAGGTCGAGGTTCTTGATGCGCTGGGCCGCCCAGTCCGCGCCGATCTCGGTGCACGGCATCCCCCACACCTTCTCGGTGTAGGTCTTGAAGAAGATCTCGAACAGGCGGCGACCGAAACGGTTCACCACCCACTGCTCGAAGTTGCGCTCGTCGGGCTCCGGGAAGAGCTGCGCCTTGACGTACGAGAGCCCGATGCGCACGGCCTCGATCGGTCCGAGCCCGAGCATCGCGTTCATCGGCCGGAACGGATAGTCGAAGAACTTGTCCTCGTAGAAGATGCGGGAGAGGCGCGGCCGCACGAGGAACTCGTCGCCGATGATCTCCTGCCAGATCTGCTGCACCACCTCCACCTTCGTGAAGAAGCGGTGCCCCCCGATGTCGAAGCGGTTGCCCTTGTAGACGTCGGTGCGCGAGATCCCGCCCACCAGGGCGTCCGCCTCCACCACGAGGGAGCGGAGGCCGAGCTTCTGGAGCTCGTAGGCCGCCGTGAGGCCGGCGGGCCCGCCTCCGATGATCAGCGTGAACGGCATGTCCCTCGTCCTGGGCGATGCGGGGCATCCCCGCAGGCGCGGTGATCGTCGCCCACACGATGCCCCGCTAGCAACCGACCTTCCGATGCGGAAGGACGTCCCGCGGGCTTGATGGGGCCGATGCCTAGGGTGAAGTCCCCGCCGCCGCAGGCGCTCGGGCGAGGACCGCCGCCGCGAGCCGCTCCCGGCCGGCGGCCGCCTCCCGGACCCGCGCCACGCCGAAGGTCGACCAGAACGCGTCCTCGGCGCGGGCGCCCTCGGGCTCCGGCTCGCACGCGGGCTCCCACGGCAGGTAGACCGTCGAGACCGCGGAGAAGCCCAGGGCCGCGACGCGCGCCGCCGTCGCCCCGTCGAGGCCGAGCCAGGCCGGCCGGCCGTCGGGATCCGCGGTCAGCGCGAGGAAGCTCCGGCCCGGCCGCTCCCCGAGCGCCTCGGCGAAGCGCTCCTCCTCGCGCGGGATCCCCGTCCACTCGTTGATGCCGTAGAGCGGCCCGCCGTCCTTCTCGAACTCGAGGCCGGCGTAGTGGCGGGTCTGGTGGGACGAAGCGGCGAAGACCCGATCGCGCAGCGGATCGACGTGGTCGCGCAGCCAGGCGGCCTGCTCGAACTGGCCCGCGTAGCGGCAGGCCTCCCGCTTCGGGCGCGTCGCCTCGACCTGGAGGAGGAGGCCGGCGCCCAGGGCGAGCAAGGCCGCCGAGACGAGCCGGCGCGCGCGCGGCGAGCCGATGCGCGACACCGCCCCGCCGACGCTGCAGGCGATCGCCACGTACAGGCCGAGCATGACGGGGAGCTGCGCGCGCGGCTCGACGATCCCCGTGGCGAGGAGCGGCAGCGCGGGCACGGCGACCAGGCAGACCAGGAGCGAGCGGTCGGCCGGGCGCCGGGGGCGCAGGAACACCGCGCAGAACGCGGCGAGGGCCGCGAGCAGCAGGAACAGCGTGCGCGCCCGCGCGCCCGGCGCCATCCACTGGAAGCTCGCCGCCACGTGGTAGAGCTTCCTCGTGGTGGCGGCGAGCGGATCGCGCGGCGGCGCGAGCCAGTAGTGCTCCTTGCCGACGAGCCCGAGCTCGCCGACCCCGAACGCCGCGCCCAGGGCCGCCCCGGCGACCCCCCAGGCGACGAGGCGCGCACGCCGGGGGAGCCGCTCGTGCACGACGGCCGCGACGAGGGTGAGCGGCAGCAGGACGCCGTAGGTCTTGATCAGGGGGCCGAGGAGCGCGACGCCGAAGGCCGCGCCGCGCCACCGGCCACCGCGGGCGTAGAGCCAGGCCGCGAAGGCGGTGACGGCCACGAGCGGCAGGTCGAGGAGGTAGTGGGACGCCCACTCCCGCACCGAGTCGTCGAGGGCCAGCAGGCAGATGGCGGCGCCGGCGGCGACCGGCCCCTCCAGCCGGGCGGCCAGCCCCCCGATGGAGAGAAGGGCGAGGAGGAGCGCGAGCTTGGACGCGACCGAGAGGGCGGAGTCGAGGGGCATGCCCTGCGCCAGCAGCGCCGTGGCGGCCGGCACGCCGGGGGGGTGGCGGCGCCAGCTCTCGGCGTCGAGGACGCTCGCGGGCCGGGCGGCGATGCGCTCGACCTTCCAGGCGTACATCGCCTCGTCGTTCGACATGCGCGTCGGCTCGTAGCGATGGAGCGACGGCGAGAGCGCGACGATCCCGAGCAGGACGGCGGCGGCGGCGAGATGGGCGATCGACAGACCCGGATCCTCCCCGCGCGGCGCGCCGCGGTGTCGCTCGCATCGGCCCGGCCGCGCCGGAACGTGAAGGCTCGCGTGCGGGCGGACGCGCGCCCGGGCGGGCGGGACGCTAGCGCGGCGCGGGAGGTCGCCGGAGCGCGGGGGGGCCTGCGCGCGACGGCCGTTCGGGCGCTCTCCGCGGGCCTGCGCGGGCCGGCTGCGGGCCGCGCCCGTCCCGCGATCCGGCGCGCCGCACGGGGACCGCTAGGCTCGCGCTCCGGACGAACGGCGGGGGAGCTCGCCTCGTGAGCGCGCGCACCACGGATCGGCGGCGGCGGATCGGGGTCGACGGGACGTGTCTCGCGTCGGGACGCGGCTACGGCCGCTTCGCCCGCGAGCTGCTCCCGCCCCTCTTCGCGGGAGATCCCGACACCGACTACGCGCTCTACCTCGACGCCGAGACGGCCGCCGCGGTGGACCTCGCACCCGTCCTCGGCGCGGCGCCGAACGTGCGCCTCGTCACCCTCGCCACGGCGGAGAGCCAGGCGCGGGCCGCCTCGGCGCGCGGGAGCCGCGGCCCCCTCGACCTGCTGCGCATGGGCGTCGCCGTGGCCCGCGAAGACCTCGACGCCTTCTACTTCCCGTCGGTCTACAGCTACTTCCCGGTGCCCGGGCGCGTGCCGCTCGCGATCGGCTTCATGGACACGATCGCCGACCGCTTCGCGCACGTGGTCTTCCCGACGCGGCGCAACCGCTGGCTGTGGCAGGCCAAGAGCGCGCTCGCCCGGCGCCAGGCCCGCGTGATCCTCACGCTCTCCGAGTGGTCCCGGCGCTGCCTGCACGAGCACTTCGGCGTCCCGCGCGAGCGCATCCGGCTGACCGTGTGCGCGCCGTCGGCGGCGTTCCGCCCCGTGGCGCCGGACGACCCCCTGCGCGCGGAGAGCGCGGCCTGGCTGGCGTCGCGCGGCGTGCCGCCGGGCGCGCCGTACCTCGTGTACGTGGGCGGCCTCAACCCCCACAAGAACGTCCCGGCCCTCGTGCGCGCCTTCGCGCGCGCCGCGCGCGAGACGGGCGCGCCCCTGCGTCTCGTCGTGGTCGGGGACTTCGAGGGCGACGTGTTCCACGCGGACGTCGGGGCCCTGCGCGCCGAGATCGCGCGCGCCGGCGTGGAGGACGGCGTGCGCCTCGTGGGGTTCGTGCCCGACGCGGCCCTGCGCGGGATCTACGCGGGCGCCCTCGCCTGCGCGCTGCCCTCCCTCGAGGAGGGCTTCGGCCTCGGCCCGGTGGAGGCCGCGGCGTGCGGCACGCCCTGCATCGCAACGACGCGCAGCCCCCTGCCCGAGCTGCTCGCAGGCGGCGGCTTCTTCGTGGAGCCGGAGGACGAGGCGGCCCTCGCCGCGGCGATCGTGCGGCTCGCGCGCGAGCCCGGGCTGCGCGCGCGCCTCGGCGACGCCGCGCGGGAGCGAGCGGGCAAGCTCTCGTGGGCGGAGGCCGCCGCCGCGGCGCGCGCGTCCCTGCACGAGATCGCGCGGAGGCCCGGGCGATGAGCCTGCGCTTCGCGATGGTCACGACGTTCTATCCGCCGTTCCACTTCGGCGGCGACGCGGTCTTCATCCGGCGGCTCAGCCACGCCCTCGCCCGGCGCGGTCACGCCGTGGAGGTGATCCACGACGCCGACGCCTGGCGCCTCCTCGCGAAGCGGCCCGATCCCGCTCCGCTCGCCGAGCCGGACGGCGTGCGGGTGCACCGTCTCGAGAGCGCATCGCCCCGGCTGGGGACGCTCTCCTGCCTCGCCACCCAGCAGACGGGCCGGCCGGTGGTGCACGGCGCGCGCATCGCCCGGCTCCTCGGCGAGGGGCGCTTCGACGTCGTGCACTTCCACAACGTCTCGCTCGTGGGCGGCCCCGGCGTCCTGCGCCACGGCGGCGGCGTGAAGCTCTACATGGCCCACGAGCACTGGCTGGTGTGCCCGAGCCACGTGCTCTGGCGCCACGACCGCGAGCTCTGCACGGGCAAGCAGTGCCTGCGCTGCCAGCTCCACTTCCGCCGCCCGCCCCAGCTCTGGCGCTACACCGGCCTGCTGGAGCGCGAGATCCGGCACGTCG
>Ga0073934_10012212_pt1 | contig 10176 bp, 6 predicted proteins | sample LarsenN4metaG_FD_76834 | JGI IMG/M metagenome (GOLD analysis project Ga0073934, IMG submission 76834) | Hot spring sediment bacterial and archeal communities from British Columbia, Canada, to study Microbial Dark Matter (Phase II) - Larsen... ... | reverse complement strand
GCTGCCGGGCGGCTATCCCGAGCTGCACGCCGGGCGGCTGGCGGCCAGCGGGCGCTTCCTGGCGGGGCTGCGGGCCGCGGCGGCGCGCGGGGCAACGGTGTGGGGCGAGTGCGGCGGCTACATGGTGCTGGGCGAAACGCTGGTGGACGCCGAGGGCGCGGCCCACCGCATGGCGGGCCTGCTGCCGGTGGCGACCTCGTTCGCCGAGCGCGGGCTGCACCTGGGCTATCGCGCGCTGACCCTGGCGGCGGACGCGCCCGTGGGGCGGGCGGGCGCGGCCTTCCGGGGCCACGAGTTCCACTACGCTCGCGAGATTGCCCGCAGCGGGCCGCCGCTGTTCCGCGCCGCCGACGCGGGCGGACGCGACCTGGGCGATGCCGGCTGCGTCGTGGGACGGGTGGCCGGGTCGTTCATCCACCTGATCGACCGGGCTGCGCCGTGAGCCGGGGCGAGCTGGGCCTGGTGGTTCTGCTGACCGCGCTGGTCGCGCTGGTCCCCGTGTCGACCGACATGTACCTGCCCGGCGTGCCGGCGGTGGGCCGCGACTTCGGCGCGGACGTGGCGACCGTGCAGCTGACGATCGGCGGGTTCATCGTGGGCATCGCGGTGATGCAGCTTGTGGTCGGGCCGCTGTCGGACCGCTTCGGCCGGCGGCCGGTGCTGCTGGGAGGGCTGGCGGTGTACGCGCTGGCGGGCGTGGCGGCGGCGCTGGCGCCTTCGGTCGAGCTGCTGATCGCCGCCCGGCTGGCCCAGGCGCTGGGCGCCTGCACGGGGCCCGCGGTGGGCCGCGCCATGCTGCGCGACCGCTTCGACCGCGAGCGGGCGGGGCGCGTGCTGGGCTATACGATGACCGCGATGGGCGTGCTGCCCGGCCTGGCGCCCATCCTGGGCGGGTACCTGCTGACGCTGTGGGGCTGGCGCGCGATCTTCTGGACGATGGCGGGCTATGGTGCGCTGCTGGCCGCCGTGATCGCCTGGCGCATGAAGGAGAGCCTGGCGGCGCCCGACCTGGACGCCTTCCGCCTGGGCCGCATGGCGCGCAACTACCGCGCGCTGCTAGGCCATCGGCGCTATGCCGGCTGCATGCTGACGGTGTGCTGCTCGTTCGGCGCGCTGTTCGCCTTCATCTCGGGCTCGGCCTTCGTGATGATCGACGCCTTCGCCGTGCCGCCCGACCTGTTCGGCTATGTCTTCGCCACGGTGGTGGCGGGCTATATGGCGGGGGCCTTCGCCGGCGGGCGGCTGGTGGCGCGGCTGGGCCTGGAGCCCATTGTCGCCGTGGGACTGCTGCTGGCCGGGCTGGGCGGGGCGTTCGCGTGCCTGTTCGCGTGGACCGGCACGGCCGGGCTGGGCGGCGTGCTGATCCCGGCCATCGTGCTGTTCGCGGGCGCGGGGATCGTGAACGCCCAGGCGGTGGTGGGCGCCCTGCACCCCTTCCCGCACATGGCGGGGGCGGCGGCGGCCCTGATCGGCTTCGTGCAGATGTCGACCGGTGCCGCGGTGGCCGTGGCGCTGGGCGCGCTGTACGACGGCACGGCGCGGCCGATGGCGACCGTCATGGCCGCGATGGCCCTGGCCGCGGGCGCCCTGTTCGTGGGCCTGGTAGGCACCCGCCGCGCGGCCTGACGCCTGGGGTAGAGTGCGCGCCGTTCAACGAGGGGGACCGAGACGATCATGGATGCGAGGAAGCCCTTTGCCGGCAAGGCGGCGTGGATCACGGGCGGGGCCACGGGGATGGGGCGCGAGAGCGCGCTGGCCCTGGCGGGGATGGGCTGCGACGTGGCGATCGCCTCGCTGCCCGTCTCGGAGAAGGGGACGCTGCGCCCCGAGCAGAACGCGGTCACCCTGACCGACGCCGAGCTGGAGGCCACCCGCGCCGAGATCGCCGCCCTGGGCGTGAGGGCGCTGGCCTTCGGCCTGAACGTGACGAAGGACGACCAGGTGGAGGCGACCTTCCGGGCCGTGGAGAAGGCGTTCGGCCGGATCGACATCCTGATCAACGCGGCCGGCAACTCGGCCCGCGCCCTGATGGCCGGCCACCCCGACGCGGTCTGGCACAACATCCTGGACGTGAACCTGAACGGCCAGTACCGCACGATCAGGCGCGTGCTGCCCGGCATGATCGAGCGCCGGTGGGGGCGCATCGTCAACTTCGCCTCGACCGCGGCCAACGTGGGCGCGGCGGGCTATGCCGCCTATTGCGCGGCCAAGGCGGGCATCCTGGGGCTGACGCGCTGCGTGGCGCTGGAAGGGGCGCCGCACGGCGTGTCGTGCAACGCGATCAACCCCGGCTTCGTCTACAGCCCGCAGGGCGCCATCGCGGCGCGCATGCAGATCGCCTTCGACGGCACGAACCTGTCGATCGAGGAGTACCGCGAGACCGTGCGCAGGCAGATCCCGCAGCAGCGCTGGATCCCGGCGGGCGAGGTGGCCGCGCTGGTGGCGCACCTGTGCCGCGACGAGGCCTTCGGCATCACCGGCCAGGACATCACCGTGGCGGGCGGGGCGCTGTGGTAGCGGCTGCCCGCTAGCGGTCCGTCCCGCCGGTCGTGCGGGACGCCGTGCCGCCCGAGGACGCGCCGCCGCCGCCCGACGCGGAGCCGCCGCCCGTCACGCCGCCGCCGCCCGTCACGCCGAGGTCGGAGAGCAGGCCGCCGATCAGGTCGTCGAAGGTGCCGCCTTCGCCGCCGCCCGCGCCGCCGTCGGCGGGCGCGGCGGCGCCGGGCGGGGGGATGTCGAGCGGCGCGGCCGGGCGGCCCGCCATCGCGCCGGCCATGAACGAGGCCCACAGGCGCGCCGGGATGCCGCCGCCGGTGACCTTGTTCATGGCGCTGTTGTCGTCGTTGCCCACCCACACGCCGGCCACGATGTCGCGCGTGAAGCCCACGAAGAGGGCGTCGCGGTAGCTTTCGCTGGTGCCGGTCTTGCCGGCGGCGGGCCAGGGGATGGCGGCGGCCTTGCCGGTGCCGCCCGCGATGACGCCTTCCAGCATCGAGGTCATCTGGCCGACCTCGGCCGGCGGGATGACGGCGCCCGCGCCCGAGCCCTGGCGGCGGTAGAGCACCTCGCCCTGGTTGTTGCGGATCTCGGCCACGCCGTAGGGCAGGACGACCCGCCCCTGGTTGGCCAGCGCGCCGTAGGCGGCGGTGAGCTCGATCAGCGTGGTTTCCGAGGAGCCCAGCGCGATGCTGAGGTCGCGGCGGAGCGGCGTGGTGATGCCGAGCGAGCGGGCGCGGGCGATCACCTTGTCGACGCCCGCCTTCCACGCGACCTGGGCGGCGACCGTGTTGAGCGAATGGGCCACGGCCTGGCGCAGGGTGACGTCGCCCAGGTACTTGCCGTCGTAGTTCCTGGGCGCGAAGCCGTTGATGCTGACCGGGCCGTCGAAGAAGCGGCTGTCGGGCGTCATGCCGGCGTCGAGCGCGGCCAGGAAGACGAAGAGCTTGAAGGCCGAGCCGGGCTGGCGGAGCGCCTGGGTGGCGCGGTTGAACTGGCTGGCCGCGTAGTCGCGCCCGCCCACCATCGCCAGCACCGCGCCGTCGGGCGCGAGCGCAATGAGGGCCGCCTGCCGGGCCCCGGCCGCGGCCCCCTCGGCGGCGAGCATGGCGGCCACCGCTTCCTCGGCCATGGCCTGCAGCTTGGCATCCAGCGTGGTGACGACGACGAGGTCCTGCGGCGTGGTGCCGACATAGGCGCCGAGATCGTCGAGCACCCAGTCGGCGAAGTAGCGGCCGCCCGAGCCCGTGGTGGGCGCGGCGTTGAGCTCGGCCGGGTGGGCCTTGGCGTCCTCGGCCTCGCCCACCGTCAGGAAGCCGTTGGCCACCATGTTGTCGAGCACCAGCGCGGTGCGGGCGCGGGCGGCGTCCATGTCGCTGGTGGGGGCGTAGCGCGAGGGCGCCTTGAGCAGACCGGCCAGCATGGCGCCCTGGGCGAGCGTGAGGTTGTCGGCCCCGGTGCCGAAGTAGCGCTGGGCCGCGGCATCGGCGCCGTAGGCGCCGGCGCCGAAGTAGACGCGGTTGAGGTAGATGGCGAGCAGCTCCTGCTTGGTGAAGTGGTGCTCCAGCCACACCGCCAGCAGGGCCTCCCTGATCTTGCGCTCGGCGGTGCGCTCGGGCGACAGGAACAGGTTCTTGGCGAGCTGCTGGGTGATCGTGGAGCCGCCCTGCACGACCTGGCCCGCCATCAGGTTGGCGACCATCGCGCGGGCGATGCCGCGGAAGTCGATGCCCTCGTGCTCGAAGAAGCGGCGGTCCTCGGTGGCGAGCACGGCGCGCACGAGGTCGGGGTCGAGCTCCTGGTAGGCGAGGCGGCGGCCGTAGACGGCGCCGATGCGGCTGACCACCGCGCCGTCGGCGGTGGTGACGACGATGGAGGGGCTGCGCTGGGGCTCGGCCAGCCGGCGCACGTCGGGCAGGTCCCAGGCGACGTAGGCGAGCCCCGCCAGCCCCAGGATGACCGTCCAGACGGCCAGGACCAGGCCCAGGCGGAGGAGCCGGCCCAGGACGGAGCGGCGCGGGCGGGCGGGCGCGGCCTTCGCCCTGCCCTTCCGCCGCCTGCCGGCCTTGCCGGCCTTCTGGGCGGCCTTGGCGCCGGCCGCGGGCGGCTTGCCCGCCTTGGCGGGTGGCCCGCCCCGGCGCGGCGAGCCGGCGGCCCAGCGGTCGCCGGGATCGGCCCTGAGATCGGTCATGGCGTCAGCGGATGGCGTGGCGAACGGGCATGGCCCAGCGGTCGGGCCGGCCTTGTGCGCCGGGAACGTGGCGGGACCGTGGCGCCCGGGGCCCGCAACTCAGATGTCCAGGTTGGTGACCTTGAGCGCGTTGGTCTGGATGAACTCGCGGCGCGGCTCGACCACGTCGCCCATCAGGGTCTCGAACAGGCCGTTGGCTTCGCCCGCGTCCTCGATGCGCACCTGCAGGAGGACGCGCGCGTTGGGATCGAGCGTGGTTTCCCAGAGCTGCTCGGGGTTCATCTCGCCCAGGCCCTTGTAGCGCTGCACGGTGAGGCCCTTGCGGCCGAGCTCGAAGACCGTCTCGAGCAGCGAGGAGGGGCCGTTGATCTGGGTTTCCCTGTCCTTGCGCACCAGGCGCGAGGGTCGGGCGTAGGTCTGCTGGAACTCGCCGGCCATCTCGTCGAGCCGGCGGGCCTCGACCGTGGCGACCAGCGCGGCGTCCACGACGTGGCGCTCGCCCACGCCCCGCAGCGTGCGGGTGAAGACGAGGCCGCCCTTGTCGTCGGGCGCGCCGGCCCAGCCGCGGTCGGTGGGCGGCTCGAGCGCGTCCAGGCGGCGGGCGATGTAGGCGGCGGCGGCGGCGGCCTTGCCGGGGTCGCCCAGGACGTCGTTGGTGAGCGCGCCGGCGATGGCGGTCTGCTCGGCGACGTTGACGGGCAGGCGGCGCGAGAGCTGGCGGATGAGGTGGCTGGCGGCGCGGGCGCGCTCGACCAGGGCGCGCAGCTCGCGCCCGGCGATCTGGTTGCCGTCGTGCAGCACCAGCGAGGCGCCCTCCAGCCCGTCGCCGATGAGGTAGTCCTCGAGCGCGCGCTCGTCCTTCAGGTACACGCCGCCCGCGCCCTGGCCGCGGCGGGCGCGGAACAGCGGCGGCTGGGCGATGTAGAGGTGGCCCGCCTTGATGATCTCGCTCATCTGGCGGAAGAAGAACGTCAGCAGCAGCGTGCGGATGTGGGCGCCGTCGACGTCGGCGTCGGTCATGATGACGATGCGGTGGTAGCGCAGCTTCTTGATGTCGAAGTCGTCGCTGCCGATGCCGGTGCCCAGCGCCGTGATGAGGGTGCCGATCTCGTTGGAGCCCAGCATCTTGTCGAGCCGGGCGCGCTCCACGTTCAGGATCTTGCCGCGCAGCGGCAGGATGGCCTGGAACGCGCGGTCGCGCGCCTGCTTGGCCGAGCCGCCGGCCGAATCGCCCTCGACCAGGAAGAGCTCGGACTTGGCGGGGTCGCGCTCCTGGCAGTCGGCCAGCTTGCCGGGCAGGTTGGCGACGTCGAGCGCGCCCTTGCGCCGCGTCAGCTCGCGCGCCTTGCGGGCGGCCTCGCGGGCGGCGGCGGCCTCGACCACCTTGGCCACCACGGCGCGGGCCTCGGCCGGGTGCTCCTCGAACCACTGGCCCAGGCGGTCGGCCACCACGGCCTCGACCACGGGGCGGACCTCGGAGGAGACCAGCTTGTCCTTGGTCTGCGAGGCGAACTTCGGCCCCGGCATCTTGACGGCGAGCACGCAGGTCAGGCCCTCGCGCGCGTCCTCGCCCGAGAGCGCCACCTTCTCGCGCTTGAGCAGGCCGGATTCCTGGGCGTAGCCGTTGACCGTGCGGGTCAGCGCGGCGCGCAGGCCGGCGAGATGGGTGCCGCCGTCGCGCTGCGGGATGTTGTTCGTGAAGCAGAGCGTCGTCTCGTGGTAGCTGTCGGTCCACTGCAGGGCGCAGTCCACCGCGATGCCGTCGCGCTCGCCCGCGAGCGTGATCAGGGTGGCGTGCAGCGCGGTCTTGCTGCGGTCGAGCCACTCCACGAAGGCGGCGACGCCGCCCTCGAAGTGCAGGACGGTCTCGACCGGCTGCACGGCGCGGCGGTCGGCCAGGTGGATCGTGACGCCGCTGTTCAGGAACGCGAGCTCGCGCAGGCGGTGCTCGAGCGTGGCGTAGTCGAACTCGACCTTCGAGAAGACGGCGGTGGAGGGCATGAAGCGCACGCGCGTGCCGTTGCGCCCGTCGGAGGGGCCCGTCTCGGCCAGCGGCGCCTCGGCCGCGCCGTCGCGGAAGCGCATGCGGTGCTCGCGCCCCTCGCGCCAGATCGTGAGGTCGAGCCATTCCGAGAGCGCGTTGACCACCGAGACGCCGACGCCGTGCAGGCCGCCCGAGACCTTGTAGGAGTTCTCGTCGAACTTGCCGCCGGCGTGCAGGCGGGTCATCACGACCTCGGCGGCCGAGACGCCCTCCTCGGCGATGATGCCGGTGGGGATGCCGCGGCCGTTGTCGGTGACGCTGCACGAGCCGTCGGGCTCGAGCACCACCTCGATGCGGTCGCAGTAGCCGGCCAGCGCCTCGTCGATGGCGTTGTCGACCACCTCGAACACCATGTGGTGCAGGCCCGAGCCGTCGTCGGTGTCGCCGATGTACATGCCCGGCCGCTTGCGCACGGCCTCGAGCCCGCGCAGCACCTTGATGGACTCGGCGCCGTAGGCGTCCGCGCCCTCGCTGGCGCTCTTCTTCCGGCGGGCGGGCTCGGTCATGCGTCGTCGTCCCGCACGCGCGCGTCGGCCACGGCCAGGAAGCGCGCGCGGCGTGCCAGGCGCGCGAAGGGCGCGCGATCGGTGCCGGTGAGCCAGGCCTGGGCGCCGAGCTCGAGCAGGGCCTCGAACAGGGCGGCGCGGTGGCGCTCGTCCAGGTGCGCGGTCACGTCGTCCAGCAGCAGCACGGGCGCGCCGGCCGGCCCCGCCGCGGCGAGCCGCGCGTGGGCCAGCACGACCGCGATCAGCAGCGTCTTCTGCTCGCCGGTCGAGCACAGCGCGGCCGGCGTGCCGGTGGCGGCCTGGCTGACGGCGAGATCGCTGCGGTGCGGGCCCTCGGCGGCGCCGCCGGTTTCCGCGTCGCGGGCGCGCCCGGCGGCCAGCGACGCGGCGAAGGCCTCCTCGGCGGCGACGGCCGGCATGGCGTCCAGCGCGGATTCGAGCGTGCCCGTCACGGCGAGGCGGGCGGCGGGGAACGGGCCCCGCCGGGCGGCCAGCGCCGCGTCGAGCCTTCCTGCGACCTCGCGCCGGCTGGCGGCCACGGCCACGCCGTGGCGGGCCATGCTGCCCTCCAGCGCGCCGAGCCACGCGGGATCGCGCCGCCCGTCGCGCAGGAGCCGCGCCCGCTCGCGCAGCGCGCGCTCGTAGGCGGCGAGCCGGCCGGCATGGCCGGGGTCGTGGCCGAACACGATGCGGTCGAGGAAGCGGCGCCGGGCCGGGGCGCCGTCCTGGAACAGCCGGTCCATCGCCGGCGTGAGCCACAGCACGCCGAGCGCCCGGGCGAGCGCCGCGGCGCCGCCCGCGGCCTTGCCGTCCACCCGCACGACGCGCCGGTCGCCGGGGGCCCCGTCGCCCTCGGCCGGCCTGAGCCCGGTGCCGAGCTCGGTGGCGCCGTGCGCGCCCGCGAGCGTGGCGGCCACCGCCCAGCCGGCGCCGGGGGCGGCCCCGTGGCGGGTGGCCTCGCAGAGCCTGGCCCCGCGCAGGCCGCGCCCGGGGGCCAGGAACGAGAGCGCCTCGAGCAGGTTCGTCTTGCCCGCGCCGTTGGGGCCGGTCAGCACCACGGGCTCGGGGCCCGCCTGCAGGGCGAGCCGCGCGTAGCCGCGGAAATCGGAAAGCGCGATCCGCGTCACATGCGGCGGCCGGGGGGCCGCCGTGACGGTCAACGCGACTGCCAGGGCCGCCTCCTAGACCCGCATCGGCATGAGCACGTAGAGCGTGCGGTCGTCGCCGGTGTCGCGCATGAGCGTGGGGGAGGCCCCGTCGGCCATCGCGAACTGCACGGTCTCGCCGTCGACGCGCTCGGACATGTCGAGCAGGTAGCGGGCGTTGAAGCCGATCTCGATGGGCGGGCCGCCGTACTCCACGTCCAGCTCCTCGGTGGCGCTGCCGCTGTCGGGGCTGTTGGCGGAGAGGCGCAGCTTGCCCTTGTCCAGCGCCAGCTTCACGGTGCGGGACTTCTCGGTGGAGATGGTGGCCACGCGGTCGACCGCCTCGGAGAAGGCGGCGCCGCGGATCTCCATGACCTTGTCGTTCCCCGTGGGGATGACGCGCTCGTAGTCGGGGAAGGTGCCGTCGATCAGCTTCGAGGTCAGCGTGGTGCGGTCGAAGCGGAAGCGGATCTTGGTGCGGCTCAACGCCACCTCGACCGCGCCGTCCAGCTCGTCGATCAGCTTGCGCACCTCGTTGACCGTCTTGCGCGGCACGATGACGCCCGGCATGCCCCTGGCGCCGTCGGGCAGCTCGGTGTCGAAGCGGGCCAGGCGGTGGCCGTCGGTGGCCACGGCGCACAGCGCGGCGCGATCGTCGCGGTCGAAGGCGTGCAGGTAGATGCCGTTCAGGTAGTAGCGCGTCTCCTCGGTGGAGATGGCGAAGCGGGTCTTGTCGACCAGCCGGCGCAGGTGCTCGGCGGAGAGGGCGAACTCGTGGGTGAACTCGCCCTCGGCCATCACCGGGAAGTCCTCGGTGGGCAGGCAGGGGAGCTGGAAACGCGAGCGCCCGCAGCGGAGGACGAGCCGCCCGCCGTCGTCTGAGGTCTCGAGGCCCACCTCGGCGCCCTCGGGCAGCTTGCGCACGATGTCGTGCATCAGGTGCGCGGGCGCCGTGGTGCCGCCCTCGGCGGCGATGGTGGAGGGCACCTGCTCGACGACCTCGAGGTCCATGTCGGTGGCGGTGAGCTCGAGCCGCGCGTCGCGTCCGTCCAGGCGCACGTTGGCCAGGATCGGGATGGTGTTGCGGCGCTCCACCACGCTCTGGACGTGGGTCAGCGCCTTGAGGAGGGCGGCGCGTTCGATGGCGAGCTTCATGGGCGGGGACGTTCGGTTCGCGGAGGCCGGGCCGCGCGCCGGAATCGGTGCGCCAAAGGCCCCTTCCCCCTGGTCGGCGGACTATACCAGAACGGCATCAAGCAAGCAGAAAAAACAAGGGTTTGGACCCCGATGTTCGCGCGATGTTCATGGCCGGCGAGGGGCCCGCGGCGTGGATCCAAGGGCCGCCCTGCCGGGGCCATGCGCAGCGCGGAAGCGGGCCTTCCGGGGCCTGGCGGGCGCGGGGCGAACGATCCCCGGCCGCGCGCCCTAGCGCCGGCGGAACTGCTTGCCGAGCTGGAGGCCCTGGCGCTGGTAGTTGGAGCCGATGCCGGTGCCGTAGAGCTTGTCGGGCCGCGCCGTCAGCCGCTCGTAGACCAGGCGGCCCACGACCTGGCCGTGCTCGACGATGAAGGGCACCTCGTGCGAGCGCACCTCGAGCACCGCGCGGGTGCCGTGGCCGCCCGTGTCGGCGTGGCCGAAGCCGGGATCGAAGAAGCCGGCGTAGTGGACGCGGAATTCGCCCATCAGGGTGTCGTAGGCCGCCATCTCGGCGGCGTAGTCGGGCGGCACGCTGATCGTGTTCTCGGAGACCAGGATGTAGAAGTCCTGCGGGTCCAGGATGATGTCGCCGCCGCG
>Ga0073934_10012211_pt1 | contig 10176 bp, 12 predicted proteins | sample LarsenN4metaG_FD_76834 | JGI IMG/M metagenome (GOLD analysis project Ga0073934, IMG submission 76834) | Hot spring sediment bacterial and archeal communities from British Columbia, Canada, to study Microbial Dark Matter (Phase II) - Larsen... ... | reverse complement strand
TGGCGCTGATCGAGACCGGTTCCGGCTCCGAAGCCGACCTCGAGGCGGCGCTGGAGCGCCTGCTGCCCCACGTCGATAGCCTTTACGCCCATCGCCACGGCTCGCCGGGCCACGGCGCCGATCATCTCCTGCCGGCGCTGGTCAGCCCTTCGCTGGTCATACCGGTGGCGGCGGGCGAGCCGCTTTTGGGCGTCTGGCAGAGCATCGTCCTCGTGGACCTGAACCGGGACAACCCGTTGCGCACGGTGCGGCTCAGCTTCGTCGCGGGCTGACGAAGGCCTACATCCTGAGGCGCGGACCCAGCACCAGCGGCTCCACTGCCGGAATTCCGGCCTCGACGCGCAGGAGCGCGGCGGTCTGGAGCGCATGAAAACCCCGGCGGCCGGCCGCGCCGGGATTCAGATAGAGGCGCCCGTCGCGCCATTCGCACAGTTGCCGGTGGCTGTGCCCGAAGACGACGACTTTAGTGCCGGGTTGCGGCCGCGCCGACGCCAGTTCGTGGACGACGTGCACCCGCAGGCCTTCGAGCTCGACGTCCAACCGCTCGGGCAGGCCCAGGCCCCCGAGGGGCGCGTCGTTGTTGCCCCGGACGGCGTGCACCGGCGCTATCGAGGCCAGGCCCTCCAGGACGGCGAGCGAGCCGACATCGCCCGCGTGGAGGATGGCTTCGACGCCGGCGAGGACGTCCAGCAGGCGCGGGTCCAGGTGGCCGTGAGTATCGGAGACGACGCCGACGAGCACGCCTGTAGTTTCGCACTCCGGGCGCCGCCGCCGCGGGAGGCGGCCCAAGCAAGTGAGCCCTCCTTTTGTCCGTGAGGAGGACCCGGATGAGGGGTCGGGCGGACAGCCGGAGGGCTCAGGAATAATCTCGGTGGTGAGCGGGGCAGCGGGACAGGGCTGTCCGGCCCAAGCATTGCCATCCGGATGGCCTGGTCCCGCAGGGCCGAATATCCGCCCGGCGCCGACACGGCTTCACCGGCGAGCCGGGATCGGCTAACCTGAGGGCGGCCGGAAGACCCCAGTCTGCTGCTGCACCGGCAGGGTCCGTGAATATCCTTGGCTTCCTCAAGAAGAAGCGTCCCGATCCCGTTGCCGAGCACCTGAAGCGGTGGCGCAACGAGAGACGCCCGTCGCAGGGCGGCGTCCCGAAGTCCGTGCGGGAGCTGGGGATCGAGGACCAGGTCTATCTCCCGTCCGGGCACGGGGAGCAAGGCGACGACGGCGCGGCCGTCGGGAAGCGCCCGCGGCGGGTGGCGGGCGAGCGCTGGCGGGAGCGTTAGGCCGGGCAGGGGACGTTGGTCGGGGCGCCCAGATTCGGACTGGGGGCTCCGGAGTCGCCGTGAGGAGCAAGCGGTCGCTGAACGGCCTTGGGCCGGTTTAGGCTTAGGTCGAAACTGCTGGCGGACTTCGCCCGCGGCTCAAGGACGCGGCTGGAGACTGGCAGGCAAGGCGGGGCGAAGGGGCAAAGACACCATCGCGTTTACGCCCTTCCACGCCGCCGTCGTGACGATGCTCGTTCCCAACGTCGATCTCCCGCCGTGGGCGGCTGCAGGCAGGGGCGGGGAAGCCCGCAGGCGGCGGGGGCTCAGAGCTCCGCTTTGCCGGTGCGGACGGTGTAAGCCGCGTCCACGGGGCCGATGAACACCTTGCCGTCGCCGGGATAGCCGGTGCTCGCCGCTTCGAGGATGGTGCGCGCCACTGCCTCCGCGTCCCCGTCCTCAACGACCACGAAGAGCATCGCCTTCGCCAATTCCCCGTACAGCTGCGTGCCGACCTGGATGCCCTGCTGCCGGCCCCGGCCGACGACGTCCCATTTCGTCAGGGCCGGGAAGCCGGCGCGGGCCAGCGCCTCCGCCACGGCTTCTTCCTTTTCGGGCCGGACCACGGCCTGCACCATCTTCATCCGGCAAACCCCTCCTGCTCCTTGCCCGCCTTGGCGGGTACCATGACGACGGCCTCCTCCCCCGTCCCGGCGCGGCGGTTTCGCTTCAGCGCCTCCAGGTTGTCGATGAACAAAGGCACCACTTCCTCCAGCATCGATACGGGCACGACCTCCCGGACCTTTTCTCCCGCCTGCGCGTCCGGCCCGGTCCTGCCGCCGGCAAAGATGCTCACGGCGTCCACGACTTCGCCGTCGATCCGGGCCTTCATGCCCTGAAAGCCGATGTCCGCCGCCTGGTGGTTTCCGCAGCCCGCCGGGCACCCGGACCAGTGCATCCGCAGGGGCATGGAAGCGCTGTAGCGAGACGCCAGCTGCTCAGCGAGCGCCCGGCCCAGCGCCTTGGTCTCGATTTGCGCCAGGTTGCAGTAATCCGTGCCCGTGCAGGACACAAGGCCCCGGACAAAGGGATGCGGGTCGGCGGGGAAGCGGCGCAACAACGGCTCGGACAGGAAGGCGGGCAGGCTCGCCTCCGGTACGTCAGGGAAGATCAGGTTCTGGTCCGGCGTCAGGCGCACGCAGCCGGAGCCGTAGGCGTCGGCCAGGCGCGCCGCCTCATCCAGGTCGTTGCTGTCGAGGCGGCCGGCAGGCACGGCGACGCCGACCGAGCAGAGGCCGGGCTGCTTCTGGAGCTGGATGCCGAGGTGGTCGTTGCGGCTGCGCAGGCGGGCGTCGCGCTGCGACGGCTCCAGGTTCCTGCCCAGGCGGCGCTCGAGCTCTGCGCGCAGGCGCTGCAGTCCCCACTCCTCGATGAGGAAGGCGAAGCGGGCGCGGCTGCGCTGGTCGCGCGGGCCTTCGTCGCGGTATAGGAGGATCAGCGCCGCGGCGAAGGCGGCGGCGTCCTCCGGGAGGACGAAGGCGTCCAGGGGCTGGGCCACGGTCATGCCGCCGGACCCCATCTTGCCCCCGACGAGGACGTTGAAGCCCGCACGGCCGTCGGCGGCGCGGACGGCCGGCACCATAGCCAAGTCCTGCGTCTCCGCCGGCGTGCAGTTCTCGCGGCAGCCGGTAATCGTGACGTTGAACTTGCGGGGGAGGTTGGTGAACTCGCGGTTACCGAGGAAAAGGCGCGTCAGCTCCCGGGCCACGGACGAGGCGTCGAAAAGCTCCGCCGGCGTCAGGCCGGCCAGAGGGCAGGTGTTCACGTTCCGCACGTTGTCCATGCCCGTCTGCAGGGCGGAGAGGTCGATGTCCTCCAGCGTGCGCAGGATCTCCGGCACGCTGCCGATGCCGATGGCGCGCAGCTCGATCTGCTGGCGGGTAGTGATGTCGAGGACGCCGTTGCCCTGGCTGCGGCCGATGGCGGCCAGGACCCGGAGCTGGTGCGAGGTCGCCTGGCCGCCGGTAATCCGCACGCGCAGCATGAAGCGGCCGGGCGTCGGCTTGCGGTAAAAGGTGCCGATCCACTTCAGCCGCTCTCGCGTGGCGGCGTCCATGCTCTCCCAGCCGCCGTGTTCGCGGGCGAGCGCCTCGATATCGTCCAGGATGTCGAGGCCATCCCTTTCGGCCTTCAGCTTTTCGATGGAGTTGCTGCCCGGTCTCATCTGGCTCAGGCCCAGTAGGGCGCCATCCGCACCCGTCGCGGTCGGCTGGCCTGCCGCGTCCGCGCAGGCTGCCAGGAATCGGCCCAGCCGACGCGATTGGCGGCCAGCGCTCGTAACGCGGCCAGGGCCAGGGCTGCCGCTGCTGCCAGCGCAAGGAAGCCTGTGGCCATGGAGCCGGTGGCGCCTTCGGCGTTGCTCAAGAGGTTGGGAAGCAGGAAGCCGCCGACGCCGCCCAGCGCGCCGACAATGCCGGTAACGAGGCCGATTTCCGCCGGAAACCGGCGCGGCACCAGCTGAAAGACGGCGCCGTTTCCGAGGCCCAAGCAGGCAAATGCGCAGCCGGCGAGGCCCATCATGACGGCGATAGGCGGCAGCACGGCGAAGCCGGCGTAGAGCCCGGCGATGGCCAGCAGGACCACCGTGAGGACGCGCACGCCGCCGAACCTATCGGCCAAGAGGCCGCCCAAAGGCCTGCAGCTGCTGCCCGCAACGGCGACGGCGGCCGTCAGGAGCCCCGCGGTGCCGGGGCTGAGCCCGTACTCCTCCCGCAAGAAGAGCGGGAAGAAGCTCGTGAGGCCCACGTAACCCCCGAAGGTAATCGAGTAAAAGAGGCAGAACCACCAAAGGTCCGCCTGACGCAACATGCCGCTGCGGGAATGCCGGTCCGCCAATCCGCGCGGGGCCTCTCGCGCCAGCAGCACGAAGGCTGCCAGCGTAAGGGCGAGCGGCAGCATCGCGGCGCCGAAGACGTCCTGCCAGCCGACGCGGTCGGCCAGCCTTGGCGCCGCCAGGTTGGCGATCACCGTGCCGCTGTTCCCTGCGGCTGCGATGCCCATCACCATGCCCTGCCGCTGCGCCGGATACCAGCGGCTCGCGAGCGGGAGGGCAACCGCGAACGACGCCCCCGCCGCGCCGAGCATCACGCCGGCGAAGAGCAGCACCGTCAGGTTTTCGCCCGCCAACCACGCGAGCGAGAGCGGCAGGAACAGGAGCAGCAACAGGCCCGTACCCGTCCGCTTCGCGCCGAAGCGGTCGCTCAGGGCGCCGAGCGGTATGCGAAGCAGCGATCCGCTCAGGACCGGCAGCGAGACGGCCAAGCCGCGCTCCGCGGGACTGAGGGCCAGCGCCTCGGCGATGTACACGCCGAGGGCGCCCATCAAGACCCAGAGCATGAAGCTGACGTCGAAATGGAGGAAAGAGGCGAAGAGCGTAGGCAAGTGGCCTTGGCGTCCTTCAGCCGCCTGGGTGGTGACCGTGCCCTCCATGCCTAGACGTCCACCTGGCTCTCACCCAGGGCGGCGCGGGCGACAACTACGTCCGCCCACTCCTGGCCCTCGTTTCCCAGGACGGCGGTGCGGCTCTGCCCGAGCAGGCGCTTGACGCCGAGGGGATCTTTCCGAAAGCCGCGCGCCTTCTCCACCCACTTCACGCTCTTGTAGCCCTGGAGGAACGGCACCCAGAGGCGCACCGGGCCCCCGTAACGGTGGGGCAAGGGTTCCCCGTTGAGCCCGAACACGAGCAGCGTGCGCCGGTCGAGAGCCATGACCCGGGGCAGGGTCTCGAAGTAGAAACCGTCGGCGGAGTGGAAGCTCCAGTAGGCATTGGCGGCAGCACAGAGGCCGGCATGGTGGACCACGTCCGCGAAGCGCACGCCCTGCACCTCCGCCGCTTCGACCCAGTTGAAGATCTGGCATACGAGCGGCAGCCGATCGCGTACGCGCGGCAGCCGCGCGATGTCCGGCCAGGAGAGGGTTAACCGTTCGCCGCCCACGCCGGTGAGCGTGAGGCGCCATTGCTCCAGCGGGCGCTCGCAGGGCATCGGGTAGAGGGACAGGACGGGCATGGGCTCCGCCTCGAAGTCCATGACGGCGAACTGGTCCTTGAAGCGCGGGTAGTTGATCCCCTCCCGTTTCACGCCGGGCTCCTCGAAGGTTCTGCGAGCGCGGCGGCTGCCGCGCCTTCGGACGGCTCCAGGGAGGCCAGCGGCCGCACGAACACCTTGCCATCGCCGACGTTGCCTGTCTGGTTGGCGCCGATCACCGCAGCCACGACGGCATCCACGAGCCTGTCTTCCACGGCGCAGCGGATCAATCGCTTCGGCAGGAAGAGCATGTCTCCACCCGCGCCGCCGGCCGAGCGCCGCAGGTAGCGGAGGCCGCGCTGGCGCCCCCGCCCCAGCACGCGCTGGTGGTCGGCCTCGGTCACGCCCAGGGCGGCCAGCGCCTCGACGGTGGGGCGGCAACGCTCCGGCCGGACGACGGCGATGACTTCCTTCATGAAAACCTCCCTGCGGTTGGGGCCGGCGTCAGCATCGCCGTGGCCCACGGCGGCGAATCTAGCCGCCGTGTGTTTCGGCCAGGTTTCGTCCAGATGAAGACTGCGTGTCGGGCCGGGACAGGGCGGGGCCGCCCGCCTCGCCCTCGCGCCGTGCGCAATCCGTGCGCGGATCGTGCGCAGGGCAAAGAAAAGGCCCTCAGGGGAGGGCCTCTCAGATTCGATTTTTGGTCGGGGTGCCCAGATTCGAACTGGGGGCCTCTTGGTCCCAAACCAAGCGCTCTGACCTGGCTGAGCTACACCCCGGAGCCCAACCTCAGTCTACACGCTTCGCCGTCAGGACTCCGCCGGACAGCTGCCGCAGGGGATGGCTTCGTCCTGCTCGAAGCCGCAGCCGCGGCAGGCCCAGGTCGTGAGCGGCGCCAGCCAGGCCTTGCCCGCCGCGTCCCAGCGCCGGTGCTGATGGTCCGTCCGCAAGGCTGAGCCGCACCGCGGACAGGCGCCCGCCGCCAGCTGCCGCGCCTTCGTCTCCTGGAGGCGGGCGCCGATCATCAGCGTCAGGGCCGAGAGGAAGAGCGCGAGCCCCAGCAGGCTGCCGGCCGCCGGCGATAGCAGGCGCGCGACGATGAAGAAGGCCGCCAGCCCCCACGCCGCGGCGCCGGCGATGTCGATCGCGAGGCCGAGTCCCGACCGCAGGCCGCTCATGACGCCCCGCTGCCCTTCGAGGCCGCGCCGCCGCCGGCCGCGCCCACGAGCTCGCGGACGTCCCGAACGCCGTGCTCGCAGCAGTAGCGCTCGATCCCCTCCAGGACCTGCAGCGGCGCGAGCGGGTTCGAGAACGTGGCTGTCCCCACCTGCACGGCCCGCGCCCCCGCCAGCAGGAACTCGACCGCGTCCCGCGCCGTCGCGATTCCGCCGCAGCCGATGACCGCCACGTCCACGGCGGCCGCGACCTGGTGGACCTGCCGCAGGGCGATGGGCTTGATCGCCGGGCCGGAAAGGCCGGCGAAGGCCGTCGCCATCGCCGGGCGCCGGCGCTCGGCATCGATGGCCATGCCGACGACCGTGTTGCCGACGCAGAGGGCGTGCGCCCCCGCTGCGACGGCGGCCTCGGCTACGGGGCGCGGGTCGGTTACGTTGGGCGTCAGCTTCGCGATCACGGGCAGCGTCGTCTCGCGCCGGACGCCGCGTATGACGGCCGCCGCGGACTCCGGGTCCTGGCCGAACTCGATGCCGCCGCGCTCCGTGTTCGGACAGCTCAGGTTCAGCTCCACGCCGCTGAAGCCGGCTACGCCTTCCAGGCGAGCCGCCACCTCGGCGTATTCGCCGACCGTGAAGCCCATGATGCTGACGATGACCGGCACGCGCCAGGTCTCGTAGACGGGGGCGAGGTCGCGGACCAGCGCCGTGACGCCGATGTTCTGCAGGCCGATGGAGTTGAGCATGCCCCCGGGCGTCTCGGCTATGCGGACCGGCGGGTTTCCGCGGCGGGGGTGGAGCGTCGTCGTCTTGGTCACGATGCCGCCCAGGCGCTGGATGTCGAAGACCTTGGCGTAATCGACGCCATAGCCGAAGGTCCCGGACGCGACCATGACGGGGTTGGGCAGGATGAGGCTGCGCTTCGCGTCTGCCGTGAGGTCGACCGCGAGGGAGGGACGGTCAGGCATTGAGGCCATTATAGGGGCGGAGGACGAGGAGCCCGTCCTCCTCCCGGGCCCGCATGGCGAAGCCGAAGCGGTCTACTTCCAGGCAGGCCTCGATGTCGAGCGCGTGGACGCCGGGCGTCTTCTCGGCTACGCGCCTGCGCAGGGTCTCCGCGGCCCGGGAGGCCGCCGCCCGCTCCAGGTACGGGCCGGGGTCGGCCGCCGGGTCGGCGAGGAGGGCGGCGATGTACTCGGCGCAGGCGCGGTCCTCGTCGCCTGCCCCGTCCTCTCCGGTGACGACGAAGGCGACCTCCCGCGGGCGCCCGGCCAGCACGGCTTCGGCCGTCGCGCGGGCGCAGACGAAGCTGGCGCAGAAAAGGCGCTCGGCGCCGCGCGCCGCCACCGCGCCCACGGTGCCCGCCGTCGTGCGCTGCACGATCGTGCGCCCCGTGAGGTCATGCGACCGGAGCTCGAGCGGCGAGTTCGTGAGTTCGAATCCATCCTGGGGCCTGGCGTCCTTCAGCGCCAGCGCGCCGGGCAGGCGCGCTTTCACGCGCAGCGCCTCGTCCACGCCGGCGCAGAGGACGATGCGGCCGGCGCCGAGGTGGAAGGCCCAGGCGGCGGTGGTGAAGGCGCGCATGACGTCGATGACCACGGCCGTGCCGGCGACGCCTTCGCAGTCGCTGATGCCGAGGAACTCGCAGCGGAGGTCCATGGCTCCGAGTATGGCAGACGGGCGGCTTTGGGACAGCGAGAGGCAAGAAGAAGGGAGAGACCCGGGGCCCGGGCCTCTCCCTTGAAGGGGCGTGACGCCTAGTCTTCGCGGAGGCTGGCCGGCTTTTGCCGCACGACGGGACGGCTGCCGCCGCCCATCTTGCTGATGCTGGACATCGGGTCGCCCTCCCAGAGGGTGTCCGCCGCCGAGTTACGGAACTCGCGCACCTCGCCGCAGAGCTTGCAACGGCCCAGGCTCGTCGCTCCGTGGGGCGTCTCGATCACCCAGTGATGAACGCACGCAGGGGCCTCCCGCTCCGCCTCTTCCTGAAGGACCTTCTCTTCTACAACCGGCGCGGTCATTTCCACCTCCCTCTAGCAGCAACCACCACGTCACTTAATACGTCGGCAAGGTCGCGCTAGATCATTTATCGCGCTGCAAAAAATTAGCACCGGCCGGACCTGGAAGTCAAGGTTTATACGCAAAATACCTTATAAGGTTTGTTAAATAGGTGTTAAGCATTTTCTTTGCCGCCGACCAGGGCCTATGATGGTTACAGGGCGAAGCCCTCTCTATGCAAACGACGAAGCATCAAATCCTCGAGCTGCTCAAGCGCACCGGGTGCGCCACCGTCGAGGAGGCTGCCGGCGCGCTGTCTATCGCCTCGATGACCGCCCGCCAGCATCTCGTCGGGCTCGAACGCGACGGCCTCGTCCGCTCGGAGAAGGTGAAGCGGCCCATGGGCCGTCCCCACTTCCTGTACAGTTTGACGTCAAAGGGTGAGGAAATGTTCCCGCGACGTTTCGACGTGCTGGCCGGCCTTCTCGTCGACGAGGTCAGCCGCCTGACGCCGGAGGAGATCGCAGGCCTCACCCCGGACGAGAAGCGATCCCTCGTCATCCTCCGGGCCGCCGACCGTCTGGCCGAGCGCTACCGCTTTCCGGTCGAAGGCTTGGGCCTGGAGGCGCGGGTGAGCTCGCTCACCAACGTCTTGCAGGTCATTGGCGGCTTTGCCGAATGGCTGCCGACGGCCGGCGGGTACGAAATCCGCGACTACAATTGCGTCTTCGCAAGCCTCCTGCCCGCGCAGGCGGATGGCTGCCCGGGGCATCTGCGCCTGGTCACGCAGCTCTTGCAGTGGCCCGCCCGCCACGAGGTCGTTTCGGACGGCCGCCTGCAGTGCTGCCGCTACGTCATTGCCGTTTCGCCGGGGCCGGGGGAGGAAGGACTGTTGAGCCATGGCTAACGTCAGCGAGAGCGCCGTCTGGGACGCGCTCAAGCGCGTTGAGGACCCGGAGCTCCACCGCGACATCGTTTCGCTGGACATGGTGCGCGACCTCCGGATCGAGGACTCCAGCGTGTCCATGACTTTGATGCTGACGACGCCCGCCTGTCCCCTGACCGGGCCCTTCAAGGAAGCTGTCGAGAACGCGCTCCTGTCCGTGCCCGGCGTCTCCAGGGCCAACGTGGCCCTCGGGGCCGAAGTGCGCGGCCACAAAGGGCCGCCCGAGCGCCGGCCTGTCGAAGGCGTCAAGAACATCATCGCCGTCGCTTCGAACAAGGGAGGCGTGGGCAAGTCCACGGTGGCAACGAACCTGGCCGTCGCCCTCGCCCACCGCGGCGCTAAAGTCGGCATTCTCGATGCCGACATCACAGGCCCGAACATCCCGACGATGATGGGCTTCGAGGCCGGCTTCCAGGCCAGGAGCGAAGGCGGCCTGCGGCCTGCCGAGCGCTACGGCGTGCGCGTCTGCTCCATAGGCTTTGCCCTGCCGAAGGGCACGCCCGTCGTCTGGCGAGGGCCCATGATCGGCACGGCCGTGCGCGATTTCCTCCACAACGTCGACTGGGGCGAACTCGACTATTTGATCGTGGACCTGCCGCCGGGGACCTCCGACGCTTCGATGAGCATGGTGCAGGAGGCGCCGATCGCCGGGGCGGTGGTGGTGAGCACGCCGCAGACGGTGGCCCTGGAGGACGCCACCAAGGCCGTCGCCATGTTCGACCGGCTGCAGGTACCCGTTTTCGGCATCATCGAGAACATGAGCTTCTTCGTGGCGC
>Ga0073934_10012210_pt1 | contig 10177 bp, 10 predicted proteins | sample LarsenN4metaG_FD_76834 | JGI IMG/M metagenome (GOLD analysis project Ga0073934, IMG submission 76834) | Hot spring sediment bacterial and archeal communities from British Columbia, Canada, to study Microbial Dark Matter (Phase II) - Larsen... ... | reverse complement strand
CCACAGCGCCGCACCCGCCGTCACCGCCACCACGACGGCCAGCGGGCTCATCTGCCAGCGCCTGGCCAGCAGGAAGGGCGTGACGAACTGCGATTCCACGATGTTGATGGCGATCAGCGCCGTCACGGGCCAGACCGCCATCAGCGGATCGGGAAAGCTGACCAGTCCCACAGCGCCGGCCAGCACCATCACCGCGATGGGCCCTAGGTAGGGGACGAAGTTCAGCGCGGCGTTGGCCACCCCCCAGATCGCAGGGCTGGGCATGCCCAGCAGCGCCATTGCGCCCGCCGTCGCCAGCCCCAGACCGATGTTGATGCAGGTCACGGTGAACAGGTAGCGCGCCACGTTGCGGTGCAGGTCGCGCATGGTCTCGGCCAATCGGCGGCGGACGTTGAAGCTGCCGCCCAGCCGGACGACGTTGCGGCGCAGCGCGCGGCGTTCGGCCAGGATCAGGAAGGCGATCAGGAACACGAACCCGGCGTTGGCCAGGATGGCAGGCGCGGTGGTGGCGATGGCGATCAGCATCGAGGCGTCGGCCACCACGACCCGCGTGCCCTGCTGGCCGCCCGAGGCCGCCTTGGCGATCTCCTCGGACGCCTTGGAGACCGATTCGAGGGATTCGGTCACGGGCTCCAGCTTTCTGCGGATCTCGTCCATCAGCGCGGGCGCGCGCTCGGTCCATTCCTCGACGGCCGGGCCGACCGCCACGCCGACGGTCGCCACGGCCACCAGGGCCATGCCCACCGCAACGAAGGCGGCGACCACCGGCGGTAGCCGCAGGCGCTCCAGCAGCCCGGCCACGGGCTGCAGCGCCAGCGCCAGCAGCAGGCCCAGCGTCAGGGGAATCAGAACCGGCGCCGCCGCGTTCAGCGCATGGACCAGCGCCAGCAGCAACAGCCCGATGGCCGCCGCCGCGGTGACGCCCTGCGTGCTCCACAGCGACGTGCCGGCCCGCCGCCGCGCCAACGGCTCGCCGGCCATCGCGCGGCCCCCGTACGGAATCCGCAGGGGCACCCAGCCGGTGACGCGCTTCATGGAGCGGGCTCCTGACCCCGGATGCAGGCGAACTCCGCGCGAAGGCCGCGAAGGTTTACGCAGCGGCCCAACGTCCAGGGCAGGTTCCCGGTTCCCGTGCGGCACGGCGCTTCCGTTCGCCCCACACAGGGTCGGACTTGCGCCCCAACGCGGGAACCGTCATGTAATTGACGCACTTGCGCGTCATGGTGCGCACGCAACCGCGCCGGCCAGGCCGGAAGGGACAGAAGGAGGACATGGCGCAGCGTCCGCCCGGAGCCATTGCCGCCCGGATCGCCCGGCTGCGCCAGCGTTCGCGCGAGACCCGCCGCACCTCGCAGCTCCTCGCGGCCCTGCTGGAGGATGCCGAGCGCGATCGCATCTCGCTGGCCGACATCTTCGACGGCCTGGGCGACCGGGCCTATGGCGGCCTGATGATCGTCTTCGCGGTGCCCAACCTTGTCCCGGTGGCGATCCCCGGCCTGTCGGCCGTTCTGGGAATCCCGCTGATCCTGCTGACCGCGCAGCTGTGCTGGGGCTGGCCGCGGCCGTGGCTGCCCCGGTGGCTGGCACAGCGCTCGTTCGCCCGCGCCGACCTCGCCCGCGTGCTGGACCGCGCCCTGCCCTACCTCGCCCGGCTGGAACGCCTGTGCAAGCCGCGTCTCGCGATCCTGTCCGAGGAGGCGACCGAGCGCGTCATCGGCGCCGTGTGCCTGGGGCTTTCGGTCATCCTTGCGCTGCCGATCCCGTTCGTGAACTTCCTGCCCGGGCTGGCGATCTGCCTGCTGGGCTTCGCCCTCGTGGAGCGCGACGGGCTGGTGGGGCTGATGGGCATGGCGGTGGGGGCGGTCAGCGCCGTGCTGGCCGTGGGCGTGCTGTGGGCGATGCTCAAGGCGGCGATCCTGCTCGTGACCCAGCTCTTCGCCTAGACTGCCCGCACCATGTGGATCCTCGAGATCCTTCTCCTCCTGGCCCTGACCGGGCTCAACGGCCTGCTGGCCATGTCCGAGATGGCGGTCGTCTCGTCCAGCCGGCCGCGCCTGCTCGCGATGGCCGAACGGGGCCGGCGCGGCGCGGCCGCGGCCGTGCGGCTGCTCGAAGATCCCAGCCGCTTCCTGTCCACCATCCAGATCGGCATCACGCTGATCGGAATCGCGGCGGGCGCGTTCGGCGGCGCCACCTTGGGCGCCGACGTGGGCCGCTGGCTGGATGACGTCCCCTGGATCGCACCCTATGGCGAGGTGGTGGGCTTCGTCGCCGTGGTGGCCGCCATCACCTACGTCTCGCTGGTGGTGGGCGAACTGGTGCCCAAGCGCATCGCGCTGGGCCATGCCGAGGCCATCGCCGCCCGCGTCGCCGGGACGATGGAACGCCTGGCGCGCATCGCCAGCCCCGCCGTGTGGGTGCTGCGGCTCTCCACCGAGGCCATCGTGCGCGTGCTGCGCCTGAACGCGCCCGCGCGCGAGGAGCAGGCCGAGGAGCAGGAGATCCGCCTGCTGCTGGCCGAGGGTACGCGGAGCGGCACCTTCGATCCGGACGAGCGGCGCATGGTGGAAGGCGTGCTGCGCCTCGCCGATCGTTCGGTGCGCACCATCATGACGCCGCGCACCGAGATCGTCTGGGTCGATGCCGAGAACGACGTCGAGGCTCAGAAGGCCACCCTGCGGGGCGCCGCCTATTCGCGCATCCCCGTGTGCCGCGGCTCGATCGACGAACTGCTGGTCGTGGTCCGTGCCAAGGACCTGATGGACCGTCTGCTGGACGGCAGGTCCTTCGACCTGCTGGCCATCGGCACCCAGCCCCTGGTGGTGCCCGAGGGGGCGACGGCGCAGCGCCTGCTGCAGCTCTTCCGCAGCTCGCAGGAGCACCTTGCGGTGGTGGTCGACGAGTACGGCGGCGTCGTCGGGCTGGCCACCCTCACCGATGTCATGGAGGCCATCGCCGGCGACCTGCCCGAGCGCGGCGAGGATGCGGCGGAACGGGTGACCAGGCGCCCCGACGGATCGTGGCTGCTCGACGGCGGGCTGGCGATCGACGAGGTCGAGATCGAGACCGGGCTCTCCGGCATGAAGGGCCAGGGGGAGAGCTTCGAGACCCTGGCGGGCTTCCTGCTGTGGCACCTGCGGCGCCTGCCGGTGACGGGCGACCGGCTGCAGTGGCAGGACGCCGCCTTCGAGATCGTCGACATGGACGGCAAGCGCATCGACAAGGTGCTGGTGTCGCGCCAGCCGCGCGGCGACCCCGAGGGGTCCTAGGCCGGCCGGCCCCGAACGCAGACCGGGCGCAGGGGCCGAAACCCCTGCGCCCGGCCCTGGCCAGACTGCCCGGCGGAATCCGGGCGCGGTCCCGCTAGTTCATCGAGGTCGTCTCGTAGGCCGGCAGGCCCTGGAGCTGGTCTGCGGTATAGCTGGCGGTGGCCGAGACCTCGCCGCCGTTTGCGGCGATCTGAAGCTCGTTCCAGCCCAGCAGCACGCGGCGCTCGCCCACGTTCAGGAATCCGCCCACGTCCACCAGCACGCCTTCGACCTGCCCGGCGTCGCCCAGGATCACGTCCTCGATCTCGCCGATCGTCTCGCCGCCGGCGTTCTCGACGTTCGTGCCGATCAGGTCGCTGGCCAGCATGCCCGTGGCGGTGGTGCCGTAGGTGCCGGTCGACTGCGCCGTCGTGCCCATGCTGGTCGCATTGTCGGCCAGGTATGGGTTCGACGACAGGGCGCTGTTATAAGTGTAGACATCGCCCTCCGCGTCCTGAGGCTTGGTGTATTCGGGCAGGGCGGCCAGCTGCTCCTTGTCCATTGTGGTGACCACGGCCTCGCCATTGTCGCGGATGTCGAGCTCGTCCCATGCGAGCGCGACCTGGCGGGCGCCGATGCCCAGGAAGCCGCCCACTTCGGCGACCACTAGCTGCGCCTTCCCGTCATGGCCCAGGATCACGCTGTCGACCTCGCCGATGGTCTCGCCCTGCGGGTTCCGGATGTCGCGGCCGATCAGCGCCTCGGCGTCCACCGCAGCGGCGGGCGAGGCCGTCTGCACAGTCGTGGTGTTGGTCGAGCTCTCCTGCGCACGGAGCGTGGCAGGGGCCACGAGCAGTGCGCACGCAAGCACGGTCGCGGTCGCAGCAGTCGTATGGAGCTTGTTCACGGGGTCACCTCGTTGTTCTTGTTCGGGGAAGGCCGCGCGAACGCACGAGCCCATGCCGAGCCAAGTCCCGAGAGGGTGCGAAAGTTCCTGGCGCCGCAGGAGTTTGTGCGACGCGGTGCCCAGGGGGCGGTTCCTGCGCCAGGGAACCCGTCAGGGGCGAGGTCCGTTGAGAAGGCGCATCAGAGGGGAAGCCTCCGTGGACTTCGACAGCGAGTTGCCCGACAGCTTGGAGGTCGTCCTGCGCCTGGTCGTGGCGACCGGCGTGGGCATGGCGCTCGGCCTCAACCGCGACCTGCAGGGCAAGCCCACGGGCATGCGCACCCTGGGCCTGGTGGCGCTGGGCGCGGCGGCCATCTCGCTGTCGGCGTTGAGCCTGGACGCCTTCCACGGCGATACGGCGGCGCTCAGCCGCGTGGTGCAGGGCCTTGTTCCGGGCATCCTCACCGGCATCGGCTTCCTGGGCGCAGGGGTCGTGCTGCGCATCCCGCAGCAGGGCGACGTGCAGGGCCTGACGACAGCGGCCACCGTATGGGTGACCGCCGCTCTCGGCGTGGCCTGCGCCCTGGGGGCGTGGCTGATCGTGGGCGTCTCGACCGCGCTGGCCCTGCTGCTGCTGATCGTGGCTACCCGGGCCGAGCCGCCCGCCGGGATGGCGGCGCACGGCAAGGCAAGCGACGGCGAGGCGGGCGGCGGCGGTGCGCTGAAGGCCGATCCCGTACCCACGAAGCCAGAGCCGGACGAAACGCAGGATCCTGTTCCGACGCAACAGCACGCCTCCGAGGTGCCCGCTCCCGCCGTGGCCGCGCACCGGGGCGGTGGCGCCGGGGCGCTGGCTGTTCTGCTGTGGGCGGCGGTGCCGCTGGCGGCGATCGCAGCGGCCCTGCTGCTCTAGGAACCCGGCGGCCGCCCGAGCGTTGCACGGCCGGACGGGCAGCCGGAAAGGACAGGGCGATGCCGCCTTCCCTCATCCTGGTGGGCGCGGTCGCACTGGTGCTGGCCGCGTGAGGCTCCACCACCCACATCACCGCCGTCATGCAGAACGCGCCGGAGGTCGTGACGGTGACCGTCGACGGCACCGACGGCGATCTCGTGCGCGCCGGCCAGGTCGCCATGAGCCAGTGCGGCGAGACGGGGCGCTATGCCAGCCTCGCCGACGTCGCGACCGTCGAAGGCCAGCGCGTGGCCACCTTCACCTGCGTCGCGCGCGCAGGCTAGCTAGCGCGGTTCGGTCCAGCTTTCGCAGAACGCCAGGGCGCTCGTGCTGAATGGGCGCCCTTCTCGTTCGCGCGGCCAGTTGCGCCCCTGCGCCGCCACGCCGTTGCGCGTGAGGCGGGTCGAGGCCGCCGGGACCAGGACCGTGCACACGCCGTAACGGCGGCCCGGCACCTGGTTGGGCTGGGTGTGCAGCAGGAGCGGATCGCCAAAGTCGTACCAGGTGAGGGCGATGTCCTCGCCGGGCGCCTTGACCGTCTCGGTCCAGAAGTCGCGGGCGTCGCCATGCTTGTCGAAGCGGGCGTCGACCGCCGGGATGGCCGGATCGCCCGTCTCGGCGTTCAGCATCCCCTGCACGGTGGACTGCAGCCAGCGCGCCATCGCGATGTTGTCGGTGTAGATGCGCCAGCGGCCGTCGGTCAGCTCGCTCTTGAGGTACAGGACGTGGCCCGGTCCGCGCGGCGAACCGATGATGCGCCAGAAGCTCGCGTCTGTGGAATTGGGGTCGCCGTCCTTCGCGCTGAGCCGTATGAACGGGTTTTCGCCCGTCACGAACACCCGGTTGGGGTCCACCGTCGCCATGTCCGCCCTCCTTGCCTGGGGCCCGCACCATAGCCGCAGCGCGGCCCCGGCTTCGACCCCCTTCGCGCAATGACGCGGCCCGCCTTCTTCCGGGCGGCCGGGCCCTTCGACGTGGCCGTGCTGGGCGCCGGCGGCGCCGGCCTGATGGCGGCCATCGCGGCGGGACGGCGCGGGCGTCGCGTCGTCGTCATCGAGCATGCCGACGAGCCGGGGAAGAAGATCCTGATCTCGGGCGGAGGGCGCTGCAACTTCACCAACCTGCACTGCGCGCCCGACCGCTTCCTGTCGGCCAACCCGCACTTCTGCAAGTCGGCCCTGGCCCGCTTCACCCAGCACGACTTCATCGCGCTGGTGGCACGGCACGGCATCGCTTACCACGAGAAGACGCTGGGACAGCTATTCTGCGACGGCTCGGCCAGGCAGATCGTCGCCATGCTGCTGGCCGAGTGCGCCGCGGCGGGCGTGGACGTGCGGGTCGGCCACCGCATCGCCGGCGTGACGCAGGGCGAGGGCTTCACGGTGGCCACCGACCAGGGCACGTTCCAGGCCGCCTCGCTGGTGCTGGCGACCGGCGGTCTTTCCATCCCCAGGATGGGCGCCACGGGCCTGGCCCACGACCTGGCGCGGCGCTTCGGGCTGGCGGTGACCGAGACCTCCCCCGGCCTCGTTCCGTTGGCCTTCGCCCCCGCCGACCTCGCCCTCATGAAGCCGTTGGCCGGGGTGTCGCTCGAGGTCGTCGCCGCGGCTGGCAGGGCGGCATTCCGCGAGGCCATGCTGTTCACCCACCGCGGCCTGTCGGGGCCGGCGATCCTGCAGGCCTCGTCCTACTGGCGCCCGGGCCAGCCGCTGCTCATCGACCTGCTGCCGGGGCAGGACGCGCCCGTCCTGCTGCGCGCGCGCAAGCGCGCCCGCGGCCGGGCGGAGCCCAAGACCGTGCTGGCCGAGCTGATGCCCCAGCGCCTGGCCCACGCGCTGGCCGAGGCCCACCTGCCCCAGCGCCCCATCGGCGAGCTGCCCGACCGCGATCTCGACAAGCTGGGCGCGCTGCTGAACGGCTGGCGCCTGATGCCCACCGGCACCGAGGGCTACGGCAAGGCAGAGGTCACGGTGGGCGGCGTGGACACCGCCGGCCTCTCGTCCAGGACGATGGAGGCGAAGGCCGTGCCCGGCCTCTACGTCGTGGGCGAGGCGGTGGACGTGACCGGCTGGCTGGGCGGCTACAACTTCCAGTGGGCCTGGTCCAGCGGCTGGGCCGCCGGTCAGGCGGCCTAGGACCGCTGCGCCTGCCGCTCCAGGCGGTCCAGCGCGCCGCGCATGGCGCGGATCTCGGCGGTCAGCTCGTCCAGCTCGCGGCCGATCTTGGCGCGGTCGGCGGCCTCGGCCTCGCGCACGGCCTTGTCCAGCGCCTCGCTCTCGATCTTGTGCAGCTTCTGCATGGAATCGACGATCAGTGCGATGAACAGGTTCAGGACCGTGAACGTCGACAGCATCATGAAGGGGATGAAGAACAATAGGGGGAATCGGTGGTGCTCCATCACCGCGCCAACCACCTCGGGCCAGCCCTCCAGCGTCATCACCTGGAACAGCGAGAACATCGAGGCGCCCAGCGTGCCGAAGGTCTCGGGGTTCGTGTCGCCGTACAGTTTCGTCGCCATCACGGCGAAGACGTAGAAGACCAGCGACAGCAGCAGGATGATCGAGGAGAGCCCCGGCACCGACTTGACCAGGGCCTCGATCACCGAGCGCATGGCCGGCACCGCCGAGACCAGACGGAAGGCCCGCAGGATGCGCAGCGCCCGCAGCACCGAGAGCGCGCCGCTGGACGGCATCAGCGCGATGCCCACGACGAGGAGATCGAAGAGGTTCCAGCCGTTGCGGAAGAAGCGCAGCCCGTACGCCGCGATGCGCAGAACCAGTTCGGCCACGAACACGGCCAGGATGGCGCCGTCCACCGCCAGCAGGACCTCGCCCCAGCGGGCCATGACGGCGCCCGAGGTCTCCAGCCCCAGGATGACCGCGTTGACGACGATGAGCGCCGTGACCGCGCGCTGGAACGCGGGCGCTTCGACGAAGCGGGCAAGCCGTGCCCTCACGCCGCGCGCTCCTGCCGGCGCGGCCGGTCCGATCGTCGCCATGCTGCTCTCGAGGCTCCACCCGAATGCGGGTTGCATCTAGGGGCGCGCTGCGCCGCCTTCAAGCCCTCCCCGCCGTGTCGGGCACGGCCGCCCTCAGGCCGGCGGGCCCGGCGGAATCGGGCCGGTGGGGGGGTAGCTGCCGTCGGCGTCGTGGTTCTCGTCGCCCCTCAGCGGCGGATTGAAGATGCTGACCACGTGCAGGTCGGTGACGGCTTTCACGCGATGGCGGTCCTTCGGGCCCACGACGTACAGGACGCCCGGCTCGAGGGGGAACACCCTGCCGCTGGCCAGGTCCGTGACCTCCCCCTTTCCCGCGAGGACGTAGTTCGCCTCCCAGTGGTGCTTGTACCAGAGGGTGCTCTCGTTCCCGGCCTTCACGCGCACGTCGGACATCGAGAAGCCCAGTCCGTCGGCGCTGGTGAGGAAGCGGAGCGTTGTCGCCGCGCCGCGCGCGATCGACCGCTCGCCCGCCGCCGCCTTCAGACCCTCGTACGTCTTGACCAGCATGGTCCCTCCCCGCGGTTCGGTGCCGCCGGCATGGTCGAGGGTTCGCGGGCACGGGGCAAGGTTCCTTCCGGGAGCCCGGCGCGTTCGCCAGGGCAGATTCCGGGCCGCAGGCGCGGTCAGGTTGGTAGCGGAGGAGGGATCTGGCCTTAGTCGAACACGGCTGACTTGGAGACGTCCTAAGGCTTAGGAGGGCTGCCACCGCCTCAATTCCTGGACGGGCGATCGAGGAACGCGCGGGTGGCGCCGCCCGTGAGCAGCTCCATCAGACAAGGGTTGCCGTAGGCGACCGGGCGCCGGCGTCGGCTATGTCGGCGCAGATCACCGCCGCGCCCTCGGCCGCCATAGCTCTGGCATAGGCACTGCCCAGGCCGCGCGCCGCGCCCGCAAGAATCGCCACCTTGTCCTTTAGCTGCGTCAAACTTCCTCCGAAACAACCATCAGGTCAGCCCCCAGCGCCGTGTCCCGCGAGGCTGGTCCCTCGATTCCAGCTACGGCACGCATCCTTAAGGTGTCTCCGCCCTGCGCCGTCTCGGCGAGAACTTCGCCTCCATGAAGAAGAGTCCTGCCGCGACGATCGCTACTCCACCCCACTGAATGAGGCTCATACGCTCGTCGAACAGCCAAGCGGCAAACAGGATTGCCGCGATCGGCTCGCCGAACGAGAACATGCTCGCGCGCGAGGCACCGATCAGGCGGCACGCGACGAGGAATGCTACGAACGCAACGACATGAGCAGTGCCGTTGCCGAAGGCGGAGATCCAGCCGGTCATTGAAAGCGGCAGGCGGATGTCGCCGGTCACGGCCAACGTCGCGACGAAGATGGCGATCGTCCATATCGCGAGATGAAGATTGGTCGTGTATCCGCCGACACTCTCGCTCACCTTGACCATAGAGATGACGAGAACTGTGGCGAGGATGGCGCTCGCGAACGCCATTGCGAGTCCATACCGGTCGAGATCACCGACGTTCACCGCAAGCGCCAAGCCGAGCCCCGCAAACGCCGCGATCGACCAGAACACGCGCGCAATAGTCAATCTCGAAGATCCGAGGGCGTGATAGTAGGCCGCGATGATGAAGGGATGGATAAATAGGATGAGGACGGCAAGCCCGATGTCGATGTGGCGGATCGCCTCGAGGTGCGCAACATTCATCAGCGCCGCCGAGACACCCGCCAATGCCGAGACACCCAGAAACTCCCTCGGAACGCGATATGACTTGCCCGCCAACGGGACGCACACAGCCAGAACTACAAGTGACGCGATAGCTCGAATGACGATGAAAGTCGTCGTGTTCATGCCATCGGCAAAGCCATATCGCGCGAACACCGGCATCAGACCGACAGCAATAGAACATAAAATGAGCAGAACAATTGCCAAAACTGTATCGCGATGACCTTTCACTGACACTGAATGGGTCTTTCCCCGTCCATTCTTCCTCGTCATGCGATGCCCCTGTTCCGGCGCTGACCTGCCCCACGTAGGTGGTCCAGGAGCGATGTTAGTGTAGAGGCTCGCCTTCCGCCAAGCTGGTCGGGAGGCGGAGCGTAGCGGAGCCGGACGACCAGCTTGGCGGGGAGAGTGTCTCTG
>Ga0073934_10012209_pt1 | contig 10178 bp, 4 predicted proteins | sample LarsenN4metaG_FD_76834 | JGI IMG/M metagenome (GOLD analysis project Ga0073934, IMG submission 76834) | Hot spring sediment bacterial and archeal communities from British Columbia, Canada, to study Microbial Dark Matter (Phase II) - Larsen... ... | reverse complement strand
CCGAGTACGGCACCGACATGTTCACACTGCTGACATCAGCGGTCGTAGCCGCGTCGCGCGCCCAGATGCCAATCCGATAGTTCCCCGCCACGACGGGCGTCCACGTGTAAGTGCTGCTCGTGCTCCAGTCACGCACCATCGTCCAGTTGGCGCCGTCGAAGAGCCACCACTTGAACGAATGTGGTGCCGTGCCGCCGTTGGCTGCCGCCGTGAACGTGACCGCCGTGCCTGCGGCCCGCGGACTCGCGACGTCGGGCGTCAGGCTCATGATCGAAAGCGGTGCCGGGGCCGCGTCGATGACGTACGGCATCGTTGCCGACGCCTGCGGCGCGTCTGCCGTGACGCCTGCGCTGCGCGCCCACACGATCAACGTGTAGCTGCCAGCGTTCGCCGGATTCCACGTGTACGTCGTTGCCGTGCTCCAGTCACGCACCACCTGCGGACTGGCGCCGGACGGCTGCACGAACAACTTGAATTGCCGCGGGCCGGCACCGCCAGATCCGGCCGCGCCGAGTGTGATCGCCGTTCCGAGTCGCTGCGGGCTCACAGGTCCGGCCGTCAGCGCAACGCTCGAGACCGGCGGAGCGTTCACGACGAACGCCATCTGCGCCGTCGCCTGCGCCGCATCGACCGTCACACCCGCGCTGCGCGCCCAGACCGAGACCGTGTAGCTTCCCGTCGTTGTCGGCGTCCACGTGTAGGTCGTCGACGTGCTCCAGTTCTGGACGAGCTGCGGGGCACCGGTGCCCTGTTGCACGAAGAACTTGAACTGCCGCGGCGCGACACCGCCCGAACCGTCGGACGTGAAGGTGATTGCCGTGCCGGTGGTCTGCGGACTCGGCACGTTCGACGTCAGCGTCGCGCCGGTCACGGGCGAAACCGGCGGTGTGTTGATGACGTACGTCATCTGCGCGGACGCCTGTGCCGCGTCAGTGGTCACGCCCGCGCTGCGCGCCCACACCGTCACCGTGTAGCTCGCCGCTGTCGCCGGCGTCCATGTGAACGTCGCCGAGGTGCCCCAGTTCTGCGCAATCTGATTCGCGCCGTTCCCTTGCCGCACGAGGAACTTGTATTCGCGCGGCGCCACGCCACCCGCGCCGGCCGCCGTGAACGTGATCGCGGTGCCGGTGGTCTGCGGCGTCGCGACGTCGGACGCGAGCGTCACGCTGGTCACGGGTGCGGGAGGCGGTGTGTTGATCACATACGCCATCTGCGCCGACGCTTGCGCGACGTCGGCGGTCACGCCGGCGCTGCGCGCCCAGACGACCACGGTGTAGGTGCCGGGCGTGGCCGGTATCCACGTGTAAGACGTCGCTGTGTTCCAGTCGCGCACGATCTGCACCGGGCTGCCGGCCGGCTGGACCAGGAACTTGAATTGTCGCGGCGTTACGCCGCCCGAGCCGCCCGCCGTCAACGTGATTGCCGTTCCGGCGTTCTGCGGGCTCGGCACACTGGCCGTCAACGTCGCGCCGCTCACGGGGGCAATCGTGTAGTTCAGCGTCATCTGCTGCATCGCCATGTTACCGCGGCTGTCGGATGCCTGGACGCTGATGGTGTTGGCGCCGGGCGTCAGCGCCACCGCGGCGCTCCAGGACGCGGTCGCGTTTCCGCTCACCGTGCCGCCGCTCGCCGCCTGGCCATTCACGGTGACACTCGTGACACCGCTGCCGCCACGGCCACTGTCTGTCGCCGTTCCAGCAATCGTCGCGGACGCGGACGAGACTGTCTGGCCGCTGGTGTGGCTCGTGATCGAAATCGCCGGCGCAGTGGTGTCAACGGCCGGAGCCGTGATCGTCCACAAGAACGATCGCGACACCGTGACGAGCGGGTCTGTGGCGAAGATCGTGACGTTATACGTGCCGGCCGCCGACGGTGTGCCAGTCACCTGGCTGGTCGCGGAATTCAGCGCCAGTCCCGTGGGAAGCCCCGTGTGCGTGAAGTTCACAGGGGTACCGTCCGGGTCGCTGACCTGCATCGTGAGAGCTGCGATAGCGACGCCGACCGGATTGCTCTGATTCAGAGGCTGTGTGAAGGACGGAATCGAGAAGGTGGCTTCCGTCGAGTACGAGCCAGTCCCGGAAGGATTGACCGCTCGAACGGCCACGTAATGGAGCACGCCGACGGTGGGCGTGAACGTGTAGGACACCTGCGTGTTGCTGACCGTCGCGAGCTGGACGTTGCACGACATCGAAGATGTGCCGACGCACACCTCGTAACTCGTGACCTGATCAGCGGGAGGGCTCGGGTCCCAGGTCGCTGTCACCGTCTGACCGTTCGCCACCATTGGCGCCGATATCAGAAACAGTGCGAACACTGACGCAATGCGGAACCTCGCTCCTCGAGTTCGTCTCCACACGTCGCGCATGCGAAGCTGAACTGCAAGGCGACGGCCAAGCTCTGCTGGATCGCTAAACCTCTGTACGACAGTTGTTTATGGCAAAAACTGAGGGCCTGGGGAGTGAGCGTCAAACACGCTCACGAGCGCTGGTTTACCGTCTTGTAGCTGAGTCGGCTGTGACCAGCAACAAGAAGGAGATGCTTCCCAATGTCGGCGCGGCCCCCGAAATGAAGGCCGGACGACCGGAGGCCGCTCATCGGCTTGCGCCGATCTGCGCGACCTGCGGGCACATCTGAGCTCACACCGTCAGCGCGTGGCGAAAGACACCGACTTGTTCACATTGCTCACATCGGCAGTGGTCGTCGAATCGCGAACCCAGACGCCGATGTAGTACGTGGTTGCTCTCGTCTGCCCGCTCCACGCGACGGTGTTCGATGTGCTCCAGTCGCGAGCCAGCGTCCAACTGTTGCCGTCGTGGACCCACCATTTGTACTGGTAGGGTCCTCGCCCTCCACTGACAGCCGCCGTGAACGTCACCCTCGTGCCAACCGCCTGCGGGCTCGCAAGGCTGCTACTGAGCGACGTAATCCGAAGGGTGCTCGTGGTCGTGGACGTAGCCGACGATGTCGTCGCCGCAGCCGCGACCGGGAACGGGATTGACAGGTTCACGTTGCTCACGTCCGCGGTCGTCGATGCATCCCGCGCCCACACGCCAATTCGATAGCCCGACCCCGCCTGCGTTGGCGTCCAGGTGTAAGTCGTCATCGAGTTCCAATCGCGCAGCAGCGTCCAGACGGTGCCGTTGAACAGCCACCACTTGAACTGATAGGGGCTGCGGCCGCCCGACGCAGACGCCGTAAACGTGACTGCCGAACCCACAGGCTGAGGGCTGATCTTGTTCGGCGTGAGACCCGTGATCGTCAGATCGCCGCCAGATGACGAGGACGACGAGGAGGAGGAAGACGATGACGAGGTAATCGTGAACGGCATCGTCCGGTTGTAGGAGCTCACGTCGGTCGTCATCGTCGAGTCGCGGGCCCATACGCGAATCTGGTACGCGCTGCTGGCCTGCGAGGGCGTCCACGTGTAAGTCGCCGACGAGTTCCAGTCCCGCAGCAACGTCCAGCTCGAACCGTTGAACAACCACCACTTGAATTGATAGGGACTCCGACCACCCGCGGCCGCGGCCGTAAAAATAATCGACGTGCCGGCGACCTGCGGGCTGTTTCGGCTGCTGCCTAGGCTGGTGACGGAAAGCGGCTGCGTGCTCGACGAAGACGAGGTGCTGTACAGCAGCACGATCTGCTGCATCTGGATGTTGCCCTTGCCGTCGAAAGCCTCGATGGTGATGGTGTTGTTGCCGGAGGCGAGCGTCAGCGTCCGGCTCCAGTTCGCGGTGTTATTGCCGGTCGCAGTCCCTCCCGTGGCCGCAACAGAATTGACGTGGACAGCCGCCACCCCGCTGCCACCGCGGCCGCTATCTGTGGCTGTGCCCCTGATCGTCACGCTCGCCGTCGTTACAACCAGTCCGGTAGTGTGGCTCGTGATGGTCAGATTCGGTGGCGTCGTGTCGCTCGTTGCACCTGCACCCACGGTCCAGACGAACGACCGTGACGCGGTCGCCAGACCGTCACTCACGAAGATAGTTACGTTGTACGTGCCGGAAGTGGTCGGGATTCCGGTGATCACTCCGGTTGACTGGTTCATCGACAAACCGACTGGCAGGCCGGTGTGCGTGAAGGTCAGCGGCGACCCGTCCGGATCGTTTGCGGGGATAGCGAGCGGAGAAATCAGCGTGTTCAGCGGGTTCGTACGGTTGGGGATCGCACCGATCGAGGGAATGGAGAATTGTTGCTCGTTCGAATAAGTCCCCTTGCCCTTCGCGTTGACAGCGCGCACCGCGACGTAATGCAACTGCCCGGGCTTAGGAGAGAACTTCAGCATCGTCTGACTGACGCTTACGGTCGTCAGCTGCACGTTGCACGAGAGTGAGCTCGTTCCGACGCAGACCTCGTAGACGGACACTTTGTCGGTGGGCGGACTCGGATCCCACATCGCGGTGACGGTCGCCTGCGCGTGCGCAGTCATTGGAAGGACCAATAGCGCACACGCGAAAGCTGATACACGACGCCTGTCAAGCATCGAGAGGGACCGGAGCTGTTGCATTTCGGGCCACCGCCGTGCAAGCCGATTGCCATGCGTCGAAATCGATTAAGGTCCTGTCGATCATCAACTTAGCTTCTTCGGTCTTACGTAACGTGTGTGTCGATTCCCGACGTACTCGCGGGACGGAATTACGCACCCCTGCACACGGGCGATGCGCCCCCATGTGACACAATCGGTTCGAAATGACCCTCACGATAGCGATCGCGCAGGTCAATCCGGTTGTCGGAGACGTGTACGGCAACCTCCAAATGGTTCGCCGCGCACGGGACGAAGCTGCCCGCCTCGGCGCCGATCTCGTGGTGTTTCCGGAGCTGGTTCTGGTTGGTTACCCGCCCGAGGATCTCGTTCTTCGCCCCGCGCTCGTCGACGCCGCTTCGAAGGCCCTTCGCTCCCTCGAAGAGGAGAGCGCTTCCGGACCGGGGCTGCTCGTGACGCTTCCCTGGCGCGAAGGCGGGTGCCTGCTCAACGCCGTGGCGCTCGTCGCGGACGGCCGGCGGGAGCTGCGATTCAAATACGAGCTTCCCAATTACGGGGTCTTCGACGAGAAACGCGTCTTCTCCCCGGGCTCCCTGCCGCAGCCCGTGACGTTCCGCGACATGCGGCTTGGCGTGCCGATCTGTGAGGACGTGTGGTTTCCGACGGTCGCATCGCACCTTGCCCGGCTCGGAGCCGGACTGCTCCTGGTCCCTAATGGATCGCCGTACGAAGTCGGAAAGCTGCACCAACGTCTCGCGCTGGCGCTCGAACGGGCGAGTGAGACCGGACTCCCACTGGTGTACGTCAATCAAGTGGGCGGTCAGGACGAGCTCGTTTTCGACGGCGGCTCGTTCGTCGTCAACGGTGATGGCACGCTTGCGCGCCAGTTGCCGCTGTGGCGCGAGACGATCGTGCTCACGCGCTGGACCCGCAACGACGGTGTGCTGCGCTGCGAAGGCAGCGAGGAATGGAACGAGCCTCCGCGCTCGAGCGCGGTGTACAGCGCGATGATGCTGGGACTGCGTGATTACGTCCGGAAGAACCGGTTCCCCGGCGTCGTGCTCGGCATGTCCGGCGGAATCGATTCGGCGCTGACCGCCGCGGTCGCCGTGGACGCACTCGGACCCGAGCGCGTGCGCGGCGTCCGCCTGCCATCGCAGTTCACGAGCCGTGAGAGCCAGGATGATGCACGCGAATCGGCGCGACTGCTCGGCATGCGCCTCGACACCGTGGCGATCGGATCGACCGTCGCCGCCGCCGAGTCCACGCTTGCCGACGTGTTCGCCGGACGTCCTCGCGACGTCACCGAAGAGAACCTGCAGGCGCGCGCCCGCGGCCTGTTGCTCATGGCGATCTCGAACAAGTTCGGGGAGATGCTCGTCACCACCGGCAACAAGTCGGAGATGTCGGTCGGCTACGCCACGCTCTACGGCGACATGTGCGGCGGCTATTCCGTCTTGAAGGACATCTACAAGACCGAGGTCTATGCCCTCGCGCGGTGGCGCAACGAGAACCTTCCCGAGGGCGCGCGCGGTCCAGCCGGACGCGTGATTCCCGAGTCGTCCATTACGAAGGCGCCGACCGCCGAACTGCGGCCGAACCAGACCGATCAGGATTCACTCCCGCCCTACGACGAGCTCGACGCGATCCTGAACGGACTGGTCGAAGAAGAGCTGAGCGTGGCGGAGATCGTCGCACGCGGTTTCGTACGCGAGACGGTCGTTCGCGTTCAGCACCTGCTCTATCTGGCGGAGTACAAGCGGAGGCAGGCGCCGCCCGGCGTGAAAATCACCCGGAGGAGCTTCGGCCGCGATCGGCGATATCCGATCACTAACGGCTTTCGCGAATCGACGAAAGCTGATAGCGCAGCCGAAGTCTAGATGTATCTGTCCTGGGCTAATCGAGCGGCCAGCAGAGTCGCTTCGATCATGCTCGACGGATCAGCCACCCCGCGTCCTGCGATGTCGAACGCGGTCCCGTGATCGACGGAGGTTCGGATGATCGGCAACCCGAGCGTCACATTTACCGCGCGCCCGAACGCGAGCAGCTTCACGGGAATCAATCCCTGATCGTGGTAGCAGGCGATTACGGCATCGAACTCGCCGCGCACGGCCCTGCCGAAGACGGTGTCTCCCGGAAAAGGGCCATCGACGGAGACGCCGCGTTTCTGTGCGGTCTCGATCGCCGGACGAATCACCTTGCGCTCCTCGTGTCCCAGTAACCCGTCTTCTCCGGCGTGCGGATTCAGGCCCGCCACGGCCAGGCGCGGTTGCGGCATCCCGAAACGAGGGAGCTCGCGCCAGGAGAGATCGATGATGCCGTCCATGACCTCACGCGTGAGTGCTCCCGCCACGGTTGCCAGCGGGATGTGAATCGTCGCGAGCACCACCTTGAGCGGCTCCGACCAGAACATCATCGCCACTCGAGGGCTGCCGGTCAGATGCGCGAGCAGATCGGTGTGACCCTTCCACGGCAGACCGGCCCGGGCGAACGCCAGCTTGTTGACGGGCGCCGTCGCGACTGCCGCGACGGCGCCCGACTGAGCATCTTTGACGGCAGCGCAAAGCGTCTCGTACGCCGCCCGGCCGGCGGCCGCCGACAACTCTCCGGCGCGGAAATGCGAGCTCTCCGGAGGACCGTAGAGGACCGGCTCGCAGACGTGGCGAACGCGCGGATCGTCGGCAGCCTTGCGCGCGATCTCGGGGCCGATACCGGCCGGATCGCCGACAGTAATCGCAACGCGCGGCTTCACGGAGACCATTATGGCAACTCCCGATCTCCAACGGCCAATGCCCTCAGCGCATGATTGGCCGGGAATCGTGAGATCGGAGCACGCGGGCGTTCTTCGGAATATTCAGAGCTGCAGCACCAGCCAGTCGGCGACGACCCTGGTGCTCGCGTTCCGCTCGAGGGCGGCCAGCGCCTGATCGACGGCCGCATAGGCCCGGAGGCTGCGGGTGTGATCGAAGGAGCCCGCCAGCTTCTCGAGTTGCGGTTCGAGGTCGCTATTGGCCAGCGCACGGCGATCGGCGCGAGCGGTGACGATCCCGAGATCGCGCAGCAGCGACGCCAGCGCACGCAGGCACGCGGCGAGCTGATCGCGATCGCTGGCAGTGGTTCCCTTCGTTCCACTGAGATCCTTGACCGCATCGAGGCGGCGTGCGGGATCGTCGGTCCGGGCCGCCTGCTCCAGCAATCGTCGTGCGTCGTCTCTGGCTTCAGCCAGATTCGCAGCATCGCCGGACAGCGCGCGCCCCACGCTGCCTTCGGCGTCAGCCGCTGCTGCGCGCGCCTCAGCCTCCGAGTACTTGTGATCGCGCACGAGCACCTGCGCGACATCCGACGCCGAAAGCGGCCCGAATCGCAAGCGAGGGCATCGCGATCGAACGGTCGGCAGCAGCGCGTCCGGCAGCGACGAAACCAGCAGGAAGATCGTCGCCGACGGCATCTCCTCGAGCGTCTTCAGCAGCGCGTTCTGCGCCGGCACCACCAGTGCATCGGCTTCGTCGATGATGACGACACGGCGCCGGCCCTCGAAGGGACGGTAACCAGCGCGATCCACGACGTCGCGGATCTGTTCGATCTTTATGCTGCCCATGTCACCAGGCTCGATGACGATGACATCCGGGTGCGTCCCGCGCTCGATCCGCCGGCACGAGGCACAGGTGCCGCACGCATCGCGCTCGAGTTCCTCGCCGGCCGCGTCCTGCTCTCTCGACCCCCCTATGCGTGTCGAACGCGGGTTGAGGCAGTTCACCGCGCGTGCGATGGCCAGAGCCACGCTTCGCTTCCCCACGCCGGCAGGACCGGCCAGAAGCAAGGCCGGCGGCAGCGTGTTCCGCGCAATAGCGCGGGAAAGCAGCGACACGAGCCGGCGATGGCCGACGATGGAACTGAACATCGATGTGAACAGGAATCAGAGGCTGCGGTGACTGGACCCCGCCCCTGAGGACAGTCTACTTCCTGCCGACGCCGAACAACCTTCCCCAGAATCCGCGCTTGCGCGGCTCCTCGGGTTTTTGAGTGGACGGCGGGGCCGGCGGCGGAGACGGCTCCGCAGTGCGGGCGGCCGGCTGGTGTGACGTCGCCGACTCCGACGACGAGTCGATGCGACCCGGTGAGACGAGCGCGGCGAGCGCCCTGAACGGCGACGTAATCAGCCGGCGATGGACATCACACGACTCTGTCGGTTCTGTCCCTTGCACGAAATACTCGGTATAGACCATCGAGCCGCCGGACTTGCTGCCATCTTCGCTGATGGTCACGGTATCGTGACAGGAATCGGTCGCAAGTTTGCCGCTCAGACGGCAGATCGTCGCCGAGGTGATCGACGATGGCGCGCTGAACCATTCCGACTTGTCCTTGCTGGTGGCGGCCGCCATGAATCGGCCCCAGACCGGCACGGCGAGCACCGACGCGTAACCACCGCCGATGATCGTGCGAGGCTGGTCGTAGCCGATCCACACGCCGGTGGCGAGCTTTGGCGTGAAGCCGACGAACCACGCGTCGTGGTAATCGTTCGTGGTGCCCGTCTTGCCCGCGGCCGGCAGTCGGAATCCGACGCTGCGCGCCGGCGCTCCCGTGCCCGCGTTGATGACGTCAGCCATCATATTCGCCATCAGGAAAGCGGTCTCCGGGCTGACCGCGCGCTGCGGTTCCTGCTCCGCCGTGAAGAGCACCTCACCGTCAGTGGTCTCGACGCGGCGCACGAGCATCGGCGTCTGTACCATGCCGCCATTGGCAAATGCCGCGTACGCCGCCGTCATCGACGCGACCGTGACTTCCCCTGATCCAAGAGCCAGCGACGGCACGCTCGGCACCGACCCTACGCCGAGACGCTTCGCATACTGCACGGCGAGAGGGATACCCACGTTCTCCAGCATGCGGACCGCGGCCCGGTTGCTCGACGTCTTGAGCGCCGCGCGCATCGTCATCGACGAACCCTCGCTGTGCTCGTCTTCGGGGACCCATGCGCCCTGCAGCGTCATGATCGGGTCGTCGAGGTTCGTGATGACCGAGCCGGGCGAATATCCCTGTTCGAGCGCTGCCGCATAGACGAACGGCTTGAACGCGGAGCCGGGCTGGCGCTTGGCCTGCGTCGCGCGGTTGAAGTTGCTCTGCGTGAAGTCACGGCCGCCGACCATCGCGCGGACTTCACCGGTCTGCGGGTCGAGCGCCACGAGAGCGCCCTGTAGCGGATTCGATTCGTCCACCGTCTTGCGGCGCTGCCGCTTCTCGATTTCGGCGAGACCGCGAGCAATCTCGGCTTCGGCGGCCTTCTGCATGTCGAGGTCTACCGTCGTGTAGACCCTCAGACCACCTTGGTATACGCGCTCCCACCCGAAGCGCTGAACCAGGAAGCGCCGGACTTCTTCTTTGAAGTACTGTCCATACGCTTCACCTCGGCGAAGTGCGTCGTCGAGCTTCACCGGCTCGTTCAGGGCTTTGTCAAATGCCGCCTGATCGATCATTTGCGCGTCGAGCATCGCGCGGAGCGCAACGTTGCGGCGGGAAGTGGCCTTCTCCAGGCTGACTGTGGGAGCGTAGCTGGAAGGCGACTTCACCAGTCCGGCAAGCATCGCGGCTTCAGACACGGTCACTGCCGACGCCGGCTTGCCGAGGTAGCCGAGCGAGGCGGCCTCCACCCCGTAGAGACCGTCGCCGAAATACACCTTGTTGAGGTACAGCTCGAGAATCT
>Ga0073934_10012208_pt1 | contig 10178 bp, 9 predicted proteins | sample LarsenN4metaG_FD_76834 | JGI IMG/M metagenome (GOLD analysis project Ga0073934, IMG submission 76834) | Hot spring sediment bacterial and archeal communities from British Columbia, Canada, to study Microbial Dark Matter (Phase II) - Larsen... ... | reverse complement strand
GTGCTGTTATCCGAGTCGTGGCGATACCTCGCGGTGGGAACGCATCCCCGCTATTTCCTGGGACATGCCTGGACGCTGTTTTACGAAGAGCAGTTCTACATCGTGGCTGGTCTAATGCTGGTGTTGTGGCCGCGTCGCTACTTCGCGCTGGCCGCGGTCGTGACTGTGCTCACCTTACTCGCCAGGCACCTGGCGCCGCGGCTGGGGATCTCCTTGCAAGGCAGTTTTCTTGATGGACATTGGTTGATGTTTGCCGCCGGCATCCTGGTGTACTACTACGTCAACTATGCGACCGGCCAGGGGCGTTCCGTCTGCCTGGCGTTAGCGGGCGCCGGGATCGCTTATTCGGCCCAGCACTTGGCGCTCGTCTGGCGACTGCCGAATACGTTCGAGAGCAACGCGCTCGCGGCGTTCAGCTTCGCGATGGCGCTGATGTTGATGCACCGCTGGGACGCGCCCGTCACGGCCGCCAAGCCCCTCGCGCCGGCGCGATTCTGCGGGACCATTTGCTACAGCCTGTATCTGATTCATTGGCCGATCTGCAAGGCGCTCAGCCATCTGTGGCACGCCGGAGGCGTGCGCGGACCCTGGGCGTCGGTCGTCATCGTGATCCCGACCTGCGTGGCGGCGTCCTTGCTGGCCGGCTTCGTGTTCCACCGACTGGTGGAACGTCATTTCTTGAATGCGCCGGCCGCATCAACGGAAGCGGTGAAGGCTACTCGGCGGGCCGAGGTGCAGCCGCGAGCTTGTCATGTTGCGCCTTGAGGCGCGCGACGAATTCGGCGTGCTCCGGCGAGGCGAGGCCGGCTTCGAGCGTTTTCACTGCCGCTCCAAAGTCAAGCGCGCCAACGGCAGGTACATTCAACCATAGCCCGGTGAATTGATTTGACCGAACCACACCATCCGCGGACGGCTGCAACTGCAGATCCTGTCGAAGATCAAACCAGCGAAGTTCCTTTTCTTCGACACAATGCACGATGTATTCGATCACGCCGCCTTGCTGATATGCGTTGCGTTTCCAATGTAAATCAATGGCACGCGACGAGTGAGCGACTTCCACAACCAACTCTGGAGCCCCCGCGACGTAATCCAGTCCCTGCCTCTGCTCCGTCCGGGACTGCCCGCCAAACTCGGGCAGCAGTCGCAGCAGTGAGTCCGGCTGCGGTTCGTCTTTAGGCCCCAAGAAAATCGTGGCATTTGCCGCCGCCTGGCAACCGGGGGTGCGGGCCGTATAGTAGTAGAGCAGGCCATTCAAAAAACAATCAGGCGCTCCATGATTCAGGCTAACCGGCGACGCCACGAAGACCACTCCGTTAACAAGTTCGACCTTCAGTTTGCCTGGTGATCGCTCGTATCGCGCATGGAACTCCTCACGCGACATTTCGTCGCCGGTGCACAACTCTCCCGGATAGTGTGCCGCTGGTGCGGGATAGGGGTTGAAGCTGGCGCCCCATGTTCCAGCGTCAGATGGAGTGGTACTCATTGCTTCATTATACCAGCCGAAGGCGGTTATCGCATCGTCCGAGCCGCGCCCGATACGGAGGCCACTCGTGTCCATTGGGGCGCACGCTACTCCTCTTCCTCCTCCTTCAGCACCGCCTTGTCCATGATCTCCTTCTGGATGTTGCCCGGCACCACGTCGTAGTGGCTGAACTCCATCGTGTAACTGCCTTGGCCGCCGGTGATGCTGGAGAGCGCTCGCGCATAAGTTGTTACTTCCGCGAGCGGCACGACCGCGTTGACCGTTTGCAGGTCGCCCCCCGCGGAGTCCATCCCCAGCACGCGGCCGCGGCGGCCTGACATGTCGCTGCTGATGTCGCCGAGTTTATCCCCAGGCACCGTGACGTGCAGCGTGACGATCGGCTCCAAGAGCGACGGCCTGGCTTGCTGAAACACGTTGCGAAACGCCATCGAGCCGGCGGTCTTGAACGCGGCTTCGGAACTATCGACGGGATGGTGCTTGCCGAAGTGGACCTCGACGCACACGTTCTTGATCCGGTAACCCGCGATCACGCCTTTAGCCAAGCGCTCCTTGAATCCTTTTTCGACGGCCGGCAGAAAGTTGTTCGGGATCGTGCCGCCCACGATGGAATCGACCCAGAGGAAATTGCTGTCCTTGTCGTAATGAAACTCGCGCATCGAAGGGAAACGCTCCTTCGTCGTGAACTCTTCCGGCTTCGTCCCTTCGGGGAACGGGTACATGCGGATATGCACTTCGCCGAACTGCCCGCGCCCGCCCGATTGTTTCTTGTGCCGGTAGCTTCCCTCGGCGGTGGCCTGAATCGTCTCGCGGTATGGAATCTTTGGCTCGTGCGATTCCACTTCCACTTTATCGCGCCGCTTGAGCCGCTCGCGCAAAAGTTGCAAGTGCAGTTCGCTCATCCCCGTCGCCACCAGCTCGTGCGTTTGTAGATCGCGATCGATGTGGAACGTCGGGTCTTCCTCGACCAGCTTGTGGAGCGCCCCGGAAAGCTTCGCCTCGTCGCCGCGCGCCTTCGGCGTCACGGCCAGCCCCACCATCGGCGTCGGGAACTTGATCGGCGCCATCGTGAAGTCGCCCAGCGTGGCGTTCGTGTGCAGGTCTTCCATCTTGGTGAGCGCCACGATGTCTCCGGCCCCCGCGGCGTCGATCGGCTGCAACTCGCTCGCCTGGACGCGGAAAAGCTGCGCGATCTTCAGGCCCTTCCGCGCCGAGCTGGCATGTACCGTCTCCTCTTTCTTGAGAGTACCGGAATAGATGCGCAGGTAGTTGATCTTCTGCACGAAGGGATCGATCCGCGTCTTGAACACCTGGGCCACCAGCGGCCCGGTCGGATCAGGCTTCAACTCCACTTCCTTGCCGCTGGCATCGGTCGCCTTGCGCGGCACGAGCAGCGGCGATGGCGCGCAGACCGCCAGCGCGTCCATCAATTCGCTGACACCGATATCCGACTTGCCGGCGCAGCAGAGAATCGGAATCAACGTGCCCCCTGCCACCGCGCGGGCCGTCAACTCGGCAAGGTGCGCGTCGTCCGGCACTTCGCCGTCGAAGTACTTGGCCGTGACCTCCTCGTCGATCTCGATGATCGACTCCAGTAGCTTGTCCGATAGCGCCTTGGGGTCGGCCAAGGCGCCCGCCGTGTCCGCGGGCGGATGGAGCACGCTGGCCACGCCTTTGAAATCGTGCCCGCTGCCGATCGGCACGTTGTACGGCACGCACGCCGGGCCGAACATCTCCTGAATGCTCTTGAGCAGCTTGGGGAAATCGATGTTCTCCGTGTCCATCTTGTTGATGACGATGATCCGCCCCAGCCCGGCCTCGCCGGCTTCCTTGAACACGCGGCGCGTGTTCACGCCGATGCCCGAGTGGGCGTTGATCACGATCACCGCCACGTCGACCGCGCGGATCGCGCTGATCGCCTGGCCGATGAAGTCCGGATAACCTGGCGTGTCGATCACATTGAAGTGCTTGCCGGCGTGCTCGAAGTGCACGACGGAGGCCTCGATCGTGTACTTGTGCTGCTTCTCCTCCTCGTCGAAATCGCAAATGCTGGTCTTGTCGTCCACGCTGGCCGGACGCTTCACCGTGCCTGTCTTGTTGAGGAACTTGTCGACCAGCGTCGTCTTGCCGGCCGTGCCGTGTCCGCAAAAGGCAATGTTGCGAATGTCTTCGACTTTGTGGAGCGCCATGAGCCAGAGGTCCTTTCACATCACGCGGATGAAAGCCTGGCTGCCCGCGCCGCCAAGAGCGCGTCGGCCAGGGTCAGGGTTCCTTCGTATAAAGCCCGGCCGACGATGCACCCGGCCACGCCTGCGGCGGCCAGGCTACGCACATCTTCGGCGGTTGTCACGCCTCCCGAGGCGATGACGGGCAAGGTCACCGCCTCGCGCATCTCCTGCATCGCCGCCACGTTCGGCCCGGCCAGCATGCCGTCGGTGGCGATGTCCGTATAAATGAGCGCGGCGATCGGCTCCCCCTCGAACTGGCGAGCCAGATCAACGGCCAGGGTCTCGCTGGTCTCCAGCCAACCGTGCGTGGCCACGCGCCCGTCGCGCGCATCGATGCCGATCGCCAGCCGATTGGGATACTTCCGGCACATCGCGCGAAACCAATCCGGTTCGCGGAGCGCCCGGGTGCCGATCACCACGCGGGACAAGCCGGCGTCCAAGAGCGCGGCGATCGTCGCCTCATCGCGCACGCCACCCCCGAGCTCACAGGGAATATCGACGGCGTCCAGAATCGCCCGCACCGTCGGCAGATTCTCGGGCCGGCCGCTCTTAGCGCCATCCAGGTCCACGAGGTGCAGATACCCGGCCCCGTCGTCGACGAATTTCCGCGCCATCGCCGCCGGATCGTCGCCAAACACCGTCTCCCGAGCATAATCCCCTTGCCGGAGCCGCACGCATCTCCCGCCGCGCAGGTCAATCGCCGGCCAGATCTGCATGATCGACTCGCTCCGCCCAAGGCCGCCCAAGGTTCAAGAGAAGGAACCTGAAATATGACAATGGCGTGAGTGTTTCGCAAGAGTTGGGACGGGGGCAGCCCGGCCGATATCGCTCGTGATACGACCGCCGCGCCGGCTTTTCCGTAGCGTTTCTTGACGCGGCCAACACGCTGCGCGACACGCAGTAACGTCACGAATCTCGACGGCGAGAACCATGTTTCGTACCTCATTCAAGCTGTCACTACTTATCGTTCTTCTTGCTGCCGCCAAACTACCGGCGGCCATACTGAGGCTCAATAACGCCGCGCATGCAGCGTTCAATGCCGCCGCCGGCGACGCTGCTCATCACCGGCACTATACTCGTCCGCCGCCCAACAAATCTTCATGCGTATGCGCAACTCGGTTGCATGGAACTGAGGACCGCCCAACACCGCAACTAAGCAAGCGCAATCCTGTGCGATTCCAGGGGCGGTTTGCCTCGATTCCCAATTCCTGGCTCAAGGAACCAGCGTCGCCCAGGCGCTTGACGCCCTGCCCAACGCTTCGCGCAGCGGGGAGCTCGCATGCCTTAGAGACGCTAACAAAACCGCGATCAGCCCCTCCCCCCGGCCCTCTCCCTGGGAGGGCATTGGTATCTACACATCTCAAAAGGAACCACGAAAAGCACGAAAGACACGAAAGTTTGGGAGGCTTGGCAAACCTGCGGCGGCCATTCAATGGCAGATCGCCTGGCCGACGTCCATTTGACACTTCCGGCGTAAACCAATACTCGACAAGTCTTTCGTGTCTTTCGTGCTGTTCGTGGTTACTTCCGGATGCCCGGAAAAAGTTATGTAGAGACCAATGCCCTGGGAGGGAGAGGAAGTTCTGTTAGACTCTCCTAACTACGACTTGATCTTGAAATGTCCGCAGCCTGCTGAATCACGTTTGCTGAGTTCTGCCCGCGGACGGAAGTAAGGGCGGCCGGTGTCCCGAATCCATATCCCCACAAGGGATTGTGCCATTGGATCTCACCAGTGAGCGCGTCCAAGCAGTAGATGTAGCCGTTGGTCGAGACAATTAGCCGGTCGCCATCGAGCAGCAGCGTCACGTAGCCCGACCGCATCTCGTCGTTGGACCAGACGATCTCACCGGTGTGACGGTCGAGAGCCAGCGCATAACCGTTCAAACCGACAAAGATGAGTTGCTCGATCGTCCGGGGAACGGCGTCTGCCGTTTCATTGACGACGGCAGCAGCGGCTAGGGATTCCCCACCGTTCCTGGGCGTGCCGCAGTTCCAGCAGGCGTCGAATTGGTCCTCAAGTCGCTCGCGACACTGCCGACATTCCCACACGGCGTCCCCCTTTCATTCTCGGAATTGGTTTCAGCTTCCTACAAATGAAGGCGCACTCCGAAGCTGAATTGGGCGCGAACCCCGTTCCCGTATGCGCGCCGTGAAAGGCACGGTCGCATGTCATCCCATCCTTGTGGGCTATGATAAGTCAACCTGGCGTAGCTTGGAACAATCTTCCATTCACGTTCTTGTCCCTCAGCACTCGATTGGAAACAAAGCACGTCTCGCTCATCCCAGGCGAATGCTCTGCCGGAAGCGGCCTACAAGCAATGCCAGCAGGCTGCGGCGTTCCGTCACGATTTCGACCTCGCCGGTCATGCCCAGCTTGACCGGCGCCCTCGTTCTCGGTCCCGGCAAGTGACTGGGCACATCGATGCGGACGCAGTAGAAGGAGGCCTGGGATTCGGCGGCGAGCGACGAATCGGGAGCGACGAACTCGACGACGCCCGGAAGCACGCCGTGGCGCTGGTAGTCGTACGCGTCCAACTTGATGCGCGACGGCATCTTGCTCGCGACGTGCGCTACATCTTCCGCGGAGAGCCGCGCTTCGAAGCGGAAGCCCTTGGTCGTGGCGATTTCGAACAGCACCTTGTTCGGCTCGACGGAGTCGCCCGCCTTCAACTCGCCGACGATCACGACGCCGTCGATCGGCGAACGAATCACCGCTTGTTCGCGCTCCAATTCCAGATTCTTCAATTCCGTGCGGAGCGATGCCGCCCGCGAGACCGCCTCGGCCCGCTGCATGGCCAATTCCTGCAACTTCACTTCGTATTGTCGTTCGGCCAGGGCGAGCGCCTGTGCCAGGACTTGTTGCGGGCCGAGATTGACCGGCAGTTGAGCCTTGTCCAGGTCGGCCAGCGCACGCTGCAGCTTATCCTTGGATTCCTGCAACTCGGACAGCGTGACGACGCGCTGCGCCGCCAGCGGTTCCTGAGTCTCGACGTCGCGTGTTCGAGCAGCGACCTCGGCCGTGGCGATCTGGATTTCCGCGCGACGGCGCTCCGCCGCGACGCGAATCTCTTCGACCGCTTGCGCCAGTTCCGCTTCAGCTTTCTGACGGGCCGTGGTGAATTCGCTGTCGAGCAGTCGTTCCAACTCGTCGATGCGGCGCAGCTCTTCCGCATTCGCGGACAAGCGCGCCTGGCAGGCGCTCAGTTCATTTTCGAGCCGCGCCGCGTCGAACCGCAGCAGCACCTGGCCCTTTTTCACCTGATCACCCGCGCGTGCGTGGACCTCGCTGATCCGATTGGCGTGACTCGCACTGAGGCTTTCCGCGCGGGCCGCGCTTAGGATCTTGATCGGCGCTTCCACTGGGCGGACGCGACCGGGCGCGCGGACCACAAGTTCCGCCGTGGTGAGGCGGGCCCAGCCGATGGCGGCCGCCGTCAACGAGAGCATTAGGTATACCGTCGCATGGACGAACCGCGGTGGTCGGGCGTCCACAAGTTGCCGAAACTCGGAGCACTCGGTCAGATCGAGGATATCATGCTTACGCATCATGCACCGCGCTTTCCCAAGAAAAATGGTTAAATCGGCCGTTGTGATTGGGCAGTGTTGGCGCCGCGGGACGGCGCTCGGAAGTATCTGTTTGCGCCTGGCAAAGGTCGGCGTAGTAGCCGGCCTGGGCCAGCAGTTCCATGTGCGTGCCGGTTTGCTCGATCCGGCCATGGCGCAGCACAATGATCTGGTCGGCGTCGCGGATGGTGCTCAAGCGATGGGCTACGACGATCACCGTCTTTCCGGCGAGCGAAGTCCGCAGGTTTTCCTGGATCGCCCGTTCGGTCGCGACGTCGAGATGGCTGGTCGCTTCGTCGAAGATCAGGATCTCCGGCCGCAACAGGAGCGCCCGCGCGATCGCCAACCGTTGACGCTGCCCGCCGGAGAGGTTCGCGCCCCGTTCGCCGATCATGGTTTCGTATCGCATGGGCAACGAGGCGACGAATTCCGCCAAACCGGCGGCCTGCGTGGCGGCGACGATTTCTTCCATCGTCGCGTCGGGCCGCCCCAAGGCGATGTTCTCCCGCAGCGTGCCGTTAAACACGAACGGTTCCTGCGACACGACGCCGATCGAGCGCCGCAGCGAGCCGAGCTCGATATCGCGGAGGTCCGTGCCGTCGACGAGCAGTTGGCCTTCCGTCGGCACGTAGTAGCCGAGCAGCAGCTTGAGCAACGTGGATTTTCCTGAGCCGCTCTCGCCGACGATGGCCACCTTGGCGCCGACAGGGATTCGCAGGTTGAGCTGGTCAAGCACGTTGTTGCGGCACCCGTAGCGGAACGAGACGTTGCGCAGCTCCAGTCCGTGCTTTAAGCCTTGGAAGGAGACGCGCCGAGCGTCATGGGCTTGCTCCGCCGGGATGTCCAGGACTTGATGCAGTCGGTCGACCGCCACGAGCGCGTCCTGCAGCCGCAGGTTGAGCGACGCCAGCCGCTCCAGCGGGTCGAGCAGATAGGACAGCAGGGAATTGAAGAACATCAATTCGCCAATGGTGAGCTTTCCCTCCATGACGCGGTGACCGCCGTACCAAAGAATCGCCAGCCCCGCGGTGGCGGTGGCGATCGTCGCCAGGCCGCCCATGCTGACGGATAGCTTTTGCAGGGAGAACGCCGATTGGGCGAACGACGTGAGGTGTTGTTCGGCCTCCTCGGCGCGGCGGCGCTCGGCGCCGAAGGCCTTGATCGTTTCGACGGCCGACACGTCTTCCACCAAGTGAGCGGACAGGATCGAAGCGCGCTCCATCGCCTCGCGTGAGCGCCGCTTGGCCGCCGGATGGTGGGCGATGATCGCGAGCACAATCAACGGCACGAAGGCGGTCGCCAGCAGCGCCAGCGGCACGTCCTGCCAATACAACAGAGCCAGGAGGGCGACCACCAGCGTGCCGTCGACGACGGCGCTGGTCGAGGCGCCGCTGATCGCTTCGCGCACCTTCGCGGTGTCTTGCACGCGAGAGAGGATCTCGCCCACGCGCCGCAGGTCGAAGAACTGCATCGGCAGGCTCAATAGATGCCGCGAGTATCTGGACATCAGCGCCATGTCGGCCCGGCGGCCGACGTGCGCGAGCAGGTATTGTCGCAAGACGCCGAACAGGCTGCGGAACACGATCACCAGCGCCATCCCCACCCCGAGCGCGTTGAGCAGGCGGTTCTCATGCCGCACCAGCACGTTGTCCACCAGGTGCTGAATGAAATAGGAGTTCGCCACGCCCAGCAGCGTCATCAGCAGCGCGCAGGCGACGGCCTCGCCTAGGACGGGAAGATGCCCGCCCAGGAGGGCGAGGAATCGCCGCCAGGCGGTTGCCGGCTCGTCGCCGACCGGCGCCTGGGACGCGGTATCCGGCGTGAGCAACAAGAGGTAACCTGTCCAGGCCGCCGTGAACGCCTCGCGGGACAGGGTCTCGACGCCCCGCGCCGGGTCGGCGACGACGACGCGGTCAGGCCATACACGATGTAGCACGACAAAGTGCCCCAGGCCCTCGGACGTACGCACATGAGCGATGGCCGGAAGCGGCACGCCCGCAAGGGCGTCGAACGGGCCTTTGACGGCCCGCGCCGTGAATCCGAGCCGCTCAGCGGCTTGCACCAGGCCCAGCAGGTTGGTGCCGACGCGATCGGTGCCGGCCAGGTCGCGCATTTGCTGCAGCGGCAGCGGACGGCGGTAATGCCGACAGACGGTCGCCAACGCCGCCGCGCCGCAGTCGGATTGATCAGCCTGTCGAACGCACGCGTACCGGCGGAACATGGCACTGACTCCTGATGGAATTCCACGCAATTCGCCCACGCATCTTCATTCGGGCGCGGCGGCCGAGTGTGACAGACGTCGCCAAGACATTCGGCGGAAAAACGCGGCGCCAACAAAAACGGCGGCCCCTCGACGAGGAGCCGCCTTGCGAACGTCACCGTTTGCGCGAGCTACTTTTGGCAGGCCTCGACGATGGTGACGATGATTACCCCGGCCGCAATCACGAAGGCCGCCTTTACGGCCAAGTCCAGCACGGCGCCGGCCAAGCCGCCCTCGACCGCGGTCAGTTCGTCGGCCGAGATGCTGGCCCAGGCCCCGCTGGCGTTCAAATCGCTGGCAACAGAAATCGCTGACATGACATCCTCCTACAAAAATTCCGGGGCGGCCGATGTCACGGCCCGCCGAAGCACGTCGCCGGCTGTCAGCCGCGCGTGACCCGCCCCAGTTGGTTCCGGTCGAAATCGCCCGGCCTTAAACGACAGGCCCCGACCCGACGGTGCGCAGCAAGTCGTAGACGGCTTTCGCAGTCGACACGACCTGGTCGAACAACGTTGCGCCTCCATCGATCCGCGCCAATTCGTCGCGGCAAACATTCGTCAATTGGGCGCCGGCGCTCGACTCGTCCGGCGAGAGCGGTTCGTACATGGAATGGTCCTCACAGCAAGAATGGGTGTGTTGTTGGGTC
>Ga0073934_10012207_pt1 | contig 10179 bp, 9 predicted proteins | sample LarsenN4metaG_FD_76834 | JGI IMG/M metagenome (GOLD analysis project Ga0073934, IMG submission 76834) | Hot spring sediment bacterial and archeal communities from British Columbia, Canada, to study Microbial Dark Matter (Phase II) - Larsen... ... | reverse complement strand
GGTCTGCAGGTTCTTCTCGAGGTACGACCCCATCATGCCCTGCATGGCGTGGCCGTAGAAGCGGATGATCTGCGACAGCATCTGCGTGCTGAAGATCGGCACGCCGCCGGTTTCTTCCTCGAGGATGATCTGCAGCAGGATGCTGCGGGTGAGGTCTTCGCCGGTCTTGGCGTCGCGCACGACGAAGGCGTCGCCCTCCATCACCATCTGCTTGACGTCGGCCAGCGTGATGTAGCTGCTCGACTGCGTGTCGTAGAGGCGGCGGTTGGGGTACTTCTTGAGCACGCGCACCGCGGCGTCCTCGGCCTTGGGCGAGGCAGGCGCCTCCGCGGGAGCCTTGGTCGATCGACGGGTTGCGGCCATGGACGGGTGCTCCGGAATCTCGTTGTGCAGGGCACAAATTCTACGGAGCGCCCCCGTGACACCCGGAGGGGTTTTCCCCGGCCCGGGCCCGCTCAAGCCTTGACGGTCACCCCGGGACGCGAGTCCGCGGTGATGCGTCCGACGACCGATGCCCGCTCGAACCCATGGCGGGAGAACACGGCCAGCACGGCGTCGACCGCATCGGCGGCGCAGGCCACCAGCAGGCCGCCGCTGGTCTGCGGGTCGGTGAGCAGCGCCCGGTCCTCGGCGGCGAAGCCGGCGGGAAGTTCGACATGCTCGCCGTAACCCGCCCAGTTGCGGCCCGACGCGCCGGTGACGAAGCCCTGCCCGGCCATCTGCCGCACGCCAGGCAACAGCGGCACGGCGGCCCAGTCGAGCTCGACGCGGCAGGCGCCGCCGCGAGCCATCTCCAGCGCATGGCCGGCCAGGCCGAAACCGGTGACATCGGTCAAGGCGTGCACGCCGGGCAGCGCAGCCAGCTCCGGCCCCGGCGTGTTGAGCTTGGTGGTGTTGGCGATCATCTGCGCATAGCCTGCCGGGTCGAGCTGCTCCTTCTTGAGCGCCGCGCTCATCACGCCGACGCCGAGCGGCTTGCCGAGCACCAGCACGTCGCCAGGCTTCGCGTCGGCATTGCGCTTGACCCGCTGCGGGTGCACCAGGCCGAGCGCCACCAGGCCGTAGATGGCCTCGACCGAGTCGATCGTGTGCCCCCCGGCGATCGGGATGCCCGCTGCCCGGCATACCGCGGCACCGCCTTCCAGCACGCGGCCGATGGTCTGCGTCGACAGCACGTTGATGGGCATGCCCACCAGCGCCAGGGCGAGGATGGGCTTGCCGCCCATCGCGTAGACGTCGCTGATCGCGTTGGTGGCGGCGATGCGACCGAAGTCGAACGGGTCGTCGACGATCGGCATGAAGAAGTCGGTGGTGGCGATCAGCGCCTGCTCGTCGTTGAGCTGATAGACCGCGGCATCGTCGGCGGTCTCGATGCCGACCAGCAGTTCCTTCGGGATCGGCATGTCGGCGGTGCCCTTGAGGATCTCGGAGAGCACCCCGGGCGCGATCTTGCAGCCGCAGCCGCCACCATGCGACAGCGAGGTCAGGCGGGGTTCAGCGGGTTTCTCGGGCGCGTTCATGGGGGTCTCTCCGGTCGGGCAAGGCGTCGATCAGGCCGCGGACCACACGCATCAGCGCGGCGCGCTCGGCCTCGGGTGAAAACAGCGGCGCGCGTTCGGCCGCTCGGCGCTGCAGTTCGGCGAGCATAGCCGGCTCGTCGCGGGCGCGCTCGATCAGGGTTGCCAGCGCGGTGTCGTCGCCCGCCTCGAAGGTGGCCGGCCAGTCGTCGCCGAGCAGACCGAGGTTGCCTTCGATGCGCGAGGCGATCACCGGCGTGCCGCTGCGCAGGGCTTCGATGATCACGTGCGCGCCGCCTTCCATGCGGCTGGCGTGCACCAGCAAGTGTGCGGCCTGGATGCGGCGGCGCGCCTGCGCATGCGGCAACGGTCCGAGCCAGCGGTAGCGTGGATGCCGCCCGGCCAGGCGCGCGGCCTGCTCTCCCAGCGCCGGGTCGAGGGCCCCGCCGATGTGGTCGAAGAACAGGTCGGTCCGGGCGCGCAGGCGTTGCGCCGCGCGCAGGTAGGTGCCGGGGTCCTTCTCGTCGCGCAGATGACCGACCATCAGCGCGCGCAGGTGCCGCGCAGGCTTGGGCACAGGCCGGCGGGCACTGCATGACTGGAGGATCACGTGTGTCCGCTCGCGAAGTCCGGACGGCAGCGATTCGGCCCCGTGGGCGTTCAGCACCACCAGCGCATCCGCGAATCGCAGCGAACGCTGCGCAGCGGCGTCGACCGCGATGTCGCGGTACAGGTCGGTGCCAGTCAGCACCACCACCAGGGGCGCTGCGCCGCGCCGTTCGCGCCAGGCCTGGATCGAGGCCGCGGAGCGGCGCGCGTGCAGGGCGATCATCAGGTCCTCGTCGCCATCGCTCCAGGCCGCCGCGAGCCGCACGCGGTAAGCTGCCGACAGCATGCGTGCCCAGCGGTGCGCGGTCTGCCAGTTGCCGTTGTTGGCGTCGGCCAGCGCGGGCGTGACGATGACGATCGATTTTCGATGCACGACGCAAGCCTAACCCCAGACGCCGCCCGGCTCGCCCGGCAGGGTGGCCGCGACGCGCTGGCCCAGGCCCTGCGCGACAGCCGCGCCGACACGCTGACCACCTTTGCCGCCTACGAACGCGCCCTGCCCGATCTGCGCGTGCCGCTGCGCGAGGAGCTGAACCCGCCGCTGTGGGAGCTCGGCCACATCGGCTGGTTCCAGGCCTGGTGGCTGCAGCGCAATCCGCAGCGCCATCTGGGCGTTCGTGCCGACCCCGAGGCGCCGCGCCTGCCCGCCGAGCCGGCCGACGCCGAGGCGCTGTATCACTCGAGCCGCGTTGCTCACGACAGCCGCTGGAGCCTGCCGCTGCCCGATGCCGTCGTCACGCGCGAACACCTGCGCCGCCAGCTCGAAGCCACGCTCGCGCTGCTGTCCGACACGCCGGAAACCGACGAGGGGCTGTACTTCTTCCGGCTCGCCCTGCTGCACGAGGACATGCATCACGAGGCCGCGCTGTACATGGCCCAGGCGCTGGACATCCCGATCGACGATGCACGCTGGCAGCCTCGGGTGCTGCCCGAGCCGCCGCCGCCGCTCGCCTTCGCGGCCGGTCCGTGGCAGCTCGGCAGCCCCGCCGGCAGCGGCTTCTCCTTCGACAACGAGTGCGGCGCCCACGAGACGTACGTGCCCGACTGCGAGATCGACGCGCAGGTGCTGCGCTGGGCCGACTACCTGCCCTTCGTCGAGGCTGGCGGCATCGATCCACCGCGCTACCTTCGGCGCGTGCCCGGCCGCTGGCAGCAACGGCGTCACGGTGCCTGGGTGGACCTCGACCTCACGCTGCCGGCCTGCCACCTCACCCAGCACGAGGCCCTGGCCTGGTGCCGCTGGGCCGGCCGCCGGCTGCCCACCGAGGCGGAGTGGGAGCGCGCGGCCCTCACCGAGCCGCAACGCTTCCGCTGGGGCGACGTGTGGGAGTGGACTGCCAGCCCCTTCGCCCCCTACCCCGGCTTCGAACCGCACCCCTACCGGGACTATTCGGCGCCCTGGTTCGACGGCCGGCCCGTGCTGCGCGGCGCGTCGTTCATGACCCAGCCGCGCATGCGCCACCCACGCTATCGCAACTACTTCCCGGCGGGGCGCAGCGACGTGCCGGCGGGGTTCCGCACCTGCGCGCCGTAGCGGCGCTCAGCCGGAGGCGAGGAACACCGCGAACCAGCCCCGTTCGTCGGCCCAGTGCTCGACGTCGGCGAAGCCGGCTCGACGCAACAGCCCGCCGAAGTCGGCCGGCGTCCACTTGTGGCTGTTCTCGGTGTGGATGCGCTCACCCGCCGCAAAGCCTCGCTGCCCGCCGCGCCAGCGCACCACGAGATCCTGCCGGGCCTCGAGGTGCATCTCGATGCGCGAGGCCGCGGCGTCGAACCGGGCCACGTGCCGCCACTGGCGCACGTCGAAATCGGCGCCGAGCAACCGGTTCAGGTGCTTGAGCAGGTTCAGGTTGAAGGCGGCGGTCACGCCGAGGTCGTCGTCGTAGGCGGCCTCGAGCGTAGCGGTCTCCTTGACCAGATCGACGCCGATCAGCAGCGCGCCGCCACGTGACAGCGCTCGCGCCTCGCGCAGCAGCCGCAGCGCCTCGTCGGGCGAGAAGTTGCCGATGCTGGAGCCCGGGTAGAAGACCAGCGCCGGCGCGTTGCCGGTGATCTCCGCACCGAGCTGCAGCCGCGCGGAGAAGTCCAGCCCCACCCCGGTGAGGTCCATCTGCGGATGCTCGCGCTGCAGGCAACCCATGGCCTGGCGCAGGAACTCCACCGAGATGTCGACGGCGACGTAGCGTCCCGGATGCAGCAGCGGGAACAGCCGCGCCGCCTTGGCGCAGTCGGCCGCCCCCAGGTCGATCATCAGCGGCGCCGGGCCGACGGCGCGCAGCGCCGCCGCCGCGATGGCCGCACCGTGCTGCGCGAAGATCGCCGTTTCGGTGCGGGTCGGATAGTACTCGGCCAGCTCGGTGATGGCGTCGAACAGCCGCGAGCCCAGCGCGTCGTAGAAGAACTTCGGCGGCACCGCGGCCCGCTGCCGCAGCAGCCCGGAGGCGGCCTCGTCGGCCAGCGCCGCATCGTCGATGCGGTGCAGCTGGAAGAAGCGCGGGGTCCTGATCGTAGACGTCAGCATCCGGATTCCCTGTCCCCACGTAGTGTGCCCAAGAGCCTGCGCCTCACTCTACCTGCTCGCGGCCGCTAAAGTGCAGCCCTGCCTCATCCACCCTTGCCGGAGAAACCCGATGCTCGACCTGTCCCCGTCCCGCACGCTCAAGGCCCTGCTCACCTGCGCCCTGCTCAGCTTCGGGGCGATATCGCACGCGCAGCAGGTGTTCCGCATCACCGCCATCCCCGACGAGTCGCCCACCGAGCTGGCGCGCAAGGCGGCACCGCTGGTGAAGTACCTCGAAGGCAAGCTGGGCATGAAGGTCGAGTACACCCCGGTCACCGACTACGCCGCCGCGGTCGAGACGCTGGTGAACCGCAAGGTCGACATGGCCTGGTTCGGCGGCTTCACCTTCGTGCAGGCGAACGCGCGCTCCGGCGGCAAGGTGATCCCGATCGCGCAGCGCGAGGAAGACGAGAAGTTCCGCTCGGTGTTCATCACCGGCGAGGCCGGCATCAACGCGCTGGCCGACCTCAAGGGCAAGGACGTGAGCTTCGGCTCGCAGAGCAGCACCTCCGGCCACCTGATGCCGCGCAGCTTCCTGCTGCAGGCCGGCCTCAACCCGGAGAAGGATTTCCGCCGCGTGTCGTACAGCGGCGCACACGACGCGACGATCGCCGCCGTGGCCGCCGGCAAGGTGCAGGCCGGCGCGCTCAACATCTCGGTGTGGGACAAGTTCGTCGCCGACAAGAAGGTCGACCCGAGCAAGGTGCGCGCCTTCTACACCACGCCGCCCTACTACGACTACAACTGGACCGTGCATGCCGACATGCCCGCCGCGTTGCGCGAGAAGCTCGCCCAGGCGCTGCTGTCGTTGAGCCGCGACACCGCCGAGGGCAAGGAGATCCTCGAGCTGCAGCGCGCCACGCGCTTCATCCCGAGCAAGGCCGACAACTACAAGGGCATCGAAGCCGCGGCGCGCAGCGCCGGGCTGCTGTGATGGGCCGGGCCAGTCGTCGGGGCCTCGCCGCTTGAAGATCGAACTCCACGACATCGCCGCACGGCATCCGGCGGCGCGCAGCCGCAGCGCGGCGGCGCTGCGCGCGCTGTCGCTGACGGTCGAGCCGGGCGAGCAGGTCGCCGTGATCGGTCCGTCGGGGGCCGGCAAGACCACGCTGCTCCAGGTGATGGGCTGCGCACTGCCGACCTCCTCGGGCCGGCTGGTGCTCGACGGCCGCGAGCCCTGGGCGATGCCGCGTGCCGCGCTGCAGGCGCTGCGCGGCCGCCTGTTCCTCGCGCCGCAGGTGCCGCCGCTGCCGCCGCGCCAGCGCGTGGTCACCGCGGTGCTGGCGGCACGGCTCCCGGCACTGGGCCTGTGGCGCAGCCTGCGCTCGCTGTTCTACCCCGACGACATCCCCGCCGCCCACGCGGCGCTCGACCGCTTCGACCTGGCCGACAAGCTGTTCGACCGGGTCGATCGCCTGTCCGGCGGCGAGCGCCAGCGCGTCGGCCTGGCGCGTGCGCTGCTCGCACCGGCGCAGTTGTGGCTGGTCGACGAGCCGCTGTCGGCGCTCGACCCCAGCCGCGCGCAGCAGGCCATCGCCACGCTCTGCGACGAGGCCCGCGGGCGCGGCGTCACGCTCGTGGCCACGCTGCATCAGGTCGACGTGGCGCTGGCGCGCTTCCCGCGCATCGTCGGCCTGCGCGACGGCGCCGTGGCCTTCGACCTGAGCGCCGCGCAGGTCACGCGCGAGCACCTCGCGCGCCTGTATGCCCAGCACGAACACGAGCTCGCTGGTGCGCCGGTGGCCACGCCCGAGGAAACACCGGCACCGCAGCCGGTGGTGATGCACTGCCGATGAACCCGGCCACCGCACTGCCGCCGCCCGCGCGCGACCCAGCGTGGCCGGGCCGGCTCGGCTGGCTGATCTTCGGCCTCGTGCTGCTGTGGCCGCTGCTGCAGGCCACCGAGTTCCGGCCATGGACGCTGTTCGAGCCGGACAGCCTGAAGGTCAGCGGCCGGTTCATCGCCAGCTTCTGGCCGCCGGCCCACGACGGCGAGTTCCTGGCCCTGGTGGCGCGCGAGTCGTGGCGCACGGTGGCCATCGCCACCGCCGGCATCACGCTGGCGCTGCTGCTGGCGATTCCCCTCACGCTGGCCAGCACCCGGGTGCTGTCGATCTCGGCGCTGTCGGGCCGCATGGCGCGCGGGCCGTTCTGGCTGCGCCAGGCCCTGCGCTGGCTGCTCATCGCGCTGCGCAGCGTGCCCGAGCTGGTGTGGGCGCTGGTGTTCGTGCGCGTGGTCGGCCTGGGCCCCACGGCCGGTGTGCTGGCCATCGCGCTCACCTACGGCGGCATGCTGGGCAAGGTCTACGCCGAAATCCTCGAGAGCGGCGACGCCCAGGCCACCGAGGCGCTGATGCGCAACGGCAGTGGCCGTCTGCAGGCCTTCTTCTACGGGCTGCTGCCGCAGAACGCCGCGGAACTCACCAGCTACACCGTCTACCGCTGGGAGTGCGCGATCCGCAGCTCGGTGGTGCTGGGCTTCGTCGGCGCCGGCGGCCTCGGCCAGCAGATGGACAACTCGATGAAGATGTTCGCCGGCGGCGAGGTGCTGACCATGCTGGCGGTGTTCATGCTGCTGGTGGCGCTGGCCGACCACGTGAGCAGTGCGCTGCGCCGCGCGCTCGGCTGAGGCGGAGGTGACGATGGACCGACGCGATGCCGCCAACCCGCCCTACCGGTTGCCGCCGCCGCTGTTCGACGCGCGCTGCAAGGCCTGCTGGTTCACCGCCGGGATCATCGTGCTGGTGGTGGCGAGCTTCGTCAGCCTCGACCTGCAGTGGGCGCAGTTCTTCTCCGCCGAGGCGCTGCGCAGCATGGGCCGCTTCCTCGGCGAGTTCTTCCCGCCGGACACGCAGCCCGAGTTCCTGCGCCGCGTCGCCTGGGCGGCCTGGGAGACGCTGGCGATGTCGGCGCTGGGCACGCTGCTGGCGGCCGTCGCCGGGCTGGTGCTGGCCTTGCCGGCCAGCCGCTCTCACGCCGGAGCGCGCGCACTGTGGCGCACGCCCACGCGGCTGCTGCTCAACGCGCTGCGCAGCGTGCCCGAGCTGGTGTGGGCGGCGCTGCTGCTGATCGCCGCGGGCCTCGGGCCCATGGCCGGCACGCTGGCGCTGGCGGTGCACACTGCCGGCGTGCTCGGCCGCCTGTTCGCCGAGGCGATCGAGAACGCGCCGGCGGGCCCGGCCGACGCGCTGCGTGCGCAAGGCGTCGGGCCTCTGCGCGTAATGGCCTACGCCACGCTGCCGCAGGTGCTGCCGCAACTGCTGAGCTACACGCTGTACCGCTGGGAGAACAACATCCGCGCCGCCGCCGTGCTGGGTGTCGTCGGCGCCGGCGGCCTCGGGCAGTTGCTGGCCTTCCACATGGGCCTGTTCCACATGGGCAAGACCGCGACCATCCTCGCCGGCATGCTGGTGCTGGTGGCGATCGTCGACGCCGCGAGCTACGGCGCGCGGCGGCTGCTGGCGCGCTGAAGGACGCAGACCGATGGCCGCCCGACTGATCGCGCTGACCCTGCTGGCCGCGGCGCTGGCCGGCGGCCTGCTGCATGGGGAAAGCCTGTCCGACGCCGCCTGGTGGGAGCAGCAACTGGCACGCTGCGAGTCCTGGTGCGAACAGCACCCGGTCGCCTTCACGCTCGGTTTCGCGCTGCTGTTCGCGCTGCTGTCGGCCATCACCCTGCCGGGCTGCAGCGTGCTCGCACTGATGGCCGGGCCGCTGTTCGGCGCCGTGGCCGGCACCCTGCTGGTGGGAGCGGCCTGCACCGCGGGCGCCACCGCCTCCTTCCTGGTCGCGCGCCACCTGGCGCGGGCGGCAGCGCAGGCGCGCTTCGGACATCGCCTGCAGCCGCTCGAGACCTTCCTCGCCCGGCATGGCTGCTGGGCGCTGTTCACGCTCCGCCTGGTGCCGCTGGTACCGTTTCCGGTGCTGAATCCCCTGCTGGGCCTGACGAGGATGCCGCTGCGCGACTTCGTGCTACCCAGCCTCGCCGGCCTCACGCTCGGCACCGTGCCCTATGTGTGGCTGGGCCTGTCGGCGCAGCACCTGAGCTCGGCCGCGCCCGTCGACGCGATCCCGCTGGCACTGGGCGCGTCGCTGCTGCTGGCCACGCTGTGGTGGCTGCGCCAGCGACTGCGAAAGGCGGTGGCGCCATGACCGCCCCGCGGGTCGGCTGGCTGTTCGCCTACGACTGGGACGCCCAGGCGCTGACCGCCCTGCAGGCAGCCGGCCGGGCGCGCTTCGACACCGCGGGCTTCGACCTGTTCAGCTTCCCGAGCAACGCGGCGCTGATCATGCTCGACCTCGACCGCCTGGCCGAGCGCCAGGCGCGCTGCGCCCGTCGCCGCGGCTGGCAGGGCGTGCTGTCGCACCACGAGCAGTTCGGCGCGCTGGTCGCCGCGATGGTGGCCGAGCGCACGGGTCTCCCGGGCACCAGCCCGGAGAGCATCCTCGCCGCACAGCACAAGCTGCACGCGCGCCGCGTGCTCGAACAGGTGGCGCCCGAGGCGAACCTGCGCTTCGCACCGCTGCTGGCCGAGTACGGCGAGCCGATCCCCGACGGCATCGACTACCCGAGCTACGTCAAGCCGGTGAAGGCCGCCTTTTCGGTGCTGGCGCGCCGTGTCGAGAGCCGCGCCGAACTGCAGGGCCACACCCGATTCGGGCGGCGCGAGCTGTGGGTCATCCGCCACCTGGTCGAGCCGTTCGAGCGGGTCTGCCGCGCCCGGCTGCCACAGGCCGGACCGTCGCACCGCATGCTGCTCGAGGAGCCGGTGCTGCCGCAGGTCGCCCAGTACAACCTCGACGGCTGGGCGTTCGACGGCCAGGTGCATGCGCTGGGCGTGGTCGACGCGGTGATGATGCCCGGCACGCAGGCCTTCATGCGCTGGGAGGTACCCAGCCGGCTCGATGCCGCGGTGCAAGCCCGCGCGCTCGACGTGGCGCGCCGCTTCCTGCAGGCGATCGGCTTTCGCCACGGCTTCTTCAACATGGAGTTCTTCCACAACGCGGCGAGCGATCGCCTCAGCGTGATCGAGTTCAACCCACGCATGGCCTCGCAGTTCGGCGACCTGTACCGGCGCGTCACCGGCGCCGATGCTCACGCGATGGCGCTGGCCCTCGCGCTCGGCCGCGACCCGCGCGAGCTGCCGCGCGAGGCGCCGTGCGGCGGCGCGGCCGCGAGCCTGGTCTATCGCACGCTGGCCGGCGAAACGCCGCCCGCTCCGCCCTCGCCGTGGCAGCGCCACGCCTTCGCGCGAGCGTTCCCGGATGGCCTCTTGTTCAGCTTTCCCAAGCACGGCCATGCGCTGGCTCGCGACTACAAGTGGACCGGCAGCCACCGCTACGGCATCGTGCACCTCGGCGGGCGGGACCGTGCCGAGCTGCGCGAGCGCGCCGAGCGGGCCAGCGCGCTGCTCGGCTGGCCGGCGCCCTACCGCGATCAGCCGACGACATCGCCGGCCGCCCAGGACATCACCGATTCACCCCTTCCCTACG
>Ga0073934_10012206_pt1 | contig 10181 bp, 7 predicted proteins | sample LarsenN4metaG_FD_76834 | JGI IMG/M metagenome (GOLD analysis project Ga0073934, IMG submission 76834) | Hot spring sediment bacterial and archeal communities from British Columbia, Canada, to study Microbial Dark Matter (Phase II) - Larsen... ... | reverse complement strand
GCCTTCAGGATCACTACCTCGCCCACGCGGATTGGATGCCGGAAGTCCATGTGGTCGACGGACGCCGTCACGACGTAAGAACCCGTGTGGCGGTGCGCCGCAACGGCTCCCGCGAGGTCGACCCAGTGCATCACGGTGCCTCCCAGGGCCGTCCCCATCGGGTTGGCGTCGTTCGGCAGAACCACCTGGCTCATCTCCGTCAAGGACTCGCGTGCGGGCTTCGGCTTCAGCTTGAGTGTTGTCGTGGTCGTCGTGAGCATCAGTACCTCGGGCAGTTGTGTGCGTCGGTTCGTGGTGATGGGTGAGAATCAGCGTGTCCAGTATTGCCGCCCGCCGGGGCGCACGCCGGCGCGGTACTCTTCGGACTTTCCGCGCGGGATGCTCAGCGATTGCCAGCCGGGGCCTACGTAGTGCTTCGCGAGCAGCACGATCTGACCCACGTGATAAGCCGCGTGCATCATGCCGCGATGGATCGCCTCAAGCACCGTGCACGGCTCGGCGCGAATCGTGACCGTCTTCTCGAGGTCCTCGGGCTGGAGCCTTTCGAGCGCCGAGAACAGGCACGCCCACCCGGCTTCCCAGCGCTCCATCAGCGATTCTCTTGTGTCGGCGGGATGGCTCCGGAACTCGCTCTCACGGTCGCGGCTGGGCTTGTCGCCGTCCGACGCCATGAAGTCCGACCAGCGCGACAGCAGATTGCCCGCCATGTGCTTCATCAGCATCGCGATGCTGTTCGACTCCGAGTCAAGCACCTCGAACAGCGCCGTCTCGGGTATCTGCGCGATGGCCCGGTCGCCCACACTCTTGTACCGGCGGCATTCGGCGATCGCGTTGCGTAGGAACAGGGACGACATGGATGGCCGTTCGTTTTTCCGACCGCGAAGCTCTCCGCGGCCGAAATCAGTTGCTATCATACTGAAGGTCCAGCGAGTGAACAAGCGGCCCCGGCGCTGTGTTGCGCGAGGAAGGCGGATAACGGTCATGAATCGGCTCGAAGTCTTACAGCAGTTAGTGCAGCGGAACCCGAAAGACTCATTCGCGCTGTACGGCCTGGCGATGGAATACGCTGGTCAGGGCGAGCACGAGAAGGCTTTGGAGCAGTTTCGCACGCTGTGCGAAGTCGATCCGAACTATTCGTACGCGTATTACCATGCCGGACGCGTCCTCACAAAGATGGGACGGATCGAGGAAGCCCGTGCGTGGTACGAGAGAGGGATCGAAGCCGCCACGCGCTCAGGCAACCAGCACGCCAGGGGGGAAATCGAGGCGGCACTGGCGGAACTGTGAGCCGCTCGATTTGAGGCGTCCGAGGCAGATTCAGTATGAAGCGAATCGCGATCATCGGCGCTGGCGGCTGGGGAACCGCGCTGGCGATTGTACTCTCCCGCAACTTCGAAGATATCCGCCTGTGGGTTTACGAGCCCGACCTCTGCGAGCGGATGCGCGAAACGCGGGTCAACGATCTCTATCTTGCCGGCGCGTTCCTGCCCCCTTCGGTAACACCGACGCACGAAATGTGCGAGACGCTGGCGGATGCGGAAGTAGTGATCACCGCCGTTCCTTCTGAATTTCTTCGGGGAGTGTTCGAGCGAATCGCGCTGCTGGCCCGACCGGAACAAGTGTTCGTCAGCGCGACGAAAGGGCTGGAGAATCGCACTCTGCTCCGTATGACCGAGGTGATCACGGAGACCCTGCGCTCCGAGTTTGATCCGAAGCTCGCGGTTCTTTCCGGGCCGACGTTCGCGCGGGAAGTGGCGCACGGCGCCCCGGCCGCGGTCACCATTGCCTCGGCGGACGAGGACCTGGCGCGGCTGTTGCAGCTCAAGTTCGCCAATTCCATGTTTCGCTTCTACACCAATACGGATGTCATCGGCGTCGAGATGGGCGGGGCGCTCAAGAACGTGATCGCCATCGCCGCGGGCTTAGCCGAGGGCCTGAGTCTCGGCTCGAACGCCATGGCCGCGATCGTCACGCGCGGGCTGTCGGAGATCACTCGCCTGGCTTGCGCCTGCGGCGCGCGCCGCGAAACGCTGGCGGGGCTTTCCGGTTTGGGGGACCTTGTTCTGACATGCACGGGCGCGTTGAGCAGGAATCATCGAGTCGGGGTCGAGCTTGGCCGCGGGCGCAAGTTGGACGAGATCCTCAAATCGATGCGCATGGTCGCTGAAGGCGTCAACACCACGGCCGCGGCCCGCGAGCTGGCGCGGCAGAAAGGCATCGACATGGCGATCACTGAGCAGATGTATGCGGTGCTCTTCGAGAACCTCCCACCGCGCGAGGCGGTGCGAGTGTTAATGGAAAGGGAGCTGAAGGCGGAGTGAGCAGTCGGGAGCCAATGGTCGGCCGTCAGTAAACGATAGAAAAACCACACGTGCATCGCGGCCATGAGATGAACGTGTCAAGATGGGGGCTCACTCCCGCAGCTCGAAGGTGGGCTGGGCCTGGACTTCATCATCGACCCGGACTTCTACGCGCCAGGTGCCTAACGGCATGGCCGCATTAAGCGGGAGCAGCGCGTAGGCCGAGAAGGCGTCGTCGTCGCCGAACTGGAAGCGCGTCACGCTTGACGTGTTCGGGAGAACATTGCCTTCGGGCGTATGCCAGCGGAAGACATACTCGTGCCTGCCGCGCGAGCCCGTCCATCGGGCGACCAGCACCACGCGCTCGTGGCCGCTCCGCGAGAAAACCGTCCGCGGCCCGCTGAGCTGGCCGGCGGCGACGTTTTCATAAAACTGCGTCTCCTGCAAAACCGGTCTATCGTCGGAACCAAGCGGCGAGTTCCGCACCAGAAAATTAAATAGCGGAATCAAAATAAAAATCAGCGGGAAGAGAATCCGCAGCAAGCCCGCGTACTTGGGCTGGGGTTGCTGGCTTTGCTGGGGCGGCGGAGAGTGTGAAGGCTGTGGGTGCTGCCTCGAAGGGGGCGCTCCCGGGCGGGGTTCCTCTTCCGTCTCGAGGTCTTCCAGTTCTTCGAAGTCCGGGAAAGCCGGCGGGCTCGGCCGATGAGGGTCGCCTGAACTTCCCGGCAATTCCGGAAATCGGGGTGCCGGCTGAGGCGTGGTCATGCGCGGAAGATCGGGCGCGGCGATCACCCCGCCGCCGGCCTTGCCGAGGTACGCGTTCGCGACAAGGGCTCCACAGAACGAGCACGTATCCTGGCCCTTCCGAACTCCGCGACCACACGTTGGACACTGCATCGAATACGCACCAGCGTCGAGCCGGGGCGGCTAGCTGCCGCCGCGGTGACTCGCGGGAACCCTCCTAATCTCTATGCTACAATTTTTCGTTGGGAAATGCCTCGTGAGAATTCTGCCGCGCCACATCCTGAAAGAGGTGGGCTCGCACGGCCTGCTGGGGCTGCTGCTGTTCACCTTTGTTCTGTTCCTGCGGGACACTACGCGCATCCTCGAACTGCTGCTGCGCGATACGACTCTGTGGGAGAGCGTTGCCAGAGTCGCCCTGCTGGCCATGGCTCCGCTATTGACGTTCACAATCCCGATGTCGGTGCTGGTGGGCATCCTGATCGGCCTCACGCGTATGGCGAGCGACGGCGAGGTCACCGCGATGCGGGCCTCGGGCATGGGAGCTGGCGCGTTTGCTGCTCCACTCACGATTTTTATCGGGTTGGGCTGCGCGCTCACTCTTTATCTTTCGATCGTCATCGCCCCGGCGGCGAATCAGGAGCGCGTCGAGATCGAGCGGCAGATCGGGCTGCGACAAATCTCAGGCGAAATCCAACCGCGCGTTTTCGAGGAGCGCTTTCCGGACTGGGTCGTCTATGTTCAGGACATTCGCAGCGGCGCCAGTCCCCTGTGGCGGGGCATCTTTCTGGCGGACCTGTCGAATCCTGACGGCCCCAAAGTTACGCTCGCACGCGAGGGAATCTTCCTCAGCAATCCTGAGCAGAACCAGCTTCAGTTGCATCTGACCGACGGCAGCATTCACGAGGCCTCGCCGCAATCGAGCGAATACTCCATCGCGACTTTTTCCGAGACGGACATTCCCCTGCGGCTGCCGCCGCCGCCGCCGTCCACCGTGAAGCCGAATGCGCGTCGCTCGATGGCGGAGCTTGCCCAAGTGGCCCCGGACAATCCGGAATGGCTTGATGCGCGATTCGAGTTCCACCGCCGGTTCGCGCTTCCCTTCGCGGCGCTCTTTCTGTCGCTGGTTGGAATTCCCCTCGGGCTTTCGTCGGAAAAAGGCGGCAAGGCGATGGGCATCATCCTTACCCTGCTGATGGTGGTGGCGTACTACTCGCTGTTCATCGGCGGCATCAGCCTCGCGCGGCAGGGCTGGGTCGCGCCATGGATGGGAGTCTGGCTCGCGAACCTGCTGTTTGGAGCAGGCGGGATGCTGCTCGTGAGCCGCGTAGACAGCATCAAACCACCGCTCGCATGGCTGAGCCGTGTCGCAGAAGTCCCGGATGCAGTCAGGCGATGGTTCGCGTCGTGGCGCTCGCGCAGCGGCGTGGAAACGGGCGCGGTGGCGCCGCTGTGGAACACGACCTTTCCGCGCATTCTCGACCGCTATATCGTGAAGGGTTTCGTGTTTTATTGGGTGGTTACGGTCGCCGCGCTCGTCGTGCTGACTGAGGTAGTCACGTTTTTTCTCGACCTGCTCAATGACGTGATCCGCAACCGGATTCCAGCCGGGATGGTGCTTGAGTATTTCTTGCATCTCACACCGCAGCTGGTCTACATCACGGCTCCGCTCGGCGTGCTGATCGCGGTGCTGGTGAGCTTTGGGATTCTGAGCCAGCGCAACGAGCTGACGGCGATCAAGGCGTCGGGCATCAGCCTCTACCGCGTCACGCTGCCGATCTTTCTCCTGGCAGCCATGCTGAGCGCCGGGCTGTTTCTCTTCGAGCACTTCCTGATACCGCAGGCGAACCGCCGCCAGGACGCCGTGCGCAACCGCATCAAAGGCCGCCCGGCACAAACCTATCTTCGGCCCGACCGCCGTTGGATTCTGGGCGATGGCTCACGCATCTTCTACTACAACTATTTCGCGCCCGACGAGCGCGTCCTGGGCGGTGTGACGGTGTTCGAGTTCAATCCTGAGACGTTTCAGCTCTCACGCAGAATCTCCGCCGCCCGCGCTCGCTGGGAGACGCCGCTCAATGGGTGGGTCTTCGAAGAGGGCTGGATGCGCGAGCTCGATGGCAGCGCAGTGCGCGCGTTCCAGACCTTCCCGGTGCGGTTGTTTCCCGAGCTGCACGAGCCGCCCTCGTACTTCCTGAAAGAAGTTCGGCAGTCGTCGCAGATGAACTTTCTGGAGCTCAGCCGCTACGTTCAGGACCTCAGGCAGAGCGGCTTTGACGTGGTTCCGCTCGACGTGCAATTTCACAAAAAGTTTTCCTTCCCGCTGTTCGCGCTGATTATGGCCTTCATCGCAGTACCGTTCGCGTTCTCGCTGGGCAAGAAGGGGGCGCTCACTGGCATCGCGATCAGCATGGGCATCGCGATAGCGTATTGGGCGGTGAGCAGCTTGTTTGAAGCGCTCGGCAACCTGAACGAGCTGCCGGCGGTCGCGGCGGCGTGGTCCCCAACTCTGATTTTCGGCCTGGGAGGAATTTACCTGCTGCTGCGGGTGGAGACGTGAGCGACTCCTGGCGCACCACTCTCGTTTTCCGACAATGAAGGACTCCCTCAAGATCATCGAGCGCGAAGTCATCGGCTGCACGCGGTGCCCACGCCTGGTCACCTACCGTGCCCGCATCGCGCAGGAAAAGCGTCGCGCGTACCGCGACTGGGAATATTGGGGCAAGCCCGTGCCGGGCTTCGGCGATCCCAAGGCGCGCCTGCTCATCCTCGGTCTGGCTCCCGCGGCGCACGGCGGCAACCGCACGGGCCGCGTCTTCACCGGCGACAGCTCGGGGGACTTCCTGTTTGGGGTGCTGCACGAGACCGGCTTCTGCAACCAGCCCGAGGCCACCCGCCGGGACGACGGCCTGTGCCTGCAGGGCGCCTACATCACGGCGTCGGCGCGCTGCGCTCCTCCCGACAACAAGCCGCTGCCGGAGGAGTTCCGCAACTGCCGCGAGTACCTGGAACGCGAGATCGATCTTCTTCGCGATCTCAAAGTCGTCGTTACACTCGGAAAGATTGCCTTCGACACGTACCTCTCAATTCTGCAGAAACGCGGCCAGATCGCCCGCCGCTCGCAGTACACGTTCGCGCACGGCGCGGTGTACAAGTTCCCGCCGCCGTTGCCCGCGTTGATTGCAACGTATCATCCCTCGCGCCAGAACACGCAGACTGGGCGGCTTACTCGGCAGATGTTTCTACGGATTTTCCAAAAGGCAAGAGAGCTGGCCGATGGCAGGTAGCCACGGCGAGCGTTTTCTCGCCGTGGGCTTTTCAGCAGTCTGCTACCACGTCAGCAGTTCCCGCAGCGCGTTCTCGATGTTCTGCGCCTGCGGAAGAATGGCCCTTTCCAGCTCGGGGCTGTAGCCGACGAAGGTATCGAGCGCGCCGACGCGCTTGACCGGGGCATCGAGGCGGTCGAAGAGCTCGTCGGCGATGCGGGCGGAGATCTCCGCGCCGAATCCAAATGACAGGCAGTCTTCGTGCGCCACGAGCACGCGGCTGGTCTTTGAAACCGAGCGCGCGATGGCATCCCAGTCATACGGGTTGAGCGAGCGCAGGTCAAGCAGCTCGACGTGGAAGCCCTCCTGTTCGAGCTTCTCGGCGGCTTGGAGCGCCTTCTGCACGACGGCGCCGTAGGTGACGACGGTTACGTCGCTGCCTTCCTTGACGAGCCGCGCCTTGCCGAACGGGATCATGTAATCCGGCCCCGGATACAGGCTGCGGTTGTACGGCTGCCGGTACAGGTGCTTGTGCTCCAGGAACAGCACCGGGTCGTCGCACCGGATCGCTGTGCGCAGCAGGCCGTTCGCGTCCTGCGCTGTCGAAGGCAGGACAACCCGCAGGCCCGGGATGTGCGTGAAGATGCTCTCGCCGCACTGGCTGTGATAGATCGAGCCGCCGTTCAAATACCCGCCATAAGCGACGCGGATAACCACCGGGCAGGAGAAGTTGCTCACCGAGCGCCACCGCAGCACCGCCAGCTCATTGCGAATCTGCATCATCGCCGGCCAGATATAGTCGAAAAACTGGATCTCGACCACCGGCTTCAAGCCGCGCGCGGCATAGCCGATGGCCCGGCCCACGATGCCCGCCTCGGCAATCGGCGTGTTGAAGATGCGTTTGCTGCCGAACTCCCGCTGCAGCCCGTGGGTCACCTTGAAGACGCCGCCTTTACCCTTGACCTGGTCGAGATGCTCCTCGCGGCTGCAGTCGGCGACGTCCTGCCCGAATACGATCACGCGCGGGTTGCGCTTCATCTCATCGCGCAGGCAGACGTTCAGTAACTCAGCCATGGTACGCGGCTCGCCGGTTGGCTGCGGGTCGCTTTCGAACGCGCGGCCCGTCGGATCGACCGTGGGTGAGTAGACGTGCATCGTAGCCGATGACGCCGGCGGAGGGGGCGCCTGCAAAGCCTGCTCCACAGCCGCTTCGATCTCGCGCCCGACCTCCTCATCCATCTGCTGCCGCGCTTCCGCGGACAGCAAGCCCTCGGCCTCCAAGAAAGCGGCGAACCGTTCCAGCGGATCGCGCGCCGCTTCTTCGGCCAATTCCTCTTCAGTCTTATAGAACTTCTGATCGTCGGAAACCGAGTGCGAGTGCAGGCGGATCACGTGGCCGTGAATCATGGCCGGTCCTTCTCCACTGCGGCAGTGCGCTACGGCCTCCTGCGCGGCGCGGTAGCTTGCAAGAAAGTCCGTACCGTCCACCTCGCGCCGAAGCAGGTTGGGGTATCCGGCAACCAGGGCAGAGATGCTTCCCCCCGCAGTCTGCCGCTCGACGGGAACCGAGATGGCGTAACCGTTGTCTTCGATGAGGTATAGAACCGGGAGGCGGTCGCGGCAGGCCACGTTGAGCGACTCGAAGAACTCGCCTTCGCTTGTCGATCCGTCGCCGCCGGTCACGCAAACTATCTCGCCGGGTCTGCTGTTTCCGGAGCTGTCCGGGCGGGTTTCGGGAAACTCACGGTAGAAGACCCCTGCCTCGGCGCAGCCCACGGCCTGCAGCCACTGGGTCCCGGTGGGACTGGACCGCGAGACCATCCTCAACCGCGGGTGGCCCCAGTGCGAGGGCATCTGCCGACCGCCGCTGAAGGGGGCGTCCGCCGCTCCCACGGCTTCAAGAAGGAGGTCGAGCGGCGTCACACCGGTCGCAAGAGCCAGAGCACGGCCGCGGTAGTAGAGGAACAGCCAGTCCGAGCCGGGCCGCAGCGCCATCGCTGTCCCCATCTGCAGCGCCTCATGACCCGCGCCGCTGATCTGAAAGAAGATGCGTCCCTGCCGGTGAAGCTGAATCTCCTTTTCATCCATGCGGCGCGAAAGGAGCATTGTGCGGTAGGCGGCAAGCAGTCCTTTCGGGTCGAGCCCCGCGTACTTTGTTTGGCCTGCTAGGGATGGGGTCGCAGCTGCCATTCTCGTTCCCCTTTCCTGAGTATCGCGCCGGTCTCTGCCCGGCTTCTGCTCCAGCCCGGTGCTCGGTCATCTGTCCAGATCTAACTCACTCTGTGCTGTAGCCTTGCTCCTCGTTATTCCGGTCGCCAGCGGGGGCGGAAAGACAGTTCCTCTGCACCCGCGTCTTCCCTTGTTGTCTCCATCCATATTTGATGCGAGGAGGGCCGACTAAGTCCTCCCTGGGGCGGCCTGAACCGGCAAAAAGGTCCGGTCTGACGGTGGCGGGACGCTCCGAGTGGACGGGCCCAGCAAATGCAGGCCCATGGCGTCGCCGTCCGCACGGCCGGAGGCAGGTTCCCCGGACTGATAGCCTGGTTTTCGGCTCTCCTTCGGCGCTTGGGAATGATTTTTCGTGGGCCTTCAAGGCCCTTGCCCGACGATGGACGCTCTAAGAATCGGATTATCGCTCCATGCCGCGCCTCTGTCAATCAAACTTCGGCGTGATAGAAACTTCGGCTCACAGGCTTGTAAGCGCCTTGCGTTTTCCCCTTCTCATGCTTCCCTGCCCCGCCTGTTTGCATCCTTACCATATTGCTTCCTGTATAATTGCCGCAGCCTGACACGGCCCTATGGGGCCGAAAGGAGCAAAGACCATGAAGCGTCAAGTCGCGATTGCAGGCCTGTTGCTGGCGGCGTCAGTCTCAACGGCAATGGCGCAGAGCAATCCCACGTTCGTACAATTCCGCGGCCGCGCCAAAGGCGCTCTCTACAAGCCGGACAGCGGAGCAGCGCCGCACGTCGGGATCGTAGTGACGCACCGCACCGGCAACACCATGACCGGGCTACCGACGACGGAGCTGCCCAAGCGCGGCTTCATGGTGCTGGGCCTCAACTCGCGGTTCGAGAACAACGAGGCATCGGTCGAGTGGGAGGACATCGCGCTCGACGTCAAGTCCGCGGTCGAGTACCTGCGGCGGCAGCCGGGCATCACCAAGGTTCTGCTCTTGGGCGGAAGCGGCGGCGGCCCGACCATGAGCTTCTACCAGGCCGTGGCCGAGAAGGGGCCGTCCTACTGCCAGGGGCCGGGGAAGCTGGTGCAGTGCACCAACGCGCTCGCAAACCTGCCGCGTGCCGACGGCATCATCTTCCGCGATGCGCATCCCGGCAACTCGGTGAACGCCGTGCGCAGCATCAACGGGGCCGTGCTCGACGAGTCGGACCCGAACAAGATCAATCCCGATCTCGACCCGTTCAATCCCCGCAACGGGTTCAACGCGGAAGGGCCGTCGAAGTACTCGAAGGAATTTCAGGACAAGTATTTTCGCGCGCAGGCTGAGCGCATGAATCGCTTGATCGGCGTGGCGCAGTCGAGGCTCGAACGTTTGAAGCAGAGCAAAGATCGCGCCAATGACGACGACGCGTTTATAGTGCAGCGCGGCGTCGGGGCGCGGCTGATGGAGCTCGATCCGAGCATTCATCACAGCACGCTGAAGCCGCAGAAACTGCTCAAAAACGACGGGACGGTTGTGACGCAGATCGTCGAGAGCGTCCGCCCATATGCCAAAGGCCTCCGCGAGGCGAACGCCACGTTCAACGGCGGGACGCACTTCCTGACGCTCAAGTCGTTCCTGAGCGCGAACGCCATCCGGGCTACGGATTCGATGGACAAGATCGACTGGTGCTCAAGCAACAACTCGACGCCGTG
>Ga0073934_10012205_pt1 | contig 10181 bp, 5 predicted proteins | sample LarsenN4metaG_FD_76834 | JGI IMG/M metagenome (GOLD analysis project Ga0073934, IMG submission 76834) | Hot spring sediment bacterial and archeal communities from British Columbia, Canada, to study Microbial Dark Matter (Phase II) - Larsen... ... | reverse complement strand
CATATTCATCATCAAGTACCTGACCGTCAAGTTCACGGGTTGCCCTTTGATATAAAATATGATGTATTTCATCCTCGATTAATGTTCTGTCAATTTTATAGACATTTTTAGTCAGTTCAAGATTTTTATAGTTCTCAACTGTAAACTCCGGAAGGTATTCAAATTCAACTTTTATCAGCAAACTTTCTTTCGGCTTATAATCAAGGTCTATTAACGAACCGGTACCTACCATATTTACATTATTTTCAATGATGTATTTTTTCAACGTTTTTTCTGCAATATCCTCAAGTGCTGAATACTCTATTGAATCCATATATAATTTCTTTATCATATCAATCGGAGCTTTCCCTTTTCTGAATCCGGGAATACTTGCCTTCTTTTTATACTTAACAGCGGCTTCATCAAAATCGGGAATTAATTCGTCGTAAGTCAATGTAGCTTCAAGAAGTTTCCTGCATTCGTTTATATCTGTGATTTTAGTTTCCAAATTTACCTCATTTTTATCTTAAATTATTAAAAACATTTAATTTAATATTTTAGATTTTTTAATACAATCCGGAATTTCAGTACTAAACATTCCATAAAAAAGTCAGCTTCAATAAAACTATGCAAATTTAAACATTTATTTGAATGATGTTTTTTATTAATTATTTTACTATATTAAACTGTAAGGCATTTCAAAAAAGAAAATGAAAAATAAGATTCCTGCACTATATAAATTTATTATTGCTTTACTGATGCTGGGTTTGCTCATAACGGGGATTATAATACATAGAAATAAGGAAAAAGCATTAATCAACAGACTAACTGAACAGTTATTATCAGTTTCAAATGCAAAAATTTCTCAACTTCAATACTGGGTGCGGGAAATCTTTTTTGAAGGAAATTTTATTTCAAGAAACAAACTAGTCGAAGATGAATTCAGAGCTTTTATCAGAAACAAAATAAAATATAAAGATGAAATAAAAGATTGGTGTAATCCACTTATTGAAAATAAAAATATTTCTAACATATACATTACCGATAAAGAAGGTCAGAAAATCTTCTCATACCCGGATACATCAAAATTTTTAAAGAGCGAATCATACAGAAAAATCAGACAAAAAGCTGCTATAGGGAAAACTATACTGACAAATTTTCATAAATCAGACTCATCAGACGTACATTTTCATTTAGATATGGTAATTCCTATGTTTGGAAAAAATGAAGAACTTTACGGATTTATTATTTTAAAACTTGACCCTGAATTAATTCTGAAAAAAGTTTTGTCAACAAATGAAATTTCCAAACCTGACACTGAATTTCTGATAGCAATAACTGATTCTGTTCAGACATTATTGCTCGGATTAGATTCTGCAGGTGCTTTATCGGATAAAACAATTTATGACAAATCTGGAATTATCGGGAATCCAGATAACAAAACAGTTATAAAAATTATTAACGATGAAAAATACATTGAATCAGTTAAACAAATTCCTGAGCCGGAGTGGTATCTTATATCGAGAATTAATATTTCAAAACCATTATTTGAACAGAATGTCGGATTTTTACTTTCATTTTCAGCAATCTGTTTTTTTGTTTTACTAATTTCAGGAGTTGTATTCTATTTCTGGTACAAGCAACATACTTCAACACTTGAAGAACTTGTGAAAACCGAAAACGAAAAAGCGGCTTTGAATTACAGACTTGGTCTGTTTATGAAATATGCAAATGATATAATAATTATGATGGAAGAAAATGGCAAGATAGTAGAAGTAAATAAGAAAGCACTCGAATTTTACGGATATTCAGAGGAAGAAATTTATAATTTAAATATAAGGGATTTACGTCCACCTGAGACAAGAGCAGATGTTGAAGCGAAGATGAAACAGGTTATTGACGAAGACGGATTGGTATTCGAAACGCTACATCAGACTAAATCAGGAGAAAAAAAACCTGTCGAGGTCAGCTCCAGAAAAATTCAGATTAAAGGTAAATACTACTTCCAAAGCATAGTAAGGGATATAACAGAACGTAAGAAAGCTGAAGAATCGCTGATTGAGGGTAAACGCAAAGCAGAAGAATCGGAAAAAGTAAAATCTAATTTCCTTGCAAATATGAGCCACGAACTCCGCACTCCACTTAATGGGATACTGGGCTTCTCTGAAATCTTAAAGGAAGAAGCAACAGATGATAATAGTAAAGAAATGGCTGAAATCATTCACAACAGCGGAATAAGACTTCTCAATACACTAAATCAGATACTCGATTTATCTGCATTGGAATCATCAAAAGTGAATATTCAGATTTTACCGGTGAACGTTTGTAAAATACTGGAAGAAAGCGTAAGATTATACAGGGGAATTGCAGAAAAGAAAGGATTAATTCTTAATTATAAATGCAATTGTAAAACTCCGACCATTATATATTCAGATGAAAATTTACTCAACAAAATTTTAAATAATCTTTTAAACAACGCAATTAAGTTTACAAAGAAAGGAGAAGTTTCAGTAAAATTTAAAAAGTTAATATATAACGGGAGCGATGCTGTTGAAATTAAAGTAGTTGATACTGGTATAGGAATACCAAAGGAATATCACAATATAATTTTTGAAGATTTCAAGCAGGTCAGTGAAGGGCTTGGAAGAAGTTTTGAAGGAACCGGATTAGGATTGACCATCGTCAGGGATTATGTAAAACTGCTTGAAGGGAAAATAGAAGTAGAAAGCGAACCCGGAATCGGCTCAACATTTACCGTTACAATTCCATCTTTACAATCAGAAGTAAATAAAGTAACACATATAAATATGGAAGTAAACACTATCAAACAAGTATCTGTAGAAAAAATAGATATTTTATATGTAGAAGATGATTCAGACAGCAGATTAATATTCAAAGCAATACTAAAAGACCTTTGCAATATTGATTTTGCTGAATCCGGGGATGATGCAATTGAAATGGCTAAGAATAAAGAGTATTCAATAATTTTTATGGATATAAATCTTGGCAAAGGTATTGATGGAATTCAGACAACCAAAAGATTAAGAGAAATTCCGGATTATAAAGAGACACCAATTTTTGCCCTTACAGCATTTGCAATGAAAGGAGACCGTGAAGAGTTTCTCGAAGGCGGTTGCACACATTATTTATCAAAACCTTTCAAAAAAGATGACCTGAAAAACCTCGTATTAAAAATTAAAGAAACTTTATAAACGGGGTATGCAGCGTTGGGTTTTGAGGTGGGATTTTTTTACGCCGCATACCATTTCGTCCGTTTAATTAGGGATTAAGGGTTAAGTTGTTTTGTTGGGATTTTCTCTTATGTATAAAACTCTCTTTGTTTCAAATTTATCCCCATGGTAAATCCTGCAGAAATATACTCCGCTTCTTATATTATCATCGTTAACCTGAATTTCGTATAAGCCCGGACTCTGAACACCATTGACTAAAGTTTTTACCTCACCACCAAAGGAATCATACAAAGTAAGATTTATGTTACTCTTATAAATAACGTTGTATTTAATTGACCCTGAATTTGTTTCCATCTTACATCTCCTTTGATTTTATCAGTTATGGAAAAATTTGAATATTATTTAATTATTACAAGTTTTTTTGTTTCTCTGAAATCACCTGATTCGAGTGTGTAAAAATACGTTCCGCTTGTTAGTCCTGATGCATTGAATAATACTTCATAGGTACCCGGCTGTTTGTTTTCATTTACAATATTTCTTACTTCCCTGCCAAGTATATCTGTTACTGTTAATTTTACAAAGCTGAATTCCGGTACTCCAAACTTTATCATTGTAACAGGATTGAATGGATTCGGATAGTTCTGGCTGAGCATATATCCTGAGGGTATTTCGGGTTTATAAGTAACAGATGTAGGATTATATGTAGTATCAAGATTTATTACAAAATTAACTACGTTGCTATTATTGACAATTACATTTGTAAATTTGGAAGCATATCCTAAACGTGTTACAGTTACTTCGTAATTACCATTTGCTAAATTTGATACTAAATAGTCTTCAAACCTGTTACTGATTGAAAATGATTTATAAACACCGGACAACTTGAGAGAGATAATAGAACCAGCTTTGAATTTCATACCTGAGCCGGAGGTATAGCCAAATGGCAAATAGTTCAGTTTTAGTTTTCCGCTCATGGTATATGGTTGTCCGGGAATTGTCTGAATCGGATGCACGAATATATTTTTATCAGTTTCATTATGTGTTAATACAAATCTCGAAGCATTTTCCCAAATAGTAGCAGAAGGATAATATGTAGGTATATAATCCTGAGTTGTTGTACTGTTTGGATAAGCTATTATATACACTGAATCACTTCTTACTTTAGGCAAAATATAAGAACCATCTGTTTGAATTGCTGCCGAATCAAGGAATAATATTTCCTTTGTATATAAATCCAATCTTATTGCATAAACCTTACCTGAAGTTACAGGATTAGATGTACCATAGTATTTTACATTTCCTGAAATTGAATAAGTAACAACTTTTTTCCACATTGAAATAAAGTAAGACATTCTGCCGCCCAAGGTAGAAAATATACCTCCTGCGACGAGGGAGGAGTCGTTAAAAGTATATAATGCTTTAACCCTGTTATTGGCACCTGTACTGAGGTTGCTCCAGCTTGTTCCGTTCCATTTAGCAACCCTGTTTACGTAATTACTGTCCTCCTGCGGACCTACACGTAAGAACTGGCCTCCAATAACGAGGTAACCAAGAAACACAGTCATAGCATTTACTTCATTATCAACTCCTCCACCTACGGCATTCCATCCACTACCGTTCCACGACGCAAGATATTTTATGTTGTTGTTGCCTCCTGCCGATGTAAATTTGCCACCCACATATAACTTACCTGAATAATTCTTTAAAGAATATACATAGTCATTCACACCTGTTCCGAGCGGTACCCAGTTTGTTCCATTGAACCTCGCGATCTTACTTACACTGTTCGGACCTGAAAATGTAAAATGACCACCAGCATATATACTGCCTCCATACTCTTCTATAGCCAACACTTTATCATTTAATCCGCTCCCCATTGAAAATGTTGTTGTTCCGTCAAATTTTGCTATGTTATTTACAGGAATTCCGCCAACATTGGTAAATGAGCCACCAAGATAAATATTATTATTTATTGTCAGCATTGTCCTGATTTCACCGTTCGCACCTCCCATTACTCCTGCCCAGTTTACTCCGTTCCAGTATGCAAACCTGCTTACCGGAGTTGAGCCAGAATAAGTAAATTTACCGCCTGCAAGAAGAATTCCCTGATAAAGTGCAAGACAATAAACTGTATCATTAAACCCATCTCCCATTGGTTGCCAGCTCGAACCGTTCCAATATGCTATCCTGTTTACAGGGGTTGTTCCGGCATAAGTAAAACTTCCTGCGGCTATTAGTAATGTATCAAACTTAATCACTGCATTCACTTCTCCGTTGAAACCGCTGTTAAGTGAGGTCCAGCCGTTAACAACCTGAGCATTTAGTGAATTGAGAGAGATAAGAAAGATACTGATAATTATTAATATTTTACTTATGGTTTTCATATTCTATTATAGATTATTTTTACTTTTATAAGAATCGAGAGTCTCTGCTCTCTTCCAATATACATCAAACATCTCGCACAAAAAATCCGCATATTCAGGATTCCTGACAATTAAATCGGTTCTGTTATTTTTTGGTGTCGTATAATCTACAAGACTAAAGAAAACAATTTTTCTGTCAAATATAGTCATATTAATCGGAACTTTATCAAGCAGTTTTATCTGCTCACCTTGTGCCGAAAATCCTTCTAACAAATTTACAAAATCTTTTTTTGTAACGTCATACCATTTGTTATCTTTTTCAAACTTGAAATTTGTACTTGATTCATATAATGATTTTACTACACCGCCTTTTTTATAGAATGACTTTGCTGTGTCATCGAGTTCCGGAGAAATATGTCCTTCAAGACGATTCATTATCAATACTTCTTTCTCTGCTTTTTGAAGTAATTCTATGAATTTCACTACTCTGAACTTATTGAATCCTCTTAATACCTGTACATCCGGCTCTCCGAGACCATCAATAAACGGATTAAACATCGGCTTCATTTGTTCAAATGAAGTCTTTAATTCCGTTAATTGTTTCTTATGCCTGTTGTTAAATTCGTTTTCGAGTTTCCCCTCAATAATCTGTGGGTCTATTATCTCATAACGGAGCTTTGTCGGTGTTTCTATCTCGTTACAATAACCCTTCTCTGCAAATGACTTTAATATTTCATATACTGATGTTCGTGGAACTCCTGAACGTTCAGCAACTTCAGCAGCTGTGAGATTGTAACCCTTCATCAGGGCTATGAACACCTTTGATTCATAAGTTGTAAAACCTATATTCTCGAGTTTTTTAACTAACTCTGTCATTACAGTAGTAAATATTTATAACTCTAACAGGAATTAAATTAAAATTCGTTGAACCCTTGCCATTATTGAGTATAAGGTCTATGAGGTTACTGATTTTTGTCCAATATTTTATAATTTCTTTTTTCATTCTGTACAAATATATAATGAAAAAAATTAAAAGTCAAGTCTGTTGTAGTTCTCACTACAACAAATTTTGTGCGTCAATATCAATTGTTATTTTTAATGCAGAGTTGAATGATTTTTGAGCAAATGATTTTGCATTTCTAAGGACGTGGTTAAGATATTGACCTGAAATATCGCGGGACTTTGCAACTTTAACAAGTATATGAAACCGGTGATAATCCTTCATCTTTGAAAAAAGCGGCTGAACAGGAGGCATTATTTCAAGAATTTTATTTTTATCAACTGATTTTATGTAATTATGTAATTCTCTGATTTTAGATTCTGCGATTTCTTTTGTCTTTGACTTTATTTCTATAAGTGCAAGTCTGCTGAAAGGAGGATAATTAAGTTCCTTACGGATTCTCAACTCCCTTTCAAAAAAATTTTTGTAGTCGTGATTTTTCACATCATCAAATACGAAATACTCAGGATGATTTGTTTGTATAAGTACTTCCCCTTTTTTCTCACTTCTTCCGCTTCTGCCGGAAACCTGTGTCAGTATCTGAAATGTCTTTTCAGTTGAACGAAAATCAGGTAATAGCAACCCTATATCTGCATTGATAACTCCAACTAATGTTACATTTGGAAAATCCAGACCTTTGGAAATTATCTGAGTTCCAACTAGAATATCAATTTCACCGTCATAAAAATTTTTAAGAATTCTCTGTAATTGATTTTTAGAAGTTACCGAATCAGAATCGAGCCGTTTAATTCTCGCATCGGGAAATATTTTTATTATTTCTTCTTCAATCTTTTCAGTACCTGCGCCTTTCTCAACTATTCTGAGCGAACCACAGGCAGAACATACTTTGGGCTTTGGCTTTGTAAATCCACAGTAATGACATTTTAACAGTTCAATTGACTTGTGATATGTAAGTGAAATAGAACACCTTTCGCACATCTCTACATTAAGACAGTCAATACATTCGAGATATGAATGATATCCTCTTCTGTTTTGTAGTAGTATAATGCTCTCTTTTTTTTCAATTCTTTGACTTATCGCTGTAACAAGTTCCCTTGAAAGAAATTTTGCTCTTGCCTGACGGAAAAGTTCAATCAGGTCATCTCTGCTTTTCAAATCATAATCAACAGGGGTTTTTCTCTGAGTATTTATTATTTTTATCTCAGGCATCTGAATATCAGTTGCCCTCTTAGTAAGTTTCAGTAGTCTGTATTTCCCTTTTTCTGCATTAAAGTAACTTTCTACCGAAGGAGTCGCTGAGCCAAGTATTACAACCGAATTCTGATATTTTGCAAGCATAATAGCACAATCCCTTGCATTATATCTCGGTGAATTTTCCTGCTTATAAGATGAATCGTGTTCTTCATCAACCACTATTACTCCCGGATTTTTAAAAGGAGAAAAAAGCGCGGAACGTGCACCTACTATAATTTTATATTCATCGTTCAGAATTTTTTCGTAAGTATCACTTCTCTCTGCATCAGATAACTTGCTATGAATTACACCTACACTGTTACCAAATATTTTCCTGAAACGGTAAATAAGCTGTGGAGTAAGTGATATTTCAGGTACAAGTACAATTGCCTGTTTTCCGTTTTTCAGCACTTCTTTTATTATCCTGATATATACTTCTGTTTTCCCGCTACCCGTAACTCCATAAAGTAAAAATGGTTCGAAAGAATTTTTCCCGAGAGACTTACAGACTTCACTAACGGCATACTCCTGCTCTTCATTTAAAACAATTGTCTTATCCTCTTCCGTAAAAATATCTTTATATGAATATTTTTTTTCTTCCTCATAAACCTCAATCAGATTTTTTTTCATAAGTGAATTTACAGACGAATATGAGATTCCTGATTTCTTTACGAGTTCACTCAGTAGCGATTTTTTATTTTCAAGCAGAAGCTCAAGGAAAAGACGTTGTTTCGATGACCTGATTTTATTTAAATTTAAAACATCTTCAAACTCAGATGCCTTAAAGCCGGGTATAACTTTTTTTTCTGTTGGTTTTCTTACAAAACCTGATTTCGGCAGAAATGAGAAAAGAACTTCACCTATTGGAGCAAGATAATAATTTGAAAGCCATGAGGAAAAAGCAATAATTTCTTTTGAAAGAATTGGTTCTTTATCTTTTATGCTTTTAATTTCTTTTATCTTTTCTACCGTGGGTTTTTCGCAAAAGGATACTATTATTCCTGTTAATATTCTGCTTCTGAAATTGACAACAGCTCTTGCCCCGGGAACAGCATATTCCTCAATACTTTCAGGCACGCTGTATGTGTAAACACTGTCAAGCGGCAGATTAAAAGCAATATTTACAAATTTTTCATTCAATTCCCTTTACGGGAAAAAAGATTAATTGAATACGATACTAAAAATGAAATTATAACTCCGAAAAATGTAAAGAAAGTCAAATTTATTGAAGGAATAATACCGAACTTAGAAAGTAAGAAAAGTAAAGAGAGAATTACGATAGAAAATGTATATGAAATAATTGCGTTAATGTTTGTCGCTTTTTTATTTATCATTCCAACAAGAAAAACTCCAAGCAGTCCTCCGTAAATAAGAGATTGGATTTTAAGTGCAAAATCAACTGCAGGCGAAGTTTCATCCTGAAACAGTAAACCCGTTCCGATTATAACCACACCCCAGAAAAGTGTTATCAGTCTTGAATAGAAAAGCTCCTTTTCCTTTGTAATAAACTTTTTAAATAAATCATACACAGTTGTTGAAGCTAGTGAATTAAAAGCAGAGGATAGTGTTGACATCGAGGCAGAAAGCAATCCGGCAACCACAAGTCCACTTATACCAACAGGAAGAGATTCAATTATAAATTTCGGGAATATTTCGTCGGGCTTTGTAATATATTCACCTGCAATCTTCAGAGTTTTAAATGCCGCACCATCATACAAAGCAAATAACATTATACCGATAATAAGAAAAACAAAGAACTGAATTATCACAATTACGCCACTCCAGATAACTGCTTTCTGTGAAGATTTTTTATTATCACAGGTAAGAAACCTTTGTACAATAAGCTGGTCGGTTCCGTGTGAAGCCATTGAAAGGAAAGCTCCTCCGATTAATCCTCCTATGAGATTATAAGGTCCTGCAAAGAAATTCTCAAAAGAAATAAACTTTAAGTTTATAATCTCAAATTTATTTGCTGAACCTGCAATATTGATAACATCGTTCCAACCGTTTGTAAGCATTGTATTAATTACATAAATAGAAGCACCTGCTCCGAGAACATAAACAAACATCTGTATAACATCTGTCCATATAACAGCTTTCACACCACCGATATATGAATATATTAATGTAATAACACCAACGATAACTATGCATTCAAAATAGCTAAGTCCTGTAATGAATTTGATAGGAATAGCAGTAGTAAAAAGTCTGACGCCATCAGCAAATATTCTTAAAATGATAAAAGTAACAGAAGCATATTTTCTCATTCCCTCTCCGAATCTCTTACCGAGGAATTCATAGGCAGTTGCGAAATCACCGTTGTAATACCTTGGTATAAAAACTGCGGCTATTACAATTCTTCCAAGCAGATATCCGAAAGCAAGTTGAAGAAAATTCATATTTGTAATATAAGCCAGTCCCGGAATACTGACGAAGGTGAGAGTGCTTGTTTCT
>Ga0073934_10012204_pt1 | contig 10182 bp, 9 predicted proteins | sample LarsenN4metaG_FD_76834 | JGI IMG/M metagenome (GOLD analysis project Ga0073934, IMG submission 76834) | Hot spring sediment bacterial and archeal communities from British Columbia, Canada, to study Microbial Dark Matter (Phase II) - Larsen... ... | reverse complement strand
CCGTGTAATCCCCGGCCTGCGGTGCGCCGTTGAGGAACAGCTCGAATCCGCCCGGCCCGAAGGTGATGGCGCTGCCGCTGTAGACCGTCTCATCCTGCCCCTGTCCCCGCACGCGCACCCCGTAGCCGTTGAGCGGCTGTCCCTGCAAATCGGTCACTGACCCGGCGATGCTCGACCAGTTGCAGCCCTCGCCGTTGCCGTTGGGCGCGTAGACGACGCCGTTTTCCGCCAGCGTAAAGGGGAACACCGACGGCGTGAACGTGGCCGGCGGCTCGATAGCGCTTGCAGGAGTTCCCAGGACTGCTTCCGGCGGCAGCGGCGTGAAGCTGGCCGTCGGGCCGGGCGTCGCCGGGAGGGTAGCCGTAGCCGGCAGCGGCGTGGTGGTGATGATGACCGGCAGCGGCGTCGGCGGCGCGAGGGGGTTCAGCGGCGTGTACGGGTTCGTCCAGATGATGGCGAAGACCGCGATAGCTCCCAGCGTGGCGACGAGAAACAGGATGGCGACCAGATTGGGCAGCAGCGTGCTGCGCCGCCGCGGAGCAGCCTGTCGTGCCTGCTGCTGCTCGCGGGCGACAGGCAGAGGCGGAAAACGTTCTTCCGGCGGTGTGACGACTGCCGGTGGTTGCTCCTCGCCTTCTTCCTCGACCGGGAAGTCTTCTTCCGGCGGGAACAGCGGGCCGCGTGTCTCGATGCTCTTCTTGCGGTCTTTGCGCCCGATCCGGCGAACGCCGCCGCCGGGCAGATGTTTTTCCTCGTCGCTCATCAGTTAGGCCGCGTCTGATAGAAGTTCACCAGCGCCAGGTTGCGCGCGCAGTCCGATGGAAATGTCACCTGAATGCGCGACGACACCACCGTACCCTGCGGGCTTTTCAGTTCGACAAAGTACGTGGCGGTGCTGATCTGGTTGCCCACCGGCACCTCCCAGCCCGACCCCTGTCCGTAGAGCGTGTTCGAGCCGCTGACCACTGTCTGGTCAATGTTGCTGCCAAACACGTGCACCTGGTAGCCGTTGAGCGGCTCGCCCTGGAATCCCGATACCGTCCCGCCGATTCCCTGCCACAGACACCCGGCTGCCGGCGCGGCAAAGTTCTGCGTAAACACCACCTGGCCGTCGCGCAGATCGAACAGGAAGGGATTGAGCGTCGGGGCAGGCGTGTTCGTCGGCCCGGTAGGACTCGGCGGCGGCGTGAACGTCGGGCTGACCGATGGCGTGGGCGTGATGCTGGGCGTATCGGTTGGGCCGGGCGTGTCGGTGATGGTTGCCGAGGGCTGTGCCGTCGCTGTCGGCGTGTCGCTCGGCGTCGGCGAGAGTGTGTCCGTCGGCGTCGGCGTGAACGTCGGCGGGAGGGTTATGGTCGGCGTGAGCGAGGGCGTGAGGCTCGGCAGCACCAGCAGTTCCGGGAGCGCTTCGCTTGCCCGCTCGATGGGCGGCTGCGCCAGCCGCGAAATGACCCAGATAAGCGCGATGATGGTCAGCGCCACAAAGACCATGCTGATGATATTGAAGATGCGCGTCGTACCAGTACCCATGATTCCCCCGCAACCTGTGATGTGCAGCGGCGCGGAACGCCGCTCGATGTCTACAATGGCGGCCCCATCAACCGCGCGATGACCAGAATAATCACCAGCACGGACAGCGCCACAAACACGATACTGACGATATTGTAAATGCGCGTCGGGCCTTTATCCATAACCCTGACCCCTAAAAGTAGCGCTCCACTGTGGCGCTGTCCAGTTGGGCTTGCAGCCAGTTTTCAAACGCGACCTGCGCCAGGTCGGCCTGCTTCTCCGGCGGCACGGGCCGCTGCGCGAATTCGAGCGTCTGGAGAATGTGATAGCCCAGTCGTGTCGGCACCGGCCCGGCGATCTGCCCCGGTTGCAGCGAGAAAGCGACCTGCGCCAGCGCCGGTTCGAGCAGTTCTTCCTGGGTAAACCAGCCGAGATCGCCGCCCGAATCCTTCGTGGTAACATCCTTCGAATACTGCGCCGCCAGCGCCGCGAAATCCTCTCCCGCCTGAAGCCGTGACAGCACCTCGTTGGCCTCCGCCTCGGTAGAGACCAGGATGTGCCGGGCGTGGACGTGCAGCAGAGCGCCCGCAACGCTCTGCGTCACCTGATCGCGGACGCGCTCGGTAATCATCGAATCCCGCAGCTCCTGCGCGAACTCCGCCTCGGTCATGCCGTTGTCGCGCAGCCACTCATCCCAGTTGCTGCTCTCGGTCTTATACGACTGCAATTCCGTCTGCACTTCCGCGTCCGTCACGCTGATCTGCTGTGCGGCGGCATACTGCTCGATCACCGCCTGCTGGATGAGCACATCCAGCACCGACTCCTGGAGTGCTGCGGTATCGGCGGCGTCCATCTGCGTCTGCCGCTGGGCGACGGCCTGCTGGAATTCCGGCAGGGTAATCTCCTGGCTGTTGACCCTGGCGACCAGGGGCACGCCGGCGTCGTTGACGGGCAGTTCGGCGGTAGGTTGGGTTGGCGGCGCGGGCGGCGGGCTGTCCTGGCCGGCGGTGTTGCTCGCGCACGCTGCCAGCAGCATCGCCAGCAGGAGCCCAAGCGTCCTGGGCAGGTGGGTGACAGACTTCACAATGGCTCCTTCACGCGGACTTACATGAAAATGTATTATCCTACCGGCGGCGAATTGTGGCAAGTCACCCCTCCACAGTCGCTATGCTAAATGGAGAAGAACAGCGTTTGTTGGTCGCGGTGCATGGCAGTAAGACGCTCAAGCCAGGTACGCTCAAAAGTATTTACCGTGACGCCTGCCGCTTCATCCCCGAAGACGAATTGAGGCCGCATTTCTATACAGACTAACCAGGTATCTTTCCGTTAAAATACCATCCAGCCGTCTTCAGGCGGCGCAGCCCACCCCGTAATATTCACTCCCTTTTCGTAATCTTCCCTGTTATCTCCCTGTTTTGCCGCCTTACGACGAATTACATGGCCTTCTGTTTTCTTCTGTTTATCAGAAGAATTCGTTACCCTTTTCTACTATCAGGTGCTAAAATCTACCCATCTTCAGCCAGCAGCCGGGAGCAAGCATCATGGCACGATGGGAATCTTTCGACGCATTCCTCACTGAAGCCGGGCAGGTCACCAGCGCCACTTTACGCCAATCCCTGGTAGATCAGTTGTTGGCCGAACGAGCCGTCTGGCCCTGGATCACCGACAATCGCGCCGCCTTCATTTTCAGCGATAACGACGACCATCAAAGCGTGGCCCTTAACCTGGACATCATCAAGGCCGATCCGCCTTTTGCCCCAATGACCAATCTCGAAGGCACGCGCCTGTGGTACGTGACCCGTGAATTCGCCCCCGACGACCTGCTCGACTACCTCCTGGCAGTGGACGACCCGATGACCCCGCTGGCAAGCGAGCCGGACATCGCCGGACGAATCGCCCGCCACTGGCGCACCGACCCGCGCAACCCCGTTACTATGCAGACCTCCCAGACCGCCGTCTCCGTGCTGCGCATGACGCTCGCGCGCCCGTTCCCGGACTGGTCGGCCATGCCCAACGTCCAGCGTGGCCGCATCCACGAGCACAGCCTGGACAGCGCGCAGCTTGGCTTCGCCGGACGCAAAGTGTGGGTATACACACCGCCCCGCTACGACACTTCAGGGCTGGCCTATCCGCTGCTGGTGTTGCAGGACGGTCAATGGACAGCCGGTCCGCTTCAGGTGCCCTACATCGCCGACGCGCTCATCAAGCACAGGCGCTTGCAGCCGCTGGTCATCGCCATGGTGCAGAGCCGCGACCAGGCCGAGCGCAACCGTGAGTACGCGAGCAACGACAACCACGTATCGTTCCTGCTCATCGAGCTGCTGCCGTTCGTCCAGACGCAGTATCGGGTAGATTCGAACAATATTGGCGTTGGCGGCGTCGCCGTCGGCGCAGTCGCAGCCGCCCACGCGGCGCTCAAGAACCCGGCGGTCTTTTCACACCTCATAATGATCTCCCCGCCGCTGGGCAAAGGGCCGGAGGAAGTGCAGCTTGAGCAGTTCACTTCCCGCTTCGAGAACGCCGAACTCCTGCCGAAGCGTATCTTCCAGTCGGTGGGACGCTACGAGGCGCGCAGCCGCTTCTATAAACCCGCCTTTGCCCTGCGCGACATCCTGCAACAGCGCACCGATACGGCGTACAGGTTCGTCGAAACGGCCAGCGGCCACGGCCTGGTAGGATTCCGCAGCATCTTCCCGGAGGCTCTGTCATGGGCGTTTCCGGGCGAGTTGCAGTAGGCGTATCATGCCCGCCGTTTGATGGCGGCCAGCAGGACAATCGCCATCACCGGCAGCAGTGCGCCCAGAACGAAGGTCGTATTGGCCCCAAGTCCCTGAATCACCAGTCCGGTAAGGGCAAAGCCGATGACGCCCGCGATCAGATTGGTCGAGGTAAACAGGGACATGGCCGTATCCAGCCCCTCCGGCGGCACGACATCTGTGACCAGCGCCGAGGCAATCCCCGTGCCGGTTACGATCATCGTTACCAGCACCGAAGACACCCAGAAATGCCAGAGCGAAGCCGACGCCGCCAGAACCAGCATTCCGGCCATCCCGCCCGCGTAGCACAACGCGATCAGATTACGGCGGCCCATGCGGTCCGATAGCGAGCCAAGCAGCGGCGACAGCGGCAGCGTCACGCCCGCGCCGATAGCTACCGTTTGCGAAATCGAGGCCGAGTCGAACCCGATCTGGTTCATCACCAGCGGCCTGCCCATCCCGCTGACGAAGACAGCAGTCCACGCCGCGATGTTGGCCGCGAACAGGATGTAGAAGGCCGCCCCAAGCGGCGCTTTCTCGTCAGACTTGGCATGGGATCCCCCCGTGCGCGGCTCTCTGACCAGCAGCGCGGCCAGCGGATAGACAATCGTGATAAGAGCTGATGCCTGGTACAGCGCGCTGAACCCCCAGCGATCCGCGATTGGCCCGCCCGCCAGCCCGCCGACCAATCCGCCCAGCCCGGCAGCGAACGCCAGCACCCCGAACACCTTGCCCCGCTGCGACTCTTCAGCCGACATCCCGGCGATGATGTTTACCAGCGGTATTCCCATGCCGGCGAAGAACGTCGAAATCACGCTGTAAACGGCCAGTTGTTCGAGCGTGATCGCCTGGCTGATAAGCCAGTTCGCCGGCACGCTGATGACTCCGGCAAGGATCAGCAGCGTCCTGCGGCGCTGCAACCGGTCCGACAGCCATCCGGCGGCGACGGTGCCCGCCGCCAGCGCCAGGAAAACCAGAGACAGAAAGTATCCTGTGATCGCCGGCTCCGCGCCAAGCTGCGTGAGGTATACGGGCAGCAGGGCAGTTATGGCATTGCCCACGGTCAGAGAAACGAGCGTGCAGGTGAAAAGCGCCAGGAGTTGTCTGGTGGGCATAGGGTCCGATAGGGTGTGCAGGGTGCCTGGCCGAGTATATGCGAGAAGTAGAGAATAGGCGAATTATCCCAGCGGATGCCGCTTCTCGTCCTTCACATCGCCCTCGACGTTGCCGCGCATGGCGTTGTCCTTGATCTCATTTTGGCCGCAGTTGATTAACTCAATACCCATCCGGTTGTTCTCGATTCTGTTCTGGCGGATGATGTGACCATGCGGACGAGGCGCGCCGCCCGGATAAGGCTGGACGCCGTGATCCTGATCGGCAGCGATGCGAATGGCTTTGCCGTTGTGAGCAAACGAGTTATCCTCGATCAGCCAGTCGTAGCTGGTGGTGTTGTTGGGCGCGACTTGCTCGAACGCCGGGACGTGCTTCGACCATAAGAGAATCCCGTGTCCGTTGTCCTGAAACGTGTTGCGCCGCACGGTGAAGCCGCATCCGTTCTCAACCGCGATACCTGCCTGCGCGTTGAACATCATGGTGTTCGCTTCCAGTTCGTTGTCCTGCGAAAAACCCAGCCAGAAGCCGTAATTACAGTGGTTGGCGTCATTGTTGACGAACACATTGCCCGTGCAGAAGGTAGCCTCGAAGCCGATGTTGGGGCTGTACGAGGCATCGTTCTCCTCGAAGCGGTTGTTGTCGCAGCCTGCAAACTCGTAATTCGGATTCAGCCCGGCCATGAAGAAGCCGTCGCCCCCCATGCGCGCGAAGTTGCGCCGGAAGACGTTATTCGACGACCCGGCGACGATCAGAAAGCCGGCGGCGTCCGCGCCCATGTGCCCCTGCCGCTCGCCGCGCGGCTGGTAGCGGCAGCAGAAATCGGCATAATTGCCTTCGAACAGGCTGTCGCTGGTGGCGTGCAGGTGAAATCCGAAGCCGCTGCAATAGTTCGCCACGTTGTTCCTGACTGTAAGCTGCTTGCAGTGATAGGTGAGCAGCCCGCTCATCTGGTGCTGGAGATCGTTGCCCGCAATTTCGCTCTCGGCAATTTCCCGGAGCAGAATCCCGCCGCCATAGGCTTGCTCGGCGTTCAGCCAGATGTCGAGGAACCGGCTGTTGGGCGGCTCTTCGCGGGTAGACGTAATCTGGCAGCCGGTAATCGTCAGGCCGCTGCCCTTGCGCGCCCAGATGCCGTGCTCGTACTCGCGCAGCTTCAGGTTCTTGATCGTGACGCCGCTGTACCGTTCGATGGTGACGCCGTGCCCGTTGCGCTTCTTCCCCACGAGCAGCGCGCCATTGCCGTCCAGCGTGACGTTATCCGCGCCGATGACAATACCGTTGGGGATGTAATACACGCCCTGCCGGAATACCGTATCCTGCTCGATGACCATGCCGTCGGCGGGTTCGATCATGCTGGTGCCCTTATGCGCATCACTCGAAGCGGTAGAATATACCCGTTGACTGCCGCTTTGCGTAAGGTTCATTTCTTATTGGCATCGCATTCCTGCTACCGGAGGTAATCTATGGACGTGCTGGAAGCCATTCGCACCAAACACTCAGTTCGCCAGTTTCAGGACAAGCCGCTGCCTGACGAGGTGGTGCGCGCCATTCTTGAAGCCGGACGCCGCGCGCCGTCCTCGCGTAACACGCAGCCCTGGGTATTCCTGGCTATCCGCGAGCGGGAACGGCTGGTGAAGATGGCCGAGATCAGCGTCACCGCCAAGCATCTGACCGGGGCGGCGCTGGGTGTGGTCATTCTGACGCCCGATCCTTCCCAGTCCTACCACATCATGTTCGATGCCGGGATGGCCGCTACCTACATGATGTTCGCCGCCTGGGAGCAGGGCGTTGGCTCGTGCGTGGGGTCCATCAACGGAACGGAAGAGGCGCGCCAGTTTCTCGGCTTCCCCTCCGATTTTCACGCGCGCATCTGTCTGTCCTTTGGCTATTCGCTGGAGGCGCCGCGCCCGGCCAGAAAGGGTGGCCGCAAGCCGTTCGACGAAGTTGTGCGCTGGGAAACGTGGTCGTGATCTAGCCGGTCTGGTTCGGCGGATAGGTGATTCGCGCGCCTTCGACGTGCGCGAACGGTGTCAGGCTGTGCGCCTGCCGTTTGGTCGCGCTCATAATGTGCTCGACGCAGCAGCCCCGCACGGTCAGGGCGTCGGCGATCAGCGAGCGGTGGCAGCGCCGCCTCGAATTCGGGGGTCTGCATATAGTCGGCGAAACCCCGGAAGGAATCGTTGCGCCAGCCCATGTTCACGGAGTCGGCCTTCGGATGGCGCAGCCCCGCCATGTGGATATAGCCGATTCCGGCGTTCTTCAGCGCATCCGGCAGCGTATCCCGGTTGAACTGCGGGTTATGCCGGGAACGCGGCACGGTGCGCACGTCCACGACCCGCGTCGCGCCGTGTGCTTGCAGCAGATAAATGAATTCCTCAAGCGTCCGGTTGGAATGGCCGATAGTGAGCGCACATGAGGTTGGCATACGTCCGGCTTCTTTTTGCAGGCTGCTGATTGCCCACACTATACTCGACGCTCGATATGAACCCCGTCAACGTAAGTTTCCAGATTGGCACGCTGCCCCATTATTCAGGCAACTAATCCGCTTCCCGGAAATCGCGGTCAGGCATATATCAAGGAAGTTTGAACCGCGCCGAGACCCCGGTTAGCTGTTCGTTAACTGTTAAGAGAAGCCGGGAGATTTCTGGATTCTCATCCGAATTTTATCGCTATCTTACGCAGCATACGTACCTTGAGCGCTTGTTGTCTGGTTCCCGGAGGTACGTATGCTTTTGCCCTGGTTAACGCTGTTTGATTTTGCCAATATTCGAGCCAACTTCAAGAAACCGGTGGATTTGAAGCGGGTGCGCAAACGCAATTATGATTACGCGCTTCTCGTCCCGATCTTCAACGACCTCAAGTATCTGACCAACATCGAATTTCTCAAGAAGCACAGCCGCCATGTCATTCTGTGCACCACTACCCACGAAACCCCGGAGTTCGTCAAAGCTCTGGAAGCGCTCGCTCGCCAGTACGGGTTCAGAACCAGCTACTCGGCCATCGAAGGCACGGCCAAGAACCCCTGGGCCATCTATCACAAAACCCTGCTCGCCCACGACTTCGTGTTGAAACGCACCATTCACAACATCGCCGAGAAGTACGTGATCTTTATTGACGGCGATACTTACGTGGACGGCGAACTGTCCGTGCTCTGCGGCGCGATGGACGAGCACCGGCTGGACATCGCCTCGGTGAAAATCCTGCCCTCGCGGCGCAAGACTGTCATCGAGCAGTTGCAGGGCGTCGAGTACGACATCGCCATGCGCGCCCGCCTCATTTACCCCTGGCTGACCAGCGGCGCGGGCATGGTGGCGAAGACGAGTGTGATGAATGCCGTGATGGAGAACCACTCGCTCTTTTTCAACGGCGGCGACATCGAGATTGGCAAGCTGGCGGATATGATGGGCTTCCGGGTTGGACACTTACCGATGGTGTTCTACACCGATATACCCGGCTCCTTTCGCAAGTGGGTCAACCAGCGGCGCTCGTGGACGTGCGGCATGTTCCGCCACGCTATCGTCAATCTCGATCTGAACCTCTGGCATCCGTTCCATTTCATTTACTATTCGACCATCATCTACTTTCTCTACCCGTTAAAGGTGCTGGAAATCCTCAGCCATCTTCACCTGCTGCCGCTCATTATGCTGCTTTACGTTTCCGCCACCTTGATCGCCAACTGGAAGGTGCGCAGCAAATGGATGCTGATCTTCCCTGCTTACGCGCTGTTCCAGGTGCTGGTAGTGGTGTGGTTCGGTCTTTACAGGTACGTGAATACCGTGCGCCGAACCGGCAACATCGGCAAGATTCGCATCCGGTACAACCCCAACCGCCGGACTTTCTTGCAGCGATGGGGAAGCGGCTGGACGCTGGTAAAGAATTTCGCGCTGATCCTGCTCACCGTTGTTGTCATCGCGGTCAGCGCCGTTGATTCGTTTCAGCATATTGTCTTGCAGCAGCCCTACCGCGTGCTCGGCTTCACCGAGGTGCTGGAGAATCGTATTTGGGAGGTGATGAGCAGGGGGCTGGCAGCGCTCGCCAATCCCAACGGTGCGGCCTTCTGGCTGATGCTCCTGCTGCTGCCGCTGATGCTGCTCATCTGGCTGGTGACGCGCCCCTATTCTGCCGCGCGTTCCTCCCTGCGCGTGCCGGAGCGGCTTCCGCTTGTCCGTGAGCGCTATCCCTACCGGTCACAGGCCCGGCGCTGAGGTCGGCGCTTCGACAGCGGCGATCACCAGTTCGACTTCCTGCTCGTTTGCCGGTGCGGGGCGGGCCAGCCACAGGTTAATCTGGATGCGGAGATTCTGATCTTCCGTTGGGATATGGTCGCCCGTGTACACCCACTCGTGAATGACGGGATTGGCCGGGTCGCGTCTCTCGATGCTGGCGAAGCGGACGGAGTCCGGCAACCACTCGATTTCGTGCAGGGTTGGCCCGTCCCAGTCGAGGGCAAAGCTCTCGCGGTTGCCGGCGAGAAAGTAGGGCTGCACCGCGAATTTTACATTCGCCCCTTCGGGCTGGCCCCGCCGGGTGAACTCCACATCCAGCTCGTGCTGGTCATCCGCGTACAGGAACAGCCCGGCGACGACATGCTCATCCAGGTCATGGAGCGGCGTCTCCACGTAGAAGCGGTGCAGGCCATAGCTGGTGTGGTCGGCGGAGATGACCTGCGCGCTGTACCACGCGCCGTTGACGCTGCGGATGCGGAGGTGGAGCTTGCCGTCTTCATCAACCCACACGCTTCGCGGATCGTCCGACCAGCTGTTGTTGCCCGGCCCAAGACCTCTGCCTGCTTTGACATACCACT
>Ga0073934_10012202_pt1 | contig 10182 bp, 14 predicted proteins | sample LarsenN4metaG_FD_76834 | JGI IMG/M metagenome (GOLD analysis project Ga0073934, IMG submission 76834) | Hot spring sediment bacterial and archeal communities from British Columbia, Canada, to study Microbial Dark Matter (Phase II) - Larsen... ... | reverse complement strand
GAATCGCCACATTACCAAAAAGCAAGGGAGAGGTGCGTCCAAGTCCACGGCAGCTAAGCTAACTATTCGATTTTAAAAGAGCGTGTTTTTCAATTGACAGAGAGATTATAGAATGTCCCCAAAAGCCCCCGTAGGCTTCCTCGGCCTCGGCCACCAGCTCCTTGTAGCGCTCCTCGGAGAGAATGACGTACTCGGGACGGTTGTTACGGATCACATGCACATCGCCCGATGCGATCAGGTCGTCCACTGCGGCAATGCCGCGCCGCTTCAGCTCCTGGGCGAGGATGGTGTTCATGGTGGCACTTCTTGATGCTGTGCGGCAAACAATTTTTCACAGATACGACGAAGGCGGCCACTTGGCCGCCTTACGCATACCGTCTCCCGAATGCACCCGCTGTTACGCCGCTATGAATCGAGCATGCACGGCTTGTCCGCTTCGTCAGTTTCGTAATAACGCATTTCTATGACATTCTGTTCGGGATCGCGAAAATAGATCGATACTCCTGTCCCATGTGCGCCCCAGCGGTTCACCGGACCATCATCAATCGCAATGTCATTGTCTGCAAGCCGTTTCCGGAGCAATTCCCACTCAGCCTTGTCAGTAGAGAGGCAAAAATGGTTGAGATTCGGACGGCACACGTTCTCAGGATTGTCGTTTTCCCATAGTTTTTTGGGGAATAGATCGATGATCGAATCAGCTGTTATGCGGACTGACGGGAATGGAACCAGATGGTCATGGAACTCTTGTATTCGTTCGCCCGGTAGTTCAAGAATATTGATGTAAAAGTGAAGCATTGCCTCGATGTCCACCGTGTTGATGACGATATGATCCATTTTGAATTTCATTGGTTATCTCCTGAATTTGCTTGCTTTGGTGGTCAGGTCTTGAATATCACTTTTTCGAATTAATCACCTTACTGACCGTTGTGTAATGGATCTCCAACTCCCGGGCGATTTCCGACAGCGAGTAGCCGTGCTGGCCGTGGGCTATCCGGATGAGCCGGTTGCGCTCATGCCTGGGCAGCCGACTGCCGGCCGGGAACAGTGCCGCTAGAAGAGGCCGCCCCGCATGTCGCTGCTGGCGTGGGATCTCACCGACCGTCTCCTTCCCGCCGATCTTTGCCCTCACCTGTTCCACGAACAGTTCCGTACCGAGAATGACCTGGCCGCACAGTTTCTCCCATGGGGATTCCTGCAGCCCCATCCCCTCCTTGACGAACTGGCGGTAGCGTCGCCGGGCCTCGGCCAGGGTGTCGGAGAAATTTGCCAGCAGCCACTCCGTGCTGAGAAAGGCCGGCACGGCGGTCTTGCCAAGGGTCGGAAGATAGCTGCTCCACGGGTACTGCTCCGGCCGCTCGACCATGGCGGCACGCACCGGGTTCAGCACCACGTAGCGGCAGATCTCCAGCAGGTGACTCTCCTTCTCCACCAGCACCGACTTGAACCGTCCCTCGAAAAGGTGACCGACCTGGTGATGGATTCTGTTGAACGCCTGGGTGTAGACGCCGTTCAGGTGGCGCATGCCGGCGGAGAGGTTACCGTCTGGGGTTTCGATGAGAAGATGGTAGTGGTTGCCCATCAGGCAGTAGGCGTGGCAGAGCCAGTTGAAGCGCTTTACGGTCTGGCCGAGGACGGAGAGGAAGATGTGGCGGTCACTGTCGTCAGTGAAGATATCTGCACGCGCGTTGCCACGGGAGGTGACGTGGTAGACAGCGCCGGGGAATTCTATGCGTAACGGGCGGGCCATAATGCAAACGGTAGCAGGAAAAGCTTATATTTCAAGACCTGACCCCAAAGCTCTCAAAGCTCTCCTTGGGGGGAGTGCCCGCCAAAAGTCCCTCAATCTGCTCACGCGTCAGCTTGAACTCGAATGTGCCGAAGTTCTCGCCGAATTGCGCACGAGCTTCCTTTGAATCCTCAATCAGCTCAATACGATCATCACTGTTTTCTGGACTTAAAGAATCCAGTTTTCCCCAACGCGTCATCATTCCAGCACCCACGTCCCTTTACTCTTGATCTCGCGATACATGGCATCCGGTGCAATGTCGATATCACCCGGCCAGGAGACAAAACCGTCCGTCACCCGCAACTGCTTGAAAAAATCCGGATCCCGGAGCTTTTCAAAAACACCGTAGAGGTGCGTCGGGAGAATCTTCACCTTTCCGTTTAAACCGTCGGCAAATGTCACGGCAAATTCGAGTGACCCAAGAACTTTAGCCTCAACGACATCCCAGTACATAACGCTCCTCCCGCTTACTGCAATGGCTCAATTGGGCGTGGTTCAAGATGCTTGCGGCACAGTTCCCAATCTTCCATAAGTTCAGTCTGGTGAAGTTCCGCCCAATCGAGGACAAGCTCCAGTGCCCGACGGGACATTTTACCTTCCATGACCTCAAGTGTCTGAATATTGATAACAGCCTTGTACTCGCCGTATTCGGCATGAAAATGAGGCGGTGCATGCTCATTGAAAAACATCCGGATAAGGATTCCGAAAAACATACTTATTGTCGGCATACTTGCTCCTTGACCTTTTCTAACGGGAGTATACTTTTGCCCTGACCAAAAAGCAAGAAGGGCAGCCAATCGGCCGCCCTTCTTTAATCAATTTCTAGAAACGAGGAATTTTTCGTTCTGGCAAGGCTGTCGAGGGATTGCGCGGAGGCGTAGCAGCGCTACGTCGCACAAGCGATCCCGAAGACTTACGCAGCCAGGGCGTAAAAGGACCGTTTTCATTACTTCAAATTCTTCTTTATCCTCTCCACCGCCTCAATCACATTCTCCCGATGACCGAAGGCCGACAGGCGGAAGAACCCTTCGCCGCTGGGGCCGAAGCCGGAGCCGGGGGTGCCCACCACGTTGCACTCCTTCAGCAGCTTGTCGAAGAAGTCCCAGGAGCTCATGCCGCCCGGTGTCTTGAGCCAGATGTAGGGGGCATCCACGCCGCCGTAGCAGGTGACGCCGGCCTCTTTCAGGCCTTCACGGATGATGCGGGCATTCTCCATGTAGTAGTCAATGATCTCCTTGGTCTGGGTCCACCCTTCGTCACTGTAGACCGCGGCGGCGGCGCGCTGGACCGGGTAGGAAGCGCCGTTGAACTTGGTGGTGGTGCGGCGCAGCCAGAGCTTGTTGAAGGAGTACTTCTCCCCCGTCGCGGTCGTCCCCATGACCTCTTCCGGCACGACCACCAGGCCGCAGCGCACGCCGGTGAAGCCGGCGGTCTTGGAGAAGGAGCGGAACTCGATGGCGCACTTTTTGGCCCCGTCGATCTCGTAGATGGAGTGGGGGATGTCAGGGTTCGTGATGAACGCCTCGTAGGCGGCGTCGAAGAAGATCACACAGCCATTGGCATTGGCGTAGTCGACCCACTTCTTCAGCTCGGCCTTGCTGGCCACGGTGCCGGTGGGGTTGTTGGGGAAGCAGAGGTAGATGATGTCCACCTTCTGGGTGGGGAGCGAGGGGATGAAACCGTTGGCCTCGTTGCACGGCATGTAGACGATGTTCTCGTAGTAGCCCTTGTCATTGGCCTCGCCGGTGCGACCGATCATGACGTTGGTGTCGTTGTAGACCGGGTAGACCGGGTCGCCGATGGCCACCACGTTGTCCAGGGCGAAGATGTCGAGGATGTTGGCGCAGTCGCACTTGGAGCCGTCGGAGATGAACATCTCCTCCGTCTTCAGGCTGACGCCGAGCGGCTTGTAGGATTTCTCGATGATGGCGTTGATCAGCCAGTCATACCCCTGCTCCGGGCCGTAGCCGGCGAAGTTGGAGGTGGTGCCGAGGTCGTCGACGGCGTCGTGGAAGGCTTTCAGCACGGCCGGGGCCAGGGGGCGGGTGACGTCGCCGATGCCGAGGCGGATGACCTTGGCGTCCGGGTTGGCTGCGGTGAACTCCCGCACGCGGCGGCCGATCTCGGGGAAGAGGTAGCCGGCTTTCAGTTTCAGGTAGTTATCATTGATTTTTGCCATTATTGTGTAAATCCTCCAAAAATTATTGATTCGGTTTGGCAGGGAGTTTCTGCTTTATCCCAATGAAGTAGTAACAGATTACGCCGATCAGCGGCAGGAAGATGACCAGCAGGAACCAGATCAGCTTGTTGGTGCCGGTGGTGAATTCATTCTTCAGGATGTCGATAAGTGCCCAGATCCAGACGACAAGGCAGCCAATGGCCAGAATCCCGCCGCCGACCACGGCAAACATCATCAGAATGCCCGCTTCCATCATGACGACACCTCACCTATTCCCACAAGAAATGCCGCTAGATCGGCAATTCTTGTTTTCAAAAAGAATCCCAAGCCTCCTCCAAATGGAACGTCGATTTTGAGCCAAGGTCAAGGCAGGCAAGGGCTGACGCGGAGGCGTAGCAGCGCTACGTCGCACAAGGAAGCCCGCAGCCGAACGCAGAGATTGGCCAAAAGCGGCGTTTCACCTAAGGCCGAGGACGTCCTGCATGTCGTAGATCCCGGGCTGCTGCCCCACCACCCACTGTGCCGCACGGACCGAGCCGCGGGAGAACATGTCCCTTGTCATGGCGCGGTGGGAGATCTCGATCCGCTCCCCCATGCCGATGAAGTAGACGGTGTGCTCGCCGACGATGTCGCCGCCGCGCACGGTCTGCATGCCGATCTCTTCCCTGGTCCGCTCGCCGCAGATCCCTTCGCGATGATAGTTGGCCACCTTGTTGTAGTCCCGCCCGAGGGCCTCGGCAACCACCTCGCCCATGCGGACCGCGGTGCCGGAGGGTGAGTCCTTCTTCTTGTTGTGGTGCAGCTCGACGATCTCCACGTCGAAGTCGTCGCCGAGCGTCTTGGCCACGTCCTTCAATATCTTAAAGCAGACGTTGACCCCGACGGACATGTTCGGTGCGAGCACACAGGGGATCTCCTTCGCCAGCTCGGCGGCCAGAGCCCGCTCCTCGGGGGTGAAGCCGGTGGAGCCGATGACGATCGCCTTCTTCTTCAGGGAGCAGACCTCCAGGTTCTTCAGCGACACCTTCGGGGTGGTGAAGTCGATCATGACGTCGCAACCGGCGACCACGGCGTTCAGGTCGTCGGATATGGCGACCCCGAGGTTGCCGCAGCCGGCGATGAGACCGGCGTCCTGGCCGACCAGCTCGTGCCCCGGGCGCTCCAGGGCGCCGGAAATTGTGCAGCCCGCCTCCTTGGCGGCGACGATGATTCGTTGACCCATGCGGCCGGCAGCGCCGCAGACAGCTATTTTAACCATTGATTCCCCCATGAATTGCGGCGGATTAAGCTGTCACTCGACAAATGCCTTGTCAAACAGCTCGTCTGCCACCGCATCGATAACGTTCTCTGTCCTGCCCCGGGCACCGGTCTTCCTGACCATCCCCTGCAGGACAACCTTCTTGTCAGCAACCCGCACGCCAAAGAACTGTGTCGAGACGAGGGCCTCGCTTTCCGAGTCCCCCATTGCCAGCAGGTCGCCCCCCAGCACGTAGTCAAGCCCCAGCTTCTCCGCATCCCGCAACACGACCTTCGCACTGAACGGCTTGTCCGATTTGACACGGACGAGCTTTTTCCCCAGACGCTGCTCGAGGCGCTGACGCAGGCTGTCGCTGAACGTCCAGGGGTGCCCCAGCTCGGTACAGGTGAGCAGGAAGCGGGCGTTTCTGTCCTGCTCGTAGTAGTCCGGGTTCAGCCGGTCCAGGTAGCCGGCGCCGCACTTCCTGAATTCGACCAGGCCGATCCGGGCATCCCGCGGCAGCGCACCGACATCGCTGAGGCGATGCAGATCCGTGCCGCCGGCAACGCAGCCGCAGAGAGACGCCAGAACAACAACGACCACTGCCCAGGAGCGGAAAATTTTCATCGGCGCAGCCATGGCCTAGATAAGGCCATACTCCTTCATGATTGCCGCCAGCTTAGCCTTGTTTGCCGTTCCCATCTCGCACAGCGGCAGGCGGACCTCGTCGGAGCATTTGCCCATGAGCCCGAGCGCCGTCTTCACCGGGATCGGGTTGCTCTCGATGAACATGGCGTTGCCGATCTTGAGGGTATCCAGATGAAGTTGCCGGGCTTTTGCCAGGTCGCCGGCGTAAAAGGCGTCGGTCAGGTCACCCACCGCCTTGGGCATGATGTTGGCGAGGACCGAGATGACCCCCTTGGCGCCGCAGGCCATCATCGGGAAGGTGATGAAGTCGTCGCCGGAGAGGACGTCGATCTTGTCGCCGCACAGGGCGAGGATCTCGGACGCCTGCTGGAGGGAGCCGGTCGCCTCCTTGATGGCGACGACGTTCTTCTGCACGGCGATGCGGGCGACGGTCTCGGGGAGCATGTTCACCCCGGTGCGGCCCGGCACGTTGTAGAGGATCTGGGGGATGGCAACCGCCTCGGCAATGGCGGAGTAGTGGCGCACCAGCCCCTCCTGGGTCGGCTTGTTGTAGTAGGGGGTGACGAGGAGCACGCCGTCGGCGCCGGCATCCTTGGCCTGCTGGGAGAGCTCGATCGCCTCGCTGGTGGAGTTGGAGCCGGTGCCGGCGATGACCGGGACGCGCCCCTTCACCTGGTCGATGACGGTCTTGACCACCGCCATGTGCTCGTCGTAGTCGAGGGTTGATGCCTCGCCGGTGGTGCCGCACGGGACGATGGCGTCGGTGCCGCCGGCGATCTGGAACTCCACCAGCTGGCGCAGGGTGTCGAAATCTACCTGGCCGCTCTTGAACGGGGTGACGATGGCAACGATGCTTCCTTTGAACATGTGAAACCTCCTGATGTATGGGTAATCGTGGTTATTGGTGACAGAATGTCGCCGCAGGGGAGCAGCCCTCACTCCTGCAGGCCGGGGATTGCCGTTTCGGCAGCCGCGGACGGTGATTGCAGGCAATCTCTCCGCGGCTGTCGTTTTCTCCCATGGTAATCTTTTCCACCCGGCCGTCGGGGCGGCGGCGGTAGAAGCTGTTCTTCTCCTCCAGCAGGGGGAAGTACTCTCCGCCGATATCCTCGTAGATCTCCACGGTGCAGACCAGGCGGGAACTCCCCCGGTACGGGTTTGAGGAGAGGAAGAGGATGCCGTCCCGCTCGTAGATGGCGTGGCTGCCGCTCTCGCTTTTGAAGCAGGCGTAGTAGCGCCCCTCTTCCTTGTGGTAGAAGTCGGCCACAAAGGGGTACTCCTCGTCGCCTACGACCTCGGCAACCGCCGTGCCGCGGATGAGGTACTGTTTCTCGGCCTCGCACAGGACCCAGGCCGAGGTGATCTTGTCAGGACCGTGGGTGAGGATCGTGCGGGGACGGTCGAGCACGGTCTTGTCAAGGTCGCGGTAGTCGGTGTGTACCACGCTCTTGCGCAGGGCGATGTCGTGGAACACGACCGCCCCTTTGAAGGAGTTCACCGCATCGTGGTAGCGCTCCTCGCTCCAGACCCGCTCGATGTAGTCGTTGATGTCGCCGTGGATGACCCGTGCCTCGGCAAAGACATCACCCTCATGGCGGCCGTCGCAGTAGTGCCGCTCCAGGTAGAGCCGCTGCCACAGTTCCAGGTTATGGTTCGTGTCCGAGCTGAAGACCACGGCTTCGTCCCCCGTGCTGATCCGGATGCCGATGCTCGGGACGCCGTGCCAGACCGGGGCGTTGATCGCCTCGATGGTGAACCCTTCCGGGTCGCGGTACGGCTCGGCTTTCTCGTAGAAAATCTCGCTGGAGAAGGGGTAGTAGGATGCGGGCTCCACCCAGTCGCCGGTTTCCGGGTCCCTGAAGAGGAGCCGGGGGGCCTTGCGCTTCGGCGAGATGAAGATCTTTGCCCGCTCCGGCTCTACCTCGTTCCCCTCCCGGTCCACCACCATGAAACAGTAGAGACCGTCATCCAGCTCCTGGCTGATGATCCGGTACTTGGGGCGGGGGGCGATGGAGTGGAACGCCACGTAGTCGTTGTAGGCGATGTCGATGATCCGGCTGGAGTCGGGGGAGAGACTGCTCCCCAGGGCTGCTTCGGACGATTCCATCAGCCCCTGGTTCACTTCGTCGGAGGTGTAGAGGCGCACCTTGCGGCCGATGTCCGGGGCGTAGCGGTTGAACAGGGCGAAGTCGGTGAACCACCGCTTGTGGTCATCGTGGCAGTGGGTGATGATCAGACCCTTGATCTCCTTCAGCCCGTGGCCGCCGATCCGCTGGAAGACCGGGGAGCCGCAGTCCACGAGGAAACTGCTGCTCCCGACCGTCACCTGGTAGCCGATGCTCTTGCCGATGCGGGAGAAGGGGCCGTAATCACCCAGAACGCTGACTTTTATCCCCTGTTTGCTGTGCATTGATCAGTCCGTTGTCTAGAGGAGGAGGCGACCCTCTCACCCCTGATAGGGTCTTCCACCGTTTCCCGCTCGCGGATGATCGAACGCCGCGAAGTGGCGGACAAGGGTCGCGTGGGAGTAGACGTAGACCGGAGATCCCGCGTTTTCGACGATATCTTTCAGGGCAACATCCTCGGCATAGAGTTCGTCACCTTTGCACTGGAAATGGTTCATGATTTATGAGTCTCTACCGGTATAAAATGACAGGGCACCCGCTGGATACCCTGTTTGTATAAAAGTGTTTCTTCTTATCATGGAGAGTTTGAAAAGTCAAAAGATACAAGCAGGTAGCGGCCGGATGCCGGCGGGGGGGCGGAAGATTTTCAGCGGATCTCCTGCAGGGAGAAGGGCACCTCGACTTCGGCGGAGGGGAGCGACTCCACCAGATCGTCGCCGATTTTCACCAGGACCGTGGCAGAGTAGCGGTAACTCCTGCCGTAATCGACCCGCTGGTCCTCGTAGACCGGGGTGGTGATCGGGGCAGGGTTATGGGGGAACGGCACGGGCTCTTCGCCTGCCGTGCGGCGATAGAGGTTGAAGCCGGCGAAGCCGCTGTCGGTCATCAATCCGGAGGAAAGCTCCAGCGTGATGGCCGTTGGGGTGGTGCCCGCCTTCAGGGACGGTGCGGCGGGGACGGGGAGGAGCGTGCGCACCGGCGAGGTGGCCGGCCTGCTGACCCCGCCGCTCTTGCTGAATGCCACGAGCCGGTACTGGGCGGCCTTCCCCGGCAACATTCCCCCGTCACGGTAGAGGTAGAAGCCGTCGTGCTGCTGCACGCTCCGGGGGAGGTCAAGGTCGACGGTGGCGAGGAGCTGCCAGGCATCGCTGCAGGCGGAGCAGTCGGGTTCACCGGGGACAATTTGCCGCCGCAGCAGCCGGAACCCGGCCAGGTCCCGCAGCGGCCGGCCGCTCTGCTCCTTCCCCGGCGCCCGCCAGCTGACCCGGAAATCCCACCCCTTCTGCTCCACCCGGAGGGTGTCCACGGCCGCCGGCACCAGCGCCTCCGGCGGAATGAGCGGCCCCTTCCGCCCGCAGGCGGCAAGGAGAAGAAACAGAATCAATATGATACAACGAATAGAATATTTCATGCGTTATCTCACCGAGTGCGAATTTTGAGGCAAGGTCAAGGCACCCGATCCCGCGGAGGCGTAGTACCCTCTGGGGCATAAACAGCGCTACGCCGCACAAGCGGATTTCGCAGGGTAACGCCGAGATTGCCCAAAATTCGCGCTCGTATTACCTGCCCGACTTGACCCGTTCGATCTCCGCCATCACCCGCTCCATCGCCGTCCCCCCCGTCGCCCGGCGCGCATTGACGCTCGCCTCCAGGGTGATGGAGTCGTAGATGTCCTCGCCGATCTTGTCGGAGAAACTCTGCCACTCCTCCATGGTCAGCTCCGGCAGGTCCTTCCCCTTGTCCAGGCAGTAGGCCACCGATTTCCCCACCACCTCGTGGGCGTCGCGGAACGCCATCCCCTGGCGCACCAGGTAGTCGGCCACGTCGGTGGCGGTGGAGAACCCCTTGGACGCCGCAGCCCGCATGGTGACGGCGTTGACCTTCATCTCGCGGATCATGTCGGCGAAGATCTTGAGAGAGCCCTTGACCGTGTCGATGGTGTCGAAGAGCGGCTCCTTGTCCTCCTGCATGTCCTTGTTGTAGGCGAGCGGCAGCGCCTTCATGACCGTCAGGAGTGACATCAGGTTACCGTAGACCCGGCCGGTCTTGCCGCGCACCAGTTCGGGGACGTCCGGGTTCTTCTTCTGCGGCATGATGGAGGAGCCGGTGCAGAAGCCGTCGGAGAGGTCGACGAACTTGAACTCGCTCGTGGACCAGATGATCAGCTCCTCGGAAAAGCGGGAGAGGTGCATCATCAGGATGGATG